>Ga0164310_10000002_pt1 | contig 160364 bp, 191 predicted proteins | sample GuaBasSedimGuay1_FD_121795 | JGI IMG/M metagenome (GOLD analysis project Ga0164310, IMG submission 121795) | Subseafloor sediment microbial communities from Guaymas Basin, Gulf of California, Mexico - Guay1, Core 4569-9, 0-3 cm | ecosystem: Environmental > Aquatic > Marine > Hydrothermal... | reverse complement strand
TTTCGGACCCGTGAGCCCTGTTTTGTGCCAGTCAGGTACCTAACCCCCATAACAAGCAAACCCCAAGCCAACGCGAGCCAGCGTTTCTTGAACCTGGATTTTGTACCAGTGCCAGAGATTCGCCCAGACTACCACAAAAAACCCCGGAAGTCTCTGAAAAACCCCCGGATAGTTTCTCGGTGACGACTGTAGTTGAGAGGGGTCGATAACAGCGCAGCAAGAAATCCCCGACAGGACGACACAGTCGATGCCATAGAGGCTTGGACCCATGCGCCATATCAGGGACTTTTTGCCATTGTCGCCACATTCAAAAAAGAGTGGACAAGATTCCCCACCAAATCTAATCCTGCTGGTCCCATACGACTTATGCACCAGCGCCCACAAAACGATTGAACCATGCCCTAGCAAACAAAATCTGGCTGTTTGTGATTCCAGGACAGTTTCTTGGGTCCTTTGTTTTAGAACTGATCGAGTCGAGACGGTTGCGCCAGCGCAATTGTTCCGTTTATTCAACCCGTCCGTTCTGTCGTGTCGTTCAGCAATATGGTAGCAAAGACCGAGACTGCAATACCCGTTGCGCGCCTCAGACTAAGACCTAACCAGCAAATCGGGATCGCGCCGCTATCCAACCCGCCGACCCTAGCGCCACCAGCAATGACGTTTCAGACCTTTACGAAAGAAATCGTTGCGACGAAATCAACTAGACTTGCTACTGGAAATGCCTATCCCACGACAATAACCTTTTGAGCCTACACCAACGAAGACGGATTACCATGACGAACCGTAGAATAGTCAACACGACCTGCCCTTTCTGTCTTGCGACCCGACACTGAATCGGGTTCCTGCCAGACATACAAGGAATCGTGCAGACGATTCGCCACTTATCCCGCCCACGCTTTGACGGCGCAGACCGAGCCCACGACTGGGGCTCTGCGTTTTGTCGCCTCTAAGACTGGAGTTCGACCGATAACTGTTACCCCCGTTCAGACCCTAGACGCACATCCTGCGCGCTCGACAGACCCTACTTGGGCAGACTATCGGACTACTACCCAATCCCGTCCGGGAATAGTCGCGCGATTAACGGACCACCCGCTGTGATTGGTTATGGGAACCGCTGACACTATATTGGGTGCCTATAACGACTAGGTTGTCCTAGCCAAGCGGTTCAATCCAGACTTTACATCTGAATGTCCATCGGTCCACGCCCCATAAGATAGGGGCGCGGTGCGGCAGACACTCCGCAGACTACTTGCCCATGTTGTTGAACGCCCTGCGAGTAGCGCCGACGCTGTTGCGACGACCGAGAATCGACTCGGCAATCACGGCGGCGTTATCAGACCCGAAGCCCAACTCCCTATCGGGCGTGTATCCCGCGCCCGACTCGACCTGCGCCTCCAAGACTTCCCACGCTTCCGTGAGCGCAGCGACGGCGTCATCGAGACTGTCGAAACCAGACGCGGCATCGACGATCCGCTTCGCGCCATGGTAGACAGCAGCATTGGCCTGGAGTTGCTTCGCACCAAACTCGACCGACGTTCCAGCATTATCAGACTGACTCATAATCATCTCCCCAGAGACAAAGCCCGCCCGATAATCCACGACTACACCGTCCAGACTATCGGACGGACAAGTAGTGAACTCGTACTGAAACTCATATTCGGACCTACATTGCGCAGGCCACTAATTATCGGCGGTTGTGATAACCGCGTCGGTTTGCGTCCAATAACACACGCGGACCGTTTCGGTCCGTTCTTTTCGTTGTGTTATCGTTTCGTCCTACATTAGATTATACCGTTAGTTATACAAGTCGTCAACACTCATTCTCAGAATTTTTTGCCGATAACTTCCCGCCTGATCGCCCAAAAACGCACATATTATAGGCAACGCCCGATAATATCGAAGTCGCGATTACGTCCGTTTTCTGAGATCACATATCGGTCGTTCGCCGATAAAAACTCGCACAATCCGCCCCAAACCGCTACATTACCGGATGTTCCGATAAAACACGTTACGCGAGTCTCATAACTCGCGCCGCTTTTGGTCCGATAACCCGCGAAAACGCCGAAAACCGGGATATTATCTACCCTTTCCGATAATCTGCACGTCCCAGAACCCGAAAACCGCGTTCTCGTGCTCAAAAACGGCCATATTATCACACGCACCAAACTAGTTCCCGGACCCGTCCCATAATCGCCCACGGCGGAACGTCCGATAATTCGGAACGTCCGACCGAGGTGAAGGTCCGATAACGTCCCATAATGTCACGCAAAAAACTCACATTCGATATTCCCGGACCAGAGTGATAATCCATGTACTAGAACACACACAGGGTAAACGTTATCGCACAAGTCCCATAATATCCTCACGGCCCAAGGTCCGATAACGGCAGATGGTCCTGGCTGTGGTCCGGTAACGTGCCATGTTATCACTCCTACCATATTGCTATGGTTATCAGAACCGCAAGAAATACAGTCTTGCGCCAAAACCATTGTTCGTCCGATAGTCGCCAGAGTCTCATAACTCACACTCCACCGAGCGGGGCAAGGTCCGAAAACCCCACCCCGCCCTACGTCCGAGAACCTACTGCCCAGCGCTTCCGATAAGTTCGCCGTTGCTTATCGGTCGTGATGTCGCATTCTCGTCCAATAACCTTGGATCGACACGACCAACATTATCGGCTTCATCTACGGTCGTGAACAACAAGCGTCCGATATAACCTTGGTTGTTGGCAAGGTTCCGTTCAAGTGCGGCTTTAGCCGAAGTCTTCTTGGTCCCAAAACCACACGCCCCATAAAGTTCGCTGTGAAATGGCCCAACCACCTCGGCCCGATAACCATGCTGGCACTTCATGTACCAATATCGGACCGTCCGCTTTCTCGCCAGCTTATACTGGATTTTCTCGTCCGATAGCACACTCGTGCCCGTCTGTCCGATAACTTTCTGCATCGTGAATCTCCCATAAAGGTTCGAGAATCGTTCGTTTTCGCCTACACTATATTATACCATCGGCACGACCAAAAGTCAAACCCGATAACCTACTTTCTTCCAGAATCTTTGATGTCCGATAATCTGCGCTGGATTGTCTCTCGCTGCGCCTTGGTGGTCCGATAACGGAAGCGGTCCAGAACCGACCTGTTAGTCCCATAATGTCCGCACGCCCAGAAGCCTAGTCCGATAAGACCGGCAGCGGAGAGAGGTCCGATATACTTCCAGCAGAATAGTCCCATAAACACAACGACCCATAATGCTGGACCAAGCAACAAGGTTCCGATAACAAGATGACCGAAATGGGATTCATTATCGGTCGCCTTGTCAGCGTCCGTTTTCCTTGTCGTTATCGTAGTTTCGGCGTATGGTCCGAGATCATCGAATGGTCCCATAATTGTCTCCTTTCGTGTACACTATATTATAGCATACATGCGACCAGAAGTCAAGTCCCATAACCAACAATCTTCAGAAAAAAAGGAACGCCCTATAACAAACTCACCTCGCACGTCCCATAACACGCCTCACGGCCCAAGGTCCGATAACGAGCCGAGCATGGTCCGATATTATCCGTATCGTTGTTGGTCTTGGTAGGTCCGATAGTCCTTCTGTGTGTGAGTGTCCGATATCTCCAACCGCTGGGATGTCAAGCGTAGCTTTACCATACATGGCGTTCTCCTTATTATCGGCACAAGGCCACTACGTCCGATATTCTCATACACTCACGGCACGTCTCATAACTCGGCCATGTTATCGGAAGGATAGCTCCATCGTCACAGTTATTATCGGTCGAGATAATCTCTGCTAATTCCGATAACGTGAGCCAGTGGAGTAGGTCCGATACCCATATCGTTGGCACTACAGCGTACTGATTATGGGGCGTTTCGGTGGTCCGATACTTGATGAGTGTCATGTTCATGTTATCGCCCCTTGTTCTGGTGGTTATCGTACCCTACAGGATGCGTCCGTTATACGGACCTTTGCAACGTTTCAAGCTGAGGCGGACCCCGTTTATCGCACCTAGCACAGCAATTCCAGCCACAACACACACCGCGTGCATAGGGTCGGAGAACAGCCAGTGCATCGTATTGTCGAGTAGCGTCTGATAATTCATCGTTCGTTCCTTTCGTTGTGTTTCGTTCGTTCGTTCTAATAGAGTATAGGATACGTTCGACACGATAGCAAGGGGGAAGCACAGGAATCTTTTGGGTCCGATAACTTGCCTTGCATGTCATGCAAGAGCATAGACCTATAACACATGCATCCGATAATTTTTTCAGGATTGGATCAGGTGTGTTGGTCCGATAAGTTTGGTGGGTGGGAGGTCCGATAACTCGGCCTGGAGGGCTACGCCCGATAAATAGAATGGTCCGATAACTGGGGTGGGTCCGATAACGCATGGGGGCTTAGTCATAGTAGGCTCGAAAAATCAACTGGTTCCCACTTTTCGTGTACACTCTTCTTTGCACCACTCGCCTTGTCCTTCACCCTTATGCCGCACAGTTGACACCCACTTCAACCCCCGCCTTTTAGGCAACAACAGGGGTCCCCCCTTTTCTGAGCACCTGCATCAACCGCCTTATCGGACAGCCCTTCACCTGAAAAAAAATCGGAGATGGGTGGAATGCGGAGGGCAGTTGCACGTATAATAAGATAGCAGTCTACGTCTGCTCTCATGAGCGATGCACAACCATTGCCCTTTTGTGTCTTGCCGGGAGAACCAACTGGCGGCTAGGGGTCAGGACGCTGATACCCAATGGGTTCGATACCCGCTCCCGGCTTTGGAAGAAAACATGAACAGAGGACGCCCTGAAGACCGCAACCGGCTTTCGTACTGGTACCCGAAGCTGCCGTCGCATATCTCGACACCAGAGACCACGATCATTCCGTATACCGGGGAAGACCTGATCAACCTCCTGGACGGCAAAATCCCAGAGGGCTTCGACATTCTGATTGCGGACATCACCCAGGCTGGCTACAAACTTGGATGGCCGATGTTTCTGCGAACGGACTACCTGAGTGGTAAGCACAACTGGAAGAACACCTGCCACATACCCGCATCGACCGATGTCAGCGACCACGTCTTTCGTCTGGTTGAAGAGAGTGCTATGGCAGACATGATGGGCTTCCCGACCGACTGTTGGGTTGTAAGGAATCTTCTGCCGACCCTGGCTGCGTTCATTGCCTTTCCGGGTGATATGCCGATTGTCAAAGAGCGTCGGTATTTCGTGCGTGACGCAACAGTGGTGTGTCATCACCCTTACTGGCCACGAGAAGCATTCTTGCGAGGCAACGAGCCCTTCAACTGGGAAGAGCTTCTGGCTGCAATCAACGTCGAGGATGAAGATGAAGTCAGTCTGTTATCGGGACTCAGCAGCGAAGTCGGGGGAGAGCTTGGTGAAGAATGGTCCATCGACTGGCTCTGGTCTGAGAAAGAGGGTAAGTGGTATCTCATAGACATGGCCGCTGCCGCGCAAAGCTATCACTGGCCGGGGTGTCCCAATGCGAAGTAGGATTATCGGTCTGATTGTCGTCCTGCTCCTGACCGGATGTGCCCCTCCGCGCCCGTTCTCATGGTGGTGGCCGGAAGACCCGCATACCCCGGCGAACTACAAACAGCGTGAGTGGGAACAGTACAAGCAGGATCATCCTGACCAGTGCAAGTAGGAATAAATTGGATTTGTTGGCAACACAGGGTCGAGTTGTACGTATAATGGGGTATGGAAAGTATGCATTGGACTTCGGGATTGAGGGAAGAACTCAAAGAGGCACGGGCTCTTGTCGAGACACAACGTAAGACCATCAAGGGTCTACGAGCTTGCCTCTGGATTGCTCTGTTTGGATGGCTGCTCACTTTGTCGTCTGGCATCGCTTTATGGCAGATCACCGACAAACCAGCACCCCCTCCGGTCCGTCTCATGGAACCAGATTTCGGATGGGGGTACAATCGTGCCAACGACTAGCATGGATCGTGGGCGATGAAGAACGGGAAGCGTATTTAGCATGGACGGTACGAGATTTGGCTGGAGATCGGCTGATATGGAAAAGGCACAGTGTATTTGTTGTGGCAACTGGTTGAGTGTTGAGTCTCTCGGTGATGACCCCCTCACTCTCAGTCCCGTCTACGACGGCCTGATCTTCCGGGCTTCGGGTAATTACGGGTCCACGATATTTGACCCCATGCCTATTGGCCAGGAAGAGTATCTGCAAGTGATTATCTGCGATGACTGCGTGAAGCGGAATTTGAAGCGGGTGACACGGATATACAACATTAAGCACGTTGTTGTTTCTGATGTCGAGGAATTTACTCCATGAGATGCTTTGAGACATGTGTCCGGTGTTGTCATTTGCACCGGCTAGAACCAGACCGGTTGAAGCCAATGGTCTTGTCTGGAGATGATTTGAAAATGCAATGTAGTGTTTGTGACCACAGCCTCAAGTTGCCGGATAGTGAGGCTGTTAGAGAAATGGCTAGACGCCAAAGGGCTGAAAGGTATGGGTCGGGGAAATGAAGAAACTGATGCTCCTTGTGATTCTCATTCTGGCTGGTATCGTCATGTATCAGGGTGGCTGCTTCGATGATTTCGATTTCTACTACGGGGCCAAGATGCTCAGGATTCTTGAAGGGGAGACGGAGTAATGGCTGCGGCTAAGGCACCGATTTTCAAAGAAGAGGGCGTGATCGGCAATCCTGAATTGTTGGATCAGCTTGAGGCGGCTGTGGAACAATTGACGATTCAGATGAAAGCCACCATCCCGATAACGAAGGGTCAAGCGAAAGTCGGTTTCGGTGTGAGTAAACTACAACGTGGTATAGAGGCTGATAGGGTGATTGCCATTGCTAGGGCCATCAAATCCCTCAAGGGATGGTAGTGTCGTTATGATAGAAACTTGGCGAGATATTGTTGGGCATGAGGGATTGTACCGGATATTATCTGAAGGTCGCGTTATGAGTAGGTATCGCAGACCAGAAGCCAGAGGATACATACGGAAGACGTATCTTGATGGTGAAGGATATCCGCAAATGCGATTGGTCAAGAATGGAGTTACGGCTTATTACCGTGTTCATTATTTGGTGCTGCTTTCTTTCTGTGGTCCCAGACCCAAAGGTCATCAATGTCTCCATCGTGACGGTGATCGACAGAATGTCCGATTCAACAACCTCCGGTGGGGTACGCAACGAGAAAATGCAGCCGACGCTATACGCCACGGCACACAGGTTAGGGGTGAGACGAATGGTAGGTCTAAATTGACAGAAAGTCAAGTAATAACGATCAAGAAGCTGTTGGCTACTGGCCACAGTCTACGTAGTCTTGGTAAACGATTCGGTGTAGACCATACGACGATCGGTGCTATAAAACTTGGCAAGTCGTGGGGGCACTTGCCGTGAAGCGATTCATCTTCAGGCATATTAGGAACCACGAGCATGGTTTCGCCGTGGGATTGCGATTGGGTCATCATGGGTACCTGGGATGGCTCGGCTACGGCAGACCTGTGTGGTGGAAGCCACGGTTACTGGGCAAAGGCGATGACGGAGCATGTTTGGGTTTCGGCTTTGGCTGGCTACTCTTGTGCTTCCAGGTGAAGATCGTCGAATTGGAGATTCCGGTCACGGAGGATGTAACAGAGTCATGAAGCTAGGCGGAAACATATACCTCGAAGTCAGGAGACAGTGCGTGGCACAACATACCAGCGTTCACGCTCCATGCTTTAGGTGTATGGCCAAGCTTCTTAACCGATATGAGAAGGTAGCCGCTGCCTCTGAAGCGGTATTGCAACGTGGATTTGGGGTCAATGGTGAGATCGCTCAGGAATTGAGTGATGCCTTGGAAGAACTGAGGAAGTGAGGATTTGAAATGGACGTAGGATCGAAGGTTAAGATCAACAAGTGTGACGCCTGCCCGGCAATCGTGGGCAAGACAGCAAAGATCACGGGTTTCACTGCTGATCCCGGATACAATGCTGCGACATTGAATTTTGGCCGTGGTAGGCCACAAACCAATCGTCCCAGTTTCGTGAACGTGGACGATATCTCTCTGGTGAAGGAGTAGTAGCGATGCGGAGGTGGTTGTCTATTTTGGCATGTTCAACCGTATTGGCCGCTGGGTCGTGCGCTATCCAAGAGTGGAGCGTGGCGGTTGATCCTGGGTTGGGCGACAGGGAGTCGTTCATTGGTGTGGAATTGGATTTCGGCAATCTGGATTTGGTTCTCCCATTGATCCCGATGGAGAACTAGGAGACACGGACTATGAAGAAGTTACTTGTAGGTTTGCTGATTTGTCTTTGTACAGCTATGGTGCCGAATGCAGCGCAGGCATCTGGTTCTAGCTACAACAACATCGAGTCGGTAACACTCGACCCCGCTACGGCGTGTGCGGGTGACGAGGTAGAGGTCACTGTTGTTGTCAAGATGCGCGACCGCTCGTACAGCCAGCACAGCAAGCAGAAGTGGAATAGCACTAGCATCGATGGTGTGTGTTACGAGCATGATTGTCACTATACGGGCTACGGAGCGAAGACCTTCACTGAGGTCTTCACGATTATCGCCCCTGGTACTCAGGGTGTCGGTAATGTGCAGGTCAAGATATTCGAGAGGGAAGGGTGCGACAACAACAAGGACACGAAGAATGTGAATCTTGAAATTGTATCCTGTGGTATCCCTGGTCCTCAAGGCCCGCCCGGTGAAGACGGAGAAGACGGTGAGGATGGCGAAGATGGCGACGACTGTGTCGTGACCCAGATCAAAGACGGTGCCGAAATCTGCTGTGGTGAGACATGCACCTCGATCTTCGACGGAGCCGATGGTGAGAACGGAGAGGATGGAGCCGATGGTCAAGATGGCGCAGACGGCCAGGATGGAGAAGGCTGTACGGTTCGTGAGCGTCGTTGCGGTGGTTACAAAATTGAGTGCGGCGACGGCACGAGTGTCATCGTTCACGATGGCGAAGACGGCGTTGACGGCGAAGACGGTGAAGACGGTCTGAGTTGTTGGGACTTGAATGGCAACGGTGAGAAGGACTTTTACGCCGAGAAGCCTTTCTGGTGCTGTTTCTTCCCGTGGGCAGAAGCTTGTCGGGGTGACGGCTTTACCGAGGATACCAATGGCGACGGAGAGGTTGATGTTTATGACTGTCGCGGCGAAGATGGTGAAGACGGCGAAGACGGGGCAGATGGCCAGGATGGGGCCGATGGTGAGGACGGAGCCGATGGTGAAGATGGAGTTGATGGTGCGGATGGTTTGAACTGCTGGGACTTGAACGGGAATGGCGAACAGGATGCTTGCCACCCGCAATTGGCCAGCATGTTTGACGATGTCTGTCCGGTAGCAGAAGACTTCTTCATCGATTACGAGTGTGAGTTCCCGCCCGCTACGAGCAAGGCGATGCGGGCCGCTAAGACCTACGACGGTGAGTGTGGTGCTGTGGTCACCTGTTCGGAATATCTGACCACCTTCACAGAGTTCGATTCGGACGCTATTGCTCTCATCTGTGGCTATACCGAAGACCCCAACGGCGACGGAGAGTTCGACGCTCTCGACTGCCAGGGTGACGACGGTAGTGACGGCAATGATGGCAGCGATGGTGGTAGCGGCGCAGACGGCTCCGATGGGACCGATGGTGCCAATGGTTCTAACGGATCAAATGGTTCTGATGGTGCTGATGGCGCTGACGGGATCGATGGTGTAGACGGCCAGGATGGTCCGCAGGGGCCTCCGGGACAGGATGGTTTAGACGGTGTTGACGGTATCGACGGCCTTGACGGAGAGGGCTGTGATGTCATTGACAACCTGGATGCCACTTGTCTCGTTGCCTGTGGCGACTCTGAGGTGTTGGTCTACAACTGTGGAAGCGGCGCTGATTCGATTGAGGACATCCTGACAGGTTTCTTCCCTGAAGAGGAAGAGGTTGTCGAAGAGGCACCCGGTGGCGGCGCTGGTCCATGTGGTGCTTTCGGCGGTCTGACAGTCGTTGGCATGTTGCTCCCACTGGGTTTGATGCGGTTCCGTTCGAGGCGATACAGTGCCTAAACCGCAAGTGGTCGAAGTGAGTTTCGTTTTCAGGGGCAGGGATGCCTCTGAGAACGCCGAAGCCTTCATGCTTCATCTGGACACCATAGATGGCATCTACCAGATAATCGAAGGCATACGGCACTTTGGCGGTTGCATCACATATGTCGAGGACGACCTGGATCAGAAGTTGGTGATTCTGGACGGAGATGTACCAGCAGACATAGATGGAGACCCAGATGACGAATGATGGAAGGCAGGTCCGACGAAGATAGTCGCACTTGAGTCAGAAAACGTAAAGCATCTACAAGCCGTCTGTATCAAACCTGATGGTTCGTTGATCGTTATCGGTGGAGATAATGCTCAGGGCAAAACTTGTGTGTTGGATTCTATCGAGTATGCTCTGAATGGTGCTGGTGCTATCCCCGCCAAACCTATTAGGACCGGACAGGAGAAGGCTCGCGTTGTCCTAGACATGGGTGACATTATAGTAACACGTACCTTTACTGCTAACGGTACTAATCTCGTTGTCAAAAACAAAGATGGTGCAACATTTGCTTCTCCCCAGGCCATGCTGGATAAACTAGTAGGTGAATTGACTTTTGATCCATTAGAATTTCCTAAGATGAATGCCAAGCTACAAGCCGAAGTTCTCAAGCAATTAGTTGGCTTGAACTTCGACGAAGTTAATGCCCGATACAAACACCTGTTCAGTGCCAGAACTGGTGTCAATCGTTGCGGCAAAGAAACCAAGGCTAAGCTTGATTCTATGGCCAAGCATGATGGCGTACCAGACAAGGAAGTATCAATTCAAGGGCTAGGTGCCAAATATGCCGAAGCTATTGAGCACAATCAACGAATCATGCGCGATCGCGATGCGCTGTTATCTGAGGTGACAGAACTTCAACGATTGGAGAAGCTTGTTGCTACACTGAAGAAGAGTGTAAAGCAGAAGCAAAAAGCTCTTGATGGAGTTGAAGAAGTTGATGCGGAAGCTATTCATGCTCAGATGTCTGACGCCGAGGGTCTCAATCTCAAGGTCAGAGAGAACAAGGCATACGATGCGATCAACTTAGAGTTGATTGGGTTATGCGAACAATCGAGGTCGCCGAGTGCTAAGATGGCCGAAGATGCTGACGCCCAGATTTGGCTGGAGCGGGTATCGAAGGGGAAGGAGTGTCAGGTGATCATCGAAAACGGTGAAGTCAAAGGGGAGTAGCAATCTAGATGGGGGCATGAGTTATAATGAGTGATCTGCCCATTCTCTTGCTGTTGATCTGCATTATGCCGTTTACCATCCCGGATGTGCTGGTCGTGATGTTGATACGGTGGATATACAGGGACGACTTTTGACATGGCTCCAGAAGATGTAGACCCAAGGCGTAAAGCAAACCAGATTGTGATGGACTTGTGTTTTCGAGTTGAGCGAATGTGTCGGTATTCGCCGCTGGACGGAAAAGAGGTGTGTGAACAATCAATGAAGGATAGGAACATCGTATTTGATCTGTATTATTTCTATCGTAGCAGGGGCGACGACCAAGAGACTGCCGCCAGGAACGCACGAGCTAATGCGATTCGACTAATACTGGATGAGGTGTTTGCATGAGACCAGACTGGATGATACAAATAGACATGGAAGGTGTAAACACTGGGCCAATGATTGCCGAAGTTTTTAAGCAAGACATGAAGGTCCGGGAGATCGAACACAAGCTTGGGTCTCAGGTTGACTTCGACGGGTATGATCCCCATGATTGCATTGTCTGTTATGGCGACATCGATTTTGTGCGACAAGTCTATCAACGGGCACCATTCATTCCGGGTGCTTGGTGTAATTTCAACAACATGAAATGTAGCACTTATTACGCATATCTCGGTGGGCACTTACTTAACCAGCAATATAGCATGATGCCAGTCGGCGACCTATTGAGAAAATGGGACAAGCTCACGAAACAATCGCCAGGTCAATCATGGTTCTTGCGACCAGACAGTGGTGCCAAACCCTTCACTGGATATGTAGTCGCACCAGATGAGAAGCACAAAATCCAAACGCTAGTACGAGCGGTTGGTCCAGAAATGCTAATTGTTGTCGCTCCAGAGAAGCCCGTCGGTGCCGAGTGGCGTTTCGTTATCTGCGACAGAGAGGTTGTAGCTGGGTGCAGGTATCTCCCAGATGAGTCACCCAATTACCCGCCCTCATCTTTTCGTCTAGCCGAGTTAGTAGCATCGCAAGAGTGGCAACCTGATCTGTGTTATACAGTAGACATTGCTGAGTCGGATGGCAAAATGTATCTGCTTGAGATTAACAGTTTTAGTTGCGCTGGTTTGTACGACTGCGACATGGGAACTATTGTTCGGTGCGCTAGCGTCGTGGCCGAGAAGGAATGGCAAGAATATCAATAGGGGGATTCTGCATGTCTAGTTTGATAGATTTAACTGGTAAAAGATTCGGGTTACTTACTGTTTTGTCTAGGGCCAAAACCATGTCTGGCAAAAGAGTTAGGTGGTTATGCTCTTGTGAATGTGGCAAAAAGATAGAGGCTTTGGGTTATAACATCAAAAATGGTCATACAAGAAGTTGTGGATGTATGAAACATGGTTTATGACTTTTATTTGGCTGGGGGTATGAGGGGGTATAAAGATTTGAATAGACCAATGTTTATGTTAGCTGCAAAAATATTGAGAAAAAATGGTTTTACTGTATGGAATCCGGCAGAAAGTGAAGAAACCTCTTCTCTGTCGTCATTTGCTGATTGTATGGTTTTAGATTTGACAGCAATTATTAGTTCATGCAAAGGTATTGTTTTACTACCAGGATGGAGAGACTCATTGGGTGCTAATGTAGAAGTGTTTGTGTCGTTTGCAATAGGAAATCAAGCATATGAAATAATCCTAGACACAAACGGGAAAGAGCTTGATCTTGCCCCCTTGAATCTTGCTCAATACCGATTGCCGTATAAGGAAGGGGAGACTCGTCAGTTCGATCCCCATCAGTGTGGTTTGAATTCGTTTGAACCGGAGTAATCATGGGGGAGATATGGGTCTCGTACAGATAGTGTAAACGTTGTTTGTTGCCAAACGCTACACACAAAGCGAGAAAGGCAAGGATGCCTACGATAACCCACCGTCTGTTGTTCATGATGTTACTTCCGCCAGAAACAGAACATCTTCTTCACTTCTTGCCAGAATAGCCTAAGCCAATCTTCAACCACTACATCTCACCCTCTGCCTTGTTTGGCTCGTCGTCGTCGGCGTCTTTCGGTGGTTGATTGTCCACGATATTCTTCAGCCGATCTCGTTCTCGCCTTGTAGCCTCAAGATCAAACAACAGATACTTGATACAGATTCGCAGGTCGCTAAGCGACTTCGTAACCTTGTCAACGTTTTCTTTGATCTCATTGTGACGCGATTTTGTTTCTTCCACCAGCGGAGCTAGCTGCTTTTGTTTGTCTGCCGGTGGACTTGCGATCTCACGGATCAATTCCCTTAGTTTCTTGTTGAACGTGTCCTCGTCCATGGCTTAGCCGTCCTTTCTTGAGTCCCACACCACCTCCAGGGCAGGAGCACCAACGATGTCGTCAGCAACCACCGTAATGCGACCGAATCGCCTCTTACCGGTGATGATCCCTGGATAACAGTGACTTACCAGTTCAGTACAACTGAACCTCAGTGTCTCGTTGAAATCGAAGGCGAAGTCGTAATCGCTACCTATCGCGGCCTTGGCTCGCTTGATAGCCTCTTCACGGCCCGCCTCTGGGGCTCTCAGGACAATCATATGGTCGGTACGCATGAAGTCAATCAGATCGTCTACAACGACCCCGTCGCTGATAGCATGGACAACCTTGTGGTCCTTGCCATCAAGTTCCCCCACGTACATGCCTGCGTGATTCCACCAGCCCGGAATCAACCACTTGTCGATATATCCTTCGAATCGACGGATGAGGATGTCTCCAGGTTGGATCACTTTTTCCAGATCGCGGTAGTGTTTTCCTTTCAGACGGAACGACACACCATTGATGATGAACCAAAACGGATGCAAGACTCCAGCCCACTTGATATCCCCGATAAAGCGGAATACCACCTTTTCCAGCTTGAACAGCAATGACTCTTTCATGACGACCCCCTTTTCGATACTCAAAACCTAGCCTCACCATCATGTTATACACCCTGAGTAGTCGGTAGCTAGGTTCTCCCACTTGTCGATTGAGTCATCTGCGTCCGAGTGGCAGTCCTTACAGAGATACAGTAAAAAAAACGGTCGAGAATGATCCGGGTGGTGGGCCTCAACATGGTTGTCAGAGTCGCAGAACTCGCATTCTTCTAATGGAACGAGTTTGCCCGTTTTCACAGCCTGACGCACAAGGTAGCGTGCGTGGGCTTTCTCAGGGAACTTTTCCTTGTCCTTGCGAGTGTGGGCTGCGTTGACCGTGGTCGGTTCACAGCGGCGTTCCTCGTTGGTCAGTTTGGATGCGCAGGAGCGAGAGCAGGCGTGCTGTCTTTGTTGTTTGAGTGTTTGTGTTATTCTTTTGCGTGGTTTCAGGAATTTAGTGCCACACCAAGCACATTGTACAAGTGATTTCGTGCTGTTTGGTGGTGCAGTAAAAGCCTCTTTTATCGGCCAATCCAGTGCAACTATTCGTTTGTACAAAGTGGCTGGTGATAGACCATATTCTTCGGCCCAAGCCGATAAGCACTGAGTCTTGTTGTTGAAAGTAATCAATCTGTTTCTTGAAGTATTTCTCGCCTGTTGTTTCCGAGTTGCCCAGATGCAATTGTCTGGTTGATAGTCCCTATTATTGTCAATCCGTTCTAATGTATGTTTATCGCTGGGTGGTTCGCCCATGTCGGTCAAGAAATTTTCGAATTTTTTCCATCGTTCACAAATAGATATTCCACGTCCACCATAATGATCATAGGCTTTTCTGTCTGGGTTGTTGCATCTTGCAGTCATTTCTTCCCAAATACCATATACCCTGGACTTGTGATCACGACGGCTATGTCCGTGTCGGACATTTATCTGACTGGTGCGTTTACCAGCTTCTCTCATAAGACACTTACAACCCTTTTGGCCTGCTAGTAAACTGGAGCCACGAACAACTATGGTCTCGCCACAGTCACATTTACATAACCACAGTTTATTCCCATGTTTGTTGCGTCCTGATGATTTGATAACTGTTAATTTACCAAATTTTTGGTTCACTAGATCAGCCATACTACCACCTTTCCCATCGTTCCCCATACCCTTCAGCGTAGTCCACGAAGCGTTGGTCGCAACGTATGGAGTGGGCTACAATCTCGTGGTATATGGTTCGTATCTGTTTGATGGGTGCGTTCGTTGGTAGATCAGTATTTTCTATTGCCCGATCCGCTCTCGTTTTGGCATCTTCATATAGCTCTACCACCCGGTCTAATGATAGCTCTCCACGCTTGATCATCGAGAGTAGCTTTGCCTGGGGTCGAGGGAACGTGAGTTTGCCTGTTTGCATGAGTTCTCTTAGCTGTCCCAGAAGGCGGATGGTATGACACGCGCTAGACGTACAATAGCCATAGCGTTCAATCTGAGCCTTACGCTTCGCTCCCAGTTTGCGTCTGGCCGGTCGGGTCTCCCTTGGATGCTGTAGGAAGAGTAGGCGGATGACCTCATCCATTTCTTCTTTCTGCGGATGGAAGACTGCACGGATATCCTCCACAACTTCGCTTTCGTTTGGGGTGCGTTTGACCGGGACCAGTTGCGTTCCAGCGACCTTGCGCCATTCTGATTGGGCATATCCACTTATGCGACGGGCGAACCGTTTGCAGGCGAACAGTTCTCGGCTGCGAAGCAAAGCGACACCTATTGCGGTACGCTCGATGATATTGGCTTCGGGGGCGAATAGGATTTCGTAACAAACAGGGTCTCCCATGATGAGTAGCTCAATGAATCGCTGGAGTGAGTAGATTACTGTGTCGGGTTCTCGGATGACTCGGTGCTCGAATCTACCAAGGCCAGCGAGATATTCAAAAGGGGGGACTACGAAACCACGATAATCGTGGTCGCTCTCTGGGGTGCTTGTTCCGTACAGTCGAGACCCAGCTATGATAAGAAGGTCTGGGTTATCGAGTGCGTGATTCAGTTCGTTTTCCTGAGTCATGTGATTTTCATCCGTTGCATAAGGTCTATGACTTTGCTTGCGCATTGATGATGATCCGCAATGTACATTTCCACGAAGTCGTCGGGGTTTAATGGGGCTGGCGATTCATATAGGTAGTCTATGAAGTGGGCTTCGGGGAGAATTTCGATGATGTGCTGTTTGATGATCTCTATCTGGAGACATGGATTTACATTAATGGCAAGTGGCTTGGGGGGTATTTCCTTGCCATTTTCTTGGGCGAATTGACACATTGCCTTATACACCCTTTCTATTGCGGCTAGTCCTGTTATAAGGAGCCATCTTTGAATCAGGAATTCGAGTAGCTGTTTGCGGTCATTTCCTTGGGTGATCAATTTGTGTCTCCGCTAATTTTTTACTTCGGTTTTCATCTCGTCTACACAATCGGAGGCAAGACCCCATAAGTCGAACGCACGTTCTGTTATCAAGTCAAAGCCGAAATTTCGACGTATCTTTTGATATTCTCTCCCGGCAGGAGCTTCTATCAACATGGATACAAATAGTGTACCTTGGAAGTAAGTAGTCTTTAGTATCCAGTCCTTGGGAGAATTGACCCACAACATGTGTTCGAATTGCTGCATTAACTCAGGTTTGGACGTTTTAGACATTTTCGCTACATTTCCTCCATCCTTCTCGCCACTCACCGGGATGACTATCATAATGCTGTATCAAGTACGACAGATACATCAGGCTATCATCAACAAACGGGGCAAGGCTTTGGCCGAGTGCATACATTTCTGCTAGCGAGAACCAGCCCACTCCGATTGTGTCGTCACATGCCGGTCGGGGTTTGCCGGACCATTTTTTACAACAAAAAACCTGGACGCGATACTTGTCCAGGTGTGTGTCACATAGTAGTTTGAATTGTTCTCCTTCAATTCCCACTTTTTCTTTTAGCTCCCTTGCTGCTGTATCAACAAGAGTACGGTCTTCTGGGTCCATCTTTCCTCCCGGAAAGACCCATGTTCCACTAGCTGTGTCAGTTAGCGACCTTTGAGTTAGCAGAAATCGATTTTCGTCCCTCAGAACAATCCAAGCAACTTCGATCATCGTAGTTGCCCCCTTTCGCTACGAATCGAGGACTTCCATAGTATTTATACACCATGGGTTCGAATATTTTGTACCACCGTTCCAGTAACGTTGCAACAGCAGTTGCGTGGCGATTCATGTGCAAGGCTAGACGAGGAAGGGAAAGTTTGCGAACTTGGTGGAGGATAGAAGACCCACGCATTTCATACATCATTGCAAGATCGTGGTCTGTGTCGCAACAGATATTGGCGACATACCAACAGCAGTCACCCAGTTCTTTCGCGATGGCTGCTACTCGCTCTGGTGTCATTTCTCCATTTGCATCGCGGATGAGTTTCTTGATTTTTTCTGCGACTTCGCCACACTCACCTATGATGCCAAGAGCAGGATATAACATGCGGTTATTCTCAACCTTCAGATAGATAGCCGTGCTTCTTGCTTTTGCTTGGTATTCTCGCAAATTCATCATTCGTCTTCGTTCTTTTCTTCGTCCTCAACCTCGTGCTTACCGAGCTTCATGGTCGGTTGCCATTTGGAGTCCTGATCATCGGTTGCGAAAAACTTGTATGGGTCGTCGAGTGTTTCGAGTACCCAATCTGCTAGTCCTTGGTTGACGGCTTCTTCTGCTGTGTAGACAGTATCGTGAGAACATAGTTCTTCGATCTTCTTCATGGTGATACGAGACTTGGCTGGCTTCATGCGGCTGAAGTAGATTTCGTACATCCTCTTTCGCATCTTAGCAGTGTATTTCGCCCACGCTTCGACACTCTTGCAGGTACCACTTAGTCCTTCGAATCCGTCATGAATCATGAAGGTGCAATGTGGAGCGACAATGCGTGAGTCGCACGCTTGAATGATGATTGACCCCATACTCATTGCGTGCCCCCAGCAGATACCGTAGACATGTGCAGTTGACGCCCGGATGGCATCGTACATTGACATCCCATGATACCAATCACCACCGAGGTTGTTCATGTGGATAACAATAGGTTGTGATGAGATGCGGTTTAGATGTGTGATGGCTTTGATGAAAAATTCAGACATCGCACAATCTGTTCCAGATTCACCAGTCTCATGTGTCATCTCTGCGTCGTGTGATCCGACATGGATCATCCGCTTAGATGAGAGGTAGCTGTAATCAAACCATCTGTCTATGTCTTCCTTTACGTAGTTGCTCACTACTCCCACCTTTCTTTACCAGTCTCGTTCATGTAGAACAGACTGCCAAGTATTCTCCGGGCGTCACCCTGCTCGGCCACGACATGGGGAATGCCGTGCCATTGTAGAAAAGCGTATATTCGCTCTGCTATATCATGTATCTCTCCGGTGCGATTTTCTTCAGTGCGTCGTCCACTACCCTTGTCACCGTCCTTGCGGGTTAGCTGTATTGTGCTGAAGTCGCTTTGGTCGTGCTTCTTGAGTGTTGTGGAGCGGACACGCAAATTCGGGTTGAGATAATAGTCTCGCAGATCAAGAGGTAATTCTTCGATAGTGGCCCCGAGAAAATCGACAATGTGGGGGATACTCTCGTGAGGAAAGATGTATGATCGTTCAAGTTCAATTGTCACCGTTTGTCTTCTCCGATTGCAATGGCAGATCGCAGTAAATACACGTTCCAGTATTTCCCTCTTTGCCATAACAGTGTGGACAAAGAGTTTTCAATGGATTGGTGGCCACATGAACAGCAAGGATGATTTTCACACACTGTTCGCAGAGACAGATACCCCCCCACACTTTGTGCATGTTGGCTGTTGGTTTGAGCTTACCACAGGTGTCACACGTCAGTCGTTTGGCCGGTGAGTCGTCGGAGTTTATCCACGACCAAACGGAAGTGCCCGAAATAAAGCTCAATAAAATCACCACGAGTCCACGCATGTCCATCCATTATCTCCGGTTTGCTGCGAATCAGGTCGGCATATTGTGGTATTTCTTGACATAGCGAAGACTGCACAGCGTTTTGGTTCCCGAAAGCATCGAAATCGAAAATGACCGGTGTACCTGTTGTCCTTGTAATCCGCCCCTCTAACCCATTTTGGTTTTTGCTAGCCTTGGTCCGCGATGCTTGTTCGCCCATTTCTAGTACGGTGCTCCATCGGTCAAGCAACTGTTGTACTCTAACCTCGTTCACGAGATTCCCTCCATACCATCCACCTCAGTTTTGTACGTGGCATCCTGAGTCCACGTCTTGTTCTTGATAGTAGTATCTATCTGACATCCACACTGTTCTAGCAGAGTATTCGCGTTTGCCAGCATGGTACATGCGATGGCTATCTTATCGTGTGGGGCCAGAGCCAGTTTGGCACTCATCATGGCACCAACACTAACAGTCTCAATCAACTCCAGCATGGTTTCTGGAGGCAGTTCGAGAACCTGCTTGAATGTATTGGGCTCAACCGACAAGGGGGTTATCACCACCATCTTCTTCATCGAAGTTTTCCTTGAAATGTTCCTTGGCTTTATCGACACGGTTGGAAATCTCTTCTATGTGGTCGGCGACTTCGTTGGGATTGGAACCAGCAAAGGTCAATTCCCAGAAGATGCTAGTAATGAAGCACCACAGTGTTGGCCGGATGGTGAGTTTGAATCCGGTACGATGGAAGTCACGATCAGACTCGACATACGGCGGGAAGCATTCCACCTCTGGCGAGACACGAATAGGCAGGTGGGCGAGATTGTTGACAGGGGTGAACTCGATTGCGTATCCGGTGTCTTCTGGGCAATCGTCGCCGCACTCGTGGAAGTCGAGACCCTTCGCTGGGCAACCTGGGCCGATACCATGAAAAGCCATGAGGTTGGGCAGTTCTGCGATCTTGGGGTCATCCCAGTAGTTGTGCCCATCGTCGAGTAGGGCGCAATTACCCTTCGGTTGATCAGTCGGTTTGCCGGTCTGCTTGACCTTGCGAGTATCGTAACCGAGATGCCAGTAGAGTTCCAGATATTCAACATCATCCACATCGTCTGGGTCGCGGTCGCGTTGAATCTGATCCCAAAACGTTTTGAATTCCAACACACCCATAGTGGTGAAGATGCCTGGGATCATGTGATCAGCATGATAGACCAATCGGAACAAGTCGTAGAGCGTGAAGTCATTATCGACTTTGGTCACCGTCCATTGTAGGTCGGTTGGTAGGAAGTCCTTGTAGTATTCCTTTGTCAGATGTATGCCGTTTTCTGCTACGTCACACATGTTTCCAAGTATCTCCTTTCGCAATGTGCCAAACAGTGGTATAGCCGACACTAAATTGTTTTGCCATTTGTCTATATGATGGTCTATCTGGTTTTGACAAAATTGTCTTGATTTTTTGGACTTTTGTGGTTGTTAGTTTGGACCATCCGTTATTTTCGCCTCTGGCGCAGTTTTCTAGTATTCTTTTTCGCCCCTTGGGTGATCTTCCTTTTGCGACATATCCGATGGGTTGTCAGCATTCGTTCCCGAAAAGAGATGATCTGGATTGACACAGACTGGATTATCGCAATGATGACATATTAAAAGTTTTGGCGGAATTTGACAGTGATGTTGTAACATCCATGCCGCACGATGGGCTCTTATGTGATATCGTATCTTATTGTGTACTATTGCAAATAGTCCGTACTTTCCGCTGGCTGGGGCTGGTCGCCAATTCCAACAATTATTTAATCGGTTGGCTTTTGACCAAAATAAGTTTTGATATTGCTGCAAGATTACTAATGGCATTAGCATAGTTTTGTATTTACTCATAATCAACCCCTAGGTATTCGGATGTTTTTTGAATTGTTTTTTTGTCTATGTCGATACCGACACAATCTAGTCCCAGCCGTTGACACACGATTGCGGTGGTTCCGCTTCCTATGAATGGATCGAGCACGCGACCACACGGGCGGCAGTGGCCTTTGACGATACGCTCCACAAGCGACTCGGGCAGTTGAGTTGGCAACCATTTTCTCTTTTCCTTGAACGTACCGCAGACCCGAGGGATTTCCCATACGTTGGGGGGCATCTTTCCACCCTTGGCCGCTCGTTTGTCATTGTATTTTTCTTGTCTGGCACTAGGCACCTTGATTTTGTCGGGTCGGACATATTCCGAATTGAGCCAATAGATTGGTCGATAGCACAAAGCGTACTTTCCTCTGGTGGTTTGGTCCTGTCCGAATGTGTAGTACCACTGTAATCTTTGAATCAACGGGATACCGACAGATACGATGGCGTTTTCGACGGCTTGCGTCCATTTTTCATTAAAGGTGAAAAAAATTGGACCTTTGGTCAAATTGGCCATCATTCCGAGCCAAAGTCGCAGATTGTTTTCGTATTCCTGGGCTGGTTGGCGATCAATGAATTCGGCATACTTCATTCCTATGCAATCTGGCGGATCGGCCATAATCAGATCGACCCTTCCGAGGTTGACGGATGGAATTTGCTCGAATCGTCCATGGATCAGTTTGATCATCAGTCTAGCTCCACTCGCCGCTTGTCTGAGTGTTTTCGCTTACGCTTGGGCGGTTTCGGTAGAGGATCGCCCCCAGGACGCTTCATACGCTTGCTCACAGCGTTCCAGGCGTTCTCAAAGCCCGGTGGGGTGCCGTGGGCATCCTCCGGTATTCCGTACTTCTCAAAGCCACTACAAGCCTTCTCAGCGAGTTTCCTGGTTTTGTACTCACCGACCTTACCCCCTGTGTCTGTATCGATCATTGCCCACTGGTGGACATAGGGTAGCGTGTTTTTCCGTACAACGAATTTTGACATACCCCATTATACGTCTAGCTAGGGGGTCTGTTCGAAAAAAAAGAAAAAAAGTTGGAGCGCTTTTCCGAAAATGGACTCTCTATATATATGGAGGGACGTTTTTATCGGACGTTAGGTGTCGGACGCAATTGTGTATAATTTTGAGGGTGATAGAAATGAGTGACAAGAAAACTAAGATTGAGTGCCGTCTTACAACCCAGGGGACCAGCAAGGCCAACGCCAAGGCTGTTGATGATCTGAAGATTCCCGATCCAGAACCGACTGAGGGAGCACGGGCAATCAAGGAAGCCACGGAAGAGGAAACAGAGGATGACAGTAAGTAAAGCAATTCTTGATGAGGCATATCCGATCATTGAGCGGCTAGCCAGTTCCCGTAGCGCCAACGGTGCGTTTGCATATTACGAGAACGGCGATGTCTCTCAAGAGGTGTGGAGGATGTGTCTTGAGGCCCTGGGGCGATATAATCCCGAGATAGGACCGATCGAGAACTACTTGGTTCGACATGTCACCAATCGTCTCAAGAACCTGAAGCGGGACAACTATTTTCGTCCAGGCTCGGACGCTCCGAGTTCTGGTCTTGCTCGCACCAGGATGAATTTGGTGAATGCACTTCCTCTGGGTGGTGGAGACACAGCAGAACAGGGCGTGCTTCTGGGTTCGACGCCAGTAAACATCGATCCGATCGATCATCTTTTGTGTGACGAGACTCTTGCATACATCAGGGAGCGGTTGCCAGATGACTTATCAGAACCGTTTGAAGCCCTGATTGGGAACAATCGAGTTCGTAGTCCCATCGTTGAAGAGATACGACAGAAGGTTGCTGAGATTTTGGAAGAAAGGGACCGCGATGTCGGACACTAAGAACCAGAAACTATCATCCAACCCGAAGGCTCTGAAGATTCTTGCCGACTGTGTTCGACAAGGGCTTACAGACAAGAAGATTCAACAGCGACTAGCGCAAGAGTGTGGGTACAAGTGGACCCTCGACACAATCGGTAGACGCCGTCGTGCTATGGGTGTTACAAAGAAATCTGGCGAACCGACTAATACAGATGTCCTGGACGGTCCTGTGTTGACAACACCACCGCCTGGACTTTCGGAGACAGAGAAGGCTTATTGGTTCAGGGATCAATTCAAAAAGACCCATCTGTACAAAACCATTCAAAGACAATTTGAAACAGAAGAAGTCGATATGTACATCGAGGATTTCGGTCTTTTGTGTTGTCAGTTCGAAGATATCGTCATCAGTGAGTTCATGCAGATTGATGACTTTCTGAAACATAGAATTCTGGTGGATAGGCAACTGATTCTTGGTCGTTCTCTACAGAGGGAGATAGCAGATTTACAGATGTGGTTTGTATCGAATCCCAAACAGGAAGACGAAGACAAGGATACCACCAAGTTCCGCATTTTGCAGCAAAGACAACTGGATGACAAGCATAGATACCTCAAGGGTGTCAATGATCGTTATGACGCTTTGGTGAAGGAGCGACAGAAAATCTACAGTAGCTTGGCTGCGACTCGTAAAGATCGCTTGGATGAACTGAAAGGCGGTAAGGAGAGCTTCATAGAGTTGGTTGGCAAATTGCAACACTCGCAAGACGAAAGAGATAAGCAGGGGCGATTTGCCGAGTTGACCAAACTAGCTGCCGATGATATCAAGGAAGAGTTTCGTCAACCGGTCGAATTCCCGGATGGTAGTGTTGAGCCGATCATAATGGATGCAGATACAGACTTTGGAGAAGACACTGATGAATAAATGTGCTTTGTGTATTCCTCGCCCAGGTGGAACCTCAAGGATGATCCAGAATGGATATGTCGATGCGTTGCGACATCTTGGCTGGAAGGTATACGTCGGAGACCCCAAGACGAAATTGGGGTGTGCCCAACTGATCGAAAAACACGGTATCGGGTTGATCATGACACATTCAAGATACGGGATGAGACAGTTGCCGATTGATACTATCAATGCCAATCAGGTGATGGTTTTCGTAGAAGCCTTGCCGTTCAACACTGGCGAACTGACAATCGATGGTCCATATGAATTGGCTCACGAGGATGAGGCAGATGTTGTCAGAGCCATCGAGTCGGTTGTTGTCCATACCCGTCTGGAGCCCCACCTGTGGGGCAACTATATGTCTGCCTGGGGAGAGCAGGGCGTCGATCTATCACATATTCCCGCAGCGGGTAACCTAATCAGGGCGTTACCGCCGACATGTACCGCCCTGACTGACGTTGCTATGGTGGCCAACTTCGCCCACCGTCAGGGGATCATGAAGCAACTGATCGAACCACTATTCAAACGACTGGATTTGCTCGGTCATTCGTATCAAGCTTTTGGCGACGACATCTGGGCAAGAGCAGGGCTGAATTACAATGGTCCGTTGGATGACTACAGCAAACTATCCCATGTTTACGCGACAGCCCGTGTGTGTCCGAATGTACATACGGAACAGCAGGTCGGACTTCAGGCGTATGTCAATGAAAGATCGTTTATGATCCCGCTATGTGGTGGCGTACAAGTATCTGACAATCCGTTGGTCACAAGATACCTGGGGCCACATTGTCGAATAGCTTACAACGTGACCGATTTCATGTCCCAGGTGGTGGAACTGGTAGGTGATCGACCAGAACGTTTTGAGCAGATTCGTGCTGGTGTTGAGCACGTAGCTCATCAGCACACATACTTCAATAGATTGGTGGACTTGTTCGGGATCGTCGGATGGGATGATCAGGCGACCGAGGTGGCAGAAGAAGGACAAAGGGCAGCGGTCAGGCATTGTTGGGAAATCGATGCCAGACTCAGTGCCGAGGAAAGAGGCATACCTTATGAGCAAAACGCGATCGGAGCAGCGTAGTCTTGGTCGCTTGACAGAATTGATAATAATCAAGAATATCATCAAAAGAATTGTAGGTGGGTTACCGCTAAGGTGAACAGCAGAAATCGACGCAATAATCATTTGCTTACCTATCATGGAAAAACTCAATGTCTAATTGATTGGGCAAATGAGTTGAATATCAAGCGAAGCACTTTATGGGCAAGGCTTTGCCTATATGGGTGGTCACAAGAAAAGGCATTGGCAACTCCTGTTAAAAAAGGAAAAATGGATGACAAAAAAAACAGAAAGACGAAACTTGCGGAGAAGAATCCAGGGCGTTACGATGCCGATTGGTCGTAAGCGGACGAGGTGGGGCCGCAACTGGCCATGTTTGTGTGGTAGCGGGAAGAAGTACAAGCACTGTTGTATCGGCGATATTGATGCTCTTACTGCATCAGACGGTAATGCCGATGTCACTAAGCTACCAGAGGACATTCAGAAGATGATTGACGCTCATCGCAAGGCAGAAGAAGAGGCGAAGGGCAAACTAGAGGGAGGTAGGAAGATCAATGGGTAAAACAGCGTTTATCACCGGAACGACCGGGCAGGATGGGAGTTATTTGTCAGAACTGTTGCTCGACAAGGGGTATCAAGTTCATGGGTTGATTCGGCGAGCCTCTGTTGATACGACAGAGCGAATTGCCCATTTCCAGAATCATCCACACTTTGAACTAGTGGAGGGTGATATTACAGATGCGGCATGTATGCACAGGTTGATATCGGGGATTCAGCCCGACGAGGTGTACAACCTTGCTGCCATGAGTCATGTTGGCGTGTCGTTCGATCAACCGATCGCTACGTGTCATATTGACGCCATGGGGCCTTTGAACATTCTGGAGGCAATCCGCCAATCGTCTCCGCAGAGCAAGTTCTATCAGGCCAGCACATCAGAACTCTTTGGAGACACCATTGTTTCCCCACAGAGTGAGACATCGGTTATGACACCAAACTCGCCATATGCTGTTGCCAAGCTCTACGCACATCAACTGGTTGGCCTTTATCGTCGTGCCTACAATGTCTTTGCATGTGCAGGGATTCTGTTCAATCATGAATCTGAGCGTCGTGGCGAAGCATTCGTTACACGGAAAATCACCAAATATGTTGCCATGATCCAGGACTGGATGGACACCCACGACGGATTCCCGAAGAAAGATATTGATGTTCGTCCGCTCGCGCTGGGCAATATCGAAGCAAAGCGGGACTGGTCCCATGCTGAAGACATGGTACGTGGTATGTGGTTGATGATGCAACACCCAGAACCAGATGATTATGTGTTGGGGTCTGGCGAAACACACACCGTCAAGGAATTCCTTCAGTTGGCCTTTGGTTCCATCGGCCTTGATTATAACGACTACATCACTATCGACCCAAAGTTCTATCGTCCCGTTGACGTGAATCTGCTTCATGCTGATCCGAGTAAGGCGCAGCGGATACTTGGTTGGGAACCAACCATTTGCTTCGGAGAACTGGTGGATCGCATGGTTCAGAGTGACCACAGAGAGAGGATCGAATGCCGCGCCTAGTTCTTCCCACATACACAGTGATCAGAGACACCCGTGAACAGGAGGGTCATGGGTGGTTCTTTGATGCGCATGTGCCCGATCGTCGTCCCCCAAAATGCGCGGGAACAATTGTCGACACGGTGCAAACGGGGGACTATAGTCTGGTTGGGTATACTGACATCCTAGCCGTGGAACGCAAGTTTGCATTTTCAGAATTGTGGGGAAACTACAGCGCCAAAAAGCGGCCAGCTTTTGAGGCAGAGATGGAACGTATGTCGGAACTCAAACATGCGTACATTATTGTGGAATCGTCGTTGACCCCTGATATTCTTGAGCTATCTCCACCACAGTTTGCCAAAGGTGTTCCAGGCAAATCGTTGGTACGATGGTTGATGTATCTGACAGCCAAGTATGGTGTCAACATCATACCAGCAGGACAGTGTGGTCGCAAGGTGGCTCAGATGATTTTCGAAGAAGTTGTTAGAGTAGAGAAGGACCGTTGGGTCCACCAGGAACCCAAACCGAAGTCGGGAGGGGATTGCCTTGGGTGCTAAGAGATATGATCTCAGTACGAATATTACCCCTGGTCAACCCAAAAAAGCGATCATTCGTAAGATTGATGACAAGAGAGCTTTAATGCTTTGTAGACATCATGGGATAACAGAATTTTATATCAACCCTTCTGGGAAACCGGAATGTTTGCTGTGTCGGCGACAACATCAGAAAATCAATCATTCGACAGATTCATATAAGAAGAAGAAAAACGAATGGGTTAGAAAGAGGCGGTCTACAAAATTAGGTAACTACGAACATCGGTTTATACCAATTTCGTCAGCATTATCTCGTGAACAGTTGGCAACGCTTTTTGATCTCAACAATTTATCTCTTTTGTGTCTGGCGTGTAACAGGTATGTTAAAAAAGATAGGTTGGATATTCGATATGAATAAAAAACAACAAACAATATTACACGATTTATTGCATTCAGATCAAGGCCGATATGGGTATCTGTTCCCATACCGTGATCGTGTGCCAACAGTGCGCAAACACATTTTCACGGATTTGAAGCAATCCAAAGACCCGCTGGATCAGGTAGTCGTCAGCAGGATGCTCGATATCAACTACATTGGCTGGACAGCGAAGGTGGTCTTAGGGCTTGATCTGTTTCCTATCCAGATCGCTACGCTTCAGATGATGTGGAACACTCCGTTCCCAATGCTGATCGCCTGTCGTGGTGGTAGTAAGTCCTTTATGCTGGCCGTGTATGCAGTTCTAAGGGCGTTGTTGGACCCAGGTGCCAAGATCGTTATCGTTGGTGCTGGTTTACGTCAAGCTCGATTGGTGTTCAACTACATAGATACCATCTGGACAAATGCTCCTGTTCTTCGCAACATTGTCGGTGGCGGGAAGAAGGCTGGCCCCAGACAGAATGTGGACCTTTGCTATTTTCGCATTGGCGATTCGATTATCTACGCACTGCCTATGGGGGACGGCTGTGCTTCAAAAGATACGCTTACACTTTATGGAGATGGTTTCGGAACCCTCGCAGATGATCAGCCATTATTTCAATCTGCTAAAAATATCGTAGACAGAGAAAGACTGGTATGGGGTAATAAAGAATTCAGATTGAGTGATGAATCTTATTGCAATGGAACATCCAAAACCAAAAAAATCAAGACACATCATGGATTCGAATTTAACGCAACTCATAATCATCGATTAAAAGTTGTTAGAAACAAGTGTGTTGTGTGGGTACAGATGGATGAAATAAAAATTGGTGATCGTATTTTATTAGATCGTTCTGTCCGCTGGCATAATGGAAATGGTGAGATTTCAGAAAGCGAAGCTTATGGTATCGGTTTGCTTACTGGGGGTGGATGTTTCATTGCCCAAAATGGATACAGATTGGGTTTTGCTACACAAGATACAGAATTAGCCGAGGCCATTCAGGCTGTTGGTCCTTTCAAGCAATCTTCCGATATAGTGCATTGGAATATGTATGGACACAAAAAGATTGATGCTATATTCAGAAGATTTGATATAGACGTTGATCATCTCAAAACAAAAGACAAACAATTCCCGTCCACCATTCTCAAATCACCACGTAATATAACATCCGCTTTTATTTCCGGTTTGTTCGACACGGATGGCCATGTTCAGGTTACAACAGAGCGAGGTGGCACCCAGATAGGTGTCACATTTTATAACACCAGCAGAGAACTAGTTAGACAACTTCAGTATATATTATTGCATTATGGAATCGTAGCACATGTCAAATCTCGTAAACGTGACGAAAAATGGGAAGAATGCTATGAGCTTTCAATAACTGGTAGGGACGTGTTGATTTTCGCTACTGAAATAGGTTTTCGTCTGAAGAGGAAACAAGATAAATTACTGGCTGGAATCGAGAAGAAAAAACGATGGATGGATCAGAACGATAACATTCCAGATGTATTAGATGATATGATAGATATTTCAGAGAACAATCGAGCTGAACACGGTACTAGCAATTGTGTTTCTGTTTGTGCGGGTGGACTAAAAGTTAAAAAATCCGTTAGTAGGCCATTGGTTGATAATTTTCTACGAGTTTATGGACACATAGATGATTCACGCATTGATACTGTTCGTTGTCTTGCTGATCCAGATGTTTATTATGACGAAATCGTTTCAATAGAAGATGATGAGTGTGTTGCATTCGATGTTCATGTTCCAGATGGCCATGAATATTGTGCCAATGGCTTTTACAGTCACAACACGAAAATCAGAGGTTTCCGCGCTAACGTCGTTATCGCCGACGAGTTCGCATCCATCCCAGAGGATGTATTCGATGTGGTTGTGCGTGGTTTTGCCGCGACGGCAAAAACTCCTGTGGAGGAAGCGAAGAAACTAGCATTTGAGAAACAGTTGGCAAAACTCGATCTGCCAGCAGGGGAGAAGAAGAGACTGACAACCGACGATGATAAGATGCGCGGTAACCAAATCGTGTATTCTGGTACAGCATACTATGCTTTCAATCATTTTGCCAAGAGATATCAGATGTGGAAAGAGATCATTGCCAGCAAAGGTGATCCAGAGAAGGTGGCTCAGATTTTCGGAGGCGAGAACCTCGTCCCCGATGGCTTCAACCATAGGGACTATTCTATCATTCGTATCCCGCATACACATCTACCCGAAGGCCTACTGGACCAAAGACAGTTGGCTCACGCCAAGGCGACACTCCCTCGCAACATCTACCTCATGGAGTATGGGGCTGTTTTCGTCAAAGACTCAGATGGGTTCTATCCACGTAGCTTGATTGAGGCATGTACTGTCGGACCCAATAAGCCGATAACAACACCAGACGGTGCTGTAACATTCACTCCACTTATGAGAGCCCAGTCGAAGCGGAAGTATGTGATGGGTGTTGACCCCGCTGCCGAACGAGACAATCTTGCGATCACTATGACCGAAGTTTGGCCCAACCACTATCGCGTAGTCTATTGTTGGGCTGTGAACAAAAAGGAATTCATGAAGCGCAAGAAGCGCGGGTTGATTACCGACGATGACTACTACGCATATTGTTGTGCGAGGATTCGTGAAGTGGTTCGGCTATTCAGTCCTGTGCGCATCGAGATGGATAGTCAGGGTGGTGGCTACGCCGTAGCGGAGATGTTGCGAAACAAGAAACTGATGAATATGGATGAGGGCGATTTCCCGATCTATGAGGTAATCGACTTCGACGAACCGAAGGAAACCGATGGCGAGACAGATGGACGCCACATCCTCCATCTCGTCAAGCAAAGCACTGAGTACAACCAGGATGCCAACATTGCCCTGCACAAGAGCCTGGAGACACGTACCCTATTGTTCCCCGCCTTCGATAGCGTGAAAATGTATGCCGCCATAGAGGCTGAAAAGTCGGCTGGTGTCATTTTCGACACCTTCGAGGAAAATGTGTTCAATCTTGAAGAATTAAAGAATGAGCTTTGTACCATCCAGATGAGCGAAACTGCGACAGGCAGAGAGAGATTCGACACCCCACAGGTTGTCAAGGTCGGAGCCGTCGAGGGTCGTGCCCGTAAGGGTAGACTTCTCAAGGATCGCTACACAGCCCTCCTGCTGTCTCACAAGTACATCTACAACACTGAAATCGCCACCCCTGATGATATCGACTATGAAGACGTGGCAGGGAATATCGAGAAAAGGAAGAAATCACCGAAAAACGAAGCAATGTACCGTGGGGCTGGAGTTGGCCGTATGAGGAACGCCCACGAAACACGTCAGGGCGGGGTTTTCAAGGCTGTGAAGAAGGGCAAGCGAATCTAGAGCGTGTGGTGTATAATCAATCAGATCGAGTTCGTATTGCAATGCTATTGATTCTGTAAGGGGGCAAGAATGGCAGCGAAGACAACCGGCACCAGTAAGCCGAAGACTCCAGCAAAGGGGCAGTTGTACACCAAGGGTGTAAAAAGTATCACAGGACACGTACTCCCCGACACATGTCACCTAACGCATGGTGTCGCCCACAGGACCATTGCGTCCGATGTCAACCTTCGCACTGGAAATAACCGCCACGACTACGACGGCAAGCGCCCAAACGATAAGTTGCCTACAAAACACGCCGAAATCCTCGTAGCTTGTCAGGCTATCTACCGCAGGGTTGGTATGGTTCGCAACATCATCGATCTGATGACCGACTTTGCCGCAGAAGGACTTGAGCTACAGCACACCACCAAGACACAAGAACGATTTTTCCGTGAGTGGGCCAGACGTGTGAATCTGCAAGGAAGAGCCCACGACTTCATGAAGCTTCTTATGCGCGATGCCAACGTAATCGTTCGTCGCAAGAATGCGTTTATTACCAAGCCTGCTGTCAAAGAGATGACAAGGGGCGGGGTCAGCGGTCTTGATCTAATCGATGAGAGTAAAGTCGCTGAGCCACCCGAGAAGGTCAAAACCACCAAGAAGAAAACCAACCGAAGAGAAATCCCGTGGCGATACACCTTTTTGTCACCTGTCGTTGTCGAGAAAATCGGTGGTGAAGTGGGTCGATTTTTCGGTTCCGATGCACTCGGGATGCGCATTCCACACTCTCTTGCCAATGCCATCAAAAGACCAAAGACCGATGCCGAGAAGGCATTTGTAGCCAAGCTACCCAAGGAAGTCGTGAAGGCGGCAAAGAAGAGTGGCACGCTGGTCGCATTGGATATGGACAAAATCTTCGTCGACTACTACAAGAAAGACGACTGGGAGGATTGGGGCACCCCCTTCCTCTACGGTGTCCTCGAAGATGTGATGTTCAAAGAGAAAATGCGTTTAGCAGACATGGCGGCTCTTGACGGTGTGATCAACGTTATCCGCCTATGGAAGCTTGGCAAATCAGACCAGCAAATCCTACCTACTGGAGCGGCTGTAGACAAACTCATCGACATCCTGCAACACAATGTTGGTGGCGGGGTCATGGACCTAGTGTGGGACGATATGATCGATCTCACTGTAGAGTACCCACCGACAGATAAGATTCTAGGAGCGGAGAAGTATATTGGTGTCAATGGTGATATCGTTCGTGGTATCGGTATTCCCGACTCTTTGGTTGGTGGGGCCGATCTGGGTACACGTAACGCACAGTCAGCTTTCGTTCAGCTAAAGACTCTTGTCGAACGTCTTGAATACGTGCGAAGTCGCGCTATCCGCTGGATGGAAGGCGAACTACGCCTCGTCGCTGATGCGATGGGCTTCAAAAAGATCCCGGCCATCAACTTCGGTATCATGTCTTTGCGTGACGAAGCAGCAGAGAAGCAGTTGATGATTCAATTACTCGACCGTGGTATCATCTCATCCGAGAAGGCTACCGAGGTCTTCGGTGTCAACTACATGATCGAACTTGAGAGAATCAAGTCGGAGCAAGAGATCAGAGAGGAAAACCCAGGCGTGCTAGAAAAGGCAGGTCCATACAACCGTCCGTTCTCCGTCATGGAGAAGCAAACAGACCTTTCTATCCAGGTAGAAAAAGTCAAACAGGGTTTGAATAGGAACAGCCAGCTACCGACCAGCACAGACGACAATGGTGGCGGGGATAATCCGAGTGGTGATCAGCCGAAAGACGATGGGGACAATTCGCCTGGGCGACCACCGTCAACGAAGGATACTGCGCCAAGGGACGAACGAACACCAAAGACGCTCTCAGTTCTGAGTGTCGTAGCCGATGGGCTTATGGATCGTATTGATCAATTGGTGGATAGCACCTATTTGGAACAACAGGAGGTCAAGAACCTGCGATCTCTCACCAAGGCTCAGCGTACCGAGTTGGAGAGAACCAAGCGTGGTATCTTGTCCGTCTTGCGTCCAGGGGACACTGTGACCAAGGAACTTATCGCAGATAGATTACCCACCGCAGGAAAGGGTGCTCGTCGTATGGAGGCTCGTTTCTGCGACTTGGTGGCCGACTTTACCCTGTCAACCAAAAAGGCGCCCAACTCTAAGGAACGAAGAACACTGGCATCTTTGGCTTGGGCGGCTGTGTTGCCCACAGGAGACTAGGTATGGTGGAGTCACCTCCATTCACGTTTGATCGTTGTGACACGTACATGTACTTTGCATCTAACATGTTGCCAGCGGACCCGGTGATAGTTGAAGTGGGTTCTATCCATGGTGCGCATGGTATCAAGCTGTGCAAGAAACTCGATAATGCCTTGACCATGATAGCCTACGAGGCTGGCAAGGAAAATCACGACAGTTTGGTCGTTGGGATTGAAAAGGCAGGTGCTCCTATCACTGCTCACCGTGCTGTGGTTACCGGGTTTGATGGTACTGCGGAGTTCTACGAGTTTGTGGAAGAGTCGTCTAATAGTGTTTATCCACGACATCAGGGTGAGGGAAGGCGTCTACGTCGTACTAGCAATATCCGGTCTGTTAGCCTGGATACCATCATGGACGAGAATGATTGCCAACGTATCGATCTGCTTTTCTTGAACTGTGAGGGGGCAGAAATCCCCATACTGAACGAGGTCTTGGCCAAACCCGAATTGCGGGATAGATTGGGTCAACTTTGTGTCTCTTTTCATGGTGGTCGTATTTATCCACAGGATGAAACTGTGGAGATGGTGCGAAGGATGTCTGAGTTTTTCTGGGTGGTGGAGGAACAGAATGATTGGCCCTGCCATCTGTTTGTGAATAAGGGTCTCGAACCTACTGGGAGGTAGTTATGGCGATTGTGAACGTTTCATTGGATACCGGTAGTCGGCAGGTGGTTCTTACTGTCAACGGCGTGCTGGTCCTTGCGGATGACATTTTCGTGGAGAGGTATGTCTACGGTGGCGAGGCTATGGTTAGATTCGGTTATACGATCGAATCTGTGAATGCCAATGGCATGAAGGAAAGGCGGCAGTTTTATCTTCCGCCCCCCGAAGGGCTTGCGACAGAAGCACACGCCGGGCTTGACGAGGAAGGATTCGCGTCCAAGATTCTTCACGATGACGAGAAGGCCAAGGCTGATGTGATTGATTTCTTCAAGCGTGACCGTAAATAGCAATAATGGGCAAACGATGGACTATAGATGAAACAGACGTTTTGCGCAATCATTATGATTGTGATGGCATCGCCTTTTGTATGCAACGTCTGGATCGTTCCAGGATGAGTGTGACTCGCAAGGCATATACCCTTGGTCTTACTACTTCCAATCCTCGGCCCAAATTACGGAGACGTATTGTTGCTCATCTCGGCAAAAACAAGGTGATAGCTGAATGTCCGTCTCGCGGAGATGTACTGCATTATTATGGATACAGTGGGCAATCGCTTCAATGTGCTGAATGTACAAGAGTCAGCACTCAAAAGTGGAGACAATCGACAGGCGGGAAGGTCGTTCGTAGGCGATATGACACGATGCGACGACAAAGCATGGTAGTCAACTATGCTAATCGTTTGCGAAGTCGGTTGAATTACTACAAAAAAATTGGGGCTTCGGTTACACCTTCTGGTTGTTTTCGATATCTTCCATTTTCGCCAATTGAGCTACACGACCATCTTGAGCATATACGTTTTGTCCAACAGAATAGGTGCCCTGTGTGTAGTTCGGATTACGATGAGGTAGGCTATCAGATTGACCATGTGCAACCATTGGCTATTGCCAAATCCGACGAAGAGGTGTGGTCTCTCTTTAATTTGTCGAATTTATCCTTGTTGTGCCCACGGTGCAATGGTGATAAAGGCGACTCTGTCGGTGAAAGGTCTTTTTATCCGGTGAGTTGTAGTGTACTTTCGATCGATGGTTGTGTATAAGCCATATGACGGGAGGTGCTCGTGCGCGTTTATCAAGCTGAAAAAGATGCTGGAATCGATTTCCAGATGAACAAAGCCGGAAGTTCTTCTTCATTTGTCACGGCACGGGTACAGGTTGGCAATATCGAAAAGCATTTCGATGGCATGTCTGTCGCCGATTTGGTGAAAGCCACCCCTACTGTACAGAGCGTGGAAGAGCTTCTCGGTCAGGAACAACCGGATTTAGCCCTGGTTGTCGCAATTCTGGTCAGCACAGGCTGGAATTTGAACGATGATGTTTTCACACCAGAAGAGGTCTGGAAGGCTCGGTCGTCGCCGCTTCACAAGCCAATGAACGACAACCACCAAGCCGAGAGAATCCTGGGCCATATCGTTCAGACTAGGGCATTGGATAAATCTGGTGATGAGGTTGAGGTAGCTGAAGGCGACTCTCCCCCAACCGAGTTTGATATTGAAGTGGCCGGTGTGCTATACCGGGCATTCCCAGAGTTGTCCGAGCGAATCGACGAAATTATCACAAAAGCGAAAGCTGGCGAGATGTTCGTTTCGATGGAGGCTTGGTTCCCTGATTTCGGTTATGGCTTGATCGATTCCGCGACCGGTGAGGTCAAATTGATCGAGCGTACTGAGAAAACCGCGTTTCTCACTAAGCACTTGCGGATTTACGGTGGCAGCGGGGAATACCAGGGCTACAAGGTCGGTCGTGTGTTGAAGGACATTATTTTCGGTGCGCAGGGGTTTGTTGATACCCCAGCGAATCCCGAATCGGTGATTAAGGTCGCGGCAGGTAAAATGGCCGCTTCGCGGAGTTTTGTAACTGCTGAATTGAGTGACTTGTCGGAAGGGGGTGTAGAAGACGTGGATGAAAAACAATTGCAGGAACTTCAGGCGAAGCTTGAAGAGGCTCAGGCGGGTCTAGAGAGCAAAGCCAAGGAGGTCGCTGAGTTGCAGAAGGCAGCGGAAGAGGTTCAGGCTAAGGACTACGAGGGGCAGCTTGCTGCTCTGAATACCAAGGTCGAGGAACTGACTGCCAGTGTGACGGAGGCGTCTGAGAAGATGGAAGCTGTTGAGGCCGCAAAGGCCGAGCTTCAGAAGCAACTCGATGAGGTGACACAGCGTGCCGAGAAGAGTGATGCGGAGCTAGACGAAATCCGCCAGAACGAGACGGCTCGTGATCGCCTGGTGAAGCTATCGGAGGTTAAGAAGGTTGATGACGAAGAGGCAACGCTAGCCGAACTTCGTGGTATGACCGACGAGACATTCGAAGCGGTTCTGAAGTATGCTGGCGAAGCCAAGTCCGAAGAGGTTGTTGACGGAGAGTCGGAAGAGAAGACTGACGCAACAGAGACCAAGACGGATGACGCAACGGCACGGGAGAAGGAAGCAGAGCAAGCGGAGGCTGCTCTAAACGACGTAGAAGAAGACGATAGCGCCGAGTTCAACGCATCGGAGGATGTGGCGAAGACGGAGGCTGATCAATGGTTGTCAGTGGCAGGCGCGCTATGTGGGCGCAAAGATGAGAAAGACGAAGGGGGTGAATAGGGATGGCTTTGAAACCAGATCGTGAGTACAATGAGGTTACCGACATTACCAACTTCTGGACTACAGTTGCGGCTGAGAGGGGTGGCTGCGCTGGTGTCGTCACACAAGGTTCTGGCGCGGCTATCGGCGTGAACATCGTCGATGAGCCAAACGTTGTGGGCTATGTGGCAGACCCATCCGGCGTGATTGCCAAGGGCGTCTTGCTCCAGACGGTAGCAGCGGCTATGAGTGCAACTCGGGACTTCCCGAACTTTGAGAACGGGGAGATTCGTCCTGGGGACAAGTGTACTCTAGTCAAGAAGGGGTTTGTGGTTACAGATATGATCACCGGCACTACACCAAGTGTTGGGGACGCTGCTTATCTGGCTGCAAGTGGACTAATCAGTAAGACGCAGGCTGCTGGTGCTCCGCAGATTGGTCGTTTCGAGACGACTGTCGATGCGGCTGGCTTTGCGCGGGTCTCGATTGACATAACGTAAGGGGGTGAAGAAGAATGAAGCGTAATATCAGAAAACCAACACCTGAGCAGGTTGAACTTCTACGGCGCACTGGGTCGGCAAACAAGACCGAGGCCCTGGAGGCGATGCATTCTCTCGCTCAGGCTCTACAAGTTCCTCTACGTTCAGCGCTGCTTGACGGCGACATCTTGGGCGGAATCTTCGCACCTGAAGTTCTGGACCCAAGTGCAACTGCCGAGTATCCGCTGGATTTCTACCAGACTGCACAGGAAAATGACTATGTGGCGTATATGATCCCATCCGAGGGTGCTTTGCCACAGCGTACCATCACAGGTGACGCAGTGACGATCAACACCTACGACGTGGGTAACGCGATCGACTGGCCGCTGAAGTATGCTACATCTGCACGTTGGAACATTGTTGCTCGTGCGATGGAAGTGCTTGAGGCCGGTTTCGTGAAGAAGATGAACACGGACGGTTGGCGTGTCATCATCGCGGCTGGTGCAGGGCGTACCGACTACTCTGGCGGGGCTCCGCTGGTGTACGACAGTGCTGCAACTGCTGGTCAGTTCACAAAGCGTCTCGTGTCTCTGATGAAGACGACTATGGCTCGTCTTGCTGGTGGCAACAGTGCAACGGCCAATCGCGGTCGTCTGACTGACCTGTTCATCAGTCCAGAGGCTCTCGAAGACATTCGTGAGTGGGATAGTGATGAGGTTGACGACCTGACTCGTCGGGAAATCTTCACCGCTGGTGACGATGGTGGCCCGATGGCTCGCATCTACGGCGTCAATCTGCATCCGCTGGACGAGCTTGGCGTGGGCCAGGAGTTCCAGACGTACTTCGCAACGCTGGGTGTCAGCATGGGCGCGAGCGACGAGGAAATCGTCGTGGGTCTCGATCTGTCGCACGGCGACTCGTTTGTGATGCCGGTCAAGCGGGAACTTGCCATCTTCGAAGATGACATGCTCCACAGGCGGCAGAAAGCCGGTTTTTACGGGTGGCAAGAACATGGTTTTGCTGCGTTAGATGGCCGCCGCGTACTTTTGGCGAGCTTTTAGGAAGTTTCTAATAACAAAATCAGGGTTGGCAATTTGTCAGCCCTGTTTTTCTTGGACTAAAGAAAATTATTTTTTCCATGAAACAAAACATCCTTTGCGACGTATAATAAAATAGAAGGAGACGAACCATGGCGAAGAAGCAAATTGACATAGAAAAGGCTATCAGACTTTATAGGGACGAAAGCAAAGGAACTCCAGAAGTGTCTAAAGCAGTAGGGTGTTCAGTTCAAACACTAATAACTCGTCTAAGAGAAGCTGGAGTGATTATTAGGTCGTGTGGGGAATCTCATCAAAAAATCGATTTTGAAACGATACGACACGAATACGAAGACTTGGAAATGTCTATTTCCGATATCGCCCAAAAACACGGAATGAGTTCGCCATCGGTGTGGGGAAGATTGTCTAAGAATGGTGTTCAAATGCGAGACAGAAAAACTGAAGTAGCCAAGGCTGTCCGTAAGATTCCTGTATCAGATCATCAAGTCATTTGCGACCGCTACCAGGCTAATAAAAACGAGAGTTGTGCAGATATTGCTAGGGATTATAGGGTGCATAAAACTACGATAGCCGACATCCTGAAGAAAAATGGCATCGCCCCGGAGCATAAGGGTGCAAGGGTTAAATCATATAAGGGTGGTATTACTAGGTTGCACGAGAGAATTCGCCATTGTGAGAAGGCTGAATATTGGCGCAGGGCGTGTATGGAGAGAGACGATTATAAGTGTAGGGTTACCGGAGATACTGGAAGGCTGGAAGTACACCATTATCCTGCTGGTTTTTCCAAGATTTTCAACACATTCTTAAAGGGATATTCGGAACTTAATCCTATAGTTGATTGTGATCAATTGTTCGAACTGTCGCAATCGTTCGAGCAGTTTTGGGACATTGACAACGGGATGACCGTAACAGCAGACATACACAAGAGGTTACATATGCATAACGGGATTAGGGATGAGGAATTATTAGCCCTACACGATCGGGGGTGGTCATGTCAACGCATTTCCAAGCATTTCGGTAAATCGTTGTCCTTTGTCCGTGCTAGGTTTCTGGCAATAGGTCAAGCTAGGAGGAGCACGAGCTTCTACAACAAAGAGAGATTTGAAATTCCCGAGGAAACTAAGTCCGGTGTTTTGGGGGCATATATACGTGGAGAAACAATTAGGGTAATATGCGATAGATATGGAATTGCCAGTAGCACTTTATACAAAATCCTGCGAGAGAATAACGTTACGCCAGGCAACCGGAAGAAATCTGTTGAGAGTAAGGCTAGACAAGAAAGGGATAGGGTACGAAGGTTGGCTACTGTTGGGGTGACCGTTTCCGAACTGTCTAGAATGTACGAGGTCAGCGATACCACTATACGGAATATCCTTAAATAACCAACACGTCGTTTACAGAACAATATTCAGCTAGGCTGGGGCACATTGTGGTTCCCAGCCTTTTATTTTACATTCTGGTGTATAATCTAGTAGCTGATGAAAGGTCTTTTTTCCTGGGGGTGCTATGTCTCTGCCTGACACACAAGTTACACAATTATACAATCAGGGGAAAAGTTGCGCAGATGTTGCCCGCCTTGACGGATGCAGCGAAACAGCCATGTATAATCGGCTTAAATCGCTCGGGGTTGCCATACGGAGTCGGTCGGAAGCAAACCAGATTTTCCCCGACTCTATTTTCATATCACTTTACAACCTGGGTCTCTCCGCTTCTCAGATCGGGAGGCTTTTGGGGGTTGACCCTTCAACTGTCATGAAACGATTACACACCGTCAAGTTCCCTTTGCGGCCTCGCGGCGTAGCCTGTCGGATTCGTTACAGTGATAAAGAGTTTAGACGACATTTCATGGTACCGGATGTCCTAGATCGCTTGATGGAAATGGTGGGTGAATAATGAGTCAATTGTGGGAACAACATTTTTTAGCTTTCTACCAGAAGCTCAATGGTGTCCCGCTGTTTTGGGACCATGAAACTCTAGGACCGTTCCCTGTTACTACGGAAGAAGGATTACATGGTGCCGAGTGGACCCTTACTGGCGGTGCGCAGCTAGATGGCGTAAACTCTGTTCCACAGTCTCCGTCGTTTCCTCGGTTCATCGGACTATACGCACTTCGAGGTACTCATGAAATGTGGACCGGTTTGCAATACTATGATCCGCCAGGGGCGGGCGAAAGAGACAGGTTGTATGATGGTGGAGCACAAGGGATTCATGATGGACAGATAACTCATCCCGCTGATTCGAACGGAGATTTTAGCATTACGGGGCCAGAACTTGTAGCATACGCTGCGGACTTTATAGATAGAGGTTCTCCAGAAGAAGAACTGGGAGATGTTCGATCGGCTTCTGGGATTTGTTTGCAGACTTATGGAAGCCGATACTACGAGATGGGTGGTTCGTCTGATCGATGGAATAGCCGATGGTGTCCAGGTTATGGTCGCGTGCATTACACTACTGCATTTTGGATTAAGGATTTTTTTGGAAATCCTGGTTCGGCGATTGCTATTGGATGGGGTGGTGGTTCTGGTCTGGGGCTTACCGATGGTCTTGGTATGACATGGGGTGAGAATCAGTGGTGCATCCATGGTTCCGTCAACGGTTCTGATGGCTTCGGATGGGTTCATAGTCCTACAGGATTATCTGATATACACACGGTATTGAATGATGCTCAGGATGGGAAGTGTTGGCATTTTGTAATTCTTGATGCCTATTTTGACCAGTCTTGCATTGATGAAGAAAAATTGTCTGGCAGATGTTGGATTGCTTATAGCATTGATGGTGGTCCAATGAGAAGAGTCGAGGCATTTTGCGGTCGTTTTACTCCACAAACTATAGGATCATATCTTCAAATTCATTTGTGGAATGCGGATGAGTCTAAGACACCACCATCTATCAGACAGGTTGCATTATGGTCTGGTCGTACAAATGATTGGGTCATGCAGAAATGGGGCCACCAACATTCGCTTGGGAATGGTTTGTTCAATCATGCAGAAACGCAGGCACTTTACCGTCGTGGCCTGGAGAACGAGACACCTGTAGGTGGGTAGGTTATGAGTTTTATCAGCACATGTCCTAGTTATTGGTTACGCGACGTAGTCCCAAGTGGATTGCCAGGAGAAGAGTTCGTACTTTTCTATCATCCGGTTGACGATCTAGAAGAACATACAACTGGTGACAGTTGGGTCAATTACGGAATGTCCTTTGGTGATGGGGTTGTTGGCAGTGGTATTTATGGGAGCAGTTTGGGCGATCACATTCGGGCGAGCGGAGCGATTTCTCCAGGGGCAGATAGTGTATTGTGTCTGTCCACAGTATTTTGGACCAGTGGCTTCTATGGTGTAGATGCTGGTGGGGTTAGTGGATGGGTTGGCCTGTCAGACGCTTCTGGTGACGAGCAGAATGGTATTCTGTTTGGTAATGATGAAGTTAGGCTATTGGTTTCTGGACAAGTGGAAGCTGTTTGGAGTAGTGGCTCTGATGTGTTTGGCGATGCTTCTGACTTTCCTTTGCCGTCTGGCGAGGGCGATTTGAATGATTGGCATCTTTCTTCTATTGCTGTATCGCATCATGTTGAAAGCGGTAATGCTTCTGGCCATTGGCAGTGTCAAGTTAATTATGATGGTGGAGAGTGGCTACCATTGTATCCGATCGTGTATTCAGGATCAATGGCCCCAACTGGATGTCCTGTAATTACGACGAATCTGTATCCGCAGATATACGTGCGGCCAACAGTAGAGGGGTCTGGATTTTGTCCAGCCGTTGATGAGGTTGGCTTTTGGGGCGATACATCTTTCCCGTCTGGGGTCTTGACAAAGATATACGATTTGGGTAGTGGTTACGGTCGGCCATTGGATGCCTATAACGATCAATATGGTATACCAAATAGGCCGTTGTTGTTGTCAACCATTGGTGGTCATCAGGCGATGTCCACAATGTGGCATTCTGGTAACTGGGATAAGCGAATAAAGTAAGGGGGAACGAAATGGCTCTGATAGGTCAAACAATTGCTGAATTTGATTTCTTTCCAGATTCGCCACCTGCCATAGTGGGCGAACTGGTGACGGGTCAAACCGTCAATATCGAATTGTGGGAAGATGGTTCTGGGGTTGCAGTTACAGCGAGTGGTTGCACTGAGATCAACACTACCGGGCGGTACAGTTGGTCTACGAGTGGTATCCCAACGCTGACAGCCAGTCGACAGCAATTCCACTGGCGCATGTCGGATGGGACCAACACCGATGAGGGAGACTTTGCCCTCATCTCTCATGAAAACCGCGATGGTGGTATGCCGTCGTTGAATGACAAAGACTCGTACATCATACGGAACTAAGGGGAAAGAGCCATGGCTTCGTTTTTTGGAAGTGGAAATATATTCATTGCCGGGACCATGGCGGCTAGTGGATTCTTGCGTTCTGGTGACGTAATTTACTATCATCCACTTGACAATTATGACGAAGGTGTCCAGAGTGACGCATGGCTTGGTTCTGCTGGTTTTGATAATGCCATTATCAGTAGTGGTATTGGTTCTGCTACGCTTGGTGGACCAACGGTTGCTGCCGTTGCAAACGAACATACAGACTTGAATCACAATGGACAAATGGTATTGGAATATTTGCCGATATCTGGTGATGACAACCGTTTCATTACTGTTTTTGCATCCACCAACGGCAAGGTGCTTGGTAGGGTTGTAACTGTAGACGACGATGCTGGCAACATGACGCTTGGCGCCTACGATAGTGCCGGCGATATGACCTACACCATGTGGCGATCCAATCTCTCGTCTGACATAGCTACCGTACATATCAGTGGAAGTCGGGATGACTTCAAATGAAGGTGAATATGATTACGGTGAGTTCTTCATTGTTGTACCGGAACGTGGACGATGGTCGTCCCCCGATTAGGAGGAAAAAATGGCTTGGGACACTGATTTGGTTTTGATGGTGAGGGTTCTGGTGAGCGACATCTCGTTGCCACAGACCTACACCGATGAGTATCTTGAGCGGGTGCTGATTACCGCTGGGATCATGGTTGACGCCGAGTTCCCGTTCAGCTATGACTACGCCTACGATATCAGTGTCCTGACGATTGCTCCCGACCCCGTGACAAGCTCGGACAACATCTTCATGGCCCTAGTGCCACTGAAGGCTGCGTGTATTTTGACGCAGGGTGAGTTCAAGCAGGCGTTGGGGCAGGGGATCAAGGTGCGGGACGGAGACAGTGCGATTGACACGAGTGTCAGTTTCAGGGGCTACCGTGACATTCTGGAGATGGGGCCGTGTGCAGCGTATGAGAAGCTGAAGTGGTCCCTGTTGGCGTCTGGCGCTGCCGAAGGCGGTGCTGGGGTTGGTAAGGCTGTTCTGGGTCCGTATAGGACACCGGGAGGCAATGCGTTGGACACTATCTCGTGGTATTACGATCAGTTTGCCACGGGCGAAACAGGTCGAAGAGACCGTTCTTAGAAGGGGGTAAGAGAAATGGCAGCAACGATCATTACTGTGGCACAAATTGGAGCTTCTGGCACCAATATAAAGATTAAGGTGAACGAAAACCATCCTGTTCCATCTCAGATTATGACGGATGCGGTTCAGAGTTTTCGCACCTGGACACGAGATCAAGATCACATCTTTGTCTGGACAAATAGTAAGGATCAAGAGCTATCAATGACCGTTCCGTTTGCATCTATTGGCTGGATTCTCTCGGCGATGCCGATTGGAATTGAGGGGGATCGTTTTCGCATCGATGCACCATGTGCGGTGGTGGTCGAACCAGATGGCGAGTAGACATTGGTTGTTTTCCCCGTCCATCCGCGTGAGAGGTAGGCGAATATGGAACAACAAGACTTCGAAACTCAAGCTAGCGACCTCGGTTACACCGAAAAGTGGACGTATGAAGGGTACCTACAAGGTACTCTATGCGGGGAACTTCTAGACGCATTCAATGACTTGTCAGCCAGTCAGATAGTTTCCAAAGAATTGACAGACAGAACAAAAGCGGAAATGGCTCGTCTTTTGGCCGAGAAGAATAAGATTCTTTGCCCAGATGAACCAAGTGTTTGTGCTGAGACTGTTGAAATTGCTGACACCAACGATTGCGGTCTCATTGAGTGGGGTGGTGGACATATTAGTATGGCGTGCTTTATTCACTTTGCTGAACAGGGTGTGACTATGAAGAACCATTCTGCCGAAACACTGAACGAGGGTATGAATCTAATCGGCGATCCAACCGTGGATGTGGCTAAAGATACTGTCGGCATAGACGCTCTTCGTAAGGAGATAGAGGGCTAATGGCTACCAGCGGAACACCGGTCCTGTTCAATGATGGTCGTCACAACAATGGCGCTATGTGCCGGTTGACCGATGACAAATATGCCATTGGATACAGAACCACCACTGGTACCGACAGATGCCGTGTTGTGATTTGTGATCGCATCGGAACTGAGGTATCTGTTGGGTCTGGCTATAATGTTTTCGACGGTGCTGGTTGGTGGCTGGATATGGATGCTCTCCCGAGTGGAGAGTTGTGGCCTTCCGGTGACGCCGATCGCATCTATGTCTATTCTAAAGACGTGGACGGTGTAGAAGTATCTACCGCTGAGGGTATCCACAAATGCGGTAGTGTCAGTGGACAAACCATTTCATGGGGAACAGCGACAGAATGGTCGGATAGCTCTAATCAAAACCTGATGAGTGTTTCTGCTCTGAGTTCGGGTCACGTCGGATGTAACTTCCGTTATTTGTCTGGTAACCGGATGAGAAGTTTCTCGGCTGATGTCGCTGGAGACAAAAGTATCTCCGTTAGAGCCGAAGTAGTCTCTGAAAGTACGCCAGATATGACGTACAATCAATGTCAGGTCATCAACCCCGCCGCTGGCCATGCAGTTGTGACTTATCGCCACTTGACTGGGGGGATATACCGAGCCAAAGCTCGCATCCTCGACTACAATGATTCTGGAGCGCCGAGCGCTGGTATCGCCACAACCTTTCATGATCCTGGTGTCGCTTCAATATACGCATATGGCCTACGAACATGTGTGTTGAATACAGAAAAGTTTGTGCTCGGGTACAGCACCAACGAAGGTACTCCGAGTGGGTATATGGTTGTTGGTGAAGTTAGTGGAACAACGATTACCTTCGGCCAAAGATATGGTTTTGCTTCTGGCAACAGTGTCCCATATATTAGTCAACAGCGAATTGGCGACAACAAATTTGTGTTCACCTTCTCCGATCAGGGCAATTCAGGCAAGGGAACGTGGATGGTCGGGGAAGTTTCGGGGACGGCCATTACCTACACCCAGTCGGGGGTTTTCTGTGACGACGAGGTACACAATGATACTCTCGGTAGTGCCCAGTGTGCCGCCCTAACAGATGATGCCATTGCTATCTCCTACAACGTGTTCGATAGTGCCAGTGGATACACGATGATTGTTGATTTGGGAGAGGGAGGTGCTCCAACACCAACGGAATTCTCTGGTTCTGGCAACCTCTTCTTGGAAGCCCGAGATACGTTCGGAATGAAGCATCCCGAGAGTGTTGTTTTCTATCACCCCCTTGATGACGTGACAGAGCACACATTACAAGCTGATTGGGACGAACAATATTTCCCATTTTCTGGTGGGATATTAGCTAATGGTGCCATTATTGATGTCGATACTGAAGCTGAAATATCTTACGACAATCAAGCTGGTAGTTATCCTTCATTTGAAAATGCTACTAGCATAGCCGTCGCCTGTTGGACCAAGGGATTCTTTTCTAGCAGCCGAGATTCCGTTCTATACATTGGCAATAGTTTGACCAGCACATCTCCGAATGATTTCAACGGATTCACATTGTGGGGTACTGCTGGCAAAGCGACTCTTGCTGTTGATGATGTTCAAGGTGATGATGCCACGTTTGGTTCAGTGCCAGACGACGAAGACTGGCATTTTGTGGTGCTGTATGCTGAAATGTCTGGCGGCAACTGGCATGTCTATGGAAGCATCGATGGTGAACCGCTGACCTATCTACTAGATGATTCTGCCATGACTACGGCGATGTCTGGTCAACGATACAATTCGGTCTACATGACAGATTTGAACGGATTTTCACCGCCACTTGTTGTGGACGAAGTGGTTTGTTGGACAGAACTGGCTGGCCCATTTGATGACTTCCAGGTCAGCAGGCTATACGAGCTAGGTAAGAATCATGGTGCTACGATGGATCAGTACGACCAATATGGTGGCACTGATTCTGGTTCGTGTAATCTCTTCATACAAGGCTATGCAGAAGACACGGGGACGTGTGATTGCTTCATAGCCGGTGGCAAGAATCTGCCGTTGTACATTTGTGGAGTCGAACTCGTCACAGAATTCGCTGCCTCCGGTGATTTGTTTATCGATGGACATGAAAACACAGAGGCATCCGGCGACCTATCTACTCGTGGGCACACAGACCAAACAGGGCAGTGTAACCTGTTCATCTATGGCCACGACAATCTACGGTTGTACATCCAGGGACATGCGGTATCATCTGATTCATGCGACATGTTCGTACTGGCTGACAACGACTCTGTTGCGTCTGGCGACCTGTTCACCCATGGTATCTACGCAGCGTCCGACAACGTCGATCTGTTCATGAGCAGCCCACGACCATCATCTGGTGATGCAGACATTTTTATCCGTGGTATCACAACCGCCCCACCTGAGTCTGGCGATTTGGCACGACCAATTGATTGGCTTCTAAGGGCATCAGATCATCATCCGCAGATCATTGGTACGTTCGAGACAGCGGCCAACTTCGTGAATATTCAAGTATGGGATGTGACGGACGGATCAAACACAGCGATGGTTTTGGCAAGCAGTGGTTGTTACCAAATAGGTGATACTGGCAGATGGGGCTGGTCTACCGCCAATCTACCAACACCCGATGGACATGCAGGGCAATATTTCTATCTCATGACTTCCGACGCGAGCGAAACGTTTGACGGACAATTCATCATGGATGTACCAGAAGGTGCAAAATGGATTCACCCTAGCGATAGAGGGGATTATTTGGTGTAAGCTGTGGCTATAACACTTGGGAGTGAATTTGTTTTTGCGAGTGGTTCAACGGAAGTCCCCGTTGTCCGCGCACTTTCCGACGACAAATTCGTAGTCGCCTGGAGAGATGCCGCAGATAGCGATAAGGGTAAGATATGTGTTGGTACCAGGAGTGGCACCGATATCACATATGGGCCAACTCTTACTTTTACTCCAGGCGTGTTGAATGCGGGGGCGCACTACGATTATGCTCGCCAAACACATGATGTTGCTGTTCTTGATGAAGACAGTATTTTTGTGGCATATGTTCTAACAGATTTTTACTCCTATGGTCTTGTGTGTACCGTAAGTGGCGACGTGCTGACATCTGGTGCCACGTATCACCACAGCGCCGGATTGGCAAATAAGACAAAAAGTGTTGCTTGTGCTGCTTTCACAAACGATAAGGTGATGTGGACTCTAGACTATGAGAATACCTGGAATGGTCAATATTTAAGGTCTAAGATTGCTAGTATTACTGGCACAACAATATCTCTCGGGGTGGAATCGGCCATAAATGAAAGTTATGTAGATCATCCAAGAGTCACCATTATTGACGAAGACCGCGCTTTGATGACCTGGAGTCGCCAACGACTTTGGGCCACCAAATATCTAAGAGGTGCCATATACACAAGAAGCGGCACGGTTCTTACTCGTGGTGCGTCTAAAAATATATACACTGCTCCTGCTGCGGCATGGGAGCCGCGAGAAAACGAACCAGTTTTGTTGTCTTCTGGTACAGTTGCGAAACTGGCTATAGCACACAACTGGGCAGATGATCTTCGTGCCACATACATCTCGACCAGTGGTGCATCGCGTGTCATTGCCGTTGAGGATAATGCTCTGCTTACTACGAATAGTATCTATCTCGGGGCCTCTGTGGCCAAAGACGAGGATGAATTTGATATTCTCTATGTAGACCGAAGCGATAGTAGTTATGGCAAGATTGCTCGTGGTAAGATTACAGGCGATACACAGGCATACAGTGATGCCGAAATATGGCATGAGGCTAGTTCGGCTGATCACCACGCTACGCTTCTAACATATCCATTCGCTGTGGTTGCTTATAGGGATACGGCGAATAGTAACTACGGTACTGCTCGTATTATCCAACTACCCGTTGACGCCCAGATCGGTCTCTACATTCAGGGTCCGATCCCATTCTCTGGTACGAGTCCACTGTATATTGCGAACATTGGTGAGATATCTGCTTCCGGCGATTTGTTCATCGAAGGTTTGTCATCGACACCGTGGTCGGCTTCCGGCGATCTGTTTGTCAACGGCCTGAAAACCACACAAGCATCTAGTGACATGTTTGTGGGTGGATATGATAATCACCTTGGTTCTGGAGACCTATTTATCAAGGGGCTAACAGACATCGGGGCTTCCGGTGATCTGTACACCAATGGTGCGACAGGGGCGACAACAGGTTCGTGCGACCTATTCACCAGAGGTACAGTGGCGGCATCGGGTGGAGCGGCGGCGTCGGGACAGGCGTTTGATTGGCTAGAGAAGACACCAGATTATGATCCACAGTTCGTCGGATCGTTTGATACGGCAGCGACACTCGTTACGGTTCAGGTGTGGGACATCACCAACGGGGTAAACACAGCCCTTGCGTTAGCGTCGAGTGGTTGCTACCAGATCGGTGACACCAACTACTGGGGTTGGTCAACAGAACACCTGCCAACGCATTACAGTGGGCACCTCTACTACCAGATGAACTCAGATGCGGGAGAAATCTTCTGGGGGCAGGCTATGTTTGTCACAGAGGATCAAAGATGGAAGCATCCAGATGATAGAAGCACGTACATTCGTTAGGAGTAGTCATGACAAGTGAAAGTGGAAATCTTGGATTCTTCATCAATGGCTACGAGCCGAAGCCATCGCTTGCTTGTCCTACGCTCGATCCCACCGCGTCGATACAGATTAAAGACTCGCTGATTACCATCTATCAGCAGAGGATCGACGCCTTGATCAATCAGCTTGGGAAAAACGTCTACTTGGAGTTCAATCCGATTCGTGAGCCGTGCCCAAACTGTGAATACGACACTATGCGTAAGCGTTCGACAGGGGTGTATAAAGCAGGTGGACCGAGACCGTTCGCTCGTGGTCGAAAGTGTCCGTATTGCAAGGGGCGTGGTTTCACCGAGACACCAGTCAACAAGTGTATCAAGTGTCTTATCAAGTGGAATCCAGAAGATGCCAAGAATTTCGGCATCGCTGTTTCCAAGGTTGGTGGAATTGTGCGGCTCAAGACATATCTGACCGAGGCGGATGATCTGTCGAGGGCAAAGACGGTGATAGTCAATCACGATATCGTTGGTCAGATGAAGCTAACGGTGAAGTTGGTCCAGGGGCCGATCCCCGTTGGGTTGCGAGAAGATCGGTACTGTATCAGTTTTTGGGAGTTGATCTAATGTCTATTCTTGTTGGAGAAGAGCATACATTCTGCACTGGCGACGTTCGTGGCCAAGTGGTTATGCCTGTTGATGAAAATACATGTGCTGTTTTCTATCAGAAGGATGACAGCGGATACCCTGTGTACCTATTGGCAGCAACAAGAGATGGCACTGATCTGACTTTGGGCAGTGGTGTTTTGGTTAGAAGTGGCAACTATCAGAATAATGACAATTACAGTGCATTGGGTATATGTCAATACGATACTGACCAAGTGTGTGTTAAGTTCAACGATGATACTGGCCCATTTGGCTGGTTGGGTTTGGCTTCTATCTCGGGTACAACGGTCTCGCTTGGTGACGTAGAACAATACGCCCAAGCTGGTGATGATTGCTATGGTGACCCAGCTACCCTAACATCTGGCTCTAGGATTTTCTGTTCACAAAGAGAGTATAGCAGGGTGACGAATGTGACCGGGACAACAATAGACAGTCAGACAGCTAGGTTCCGTACTTTTTGGGGAAGCTATGCTTTCCATTCGATTGGCGTTTGTGATAGTGGACGGGTTTTAATCTTTGCTAGAAAGAATACACCGGAAGGCAAAACTAGAAACATGACAGTTGTTGGCGATTCGATGACAAACAAGACTGAGAGCAACTTTGTCGCCAGTCCGGTTGATCCCTATTATCTCAACGTAACACCGCTTCACGACGCAGAAGAGTTCGTAGTCACTTTTGTCGATCAGGACGACGGCTATACTGGACAAATCGTTCATGCTTCAAGAAGTGGTGATACAGCCGCTTATGGGGATATTCAAATATGGAATAGCGGAACTGTCAAATGCGTTAGCTCTGTCGTGTACGGCGACAACAACATCGACATTGTGTATATCGATACAGACGACGCCTCCAAGTTGAAAATCTTGCAGGGTACGGTGAGTGGAACAGTGTTCTCGTTCCCCGACAGCCCACTTGTCATACATGGTGGCGGTACGGCATTCGTACACAAGGCCCAACTTTTCAACGATCGTTATTGCATGGTGGCTTACGAAGATACGGACGATAGCAATTACGGAAAAGCCGTTGTCGTTGATCTAGACCCACCGTTAGGGACTGGATCAACATTTGGTACTTGTGATTTGGTCATTGGGCGTCCTTTTGCGAAGTTCGCAACAAGCTGGAATGCTGATGGGGTGAGAATCTAAGATGGCAAAGATAAGGTTCGTCGTACAACCAACCGCCAAGACTATGGCCCAACTGATAAAGGGTGTCAAACAAGAAGGGTCTAGACTGTGGGCAAGGCGTGTTTTGGCCAGAGCGTCTAGTGTTAGTAAAGAGATAGGTACAATGCTGGTTAAGACTTTCGACAACACAGACGTAGCAAAAGCTCTTAGGGGACAAGGGGCGAATGATTTGCCAGCACACCTTGGACTGGATGACGGCACAGCACACGCTTTGGCTGATGGAATGGCAAAGCTAATACAGTCGTCCGTCCATATTCTGAGTCGTGGTGCTGGAGATTCTGTGTCAATCAAGATTCAAGCTGTCGAAGACAACTGGAGTGATTACCTTGGTCTGCCGGGTGCTCAGTACGTATCACATCCATCCAATATCACAATCCCAGTAGCCAGATGGCTTCTGATAGACCCAAGTATCGATATTGGTCAAGCAGCGTATGATATTGTGTTCAAAGGGGAAGACGAGAAGTTCGACGTGAGGATACAGAAGGTATCTCGTAGTGGGCGAGCAATTATGGTGTCCTTGAAGGCATTGGGTGGCAGCGGAGGTTATGTGTTACCGAGTATCATATCTGGACAAGGTGGCCAGAACTTTATTGAATACGCACTGAGACAACCAAACGTTGCTGTGGAAGCTGCGACAATACTGATGAAGAAGGTGAGATAATGAATAATCGTCATTGGACTCGCCATGAATGCAATTTGATTCGGAAACATTATCCTCAAAAGGGTGCTCAATACTGTTGTGACATTATGGATCGATCTGCCGAATCAATAAAAAAGAAAGCTAGCAGACTGAGGATTTCTACATGTATTTCGTCCAGTGGTAGACCACAAAAAGCGGCTATCGATCAATTAGATGGCCTAAAAGTATTGGCCAAATGTAAATTACATGGTCTGCATTCTCATTATACCTCTAGGGGCAAAATTACAGGATGCGTAGAATGCGTCCGTCTGTCAAATAAACACAAACCCAAAACAGAAAAAAGACAACAATATGACAGAGACAAACAGCGGCGATATAGATTAACTCCATTGGGTAGATATACGAGTAGATTACGTGTCTATTTGCGTGGATTTCTAGGTCGAGATAAAGGTTGTTTTAGACATTTGCCGTATTCACCACAACAGTTACGGGATCATTTGGAGTTCATTCGTTGTATCCAGGATGATAGATGTCCGAAATGTGGTCAATCATACGAAAAAGTAGGGTTTCATATCGACCACATTACTCCATTATCGACAGCAACGAATAAACAAGAGATTTTGGATTTGTTTGATTTGGAAAATTTGTCACTACTATGCCCTACATGTAATTTGAAAAAGGGTTCGAAAGTTGGGGTGCAATATGCTTAACTTCAAAGGAACAAACGAAGGAGGTTTTGGCGGCTATGAGTTGACCGATCAGCTTCAGTACAATTTGAAGTGGTTCCTTGATTGGGGCCTCTTGAATCGTGGTGCCTACAGCATCTACGAATACGACTCTGAAAGCTGGTATGACGACGACGAGGCTCGACTACATGTTGTCCCTGATGAAAGGTACGAACAAGGTCGTGTCTGGGAAGGGGCAGGACGCGAATGGGTGTGGGAGAGTGGAGTTTCGTTAGGTAGCGGAGCCGTCGATCCATTCCGTGTCTCGGGAGTGTACATCGATGGTGACTTCTACGCTAGCGATGCCGCAGGTATCTACGCGCATCACACCGACTACCTGAATGGTCGGATCGTATTCGATGAGCCGAAGAGCGCCGATGACGATATCAGGGCCGAGTACACCCGTCGATCAGTCCACGTTGGATTCGCAGACGACACAGATTTCCGCAATCTGATGCTGAACGCTGTCGAGGAATTCTTGACCGACTCTTCTACGTCTGGCACCCCTGCAAGGGAACACCAGATTTGGCTACCTAGCATCTTCATCGAGGTCGGGACAGGCAAGCAGCGTGGCTGGCAACTTGGGGGCGGGCAGATAAAAACAAGGTACGTGACTTTTCACATTTTCGCAGACAATCCAGCGGACCGGAACCTGTTGATGGACTGGGTGGATTACCAGAGTCGCAGCACGTTCTGGATGGCTGATCTGAACAATATCACATTCCCGTTCGACGAACATGGGGATATCGTGGATGGCGTGACGAATTGGCCGAATATGGTGTCTGCCCATCCGTGGAAGCGTTTGAGGGTCATAGACAGCACTCCAGCGACAATCAACTCATTAAATTCTCAGTTGTTTAGGGCTCGTGTGACCTGGGAAGTGGAAGTAGATATGGCAGGCATTTAATATTTTGGTTAGATTTAGGGCCTGAATTGCATAGAATTGGTGTATAAGTTATACAGGGAGGTGAAGCTTATGCGGGACAGAAAAGCAAGGTCGGATCAATGGAATCCAGAAGAGGCTATTGCGAAGGAAATAGTTGGAAAGTATGAAGGAGGAACGTCGGCTAGGCAATTGGGATTTGAATATGGAGTTGCTGATGTTACAATCACATCTTTATTAAAAAGACGGGATGTTTTCGTAAGAAATCGCAGTAACGCTAAAAGAACTAATCAGATTAAAGAAGATGTTTTTGACACCATTACAGAAGAGAGTGCTTATTGGATTGGATTTTTGCTCGCTGACGGAAATGTGTATTACCCACCCAAAAGATCGAAACAACTTAATATTGGATTGGCTGAAAAGGATTGGGAGCATCTAGAGAAATTTAAGAAATTTATTGGTTCGGATAAGTCTTTGTATTATAATAAAGGTGGAGTTTTTGTCAGTTTTTATTCTAATCGAATTGTTGAGAAACTTGCCGAACACGGTATTGTCCCTCGAAAAAGCAAAATCGCTAAAGTGCCAGAACAGCTTAAAAATAATCGACATTTTTGGCGAGGAATGATTGATGGGGATGGGTGGGTAAATCATAATCTAGTAGGTTTGTGTGGAACCTTCGATATTGTATCGGGTTTCAACGAATTTGTTTGTTCAATACCGCATGTTGTTTCAAAAGTGAATCCACATCAAAAAACCGAATGTTGTTGGGAAATTAATTATTCTGCAATGTATGTACGATATATTTTTGGCACTCTTTATAGGGATAGTCATATTGCTTTGGACCGAAAGAAATTTTTGATTTATGGTGTATAATACTGTTGTGGATAGTTACTTGGGTAGTCCAAAAAAGAAAGGTTAGGGTGATAACATAATGTCCAATAACGCGCGCATCTTCTACGCCATTCAGGCGCTTGGGTTCGCTGAGCACGAGGTAACCGGGTCTGGTGCTACCAGTTTGTTCGAGCCGTCTGGATTTAGGACTGCACATGGTGTGCAGAGTGTGGGTTTGAATACTACGTTCAATCTTGAGCAGGTGTTCGAACTAGGTCAGTTGGAGCTTTACGAGAATATCGAGGGTATTCCTGATATCGAGCTAACGGCTCAGAAGGTGCTCGACGGTTATCCGTTGCTGTATCACCTTGCTACGCCAGCAGCTACGTCGGCGACGTTGGTTGGACGTTCCAACGAACGCTGCTTCGCGGCCCTCAACATCTACCCAGATACGTTTGACAACGCATCGGGTACACCGCTGCAATCGGTGGGTATGTCTGGAATGTACGTTTCGGCGTTGACATACACGCTGAACGTCGAAGGCAGTTCGACAGAAGATGTTACGATCGTCGGAAACAACAAGGAATGGGTAGCGAGCGGATTGACTCACTTTGCCCCGTCCGTATTCGACGGTTCTGATGAGCCCCTGTCTCTTGCTGCATCTGGTGGCGTTGCACAGCGGGAGAACATCCTGATGGGGTCTGGCGTAACGATGAACGGTGCTGGTGTCATTACGGGTACGAGCGGCAGTTTGTGGCCGACAGAGATCGACGGCATCGATGCAAATGGGTGGAACCTAGAATCGGCAGGTTCTTACAGCGCTCACCTCCAGACCGTCACTATTGCGAGTGACCTGGGTCGTGAGGAACTGTTTGAGCTTGGTCGGCGTGGTCCGTACCATCGGTTCGTATCGTTCCCAACTGAGGTGACCTGTTCTATCGATACTACATCGTCTGAGGGTGACTTGATTGACGCCCTGGCCGATCCTGTGGGTGGTAGCAACATCACCGACCAGAAGATTTTCGTCTGGGTTGAGGAAGGTACTCGGATCAATCTTGGTGCCAAGAACAAGTTGGCGTCGGTGACTTACGGCGGTGGAGATGCTGGTGGTGGCAATGTTGTTGTGACTTTCAACTATAGCAACTTTAACAGTCTTACTGTAATTCATACACAAGACCCTGCCGGATTGACACTTTAACAAACATTAAATACATCAGAAATAAATCGGGTGATGGAAATCACCCGATTTTTTTTATTTTTCGTGCAACAAACTCTTGAGTTGTACGTATAATAACATTGGAGGAATTGATGTATGAAAAAGGAAACCGTACAATATCGGATAGACAATAAACTCTGTACCAGATGTGGTGGACCTGTTGTCCCAGACAGAAAAATGTGCGTTCGACATCTTGAAGAAACTAGATTGAAAGAAAAAAAGAAGAGAGAACGTCGAAAGAATAAAAATGTTTGTGTTAGATGCGGCCAAAGACCACCACGACCAGGGAAAACACAGTGTTCCATTTGCGTTGATGACAATAAGGATCAATATAATGCGGCAAAGATGGATATTTATTATCAAAGGCGATCCTCTGGAGTATGTGTCAGATGTAGTAAGCCCACCGATAACTTTTCTGTGCATTGCGATACTTGCACAGAATACATGAAAAGTAAAAATAAAGCACACTATCACAAAGTTAAAAATGATGGATTATGTGTCCATTGCCGTAAGTATCCACCAATCGAAAATGAGACTTTATGTTTGGTCTGTAAAAAGAAAAATGCGATTGTCGGTAAGGATAATAGAATTAAACAGAAACTAACAGTTCTTCAGCATTATGGTGGGAAATGTAAGCTTTGCGATGCGATGGATATGGCTGTGTTATCTATCGACCACATAGATGGTGGTGGAACGCGACATCGAAACCAGCTTCTCAGACAAGGGACGACCCTATATCGCTGGTTGGTCAAAAATAATTATCCTGAAGGATTTCAAGTATTATGTTTTAACTGCAATATGAAAAAATATCTGACTGGAGGTTGAGATGAACATAACGGTTGTATTGCTTTCATTTTTCTTGACAATCGCACCATATGGCGGAACCCAGAAACTTCGTGGTCCCAGCAGCAAACCAAAGCGAACAGTCCATGTAAATATGGGGCATCACAATCCGCACTGCCGCCCTTACCGGTTAAAGCGATACAGTAGACGATACAGCCACATACCGCATCCTCCACGCCAGATCATCATCGTTGTCCAAGCCCCGAAGGTTGCGACAAAGAAGGCTTCGCCCAAGCCAAAAGCTGCTGTTGCGCCACGCCATAGGACCATCCATATTGGCTCTCAGTCCCGGCGAACCATGCCAAGAGCAAAAACAAGAAACCAAATTCTGAAGGAATCCAAAGCAAAAGTGAGGTCGTAGGTGTATAATACCTATGAACGGAACGGTGGGCAGGCGTCAAAGTATGCCATCCTTGCGCGTCGTTCGCTACCTTAGTGACCGGGGGCCTGCAACATGGCCCCCGCTTTTCTATTGGAGAATACATGGCCAAATGGTGGCGCATAATCATGCCGACTATCGTGTTCCTTGTGTCGTGTGGTGATCTCGGAACGACACTGTACTTCGACCGAACATGCAGTGATTTCCAGGAAGCGAATCCCATAGCCCTGCATGTCTGGGAGAATTTCGGAGACGGCGGCTTGGTCGTATTCAAGCTGACTATCACTTTGCTGTCTTGCACCACCATGGGTTGGGTGTTGCGGCACAAGAAGCGGCCCTGGAGGGTCGCCGTTTCAGTATTTGGAATTGTCGGATGTGTGATTCTTGTCGGTTGGTGGTTATTGTATTTGTATCTGTTGTAGGGAACGTTAAATGGGCAAACTAAGTGTATTGCTGCTTGGCCAGAAGAAACCGGAATAGCTGCAAGTCTTATAATATGGAGATTGAACAATGGATGGTCGATCAAAAGGGCTTTGATGTATTCACGCCAAAATAAAAAATAAAATATGATTTTCTGTTTTTTCGGGAACAATCTCCTGAGTTGCATGTATAATGGTATGTAGCAGATAAGTTCAGTTTTGGGCCTTGGAGAAAAAGAGATGAATCTCGAACAAGCAAAAGCGAAAGTTGCCGACATTAGTCGGTCTACAGCAACCAAGCACCCGAAGGTGTTGGTCAGCGAGTTGTGTGGTGTGGTGCAGTTTCTACTCAACGAGATCGAACGAATCCAATCACCGCCAGTCACCATACTTCCGAAGCGATTACCGGAAGACCTAGAGCTTGATGCGGATCGGCCAGAGCCGTTTGAGCTACCGCCGATATCGCCGCCTCCAACGGGCCAGCCGAAATTTCCATCGCCCAACCCGAGCGTATTGCCGTCGAGACGAAGAGAAGGGAATGCAGGAGACGCAGAGTAACAATGTCTAGCTTTATCGATCTTACTAATATTCGTTTCGGAAAACTGCTCGTTGTTGAACGATCAGAAAATCGTGGTGGTTATCGATCACATTGGGTATGTAGGTGTGACGACTGCTGTAATGCACAGAGGTTATATATGAACGAGTATCCGGCAAAGAAGAGAGTAGCCGGGACTGGTTCCCGGACATGAATCTAACTCTTGGCGACACAAGAGAGAGCATGAGGCCGTCGTGGACAGCGATAATCGGAGGACAGTAGCACTTACGGGTGGGTAAGCATCACTGCCGTTGCCGGGTCAGATGCGAACGAAGGCAACCTACTGTACGCTGTTCCGGGTCAAGAAACTGTGCCGAAACCGATGTCGCGGTAGTTAGCGGTGAACGCCGGAATAGTGACCGCCGAACGGGTGCGAGGCCCGATGAGGCCCCCATCTTCTAGTGGCAGAGGATATCGGATTCTCAGTCCGATGACGCGAGTTCGAATCTCGCTGGGGGTAGTGGCGAGTTTAACGCACTACTTGTTAGGGAGTGTATTGTTGGAGCAAGCTTGGTGGGGCGTCCTGTAATCCACCGTCCCCATTTTCTGGGACCAAGGGGTGAAGGAAGAGGACTGCTGGTTCGAATCCAGCGCTCGCCATTGAGTAGGTTCGACACAAAAGGAGAAAATAGATGTTGAGAGTAGCATTAGGTTCCGACGAAGTTGAAGTACGGTTTGACCACAAGTTCTGTGCGCCAGACGAGATCGAGGGTCTGACAGGTATCTGCGTTGATGAAAATCGTAGGTGTTCGTTGGCTACGGTCAATCTGAACGGAAAGATGGTTGGTCGTGGACTGGCAGTTTGTCATCCCGGCGACAACTTCTGCCGTGCGACGGGTAGGAAGAAGGCGATGGCCTACGCCGTCCATCCACTCTCGAAAGAATTTCGAGCGGCTGTATGGAGAGAGTATGAAGTTCAGATGGGCTTTTAGGATACGATGGTATGAATCCAGAAGATGTCAAAAAAAATAAAGTGTGATCGTTGTGGAGCGGTCGTTGGCCTCTATCGGCATATGAATGGCTGGCGATGTCCACGGTGTATCTGGAACGAACGAGAGAATTTGATTGGTTGGGCCAAGAACCTATTGATCGCAAATGATTACACACACCCAGACAACAAAGAAAAACAGGTTGTGGTGGTATCCCGTAGGGGTCTTGATGACTTAGCGGAAGTTGTACAAGAGGTGACGAAATGAATTTGCGCCCGCTAAGCATAGATAGCGATGCGCCTGTCTTGTAAACAGGAGAGGTCAGTGCATGTCTGACAGTGGGCTTACTGGTAAAGATGCGATGCGAGCCGCTGCTCGCCGTGGGCATGAGACACAGAGAAAGCGGTTTTTAACTGCGTATGCTGCTGATCCAAAATTCTGTGCTCATTGCAAAAAGAGATGGGCGTAGCCACACAATGCTATGCCGCTTTCGTCATGGGACGATGGATCAAGGGTTGTGCGCATAATGATATTGGGCCGATGTGGCAAAAGATGTTGGCGAAAATGCTCCGAAACGAGGATACATAAACGATGGGCCAGAGCAGCAAGAAGAAAAAGAAACAACGGCGAGTTCAGGAGCGGGAGCGGGTCAAAAGAGACCCGCCAAACCAAGAGGTGCTTGACTCTATAGGTAGTCCAAACGCCTGGACACCAGAAGCCGAAGATGCTTGGTTGCAAGAACTCCGCAAAGTACCGGCTGGGGAAATCTATCGTAGGTTTCCGCCGATGCGGAAACCCCCCAATGTTGGAAAAAGGGGTAGTGGTTCTGGATGGGGAGACAATGCTTGAACAGTGGAAAGATATCCATGGTTTTGAGAGCGTGTATCAGATTTCTACACATGGTAGAGTGAGACGACTCGTCCAGATCAGCCCAAAAATACTGAGGTGTGTCACAATGACGGCGACAAAGCCAATAATTGTTTGATCAACTTGAGATATGATACCCATGCTAACAATATGACTGATAAAATGCGACATGGTAATCACTTTCAGCCAGACAATAATGGGGAAAAGTGCGGTGCCGCTAAGTCGACCAACCTTGACATACCAGTAATCCGTCAATTGCTTAAACTCGGGACTAGAACACAACAAGAGATCGCGGTAATGTTTGGAGTACAGCGGAAGGTAATTTCCGATATCAAAGTGGGACGAACTCGGAGGTGTGTGGAATGATGTTGCGAAGTAAGATTTCTTTGGTGGTTTTTCTTACATGTTTAGTCATGTGTAGTGGTTGCAATCTCCTTGAGGGGGCTGCAAGCGATGTTCAAGGGTGGGATATCTCAGCTTGTGTGGACGGCCTTGGAGTCTGTTGGGAACTTTTTTTCGACAACGCCGATAAGTTCGAAGATGGCTTTGTTGCAGCGATGGATAGTTTGCCGTGAGATTAAAGACGTGCTCACAATGTAGAGTAGAAAAGCCAGTATCCGAATTTCGCAAACGGAAAAGTCGGAAGGATGGCTATTGTTCGTGGTGCAAATTGTGTCACAGAGCATACGAGAAGAAACGATATGCCAACCAACCCGATATTCGGAGGCGTGCTATCAGCAGGTCTCGATCGAATTACGAACGTACCGCCGCTATCAATAGGCCACTCATGCTGGAATACTTGAAGTCGCATCCGTGAGTTGACTGCAAAGAAAAACATCCAGCTACGCTTGAATTTGACCATGTGCGGGGGGGGTAAAGACGAGAGGCATAACAACAATGCTAACCACCCACCCGTGGGCGTCTGTGCTGAAAGAAATCGACAAATGTGTAGTCCGTTGCGCCAATTGTCACGCGAAGAAGACAGCAAGAGAGCGTGAGTATTATACGGCTGACGGATTTGGTGACGAACGACCAGAGGTAGCCTAGAAACGCCTGTAGTGGCCGCTGCTGCCTTTTCGTGTCTCGCTGGGGTCGTGAGACCCCCAAACCCAGGAGGCGCCGTATGCACGCTTTAGGCATCGAGGTGATTTTCATGCTGGATCGTGCTGTATTGAGAGTGGGGGGGGGCGAGGATCAGGATGACAGACTGGGATAAAGAAGTCAAGAGGGCAGCGGAACGTGCGATGGAGGCTGCGACGGCTGTGATTCGCAAGGACGGTCCGAAGAGTAAGCCCTACTGTGTGTACAGCGAGAAGACAGGTCGCAAGTTCGGATGCTATCCGACTCGCAAGCAGGCTGAGAAAAGGCTTGGACAGATGGAGAAGTTCAAGCACATGAAAGGTGGAGAGACAGATGTTTGATTTTCCGTGGTGGTTTAAGCCGATTTTTTGGGTTGTCGCTATGTGGCGATACATTGTGGCCGTTGGCGTCGGTGGCGGCCTTGTGTGGTTGTTGCTGGCTTTGCTCTAGCTTGCCCACCATGTGTGGGTGGAGTAACGGTGTCGTCCCATAAGGGGCGGCACCAGATTTTTTCACTTTTTGTGGAACAAACACCGGAGTTTGGGGTATAATGATATAGCAGGAGGAAGAACGATGAAGATGAAACATAGACAGTATAAGCCCGCCAATTTAGTCGCCGCACGCAATCCACGCGCATTGGGTGGTGATGCGGGCTAGGGTCTGTCTGTTTTTTTGATGGAGACCTTAGCCTGCGAGAAATCGCAGGCTTTTTTTTGTGGAGTATCGGACCATGACGACTGGGCAGAAGATCATCAAGCGGGAACTGTTGACAGAAGAAGAGGCCGATCAGGTTTGTGGAAACTTGATCCAGCTTTCCGAAACAGGGATGTGGGAGATACCCGCCTGGGCAGCAGAATTGGCACAGCATTATGATATAGCCGAGGCTCATGTTGCGATTCAGCTTGCTGGATAGCAAGCATCAGCATCAGCGTATAAGGCTCGGTCGGGAGCCCCGATGGAGGTTAAGCCAGACGCAAAGAAGGTCATCTCGAACATGCTGGCTGTGATGGTCACCCAAGAGAGGCGAGAGACCGGGGAGTTCCATTGGTCGGCTGAGGCGTTTAAGCCAGTGTGGGATGAGGCTAAGGAACAGGCTGAGACATGGCTGAGACCACAGTAGTAAACATTCGGACACACGAATACGATGTGTACGTCGGTCGGGAGGGACATGGCCACGATGGCTATTGGGGTAACCCATATAGCGTAACGCGGGATGGTGGTCGTGAGCGGGCAATCGCGTTGTACCGGGAGTATTTCCTGAAGCGGTTGCGGGTTGACCAGGAGTTTGCCGCACGAGTGGAAGAGTTGAGGGGTAAGAGGCTGGGGTGTTTCTGTAAGCCAAAGGCGTGTCATGGAGATGTGATCGTCGAGTATTTGGAGAAACCCATGAAGGTGCTAGTTTGTGGTGGTCGGGATTGGAGTAATGGCCAAGCAATCTTCAAACGATTGTTCGATCTTCCATCTGACAGCATAATCATCGAGGGTGGCTGTAAAGGTGCTGACTTGATAGCTCGGGAGACGGCGTTGGACCTTGGCCTTGAGGTGGTTGAGTTTCCGGCAGCATGGAGGAAGTATGGGAAATCAGCAGGGATAAGAAGAAACATCAAGATGCTAGATACTAAGCCCCACCTTCTTATTGCTTTCCACGATGATCTATCCCAGTCGAAGGGTACTAAGCATATAGTCGGTGAAGCAAGGAAGCGTGGAATCGAAGTTGAAGTGATAGGCCATTCTACGTAGGATATATACTAAGCAGAACAACGAAGCAACAGTGTATAGCTCAGTCTGGCCGGAGCGCCTGGCCTGGGACCAGGAAGTCGGGGGTTTGAGTCCCTTCGAGTAAGTTAGAAAAACAGCTTGGGAGATTGTAGCCCCTGTGACGCAACTGGCGACGTGGCGGGTTTAAGCTCCGCTGTCCGAAAGGGCTTGTAGGTTCGAATCCTACCAGGGGTATTAGGGGTAAGGAAATGTCGAAAGAAAAGATTGGCAGTGGGGCATCTTGGATCAGTTTGAGTTTGATGTTTGTGGTATTGGCTAGCCCAACAGCCATACAATCAGTAGACCGGTTCTTACCGCTTGCGCAGGATGTAGAAAGCGTAATTGCGGGAGAGGGGGTAGAAATAGGCCACATTGATTCCAAGAGTGCAACTTTCAGCATCCATTCTATCAACGACATGTTCGTGTTGCTTGTGTCTCGGGATCGATCGACTGGCGTTGTGGCTTCCCCTGTTGTTGGTCCTGTCCTTTGTCGTATGTTGGATTCCCCGGCGATGTTTGCCGAGCTACATGAGGCATTGGCTGTTGGAATGGATCAGGCTACTGTTCGGTTCGGACATACTATGTCTATTGGCAATGGAGAGATTACCGTGTTGTCGTCAGATTCGGATGTGACGATCATCCTACGATCTAAGCGACACACAACCTCGTTTTCTACTACGGCAAACGAGCTACGAAGACTCTCTGACGAGCTTGCGGGATTTATTTTGCGACACGGCGGGGGTGGTACTGTACGAACACCATAATCTCGACAAAAGCCCCAGTGGCGGAACTGGCAGACGCGCTGGTCCTAGAAACCAGTCTCGAAAGGGTTGCAGGTTCGACTCCTGCCTGGGGCATTGTGGGTCGGTAGTTCAATTGGAAGAGCGTCGGTTTCCAAAGCCGAAAGTTGAGGGTTCGAATCCTTCCCAGCCCGTTGGCCTCGTGACGGAAATGGTAGACGTGCGGATTTCAAATGTCCGTGTCCGAAAGGGCGTGCTGGTTCGAATCCAGCCGAGGCCATTGAAAACATAGGCAGGGTAAACTAGGATCGGAAGAAAAAGGAAGTTGCAGTAGGGTAGGTTGGGCAATTGGTGGCCCGCCGCGCTGTAAACGCGGTTCCCTTCGGGGGCGTGCAGGTTCGAGTCCCGCCCAGCCCAGTAGTGAAGGAGGTTGTCATGAAGCTTGAAGACATTGGATTCTATACGCTATCTGACAAGCGTGCGATGAACGCTAGCGACACCTCTCCGTTGCAGCGATGTGAGTTGATCCTTACTGATCGCTGTAACCTACGGTGCCCGTATTGCCGTGGTGTAAGACCGGAGATTCGTGGAGATATGCCGTTCAAACAGGCGCTCAAAACAGTTGACCTCTGGATCGCCCAAGGGCTAAAGAACGTTCGGTTCTCTGGTGGAGAACCTACTCTATACAAGGGGCTTGGCAAGTTGGTCGATCGATGCCGCGGAGGCGGGGTTGAACGCATTGCAATCTCTACCAACGGAACAGCAAAACTTGAGACATACTTGGCATTGGTAGGGGCCGGTGTAAACGACTTTTCTATTAGCCTTGACGGTGGATGCTGCGCTGTCGGCACAGACATGGCTGGTGGTGTGAAGGGCGCATGGGCGAAAGCTGTTGAATCGATTCGCACTTTGAGCAAGATCACTTATGTGACGGTTGGAATGGTATTCACGGAGGCCAACGTTGATCAGTGTGTTGAGGCGGTTCTGTTCGTAGACAGTCTAGGGGTTTCTGACATCCGCGTCATCCCAGCAGCACAGTACAACAAGGCTCTGACGAATCTTGCTGATTTGCCAAATGAGATTCTCGACAAGTATCCTATCCTGAAGTACCGGATTGGCAATCTCAACGCTGGTCAGAATGTACGTGGTATTTGTGACGGGAACTGTCGCAAGTGTTGGCTGGCCCTGGACGACATGGCTGTCGCTGGCAAGTGGCACTTCCCGTGCATTATCCACCTACGCGAAGGTGGAGACCCAATCGGAGAGGTTGGGCCGAACATGAGAGCGGATCGGCTACGTTGGATTCTAGAGCACGATAGCGGTGCTGATCCAATCTGTGCAAAAAACTGTCTTGATGTGTGTGTTGCTTATAATGATACAGCCAGTGCCGCACACCCAGTTGAGGTGACGGTATGAAGTATGATTTCATAGAAGATCGAAACAAGCTTGTAGCTGAGCGATTGCTTCGGTGCGACGATCTGGGCGATATGCGCATCTACAGCTACACCAACTGGTGTAAGACTTGGAATGATCTCACGCTGAATAGCCGGGGGATCATCTTCGATCGCAAGACAGGAAAGGTAGTGGCACGGCCATTTCCTAAGTTCTTCAACATGAACCAGCGAAGAGACACCCAGGAGTGGGCGCTTCCCTGGCATGATGGATTCCGTATCTTCAAGAAATACGACGGGTGGCTTGGTATCCTTTATCGTCATGAGGGGCAGCATCGGATTGCCACAAGAGGGTCATTCAAGAGCACGGGTGCCGTCTGGGCTACAGAGTTCCTGAAGAGGTACGATCTGACTGGGCTACCCGATGAGGTGACCTTGGTGTTTGAACTTATCTGTCCTGCGACCCGTATCGTCGTAGACTACGGTGACCTGGAAGACCTAGTGCTCCTGGCGGCTTACAACCGCCATACAGGCGAAGAGTATGACTGGGGACAGGTCGAAGAGTGGAGTCGGGAGTTCGGTTTCACACTTGCCGAGTCGTATGACAAGGAATGGCTGAGGTACTGTCGGGGGCAGATCAAGACGGTTTCTGGGGCTGAGCTTGAAGGTTTTGTCATCCGATTCGATAATGGCCTACGGGTCAAGATCAAGTCGGAGGATTACTTCCGACGCAGCGACCTGTTGATGAACCTGACGCCGTTGGCGATTTGGAATACGATGGTTGACGGGAGGGTGCCCGAAGAGGTGTGGAGTATTGTGGATGTCGATTACCATTGCGTCCTAGATGCTATTGCTGCTGCTTTATCTCAACAGTATCAGGATGTTTTGTCTGAGGTCCAAGAGCAGTTTGGTCGGATAGGGGATCAACCAGACCGGGCGGCTTTCGCGCAGCGAGCACAGAAGATGTTCCATCAACCAGCAATGTTTGCTATGCTGGACGGACAATATGGGTGGCTGGATGCGTATGTCATGAAGCGGATTCGTCCTCACAAGAATGTGATCGAGGGCTGATATGAAAATCTGTCAAAAATGCGGTAAGGCAAAACCGGCCAGAGAGTTCAACTTTGCGAATAGGGCAAAGAGGATTCGTCACAAGAGACGCAGAGAGTGTACGAACACGATGAGCCGGGATCACTATGCAAAGAACAAGGGGGCCTACAAGAATCGTGCCAGGGTGTTTTCGGATAGACAGCGGAGGATCAACCACGAAGAGGTACTGAAGTATCTGCAATCGCATCCTTGTGTTGATTGTGAAGAAGCGAATCCGGTGGTTCTACAATTTGATCATGTTCGTGGAACCAAGGATGGTGATATTTCCAGGATGGCAACACAGGGCCTTAGTTTGAAGACTCTGTTTGAAGAGATGGCTAAGTGTGATGTAAGATGTGCCAATTGTCATATATTGAGGCATCACCACGAGCGAGAAGAGGGTCGGTAGCTCAGTCGGTGAGAGCGCGTGTCTTGGGGTGGACTGTGTAGATTCAGGTACACGGGAACACAGAACCGGATGGTCCAACAAGGCTGTCCGGTTTTTTTGTGCGCATTGGAGTGAGCCGCTGAATGGTCTGGAATTCGGTTTGGCCCCGGAGGGGGGGGGCGTCAGACGTTGTGCTATAATTGTAATATCGGTAAACACAGCAACGGTGGTATCTGTCCCCATCAATCTGGTGTATAATATTGGTAGGATAGGATCGACTTAGGTCTGGACAGACAGTGCCACTGAAATTTTTGGGACTGGGAAGGTGCGAGATGGATTCAGCCGCAATAGAACGGCTTATTGCAAGAATAAGTTGGGGGTACACCCCAGCGGCTGTCAGCACCCAGGATGACCAATTGGTCTCATTTCTGCTGCGACCCCCCACGCCCAAAGAACAGGCAAAAGCCGCTATGGTCTACGAGGCCGAGCGTCAACGCGCTGCTCTGGTTGGCCTACCTCCTGAAAACGAAATACTTGAAAGCCTTATTTCTCTCGGACAATGGAATGTTGAAACCGATGAAGAGATGGCAGGGCTTGAGAAAGACATCCACACGATCCGTAGGGGGTTGTTGGATTTCTTGTTCAACAGAACGAAGCTGGAAGCAGCACGCTCTCTTTTGCGTCGGGCAGAGAAAGCTTTCGTCAGTCGCCTCAATCAGAAACACAACCTACTACAGAACAGCGCCGAAGCCACTGCCGAAGTTTGTCAACAACGCTACTTAGTAGGTAGGATTACGGAAACCGAAGATGGTGAGCCGGTGTGGCCGACAGAGAAGAGTTTCGAAGATTGTAACGACAACGCCATGATAACACAGCTATGCGAACTGTTTTTCCATAGGTCTCGTATCTCTGTAAGTGTCATTCGTGAGGTGGCACGGTCTGTTCAGTGGAGGGCTTATTGGGAGGTTGCTAAGGCAACCAATGAATTGTTCGATGGGCCGGTCGCAAGCTGGTCTTTGAACCAACGAGAATTGGCCTACTGGTCTACCATTTATGACTCAGTCCACGGGGCTTTCGAGCGACCAGCCAAGGATATCATTGCAGATGATGATCTGTTGGATTCTTGGTTTATCCGCCAAGGTGAAAAGATCGAAGGTAAGACACAGGCAGGTATGGCTCCGAAATCGCTGAAGCCCGGTCGTAACGAAGAGTTCATTATGGCAGACAGAGAAGGTGCTCAGCGAGTTTACAACATGAATAATCCTGCGACTCGTGCTCAGTTAAAGGCAAAGCAAAAGATCATCGCCAATAAGGGTGTCGTTCGGGAACAAGATATGCCAGACAGCCAAGGTGAGATGAGGCAGCAACTAATGGAGAGGCAGAGGAAGCATGTCAAGGACATTAGTCGCAAGTAAGGGGATAGGAATGTCTAGGAAAGAGGAAGAATTAGCAGCACTGCGGCGAAGGCAGAAAGAGGCGCATCGTGGACGGATCGCTCAAGATTCACGAGATCGTCTCAAGAGAATTGCAAGTAAGAAGTTTAGGACTTGCTTTATTTCTGCTTTGGCTGAGTTCGAGAATACGTTTGGTTTTGATGTTTGGGGTCACAACCTACCAGAAGAGAAGCTTACCCCAGAACAAAAAGCCAATAGGATACGTTGGGAGCAAGTTCGCAAGAACATTCTCGACAAGGGAAATGCCCAGGCGCGTGCCCTGGGGATGGAAATCGATCTGCATAAGGTCGAGTTCGAAGGATACCGGATGGGTTTTGGAGGAACAACCGATGGACAGTAAAAGGACAGTTGTCGATACGGTAGATGTTGAGGACAAGCCACTCAAGTTGGCAGTGATTCGTCCAACAAACAAGATCGGCCAGGAAGCTAATATGGCCTACAATCTACGGATGGCCGCATTGATGCGTCAGGGGGCTCAGAACCCTGCTAAGCGATTGATGCTCAGGGCTGAACTCGAAGAGTATCTGGCTAAGCTAGGTGTTTGGACGATGGACGACGCTATCGAAGTAGAGAAGTTGGCGTTGGAAATTCGTGCTCACGAGTTGATGCTCAAAAAGGGTGGTATCAAAGTTTCTGAAGGAAGGGCAATAGCTCTTCAGATGGCCGAGAAGCGACAGTTGATTATGGAGAAACACGCGAAGCGGCAACAGTTTGATTCTGCGACAGTAGAATCTCAGGCTGAGAACTTTCGCTTTGAGTTCCTGCTGGTAAAGTGTTGCGTATTTGCCGATACTGGTGCCCCTTTCTTCAAGAACCATTCAGAATATGTTGATCGTCAAGACGAGGTGGCTGTGACCGCTTGTGCGAAGACTCTTGCCAACATGGTATATGGCCTTGAGGGCAATGTACATAAGAACATGTTCGAGATGCAGTGGCTCAAGGACGCCAAGATGATCGACGACGATGGGCGATATATCGGGGCAGATGGAGTTACCACAGACAGATATGGTCGATTGGTCAATAAGGATGGACGTTACATCAACAAAGAGGGTCAGATGGTAGACACTTTTGGTCGTCCGGTTGATGAACATGGCAATCTATTGGTAGATGTTTCACAACCGTTTATCGATGATGAGACCGGAGACCCAATCGTCATTGGTGAGATAGGGGGAAAGCCAAGGAAGCAGACGAAGCCGAAGGCTAAGAAGAAGAGGGCTTCTACCAAGAAAGGAACCAGGAAGAAGATCACTGCAAAGCAAAAGGGTTAGGAGCGTGATGTAAGTGGCATTTGTACTTGACGTTAATCTTAGAATTCAGGACATTCTCGGCCTGCAAAAGGTCGAGGCTGCTCTGTCTAAAATGCAGGGTACCGTTACTACCGGTGCCGCTGGTGGCGCTGCCGCTGGTGGTGCGGGTGGAATTGCCGCTGGTGTCAAGGCACAAGCTGCCGCCGCTACTACACTCGCTGCTGCAACAGACAAGGTAACTGTGGCGAATAACAAACTCGTTTCGTCTCAGGGCAAGACTGCCGGTGCGACACAAAAAGCTGCCGCAGGCATGACTGCTGCCGCAGCAAAGGCTGACAGCTTTGGGGAATCGGTAAAGATAGCTGGTAAACGATATGCTGCGTTCTTGGCTGCTACTGTTGTTCCGTTTGCTGCACTTGGTGGTATCACGAAGGCCACCGCAGCGGTAGTTGAATTCGACACCGCGATGCTGAAGATGCGGCAGATCACTGGCCAGACAGAACAGCAGATGGGTGGGATGCGAGATACAATCCTTGGTCTGGCTACATCGACTGGTACATCCGCAAGTGAGATTGCTCGTATTGGGAAGGTGTTGTCTCAGGCTGGTTTTCGTGGTGACGAGTTAACAGAATCGCTGACTGCACTATCTAAGGTTCCATTGACACCGTCATTTGAAACAATGGATGCCGCCATTGAAGGTACCATTGCCGCTCTAAAGCAATTTAACACTGAGGGTTTGACAACAGCCGATGTGTTGGATGTTATGACAGCGTTGTCTAACAAGTTCGCTGCATCTTCGGAAGATATTGCCAAGGGTGTTGCTCGTGGTGGTGCTGCGTTCGAAGCTATTGGTGGAACATTCAAAGAATTCGCATCTGTGTTTACAACGGTTCGACAAGCCACAAGAGAAAGTGCCGAGACTGTCGGCACCTTTATGAAGACCATTTCTTCTCGTTTGGCCGATCCTAAGATCGTAGGCTTCCTGGAGGGGAAGGGTATTCGTATATCTGAAGCAATCGAAGCCGGGAATCCTGTTGAGGCCATCAAGCGCATTGCCGCCGCCCTTAGAGATACTGCGAGTATCCAAGATAGAATTGAAATCGGCACCAAGCTTGGTGGTAGACGACAGATTTCTCGTTTGCTTGCTTTGATCAGCAACATCGATGTCCTAGATGACGCCCTGAGAACTGCCGGTGCCTCCAGTGGGAAATTCGGAAAGATTGCTGAGCAGGGACTAGAAGGTCTCCAGGCACAACTGAATATTCTGGTACAGGAATTCAACAAGCTGGTACAAACACTTGCTGAGCCACTGTTCGTTCCGGTCATTCGTGGTGTGACAACCGCTGGCAAGGCGTTCGTCTCGTTCCTCGATTTCATCAAACCAGTTATCCCAGCACTCACAACAATCATCGGTTTTGCTGCTGGATTCAAGTTGCTTGCCGTCTCAATTGGTGCTACCGCTAAGGCTTTGGCTTACATGAGTACAGTTAGCGTTGGTGGTGGCATACCCGCTGTTATGGGTGCGATGACTGGTGGCGGTGCTGGTGGCGTAGCTGGTGCTACTGCCAGAGAACGAGTGCAGAGACGTTTGGCTGGTGGTGTCGGTTTAGGGGCTGGAGGTGCTGCTGCTGCTGGTGGAGTTGGAGGTAGGCTTGCAGGTGGACTTAGAGGTGCTGCTGCTTCGCCACTGGCACAGATGGCTGTGGCTGCTGGTGTTGCTTTGGCTGCTGATCATTTCTCTGAAGCTGCGGAAGAGGCTGGTAATTCTGCTGGAGTTTTTGCTGCCGAAACAGCAAAGGCTGCTGGTATCATGGCTGTCGCTATTTCTGTTCTATCGGGCAAAAGTATAGTTGGCGCTTTTGCGGCATTGGGTCCATTTGGTGGTGCTGTAGCAGGTATTACCTTAGCACTTGGTGCGATGAGTTATGCTGCTTATAAAGCTGCCGATATTGATATGCAAAAAGCTATCGAAGAGGCCGCAGGCAAAATCGGGGACATCAAGGTCGAAGATATCAAACTCGATACACCAGAACAATTAGGTGAAGAAGTTGCTAATATTGGCACCACTGCTATCGAAGGTATTCAAGACGCAGCGAGTAAATGGGAGGGCGACTGGTATGACGTTTTTGCCAATATTGGTCCTCGTGTGGCTAATTTGTTTAAGGGTGAAGGTTTAGTAACCGTTGGCGATACCGAGGCCCAGGAGATACTAGAGACGATCGTTGGCAAGAATCCAGAATTGCTTAATGAGATTCTTCAACGTGCCGTTGAAGAGTTTGGTGCCGGTGGTTTGGAAGCTGGTTTCGACCAGATATTGACAGAAGCTTTTGGTGGTAATGCGGAAGCCGCAGCCCGTGTTCGTCAGGCTATGATCACTCAACTTGGTGGACTTGAGAAAATCGCAGCGAGTATCGATCAGGTTCAGATGGATGTCAAGGTAACCAAGTTGGCCAACGCTATCGAAAAGGCTTCTAGTGACTTTGAGCGATTGCATGTACCAGTGCAACTCAGTCATGAGCTTGGTCTGTTGAGTGATGCTGTTGGAAATGCGGCAAGATCGATTCAAACCAACGTTGAGACATTTGACAAGCTGAGCCAGTTGGTTGGACAAGATGTTAGTGTTGCTAAGCCTGGAGGCGAGTACACAAGAGAGGCTGTTGAAGAAATTGCCAGAACAGGGAAAATGGGTGACTTCCTTGATCTGAGTCAGTTTGAAGAACTAAAAGGGTTTACGACAGACATGGCTCGGGTCGGGACCGCTCTCGAAGAGTTTATGAAGTCTATGATCAAAAGCAAGGCCAATGCTGATTCACTAAGATCACTGCTTGGTGATCCACAGGTTGACCCGTTTGATGTCCTGGAGGATTACATCGACAAGTTCATAGAGGAATATCCAGAACAAATTCCACCTGAAGCCGAAGCGGCATTTAGGGCTGCTGCTGCAAATCTTGGTGGACAACTGAAGGGTATGTTGGTTGATCAGGCTGGTGTGGTGATGGATTCAGAATCGATCCAGAAGGCGTTCCAGGATGTGCTTGGGAAACAACAACCATTCTACGAAGCGGCCATTGATACTTTCAAGACTTGGATGGATGCCCAGGCACAACAGTTGAATCTAGCACTGGCTGGCGAAGAGCTTTTGGCTGGGGTAGATGTTGGTACATCAGAGTTGGGTGACACCATTATCCGCAGTTTCCAGAATGCCATGCAGTTAGCTGGTTTGGATATCCAGTTCCCACCAGGATTCGCTATGGGGTTTGTGGATGCGAATGACGTGATGATTGATCTGGCACAGAATGGAGATGTCGTCGGAGAAGTCTTGAAGCAGTATGAAGAGAGTTACAATAGGCACGCTGAACTGAACCGTAAGGTTGCAGAAGCACAGAAAACCGGTGAGGGTGCAAGCCGGGGTCTGCAACAAGCAGCTATTGATTCTGCTACTGAGGTCTTGAACTTGCAGGTGGCTTTGGCGCAGTTGGCGAAGATGGCACAAATGGCACCGCAGGCTTTATCTGAGCAACAGGAAGAGCGACGTGGATTGGGCTATGACTTCAATGAGGAATGGGCCGCTCAGGCAGCAGAGAATCTGGCAAGTAGTAGTAAGCAAATGAGTGAATTGATCAGTCGGCAGCGACAATTTATCGAGGCTCAAGCTGCGATCGACGTGGCTCAAGCTTTCGAAGAGCCTGCTGACATCTTTGCACAAGCCTTGAGAGAAAGTGCTTCTGCGGTCAAGGCGTTTACCTCATCTCTCACCAAACAAGATTTGGAGCGAGGTGCTGGTGCGCTTGACACTAAGGTTACGCCAGAGGGTCGGGTTTACACGGAGAGGCGACATGTTCCAGAAGCTCGTCGGACAGAACAGCAGAGAACGATGGATCAGAGGAATCTACAATCAGCCTTGTTCGGTGGCGACATGGGTAGGGTCATGGAGACAATGCTCCAGGCGGCTGCTTCAACTGCTGAAAGCAAGGTGCTCGGTCAACTGAATCGTGGTCAACAAGATCAGGCTTCAGCCAATATCGAATTGGCAGAGAGCTTCCGTGAGTTCAAAGGATTCATCTACGATATTCCCAAGATGATCCAAGACAGCGGACTAGACCCTGCAGAGGTAGCCAAGGCTGCTGCTGAGTCACTAAGGTCACAGGCGCAAGAGCCTGGGATCAGAGAGGTCGAGCATATTGGTGCTTTGAACCGCAGTCTGAATGATCTTAGCAATAGTCTTCAGTCAATGATCGAACGCCCAGAGGTGGCTCGTCAACCAGAGGAACTCGTGCCACAGTTAACGCCAGCAATGCAGGATTATCTGCGCAGTCTGACCCCTGCCGCACAGCAACCGATGGGGGAACAAGAGGCTGCACCTCGTGCCTTTGAAGATATTTCTGCATCGGCGGCAGATATCCAACAGGCTGCTTCTGAGACACGTATGGCTGCTGACGCGACAACACGATCCACAGAAGAGATGCGGACGGCTTCAACAGATATGCGTACTGGTGGAACCGACATGGTCGTGGCGAGTCAGGGTATGAACGAATCTGTCGGGCAGATGCAGGCTATCGCTGACGCACAGAGAGAGGCGTTGGCTGGACAACAAGAGGCTGCTGCTGGCGGCGCTGGCGGGGAGGGTGCTCGTGAGGCTATTTCGCAAACCACAGAGGCGGTAAATGCCCTGGGTGATAGAGTTGATTCGGTGGCTATGGCTATTGAAGCTCAGACGCAACAGGAAGCTGATCGTGCTGCGTCTGGACAAAAGAAGCCACTGGAAGTTCTGGGGTTGGACGACAATACTGAGGCGATTGCTGCAAACAACGAAGTCATAGACAAATCTCAGGAGAGCATGGGCAATCTTAATGAGGGGATGGCCAGGGTCGCGGGAGCGATGGAAGAGGGCATTGGTATTGACATCGAGACTATGAGCGATATCAAAGTGGATGTTTCCGGCGTTGGAGCAGCGGCGAAAGAATTCACAGCGGATTTCGAAGCTGTTGCAACAAGGGTGGCTAAAGCCGAAATCAATGCTGTTCTTCAGCATTTGGCTCGTTCGGCTGGTAGCTCAGAAGCGGCGAACGCTTTTGAGAGTGCGTTAACTTAGGCGGTAAGATATGATTTATCGACATTATGAGGAAACATACCATACATTGTCGTTGATAGGCGACGAAGAAGGTACTTGGGTTAGCAAAAGCCTAGTCTCTTTGGGTGTTCCTCCCAATTCTGTCGTCGAAATTGCTTTGATAAATTGTGACTCTGTCGCCGAGCACAGGGCTGGAGTTCGTAAATCTGGATCAGCGGTTGATCGGATAATCGATATACATGAAGCAGAAGCCGGTGGCGTAGATGGCATTGGACTATGCACGCAGGTTGACGCTCATGGTAAGGTCGAATTTTTTAGCGAATCAAATGGCTCCGCTGATGATCCAAATATCCAGTTCCATATTTTGGGATATTGGCTCGGTGTTGAATACACAGAGTTGTTCGAGACTTTTGTCGCTGACACAAACGAGACATGGGATAACAAATCACTGACTGGATATGGCGTCAGTGGTGGACAGGTAGCCGAAGTTGTTGGTGTCAATACTGATAATGGCCTAAGTCGGGACATCGGTATTAGAACAAGCGGATCATTGCTGGATCGTCACATTGATATTCACGAAGCCGAAGCCGGTGGCGTAGATGGCATCACTATGTCGGTTGTTGCCAGCGGAGATACTGCCGCTATTCAGGTCTATGCTGAAGATGTGCCCAGTGTCGAGTTCTATCTGGTTGGTTATTGGTCTTCACCGCCAGGAGAGTATCACGAACGGCTTATTGATATTGGTGCTCCAGATGGCAATGGTGGCGAAGATGGCCCAGCCTTGGGGACATGGTACGGCAAATCTCTGAATGAATCTGGCATACCAGCCAACTCAGTTGGTGAATTCGCCTTGGGCAATGGTTGCGCAAGTGATGAGAATTGGGTTGGTGTCAGAGAAAGTGGTTCAACTCTTGGTCGAGCCCTGGAGTTGCACGAAATAGATGCAGGAGCAACGGGCTTTGATACCTGTCGCATGTGTGCTTCGATCAATGCGTCAGCAGATATCGAGTTTTTCTATGAAGACGTTAGCGAAACACCCTATTTCAGCCTCCTTGGATACTGGGACAACTTTGTTGGCTGCACGGGCATTGCTGTGCAAACAGCAACATGCTTTATCGAAGGTCGTAATCAGCATGTTCATTACACAGAATTAAGTACGACATACATCGAAACGACACCCGCCGACACTTGGAATACTTTCAACGTAAACGATTATGGTGTTCCATTAACCAATGACATCGATCCAGTTGTCGTCGAATTGGTTTTATTGAACTCGCGAGGTACGGTTTCCTACCTTGTTGGTGCCAGGTCTGTTGGGTCTTCGTTGGATCGTAGATTTAGCCTACACGAAGCTGTTGGCTATAGCAATGATCACCTCAGCCTGTTTGTCCCCGTTGACGACAGTGGCAATATTGAAGTGTACGCAGATAATGATGACTACAACAAATTTCAGGTGGCCGGTTTCTGGTGTGGTGCTACTTATGTAGAAGCCAATGATATTATTAGCGCGACCGGAGATGCGGGTTGGGAAAGTTATGACTTAGGTACTCAATACGCAAACAAGATTGTTGATGTTGTTGTAGCAAATACTGACACCACCGCACAGATACCTCTGAGTGGCGGCGTTCGACAAGTGGGTTCAAATCTCGATCGTCATCATGTGTTTGACAAAGTGTCGGATACTGGCGGCAAAGATTATGTTACAATGCAAGTGCGGGCGAGCGGAACGGACGGAACTATTCAGCTTTATGCCGAAATTGCCGACGACATAGAATTCACTGTTGTTGGTTACTGGGATTTCTCGCCTGGGACATATCACGAAGCTTTCTCCGATGTTGGTCCTAGCACGGTGAGCGATCAATGGGAACCACTAGATGTCGGCGTGGCAGAAGGTTCAGTATGTGAAATCGTTCTAGAAAACAGATCGAATAGCCACCTTGACATGGGGATCAGAGAAGTTTATTCCAGCTATGATGACAAATATCTGGAACAACGTGACATCAATGTGGCGGCTGATACCGCAGCCAGCATGATGCGTGTTCATGTCAACATGACTAGTGGGACATATGCGGAATTTTACCAAGACAATTCGTCGAGCACATATGCATATAGACTCATAGGATACTGGGACAACCTCTCCAGAATTCCATTGCGAGACAACGGCACTGTTGGATTGTTTACCCATGGTCACAAGACACCCAACGTATTAGAAGAAGCAGATTATCCCAGCGGTCTCCAAATGTACATCGACGGAATTCCGGTCGCCAAGTGTCCCTTATTCACGATGGGTCCAAGGAGATTTGAAGGAAATGGCAACATGTTCCTGCAAGTCCCGGAATCTTGTTTATCGTCCGGCAGTATGTTCCTTAGTGGGCCACATCTAGTCGGCACAAGTGGTATCAGCGGTATGTATCCAGGTATTTCACACGAAGATGGTGGGCCATCTTCGCCGTTGTTTATCAGCGGACCAGAACAGTACGCCGACAATGGTAATCTGTTTATCAAAGTGCGAGAGCCCTGTTCGAATAGCATGAATCTGTACACGAAAGTGTTCGATCAGTTAACAGTGTGCCATTACATCGAAGACTTTAGAACTTGGACACCATTATCAAAAGATACCTGGGAAACACAAGACTTGGCATCCTGGGTGCCAGACGTTTCCGACATAACAGCCGAAATCATGATCTGCAACAGTGGAGAAGTCAACGCAGATACGCTAGTAGGCGTAAGGACCGCTGGTTCATTATTAGACAGGAGAGTTAGTATTGCACCCGCTGAGCCAACATATGGTGGTTACAATGCAGCTACTATGCACGTACAGTTGTCTGGAACAAAGATAGAGTGTTATGCTCCCAGTGGTGTCAATTTCTACCTGATGGGATATTGGGTTGGTGCTGAATATCAAGAACTAGCAGCAACAATACTCCCAGCCGATCCGACATCGACATGGAACAGTCTAGACCTTGATTCTGCTGGGGTACCAAGTGGCGCTATTGTCGAAGTTTTGGAGGGCCAAAGCTATGGCAATCAGCTTCAAGGTGTTCGATCAGTGGGGAACCCTGCCGATCGGAAATTTAAGTGGATTGGGGGTGACCACGCTTCCGAACGATATTCTTTCTGGACATCCATGCTCCAAACGAGCGGAGCCAATGCTACAATACAAAAATATCATGAATTTACTAACACTTGGCAGCCAACCGTTGTTGTTGGGTATTGGAAGAAGCCGCCTGGAGATTATACCGATCTTTATCAACAAAATGAGGCCAATCCTACTGTTGATAGTACCTGGGAATCTGTCAGTCTCAGTGGCGTACCATCCGGTGCTGTTGCGTCGATCGGAATAATAACAAACGAAAACGAAGACAGTCGTGTTGTCGGCGTGCGATCTAAAGCAGTTAAACTGGAACGAAAGATAGGTGTTAGCGCTGCCCCGCTTTCAACGCGATATGTCGTGACCGACATGCAGGTCAACGCAAATTCTGACATTGAAGTATATTCAGAAGACGCTACAGGTGATCGAGATAATTTCACACTATTCGGCTACTGGGATAACTTCATCGATACGCCGCTCGACCTAGCAGGTAGTAGCAATCTATATGTTGGCGGGGTAGCACCCTACACCACATCTGGCGATCTGGTCACATGTGGTCATCAATCGTTTAATTCGAATAATCAATATCCATCTGGTGTCTCTCTACATATCTACGGAATACAAACTGCCAATGCAGACTTGTTCACACATGGCCTCGACATACATCAGGTGTCCGGCAACCTGTTCACTCATGGTGTTTTCGGCTACGCCACCAATGTTGATGACTGCCCAAATTATCCATCTGGTGTTCAACTCTATTCGCAAGGCTCTGGGATTATCCCCCACAATGATCGGCACGATCTCTTCATTCGCGGATACGAATCAATCAAAACATCTGGAGACCTATTCGCCCACGGCATTGCCCCTCATGTTTCGTCGGGCGATCTGTTCCTGAAGGCTATAGAGCCACAAACTGCGTCACTCAATCTCTTTGTCTACAATCCGGTTGATCCAGGTCCGGGTCTTATCCGAGAGCCCAACGCTGTATTCTATCTCAAATACTATCACGATGGACAGGGTGCTGCTGGAGACATTACGGAATTTGTGCAAGATCAAGCGTGGTACGTTCCAGCCCCCTTGTTCCAGCACACTCCCTTTATCGGTACATCCGGTAAAACAGTCGCCCATGTAGCTGACTCGATTCTGGCCGAACCTTTTGTTCCAACACCCGGCGATGGAACATATCCACACTATGACGATTTGGGTGGATATAATTACCGCGAAGCGATGGATACAGACTATCGTACTCCCGGTGGTGGTTGGCAATCAACAAAGATGGGATATTACGAATCAGAACGATATAAGCAGAATATCTGTGGTGAGACAGAAAACTATGGATATGCTGGTTCGGGCAGTTTTACCACAGTCTTTTGGATGTCTGGCGCCCACACTTCCGGAAACGTAGCTGAGGTCGGCTGGTTCCGCAAGAGTCTTCCCGAAGATTTAGACATTGCTCTTGCTTCACATACGCTTGGTATTCGTATTGAGAGTGAAAGTGGCATCACTGTTATCACGAATGTTCGTGACGTACCATATGAGCAGCCAAGCGGCGGCGGTCTGTGGTGGGGAGGTACTACCCATTATGGCACCCCGAGCGGTTCCACTTGGGAATGGAATACAGAAGTAACAGGATTGTACAGAACTTGGGAGGAAGAGTGGCCGACAACATATATTGACCATGATCCTATTGTCTTTGTTGCCTTACATGCTGACTTCATAGCCAGTGGGATAGATGGTAGCCATCCAAACCACATGAAGGTCTACCTAAGTCTTGACGGCCAGCCATGGACTTATGTTGGCTCTGGTCTGACTGGCCCACCCGCTAGTTCTCTATATAGCTACAGCGACCCAACAAACAGGAGAGCCGAAAACTGTGTTGGTGTAAGACAGCAGGGCGTTAATATCACTGGTGGCATCATACCTGCTGAAATGGGTGGTGTCAAACAGGGTAGCATAATCTTAGCCGAGAATGTGTTATGGACCGACGCCGGTCGCTTTACAACAGACGAGTTGAGAGACCTATACAGTATCGTTGATACATATAATAGACCACTAGATGAGTACCGACCAACCATAGTTCCACCGTCAACATATATCCAGCGAACAGTGGGGGCATTCGCATATGATCCAACAATTCCAGGGGTCGGCTACAATCCGGGCGAGATTTGCTCAGGGCTTCGTGTCACTATAGAAGTTGGCTTAGGTGCCTACGGGGCAGATGCATCTGCCTACTTGCTCGAAGAAACACCACCGTCTGGATTTTATATTGGTAACATCCAGCCGTTCACCAGTACAACATACCATAGCCAAGGTCCTAGGCCAAATGGTGGGGAACAAATATTCCACGATCCACAGAGTGGCGTGCTGCAGCCATACAACGACGAAGTCAACCTTAATTCCTATGGTGCCTCGATCAGATGGGTCAACCATGACAATCATCCAGAAATTAACCAGAGACGTTCACCAACCCCAACTGGTATCTACAGTTACGATCTATTCCCGGTTCACTATCACGGCGTACCTCGTGTTGACGATTTTTCGTTTACTGGTAGTGGAGTCTTCTTTGGTGGTTCAACTGGTAGCGGTATCTTTGTTATCGAGACCACAGGTGATACTGCTGGCACAACAAGTGGATTGACCGGTGGCTTAGCAAGCCGTGGGTGCAACCTTTACATGCAGGGGCCATTACAAAATAGTGGGACGGCCAACCTGTATCTCCGTACACAGGAATCATTCACTAGTGCCTACATCGGCACATCACCTAGAACACCCGAGTTGACAGACTTCATCTTTGCGGCTGATGGTGCTGCTGCCATCGAATCGATGGCGGGAATTGAATATGGTCCACCATTGTATACGCGAGGACCACTCCAATACGAGGACACCTGTCCGTTGGTTATCTTTGGTCCAGTAGCTGATGACGTAGATTTCTACATACAGGGACACAGACATGTTGATACCAGCGGTAATTATCCATCTGGTATGCTACTCAGAATAGGTGATGGTCACGAAGAAATTGGCGAATCTGGCACCTTGTTTATCGTTGGTCCGCAGCCACATTCAAGCGGCGTAGACCTATACACGATGGCTGGTGTTTTCACTAGTGTTGGTGGTGGTGCAGGACATGGTATTAGCCCACCGTTATACATCCTCGGGCATAATGGCAGTAGCGGGAATTGCGACCTATTCATTAAGGGACCAGAGTTCATCTGTTCAAGTGGTAGCTTCTCGTATCCAGGTGACCCAGACGACTTTACATACCCATATGGCGATCCAAGCCCAACCTTGTATACGTATGGATATGACCAAGCTAGCGGTACATGTCCGTTGTTCATCGGCACAGGAAGACAATGGGGTGGCTGGACTCTATACCTGAAAACTGACGACAACGACAAAACCGAATCTCTCGATCTGTTCATCAATGGCTTTACACTACCATCCGGCTCATCTGGCATCAATCGGGCGTTTAATAATGTGAAACTGTATCTCGAAGCTGCCGACGCGGATTACCCATACACGGCAGGCGGGACAGAAGCATGGACCCTGTTCATGAAGGCGCAAGAGGGCAATCTGACAAGCGACGAAGCTTGGACGATGTTCTTGAAGGCTGATTTCACTGTACCAAAAACTTGCAGCCTGTACATCCGTGGTCACGCTCCGGGTCAACCACCGGACGGCATTGAGATCACTGGCTCTGTTGGTCTGATTTGCAGCGTCAACCCAGATGACCCAACTCGAATTGGATTCCAACCACACGATTCCCATGACGATCCATGGAGCCTGTTCTTGAGATGTGATCCGGGTTGGTTCGGAACCGCAACGCTGTACATGTCTGGTGCAGTCCCAATTGTACTTGCTGCGTCTGGCAATCTGTTTGTAGAAGGACTCTTTGAACAAGAGACGGATACATTACCACTTTACTTGATGGGTGTCTCTGGAATGTTCAATAACGGCCCTAGTGGGCTCCACCTGTTCCTAGATGCTGGTACCCTTGTGTATAATACCAGCGGGAACCTGTATTCGCATGGATATTAAAATGAATAGCAAAAAATACCCTAAATGGACAAACATTGAAATTGAAATATTGAAAAATGCTTATCCGAATGGTGGTTACAAAGGCTGCTGCGACAAACTCGATCGTACCTACACTGCTATTATTAGCAGGGCTAAGCAACTAGGCTTAAAAGCTTATGGAGTGCAGGGTGGACAAAAAAGATTGATCGTTTCAAAAATTGGGAATAACAAGATAATTGCAATTTGCCCGAGACACGGCAACACGACACACTCTCACAGAACAAGATGTGGGTTGGGTAGATTGAGATGCAATAAGTGCGAATCCGAACAGTTTCGAAAATGGTCGTCGCGTTCGTCTTCAAAAGAAAAAAGGAGAAACACACAAAGAAATAGGTTGCAGAAACCAATTTATATATATCAAAACAGACTAAGGAGTGCATTGCATCATCGTCTCAACGGACAAAAAGGTTTCACTAAACATCTTCCGTATTCCGGCGAAGAACTGTGTGATCATCTGGAGGGCATAAGGCGACAACAAAACAATAGATGCCCTATGTGCAAAAGTGACTATGACGATGTCGGTTATGATATCGATCATATTGTACCGACATCTTCGGCATCTAACGAATCGGAATTGTTAGCATTGTTTGGTTTAGAAAATTTGTCATTATTGTGTCCAAGATGCAATAGATTTGTCAAAAGAGACAAAATACCGCCTGGTTTCGTGGACAACGGGTATTAAGGGAGGACAAGATGGCTTCGGTTGTATACGATAACAAAGCAATTATTCCAGCGCCACTGGTGTCGGTATCGAAGGTGTACCGAACTGCTGGTGATGGCGGGAAGCACGGTGTGGGATACGAGATTTCGTTGGCAGGGACGATTCTGCCGTTCCGAGGTTCCCCAAGTGGCAGTTACCCTCTGGGCGACCCATCCGACGCTTTCTGGACTCTCGGTGACTATCCACCGGATGAGACGTACACAGGCGGCGACGTGCCGTTTGTTCGTTTAGAACGCAAGCAAGAGGCCCTGAGATGGCTGTTCAGGGAAGATGGTAAGGTGTTGGAATGGTACGGCGGGGCTGGTTCTCCGGTCAAGTGCCGTCCCAAGGTCCGATCTATTGTTTTCCCAGAAGGTCAGTGGGCCGACCGCTGCGATTATCGCGTTGAACTTGAAGCCGAGTATCTGACCGGCATCATCGATGAGGATATTTTCGATGCTTCAGGTCTTCAGGATGTGTCAGAGGAATGGCAATTCAGCGAAGTGGCTGGGCATGACGGTAAAGTGTACGAGATTCATCACATCGTTAGTGCCAAGGGGCTGCTCACTTTCGACGAGGTGACCGGTACTGAGACACAAGCCTGGGATAACGCTAAGGGCTGGTGCGACTCAAGGATAGCGGGGGTGCCTGATAGCTCGTTCGTGACCTATGCGACCAGCTTTGCGGACTGGGTCAACGGCAGCTACACGAAGGGTATGAATGTTTCGGAACGAGATGGCAGCTACGCTGTTACCGAGACGTGGGTGATCCGAGAGGCCGGTCCTGGAGAGGTGTCCGCGACCTATTCTGAGAAGTCTTTTACAGTAATTCACAGGTCCGAGGACGAAACGGTTGACGTGACGTACAACGGGACTATCTACGGTTTGCAAGATCAATCGCGTACTGGTAGTTCATCTGCTATTGCAAATGCGAAGGCTGAGATACCGACAAATGTTGAGGCGAAGGCGGCGACAGAAACAGCGTTAGGCACGTTGCTTGAAGGCTACGTCATTCCTGTATCTCCGACTCAGAAGAATATCACTATCAACGAGAAGGACGCTGTTGTCACATTCGGCTTCAACTGGTCTGCCAGTGAAGATGCAGATTACGTACAGGGGAATGAAGCGACTCTGACGTATAATGCTGCTGATGGGGTCTATACTCTGGTCCTGAATGTTGACATCGAGGGCAAAGGGGATACCAAGACAGAGAGGCTTAATAATGCTCGCAGCAACATTCCGTCAGATGTAGACGCACGCGCATTAGCCCAGACATTGATTGGCTCACAAAAGCCTGCCGGTGTTACCTTTGTTGGTACCCATGTGGCGAAGACTAGTGCGTTGAACGAGACAAGAGGTTCGTCCCGTACTTCATGGACATGGACAGACAAGGATGAGAACAATGTTGATATTACTGTTGACATTGCCTATCCACAGATTATGGCGGCAAAATTGTTTATCCCAGGACGTATCGCTGGACCAATCATCCAGCGGATCAATACTGCCACGGCTCAGCAGGTCAGCGTTAGCTATCGTTCTGAAGGTCATGGATCGACGAAGCCGGATACTGATACCGTTGCTGATACTATGGATGATGCAGGGGGCGTGCCGTATGGCCCCATGATCAGTCCGTGGTATCCAGGATCGTACATCCTGGAAAGTGACCATGAGGTTTGGAATCCAACGACCGGCAAGTATTCTCGCACTAGGGTTCATACGGTTACGGAGAGTGGAGCATAATGGCTGTAGTAATTTATGACGATACGTGGGGTGCGAGAACAACCAAGGTCTTCGGTTGTTCATTCAAGAGTATCACTGCGCAGATGGGTTTCAATAGCCAGCCCATCGTGTTTACGGTTACTGTTGTCGAGGAAGATGATCAGAATTTTACCCTGGATCAATACGATGTCCGTTCTGCTCAGTATGTTGGATTTGGTGAACTAAGCATCCTTGGTATCGTACAATCTTGGGAGAGAACAACTACCGACCCCAATGGTACCGGCATCTATGTCGTAAGGCTGACCGATTGTCGTACTGTTCTCGATTCTGCCAATATCGCCAATGTGTACATTGACGAACCCGATTCCGAGGTTGCTTTGGTTGACAGCAATGTTGTATACATTGGTTCGAGAGGTGATACCGAAGCTTCTGAGGGGTCTAGTAGGGAAGAAAACAAAGGTGTTTTGTTTAGTACCATCATGGAACGTGTAGAGGCCGCTACTCTAAGCTATGGGAATGATGTTTTCGAAGTCGATATGAGTGAGTTGGCAACTCTTGAAAACTGGCGTGGTGAAGGTGTTGGCCAATATTATATCGAGGGAGAAGTTAGGTCTTTGGTGTCAACGATTACAGAATTCTGCAATGCTGTTGGCGCTGAGTGGTGGGTAGAGTCCCAGCGAAAGAGTGTTGTTGATGATACTGTTGTTATCACGATCAAAACTGTTCGACGCCTGGATGGCATCGGTAATCCCACAGCATTGGAAATGGATGAACTTGCTGCGCTACATGGCGATCGTGTCATTCGCCGTAAAGACGGATACGAGAATTCTGATACCACTACCCACAAGGTGATCTGGGGTGGCGTGAAACGAAAACTGGATCAGGTCCATGGCGTTGAGATAAGTCAATTTTGGGGGTTCAATGAGGCTGGGCAACCACTGGCTACTCCGTCGTATACAATGCCTGATGAACCACAATATCGCAGACTTGATACAACTATCGAAGAGATGGAAGCTGTTCTTAACGGTAGTCGTGATGGGTCTATGGATGCTGATCAACTCGCCGCACTCAAGCGATATATAGATGACTTCTGGGGTAAGAGATTCTATTTTGCACTGAACAAGAACACAATGTCGGATACAGGGCAGGATTTGCCAAACTATCCAGAAATCATTCCTGCCGGATGGTGGGAAGGCAGCACACCGCCACAGGGTGCACGACAGTTCGATCCAGATGTTCTACTGAAGCTGACTACCGAAGACGGTCGTTGGGGGCCGTTTGTCCATTTGTCAGAGCTTTTCTTGACTGGTTCTGGGACTGTTGAGTCGCCTATGGTGCCACACTATGTTGAATGGGCACCCGTTGTTCAGAATTCGAATAACCTTATACCACGCGAGAGTGAATCGTACATGAAGTGTACGTTGGAGCAATATGGTCGTTATGTCATCATGGTTTTGCCAGTAGCTTTGACTCGATACTATATGGACCCAGACACGGGAGAGGTGGATTCAAGCCGTACCACTCGTCATGGGACGCTGTCGAAAGCATGGACCCCAATCATGGATCGTGGTATCCACTACGGACCGTGGTCCAATACATCTATGGTACGTAGTCGTGTTCTATCTCCCGGGTCTTCAGAGGTGTCTGTCGACAAGGATTTGGTGCCGTGGACCTTTGGTGTTCGTGGCATGTTGAACCCCACCGCCATGGCCGGGTTGACAGAATTGGCTGCTCAGAAAATCGACACATTACCAGGATTGTCTGTCATCAATACTGGTCAATTAGAGGTTGCAGATGTGCCACAGGTCAACATAGGTCAATCTATTGGTCTTGGTGGTAGTGTCACAGAGATATTCATTCGATTTGACACTAACGGTGTCATGACCAGATATGTGATGAATCTCTACACACGGGAACTCGGTGAGTTCAAACGCAAGAAACAAGAAGAGAGAGAAAAGGATGATATCTACGACGAGAAAGAACCAGAGGATGATTTCCCAGAGAACAAGGATGATTTCGAATCTCCACCAGAGCCAGAGTCGGCACCGGAGACTGAAGAAGAAGCCCTCACTGGCCCATCCCAGGAAAATATGGAGTACACATATCAAAAACCAGAGGGTGGTCTGGGTGTCGTGTCTTTCAAAGAAGGTGGCCCCTTCTATGCTGTCAGGCGACTCAACTATGCGGACATCGATCCACAAACGTTTGCTGGTGGTTTGAATATCACGAACTCATACTTTTTGTCCGAGTGGACCGGTGTGCGGAACTTGGCCGAAACAGACACTAGTCCAGGCTTAATTCCAGTTGGAACACGGGTTACGGTTAGTATTTTTTCGAAGAGTGAACATGGACCATATGTTGCTTACATGGAACAGACACCGCAGGTGTTTACACCACCGGTTGAGGAAGGGTAAGGCTAATGCCTATCGGCGATATTCGTGACAACAAACTAATGAGCCTTGCGGCGCATGGGTACACTCCTTTTCAGCCCGACTTGGGTATAATGTGTGGTGGTTATCAAGGGCCTTTGTATCCGAATCCGACAACCTTGACGTATCCCGGATTCAATCCATATCAGTATGTAAATCCAGCACCCGCTTGTTATGGTCCAAATATAGCATACACCGGTTTGGGCGTTGGTGTTCCGGGTATCGATTACACGAATCCTGGTCATGTTCTTGGACTCTTGGATACTTTCGGTCGAATGTCATATGGATTGGCTATGTGGCAGATGATTCATGCCGGTTCGGACATAGATGGAGAAATAAGTCCTCTGGTTAATATTCAGATTCCAATCATCAGCACGACAGAAGAAGGGGCAACAACACTTGGGTTAGATGACATTTATCCATCCATTTCTGAGGTTCCTGCGGCTTGGACGAACAGCTTTGAGATATTGCAGAATGGATATGTGGAGCCTGATCCCAGACCCGCGTCCTTGTTTGTTTCTGTTCCAGTGCATTATCCAGCGTTTACGGAAATTGATGAAGAAAAATTGAACGACTTATTTGGTGACAAGACTGTTCTTTCTTACTTCGGTATGCCCCAGTATCTCAGGGCCGTCACCGAAGTGTTGTCCGATGCGGCGGCGGCTATGGAGTCGAAAGCAGAATTGCCCTTTGATCTTCCAGATACGGATTCGGCAGCTTTCAATGGGTATAGTGGGGAATCCTTTTGGTTCCAAAACCTTGATCCTGCTTCCCCCGTAGACAGTTCAAACGAAGGAAAGATGTGGGTTGAGTGTAAATCCTTGTCACCGGAGAGGGCGTTGAAGACCCTCACTGGATCGAATGAGTATCACAACGGGGCAGACGGGATGAATGAGTATCGGTCGTTAACAGAATTGAATGCCGTCATCAATGTGATGCCAGTACAAATGATTGGTGCCCAATACTGGACGGACAGAACGGGCTATGTGGGGGTATACCCACCGGGTGGTGGGTATTATACCTATGTTGGGCCTGAAACTGGTCGCGATTTCACATATGCTTCATATATGATTTTGGATTTTGTGATCAATGTGTCGGACATACCGGTTGATCCAGACAATCCAGAGCCGGGTGAGGTTACCATTACGGGAGAAGCGACTGTTAAAAGCCCAATCTCTGACCCCACAGCTTATTATTATGGAGAAAGTGTAACATGGTATTATGCACCTCTTCTGTGTCCGCCACACGACCCAGTTGAAGTTCGTGACTTGCAGTATGGATGTAGTCAGTCTCTGAAGAAAACGGTCAGGGTCGCCATGTCTATGAAAAACAAGTTTGGGTGGGATGGAGTTTGGTTGGGCGGGGGGCAAGTCGTGGAAAATGATTATACAGATGAGACATTTGAGGACAACGCCATTAATGGTGGGATAGTTCCTGGTGTAGGTTTTATCACCTGTGACCAAAGTGATTTGGTGGTGCCGTTTGAACACACGTTTACTTTGGGTGTTGGTTGTACTGCTATTCGCATGAGAGCGTATATTCAAAATCGTCACAAAATTGGGATGGAACCAGGACCACTTTTCAATGTACTTGGTCCGGGGCCTTACTCGTGGGCTCCGTCTATATCGTATTACATAAACTCAAGTGGACCTTTGGGCAATCCAGACAGTGTTCCAGGCGATCTGGTTTCGCCGAATATCGAGGTTAGTTTCACCGCTACGGGAACTCGGATGGAACCTTTGTCGTACCAAATGGCGATTTAGGTGTATAAAAAGGAAGGAAGGAAAAGATTATGGCAACATTAGAGTTGTACGCTGGCGAAGACACCTTGGTCTCCGCTAGTTCAGGTTTAGGGTTTTTCGGGGATGACGGCTTCAACGATGCCGTACCCATTGGTGGCTACAACGGACACACGTTTGTTACAAATGCAAGTGGCACTGTTGAGAGTTTCGAGTGTAACAACAATAAGCACAACGGAGCTTCCGGCGTGATCCACGGACAGGAAAGCTCAGGTATCGCTTTGAGGCAATTACCGAATGAGCTTGCTACTGTCAATGTGCGGTTTACTCATGGTTCTGCTGTGTATTGCCAGCAGGCTAAGCTCTGGGTGTTCGACGGAAGCTTCGTCGGTGGTGTGGCGAACAAAGAGATACCCGCTGAAAATCTCACGTTTTATGCGGCTGAGATACGTCACAAAAGCAACAGGCAAGCTGTCACCAGTGTCTATAGCGATGCGTCGTGGGCTGACGTTAGCGCATCGGGCTCTAACTACATTTCTCTGGTCAATTCCCCAGGTCTGAATGGGGCAAGAGAAGGTGGTTTCGAGGAACTCAGCACTCAACATGATTGGTACGCTGCGTTGACATGCACTCCAACTCAGTTGGGTGACAAGCAATTTGGTATGACCTTCGAACTTGAGTACCTGTAGGAGTCGATTGTTATGAGGATGTACACTCTACATTTTGGTCATGGTCTAGAACATACGGAGATGTTCTCTGACTATGCCAGACAAAATCTCCCTTCCGAGTTTACCGGCTGGGCAAATGGTACTGGTGGTGTTGGACTTGCCGGTAGCCGGAATACTCAGATTGTGTCTCATCAAGAAATTTATGATCGTTATGGTGTCAAGGGTGGACACGGAGATTACTGTCTAGAGGTCTGGCAGCATGAAGAGGGTTGGCATCAGTATGCTTGTCACTTATGGACTGGCGGATGGGGTGATCTTCCATTCACTGGACACCCTGACGATGTTCGACCATTCTATCTCAAATTCGATTTCATGTATACCAATACTACTGGTGGTGGCGTCCTTATTCTTCAGAGAAGTAAGACGGGTGATGTTTCCAGAGACTTAACCCTAACACTACGGAATGGTTATTTGGATGTGCAAGGCAGTAAACACATTACACAACCTGATACCGATCCGCCTAGTTATCTCCCAACAGCTTGGCTTCCAAGAGCGGATGGACGACAGGGTTTCATCTACATGGAGCCAGATAAGTGGCACGAAATTCAGGTTTTCATCAATCCAAAAATTGGTTGGGATGTGAGTGAAGTTGGTGCGAAACCAGTTGGTTTGGGATATCATGCAGTTGAACCATTCAAGACATTCTTCGAGTCGTATGAAGAATCTCCTGGAGTACCTCCATACATACCTGGATCAGAAGCCTTCGGAGGCACAGAGGAATATCCTCTTCAGATGGACCCATGGCCAGCCGATGGCCATCCATTGTTTCCTAATGCTATGCTCCCTGGACAAGACCAAACAGCATGGCCTCCCGAAAATTTTGCTAGTGGCCAGTATTTCTATGGTGAAGATTTGGGCATGATCTATGTGTGGGTCAATGGTAAGCTCGATATTCAACACACAACCAATGTGTCTAACGAACAAACTGGTGAGGGCTGGGGTGGTGGATACTCTCAGCAAAAGATGTATCTCGGGTACGGTATTGATGCTAGTACAGAGGATAACATCCATAGTGGTCGCTTCTTCTACGACAATATCATCTGGAACGACAGCCGTGATCCATCTGGTGCTGTTCCATCCAAAATCTTCGATCCACTCTTCTCATCTCATGCAAGTTTGGAATGGAATCCTGGATACAATTTGCAATTCACAGCAATGGAAATGGACCCTGAATACTGGAGAGATGATTATTATGGTGGTGTGTACGGACGCAAACATAATACTTGGATGCCGGATAATCCTCGCGGCGCACTAGTTCCCAGCGGCGAGCCATATGGTGTACCTGCTCCCAATCGCTATGGTTCTCCGACAGATGGTATGATCCCACATGGGACAAAGCTTACAACTATTCATGTTGACTGGGATGGTGAACAACAGGACTACGTGGTTCATCACGGGAATGAGGCTTGGCACACTGATTATCATCTGGCCACACAAGCAGGTCTCGCTAGGGATTATGCCTACCAACATGTGCAGCCCAATGAGAGTAATCCGTGGTCAACCAGTAGTGATTGCCCTCAATTGCGATCTGATGTTTCTGGTAGCAGGTCTCTGTTCTACCTCAAGCGCCCTCTTTCTGTGTCTGGCGAACAGCCATTGGCTGGTGGTTACGGTCTCGGTGGAGTAAAAGATTATGTCCCGAACATCAATACCGATATGGGTGAGACCATCCTGCCTCCTATCTATCGCATCTGGACATGTATACAAGATCATTCGATTGGGAGTACATCCCCATGCGATACACAACATCACCTGATTCGTGTTCCTTCTGGAGTAAGCGGGCATGTAGATTACATCTCGGATGGTCAGTGTTGCGGTGATCGCACTTACAGAGCTTGGCATAACGGCATTGCCGCTATCATGAATGGTTCTTCTATGTCTGATTGGCCATATAATCCGGTTACCGGCGACCCTTGGACGTGGGATGATCTCGACGACATCCAGATCGGTGTATCTCATGAAAGTCAGTCGGGTGGCAATCATGTTCTCACTTATACGGTACTGCTTGTTGTTGAACACGGAAGTTCCATCAATCCCGAAGTTGGTATCTTGGGCAATAATCTATTGGAGTGGGAGACTGCTGATGAAGTTCCATTCCATATGCAACAAAAGGCGATGTATCAACCTGGGTGGCAATGGTACGAACCTGGAGACAGTCATACCTACTACAATCGATGGGATGTTAGTCCACCTTTTGCCATTGAGAGATCAGATAGACAAAGCGCGGATGGGCAGGCGGTCATCTATTCACCGCAATATAGCGGTACTATCGAATGGGATTATTACATAAGGTACCTTAACGGGGAAATTGTGCAAGGGGTCAATTACCGTAGATTTGATGAACACTTTCCTGAAGTTTGGGTGTATACGATCAGTGGTTATCTTCCGTCAAATCCAATACGCCATCCTATGCGTGGAGAGGTTATTACCGACTGTGACGGCAATCACTATACCTTTTTGACTTATCCTGTTCTTCAGTACAACACCAAAAAGTACCCAACTGATGGAGGTCTTTCTCCATTGAACAGATATCCGTACATCCTCTATGATTACCAAACGTTGTATGTTGTCCCACTACACATGCACAATGTTGCTACCCTGCTTGATCCAGATGAAATGTTGCGCAACTGGACCCATCCTAACACTAAACCAAGTATCAGTGGTTCTCTTGGCACTACATGGACCATCAATAAAGAACAAAATACATTCAACTTTTTGATTGATCCAGACAGTTATTTTGCTCCATTCAGCCCTTCGTCTGTTGTCAACCATGCTGCAACACATCCAGAAGAGACTATCGACTATACTTTCCCAGTCTCTCGGAGTGGGCACGACTATTACTTCAGAGCACCAGATTTGCCATCGGGCTCAGTATCCCAGGTCATTCACCTCACAGATAAGCTTGGTGTCCCAAAAGCCGCTATTGATCACGGATTGTATGAAGCAAACATTGGCCTCTATCAGACCACTGTCAATCAGGCGGTCAATGATACTGGCGAAGGTCGATTTGACTTCTACAGTGGTAATCCTGGTGCGAGCACATTCATCTCTGGATATACGTTCGGGCCAGACGGAACAGCAGGGTGGCACGTCAACGAGACAACTGTGCTGATTCCATCGGGGACTCGACAGGTGAGGTTTATGTTCACCTCGATTCGCAATACGACCGGACCAAAGTCCCCAGGTGGAACATTGGGTGGTACGTCAAACTTCGCAGCCTTCGATGAGCCGTTTTTCATCATGGACATGTCGTCTGCTTGCTCATCGACCGCTTATCATCCGGCGGATGTCAATCAAGATCATCGGATCGGATACGACGAATTGGCCAATTACATCATGCTGTGGCAGAGTGGTTTGCTACCTCTTGGTATAGCCAAGGACTATCTAACCAAGGCTGAGGCGATATGGCAAAGCGGAGCATCCACGTTCTTCAATGATCCGTCTGGCGGGCGATACTACGACGCCAATGACGGACCGAAACCCGAGAAGTGGATGGGTTCAGGCTACGTGTAAGAAATAAAGTGCGATTCAATAGTCACTTTTTGGGTTGTTGGTGTATAATAGAGTGGATGAAGTGTAGGATTCTGGAAAAACTAATGAGAGGGGGTGAAAGACATGGCAGCAGCGATTAACTTCTATGCAGGGCAAGGCGGCGGAACTTGGGTAGACCTGAATTCGTCTGGTTTGGGTTTTTTCGGTGCATCGTTTGGAACTTCGGTTCAAGTCGGGGAGTATCAGGATAGCACCTACATCAGTGCGAGTGACGGTAGTGCTCCAGCAGGGCCGGAAGCTACGAACTGCAAGTACGACACTGTTACATCTGGCGTGATCGTGGATGGCGCAGCGGCGATTGTACCGTCAGCGGTAGCGATCAACTCTGGGACGCTCAACATCCGTTTCACGTTTGATACGGCGGTGAAGACTCAGAATTGTGAGCTTCGCATCTTCGACCGCACAACCATCACGGCTGGCGCTGAGGGCGTTACGACTCAGGTGCTTCAGGTGTGCAACGGTGGTTCTGGCGTTAGCTCTAGCGGTACTCCGTTGGCACCGGGGAGTCATCCTGGGTGGGTAGCACCGTCTGGGTCTGGCGTCACGGTTCCATTGCTGAGCAGTGCAGCTAGTGGTGGCCTGAGTCCGTCTGGTACGGATTCGCAGGATACGCGGCATGACTGGTACGTTTGTATCTCGTCAACACCGTTGAGTATCGGGTCGAAGGAGAACTTCGGACTCTATGTCCAGTTGGAATACTTGTAAACGATTTCTTATCTAATATAACAAACAGGGCGTTGATTGTCCCGGCGATCATAGCCCTGTTTTTTTGCTTTTTTTGGAGATTTTCTTGACATTAAGAATGGTATCACATTATGCAATCAATGTCACCACAAAACAATAGGCCGCGAAGATGAATATATTGACCTATGTGTAACAATACTGCAAGGTGACTTATGTGGAAGAAAACAATAGGGCTGGATGGCGAGATTTACGACTCACAATCGGAGGCCAAGGTGGCTGATTGGCTTCTAGGAAACGATATCGAGTATGTACCACACAAACGGCTACCAAAACCTAGCCGTAGCATCTGCGATTTCTATCTAACTGAATATGACTTATGGGTCGAATACGATGGGCTGATGGAGGTTCGTGCGGACAACAAGTTGGAGAGGAAAAAGGCGTTCTATAAGAAACACGGGTTGAAGTTTTTGATCATTACCCGAGACAATTGGCAACGAGACTTGCTGGAGCAGATAGAGCTAAGGGGATAGAATGACAAAGAAGCAACAGACCCTTTATGGCGCGATTGGCCTTGTCATAGGCGTTTTCGGCGGGGCCATCGGCACAGCTTTCTCGATGGGAGCCGAACAACAGCGGGTCAAAGATGCCCTAATTGTGAATAAAACCGAAATTGCTACGATGAAAGAGTCGCAGGCGAAACACGAAGACAGCGTATCGCAAGAAATTGACCGCTATGCAGAGATCATAGCGGCCCACATTACTCAGTTACAAACGAATATTTCTCTGCTAACTACTACTGTCGGTGAGCTGCGAACAGATGTCTCAGTTTTGAAAGCCCTGATGGAGCGCATGGAAGAAGACCTGAAAAACCGAAAGGATTCAGGTTAGCACCATCTGTACATGACTTCGACAGCCCGACGCAACAGGGTGCTGAGGACACATGCCTCGCCCTTGCTCATTGCGTGCTGTACGACAGTTTTCTCGTCCCCCCTCTTGACACTCAGGTAGATACGGAACCTTCCGTGCTCATCCTTCCCAAAGTACAAGATCGCATTCCCACTCTGGTTTGAGTGGAAGAGCCCCTTGTGCTTGCTCTTGGCCGTATCGAATGGCCCAACACCATCCTGGAGTCCCACCAAGACCGCAAGAATCTCTCCGATGTCGGCTTCGCCGAGCTTGAAGCGGATCTTGTTGTCCCAGTCGAACCGAGCGTTCCCTTTGTCGTCCTTGCCCTTCTGGTTCGCCATCTCCAGGAAGACACAGTCCTTCTGTGATCCCAGATTCCATTGAGAGGCAGCGCCGTTCCCGTCACCCTTCGCCTTGTAGAGCACAAAGCCCTTGCTGAATTCCTCAGCCATTACTTGTCTCCCTTCTGTTCCTTCATCTTCCGCATTTCTGACGCGGCGGCAAGCGCATCCTCATAGGACAACGATTGCAGGTTCACATCTCCGGTTTGATCGTTGAGTTCATACGTGATTGCAAGCCCATCCAAAACTTCTGAGATTTTGAAACCATGACGATCTGAGATCAAGCGGATCATGCTGATCTGACTGGTGTGGATAGGTCCACCCTGCTGGATGTCAGCGGCAGTAGCAACGGTCTTGCTGACCTCTTCGGCGGCAACCACTCGTCGCAGACAGAGGGCGTTACGGTACATCCTGCCCTTGGCTCGTGTGTCTGCCATGGCTACCAGATATGTAGCGTAGTCCTCGAAGCAGTTCTCGCTGTGCGCATCCGCCAGAGCCTCAAATCTCTTCTCTCTGCCTTCGGGGGTTAGAAATACACCCCACGCTTTTGCACATGCTCGGAACCGATTCTCTTCGGTCGGGGCGGCTACGAGATCGCACCCTTCCTCGATCAGTTCCCCAACCAGTTCACCAGCGACACGTCTGAGCCCTTCCACTCGTGGATTCTGGCCGTCCACCTCGTCCTCAAGGAACTTCCCAAGCACGTACTGTGTCCACCCAGGATCGCTTGGTGTCGGAGGATCGGTATCTTCCACCACCAGTGGCTCCCCAAAGTCGTCGGTTAGGTCTTTTGCGTCTGGCCCAACGACTACTCCCGTGTCGTCGTCTTCTTCCTGGACAGTCGAGAGAACCGCCAGCCCTTCTTCTCCCTGCTTGTGAGCCTGAAGCTTTTCAAGCAGTGCGGGTCGCTTGAGTTTCTTGCCCTCACCGTCTAATAGCTGTTCATTGGTGTACCCGAGAGCCAGTAGAGCATCCTGGAGTTCCTTCTTACCCATTCGTGTTGGAGGCTTTGTGTCAGTCGGCATTCTTCATCTCCGTTAGTACCAGTTTCGCCAGCGCCTCGGCATCGCAATCGGGTATGATGGTATCACACACCTGGATGCCGAATTCTGCTTCGATCAATTCCTTGTGAGACTCATGTCTCACCACTACTCGCACCCTTGGATCACAAAAAGCGGGCCGCATATCTGATGATTCCATGTGTGGTTTGTTGATGAATTCTGGGTCAAATGCATAGTGGTAGACGATTGGGGCATTACTAGCCAGAGCTTCGATTGTTGTCCCAATGCTCGTTGCTATCAATGGGTAGTCATGCCATCTTACCAAGTCGGACACACCAAAAACTGGACAAAGTGATGGTATGCATGATGGAATGATGTGCTGTGTGAACAGACAGACATCGATACCAGCGAATGTCTTGCACAGTTTGTTGATGGAGTCGAGCCCCAAATACGTTAAGTGAGACACAGCAAGATGGCTGAAGACAAATCCTATGAGAGACTGATCGTCGTCGAGCTTGAGACCCAGTTTAGCCATTTCCGCTGCGGCGTTTGCCTTTCTACGTACTGCTTCCTTGTGCTTGGGGTTTTTTTGCTTCTTAGCCATTAGTTGCACTCCGACGTTGTGAGGCCAACTGCTTCGCTGTCATCTCACATTGTGCTATGGTCTGTTGTGTAGCACTATCCACAGCACAGACAACATTGTGATGCAATGGTGCTGGTATGTGGTAGATAAGGCCAATCTCAGAAACTCTCAAAAGAAGATCGTAGTCATGCCGAATCGGCATTTGTGGGTTGAACCCACCTTTGAGTTTGGGGAACACATGTGGCCGTATCAAAAAGTTGCCATCGTATGGGAAACCCTTCAACAGTCTTTGCATGTCGAATGAATCGCGGAAGATTCTCTCAACCCTGCCGTCTGGATGGTGGTCATCACAATCGCTGACTACACACGCAATTGACTGATGAGTACCGAAAACCCGGATAGCCTGTGCAATCTTGTCGGGTGCATACCAGCTTGTGGGGTCCATGAAACCAAACACAGTCACACCTTGCCACTTCATTTGCATAGCAATATTTAGTGTGTCGCCAATGGTGCTGAGTCTTTTGCGGAAGATTTTGACCGGGGTGCCATCTAGTTCACCACCAAACTGCGGAGGCATACCAGTCTTTTCGTCAATCGTTACATGTTCAGCACCGAGCAACTTGCACAGAACATCATAGGTGCCGTCTGTGCTATCGTTATCACCGATGATAACTTGGTTAGCAGGACGGATACCCCTGGTCACGGACCGCAATGCTCGCTCAATAGTTTTGGCATTGTTGTGCGTGGCCATTATGACGGTTACGTTTTCTTTGTCTTTCATCATACCAACCAACAATCCGAACAGAACCACGAGAGTCCCATTTCAGTTTCTCGTTCCTCTTGTCGTAGCTGTTGCGTGAACGGCTCGGCTTCCGGCGACTTCATTAGTGCTCGGTATGGTGCCGTAATAAATAGTCCATAGTGCAACTGCTGCTGGACAAGAGTAGTCCCACCGATACTGAAAGGGAATGACCAATGAATAACACGACTTGTTACGTGTTGAATCATTGCGGCAAACACATCGAAGTTTTTCACTGCATTACCAGCAGGAATTGCCATGAAGAACGGTGCTGTTACTTGTTTTGAAAGTCGTCTGATTGTTTCCTCTCGCTGATGGATTGACTCATGGACAGCACTGCTGTCTACAACTGTCGGGACTGGATGTTCTCGACTTTTGAGGTATTGCAGTGCCAGATTCTTTCTGCCACCAAAGCCAGTCACATCCATAATAATGATCTTTTGAGCATATCTGATATACCAATCACTATTCAGTGTCCGTTCTAGGTCTGCTACTGTGTTGGTTGCTTCATCAAAAAAGAGCAGCATATCGAACTTCAAGGCGCGTTCTTCTACGACAGCTTTGTAAAGTGCTGATAAATCCGTTGTCTTTTGTCGCTTAGCCCATCTATGGCTACGACATGTTCGGCAATATCCGGGGGCCAACACTTTGTCGTCCTTAAGACAACACAACTGTTGGGCAGCGCATCCCTTACTGCCATCATTTTCTTGTAGGAAACAGCATCCTTCGCAACCGGTTGTTATCATTTCACTGCCTCAACATAAATAGCAACACCCTCGTATCTCTTGAGAGAGATGCTAAGACCGACCTCTTGAAGAGTGCTCAACAGAGTCGCCGTATCCATTACGGACAAACGGTTGTCGTTCCCCTCTTGGGTACCCAGAAGCATCTGCGCAAACTCTTTGAGGTCGAACTGCCCTTGGGCAAATGATTGGGCGATCGCATGGCAGTCTGGCATCAGAATCTTCAGCGTCCCGCCAGCCACCAGCTTTTGAGCCCAATTGGCAAGAGCCTGTTTGACAGCATTCATCGGCAGATACTCGATACAGTCGATCGCCACAATTTCATCGACCTTGTCGTCTTCGGTCAGCCAATCGAGGGTTTGGATATCCCCCTGCTTGTACAGGTCGGGCGGTATCTGACCGGGTGGTAAACGGTCTATATTGACATAGCCGGGTCTCACGTCGTTTCCACATCCCAAGTTCAATTTCATCGCTTATCTCCTTATGCCCATCTGCCTGCGGGACACTGTGCTACTTTCCAGAATGCCTCGTTCCATTCATCAAGGAATCGCTGTTGTCCAAATTGCTCCAGTACGGTTTTTCTTCCAGCAGCACCGATTTCACGAGCCATGTCTTGATCTTTGATCAGTTCCTCCAGCCGTTTTCTCATGGTCCTTGGGTCGTTTGTGATAAAGCCATTGACACCATCTTCAATGAATTCAGGGATAGATGTTGTTGCAGTGGTCACAATCGGACAACCTACCGACATAGCTTCCAGCAGAGAGAATGGGCAAGACGACCAAAGGGTGGTGTTTAGAAATACTGATGCGTGGCGGTAGAGTTCTCGTAGGTGGTCTGTACTGTCTGCCATCTTTGATAGGCCGGGAGACTCGCCCCACGGATTGACTTCGAGACCCTTCGTGACTTCTTTCCATAGCGAGAAACCACATATACGATCTCTACGAACGTAATCCCACACCGCTGTCATGACCTTGCCGTCGCCACCGATCCATCCGTCCCAATAATCGGTGTCCATTCCGTGATGGATGATCTGTACATCTGGATCGCTTGGGTCGTGGAACCACGCCCCAACAGAGAAATTGGCCACGAAGATATTGTGATCGCATACAAGATGCCCCATACGCTTAGTTGTCTCGTCATCCCAGTCTGGCCACGGCAGTGTGTGTTCCATCTGGAGCAGAGGACAGCTAAGCTGTGCCGCCAACTGCACCATGATCGGATAGTGATCAACCCTATTCTGTGTCAATACCAAGTCAAACGCCACATCGGTTTTCAGTTGTTGGCTTATCTCCTGACCGGTTAATATGAAGAAATTGGGTGGCAATGGTCGTTCTTTGGCATCCCATGGATGGAACTTTGGGTGTTGTAACAGATAGAAATTGTGACCAGTTTTCGCTAAGGTGGCTGAGTAGCCTTCATGGTTATTAGCAAACAGTATATTTAGAGGACGTTCTCGGTTTCTATTAATGCTTCTTAATGCTGACGATAACTGCGCTGCCATAAAAGTTCTCCTTAATTTATATGTTTCCAAGTGAGCCTAAGAACGACACGAGATATGGTTGTTTGCAAAACGCCGAACCGATGCGCAACTAGCGTGTAAACTTGTATCACCTTCTTTTGTCCATTCCTATAAAGGCAGACACATAAATATTGGTGGTTTTTTCTTCCCCGCAAACTTTGTTTCAATATCTTTCCAACTCTGGTGCGACGGCCTTTGGTTACTCTTTTTACGTGACCAATGTTAGAAACTTGATAGATTCCTTCGTATCCAACGACATCTCTCCAAGATGTTTTCATTAGATATTCAATAACTTCCTAGCTATTACGCCAACTCTGTCGTAGCTGAACTTAGCCGCACGTTTGCTCGCAGCTTGTTTGCGACGGTCTATAGAGCCGTCATTCCATGATTCGTATGCCTGTCTCATACAGGCAATCAAATGCTCCATATCTGGGTCGAACCAAAGCTCATCACCCGTGTAGAGGTCTGGGAAACTTTCTGTGTGACCGAAGCATGGGGTCAGTTGCCCTTTGACCAACCATCCGCAATCAATGTCCCCCGGCCACTTGAACTTACAGGCATCTGGTTCCCAATACCGAGACGCTTGTTCGTAAGTCAATTCAGGGAATGCCCCCCAATTGCTGAGTATCACGGGGTTGCCAAATCCCATAGCGTCATGGGCCGGGATACCCCAGGCTTCTCCATGACTAGCCAGGACAAAAACGTCGCACGCCATGTGAAGCTGATCGAGCTTTTTGTCTGGTAAGAATTCTGTGATACACGCTACTGGAGGATAGTACGGATGTCTTACGTATGTGTGTAGGGACTTCTTCACGTCGTCAATAGTAGATTTCAGTGTTTCGATCGCTTCTTCGGGCGATTTGCCTGGGATGTTGGTTTTGATTACCAGCGAGACATCGTCACGAAGGCTGAATGCTGTGTAGAATGCCCTCAAAACAGCAACCAGATTCTTTCGGCGTGTCATCTCTCCGACAACATAGAATACGCACTTGTCTTTGAGTTGTGGGACATCTAGTGGGTCAGGCGGGTTTGCGAATCTGGCTACGTTACAGGCACAGGGGAATACTCGAATCGGAACCGTAACATTGCTGTCCATTACAGCCCGGGCGTTTTGTAGGGACGGCACCCATATCTCATCCATGAGATTACAACAATGGGTCCAATTCGACCGCCTAAAGTGTGTCGTCTCCCAGTCAAACATCCCTATGTTCTTCACCCCGGCCTTGTACTCGAATTGATGCGGCAGCACATGTTGCACGACCACATCGACATCGTCTGTAGACTTCTGCTCAAGGTGTTCGACACTTTTTGCCAACTCGTGGTTGCTGGTAGGGGACAGCTTGATAGCTCTGGCGACAACATCGATGCCACCAGCTTCCATAGCAAGCATATTGTGGATCGCCTGATTTGCGTAGCCGGTACCATCTCTGAAAACACTAAGGTAGCACAGTTTCATCTATATCACCGTCACATTCACTTGGTCTAAGATTTCTCGCTTCAGAGAGGCCAGTCGTTTTTCTTCGACCACGTTAGCTTGTTGTACCATTTCCATGAAGTGTTCAACGAACGCCTTGCGATCGAACGGAACTCGTCTGTCACCAGCAGTCTTAGAACCACTATTGAGGGACTTGAGCCATTCGCCAGCAAAATGTGTCCTGAGCATGTCTGGACGGTTCCACACTTTCCCTATGACCCAGTTGACGAATTCGCTATTGTTCATGTCGCTACTAGGAGGAACCAAATTCGGATGATGGGCTTTAGAGGTCTGACAAAGCCAAGTCGTCTGCTGGTCTTTGATCTTGGTTTCTCTGATTACCTGACCCCAGATAGCCGCCGTTCTTTCCCATCCACGACGACGCATGGGGACTTCCTGTCCATAGGTTGTGACCAACTCTTCGATATACGCCCTTGTCTGCTTCGCCTTTTCGTCTCTTACGGCTTCGCTTTGTTTGAGGAATTTGTCAAGCTTGCTCACAAAGTCTGTGTTGCTGGGTAAAGCTCGTTTTTGCTCAGTCTCGATAATGGCTTCCCAGAAAAACCTCTCTACATCTACGGTTATTGAACCAGGACACTTCAGATGATCTTGCATCGCCGAGTAATCGACAGCGGCAACAGGAACACCACATGCTTGTGCTTCTACACAGGGCATCCCAAAACCCTCGCAATTATGGGACATACCACATATAGTGTTGTAATTATGATCATCCTCAACATCTATGGTTATAACGTCTCCATCAAAATCGCTTTGGTTGGAGGATTCCACTTTGGTCAATACAAAACCATCTCTGTATAGAGTCTCGTGTGATTTTCTCTGTCCATCTGTCCGAATTTCAAAACGATACATTGGGCGATTACCGTCTCGATACTGTACCGAGCACGAATAGTACCACCCAAGACGCTCAAGAATCGGACCTACCATTTTAGCTATATGCACAGATGTCGTGCAGTACACATTGAGCCATTCTTTCTTCTGGTGGCCGTCTCCGTACATGAGTCCTTGAATCAATGCTCGTTGTAGTTTGATGGGCCATAAATGACACCCAATAGGCAACTGCTTTGTTCTATCTGCATGATAACACATCGCCCTGAATGCATCCCTCAGTCCTGTGTCGCATATGTTTGTCACCACCGCATCACAACTACCCGTTGATTGTTGATGCGCATTTTTATCAACAAGTTGTGCAATTTTGTGAGAAATCTTCAATACATCATCTGCCTCGGAGCTATGAGATGTTATTGTACACTGCCCACACGTTTCATTCGCGTGACCGTCAGCAGCGAATAGACCAATGTAATAAGCCATGTTCTCGTCCATAAGCGGCAAATCGTAGTCGGGCAAGACCTCTTCCGTGGGGATACGGCTAGCCAACAAGTCTCCTGGACGAAGTTCGTCGGTTCTTTTGTATGCAAATTGCAATTTGGGGCATTCTGTCCCACGATTTCTGTGATAACGTTCACGATTAACGACACTTTCTATGCTCTTAGATAATCCAGTTCTATCGACAATAAGCCAAGGATGATTATCTGTTGCCGTTGCCGACCATGGCCTACCTTTAACTTTGATGTCAAAACACTTGCCTGGCTTATTTCGCAGAGTTTTGTATACACGATGCAATTTGCCATCCCTGCCAACAACCTTATCTCCAACAACAATGTTGCCGATGTCTTCCCATCCATTAGCTGTCATGATCGGAGTCTCTGGGTGTAAACAGATGGAATACTGAACATACAAATCAAACACCTTTATGATGTCTGCTAATACGTTTCGGGGGCATGAATGATTGGCATTCGGAGGATGGGCGGCTAGCTTGCCACACTTGCGACACACCATTAGCTCACCAGCAAAAAACGACGGATAAGCGGTTTGGCAATTGCTGCACAGGTAAGTCATGATCACCTTGTTGCCGATCTTGAAATCCCGAATAGCTTTGCCTATGTCATAGCCGACATCGGGATAGCTGGTGTGAAGATAAAGGAATGTGCGCTTGGTCAGGTCTACGTGACCCTTGGTCTTGGAATGATTGAGCCATCGACTGAAAGCTTCGATAAGATCGTAGTACAGTTTACGCTTCTGGTTTCTCATGACCGTGCCGACAATCAGCGAATTGGGGTCGATACCCAATCTCGCCTTATGGTCTCTTTTGTTGTCTGGCGGCTTGAATGTTTCGAGGTCTGCGCCTGGAGACGCTATCGTAACAAGGTCGGTTCCACGGCGAGCGGTTTTGCGGAGCAGGTCCATCCCGTACTCAGAGTATGTCAGAATACGGTCGCACTGACGGTACGAGTCAAGCCACAACTCCCGCTGTGGTTCGCCGTCTATGGTTGGCATCCATACGAAAGAAAAGTTCTGGCGGAACGGAGACCTCAGCACAAACTCGTCCATCCACCAGTCTCGGATTCCGCAGTTATGTACAGCAAATCCTGTCACATAGCTATTATCATTTTCTACTTCGAGATTATATACTTGACCTCTGTATGGTTCTGTTCTTACTCTTCGAATTGGAACGATAATGTAATTCTCATTTATCCATCCGGCACTCCCTTTGTCTATCCATTTGGGGTCATCCGATTTTCTAGAAGGTAATTCAGAATGCTTGGCAATAAACCCATGAGCAATACGTGCGTACTGTCCATAACATTCAATTTCAAATGATGTGCGATAGGTTTTTACAAGATTCGTGGGCTTATTAAGTTTTCTAGCGATAGATGTTTTTACACCCAATCTTGCAAATAATTGTCTGATTTGTCTTGCTAACACATTGGAGGCAGTAGAGCAAGAAACTGTATCGCTTTTATAACACCCATCCCCTTTTATGTATCCACTAAGAAACTCTTCTAGGAATTTATCTCGTTGGGTAGTATACACAAATTCTGGTATATGTTTTTCATGTGCGTTTCCACCAAACCAATTTTTGAACAATTCTTCAAGTAGTACGGAGTTGAATCTTACATTTGAACAATTCTCGCTAGTGAATACTTGACCGTCTATTTTGAAATATTTTGACATCAACCGTAAAACATCTTCTATATATTCTTTCTCACTTACATTAAAAGAAAACTGCACACCACTTCCTGAACCAGAACCTTCGGCACAATAATAACCTAGTAATCTACCAAAATCACTTGAATACTGTATAAATTCAGGTATGCCGTTATCCCTTTCAAAGTTTTCATGACCTACTGGATAAGCAAATCCATCCTTGGTTATAAATTGCTTCAAAAAATGAGTAATTGAAATGTCTTGGGATGTCCAAACATCCGGCCTATATATAGGAATCAATACATAGTCGCCTTGGCACAGGTCTTTCGCTTCTACAAATTCAGCATCCTCGATATTGTGTCTCGACTGTACATCTCTTTGTTTACATGTGCGTTTTTTGCTTTTTATGGCTAGAATGGGATGGTTCGGTGTAAACGTATAACACTGATTGTCATTATGTGGGTATATTTTCACCACCATGCCATTGTGTTGACTGCGCATGGTGCGAATAACTCGACGTTTTTTCCCAGTGTGAGAAATAACCGTATCGCCCACAACGATATTTTCTATATTTCTAACACCGTTTGGCGTTTCGACTTTTGTTTCAGGAGGAACACAAACGATATCCGGCTTGAAGTCTAAGCACACATCATCAAACCGCCACTCTCCGAATTGGCTTGTCTGGTTGGCCATGTACTTTTGCATCGCCTGCTGATTGCTTCGAGCAGGGGCGACGGGATAGAACTTCCACGGCACTTGTCTGCATCGCTGGTCATCGTCGTGAGCGTAACTACCAAGTTCGGCAATCTCAAACTCACCCGTTTCGTGCAGTCGTTTAATCACCTCATGCCAATACGTACTGAAACCGGTGGCTAAGAAGTTAGCCTCACCAATGAACAAAACACGACGTTTGCGATCAGATTCCATAACCACTCCGTGCCAATTTGGGGCGAAGGCTCTTGGCCTTTGAGTATCTCTGTTTCCTGCTCAATCCAAGTTCCTCGACAGTACCATTCAACTGGGCTCGGATGAACGCCCTGTCTTCCTCCGTCAGGCCGCTAGACGACAACAGGTCTTCACAGACAGAGAATGGTTCTGAGTCTTTGGTGGGCTCTTGAAACAGCATGTGCCAGGATTCTGCACTGATTAGGGATCGCAAACTTGCAAGTGTCTTTCTGGTGATTTTCAATTCCCTGCATATCTCCTGTTCTGTGTAGCCACCGGCCAAAAGCATCTCGACCTTATGCGCACGCTTTTTCACTCTCCGGGGAGCCGATGTGGCGCACATCGCATCTAGGGCGGCGTTCCTCATTGTGTTGGCCACCGCCACAATTGCATAGGCTCGGAAATTGCGATGGTTATGTTCATCCCTGCTGATCTCGGCTAGTGTCATGTGTCCGACCTGGATATAGTCTTCCTCGTCAGCACAATTGCTGGGATAAACAGTCGCAATCTTCCGTGCTAAGCAAGAGATGAACCTATTGAGCGACTGCTTTCGACTCATCAATGGAACACTTCCTAGAACGGGATGTCGTCGTCGCCATTGTCGGCGGGTGCAGAAGCCGGGGCTGTCGTCGCATTTGCTGGCTGCGGCTCGTCAGCAGACTTCTTCTTCCCGTTCTTCTGGCACAACTGGAAATCGCGGAGAGTGATCGAGTACGAAACCCGCTTCTGGCCATCTTTCTCCCACGAATCCTGCTTCAGGTACCCACACACGTAGATCGGCTGGCCCTTCTTGACCAATTCCGCCATCCGCTCTGCGCGGGCACCCCAAACCTGAGCCCTCAGAAAACAAGGTTCGGTCTCCCACTTGCGTTCCTTGTTCTGGTAGCTGCGATTGAAGGCCAAGCTGACGGTACATACAGCCGTCTGCTTCTCTCCGACATTCCGTAGCTCGGGGTCTGCCGTAGCGACACCGACGCCAAATACACCTAGCTCTGCCATTTTGTTCACCTTTAGGGTTAAGAGACCAATCCACTCACCTTATTATACGTCCAAGTCGAGTGTTTGTTCCACCAAAATCACGATTTCTTCAATTTTCTTACAGGCTGTCCGAACGCCCTTTGAGTCGACCAACCTCGGTCAAGGCGATATTTAAGGGTTTCCCTATTTATCCCGACTTCTTCGGCCCAATCTGCTAAACACTGCGCCTTGGCATGATGTGTAATAGTCAAATTATCTCGCCGATTTCTCGATTGCTGTTTTGTGGTTGACCATTTGCAGTTAGATTTGCAGTATCCCTGTTTTGTTACACCCTCTATCTGCAAGCATCCACAGCTTTTGGTGTCTCCATTCAGAAGTAGTTTTCCGCTTACCACTACTTGGTTCCCGCAAGTACAACCGCACAGTCAGAGTGCCCGTTGATCATTGTTTGACCCGCACCGTTCTAGAACGGTCAGTCTGCCGAATGTTCTATCAGATAAGTCATTCATTGATCACATCAACTTCTGGATGTCACGAATGATAAAACTTCCGTTTTTCTTCTGCCCATACACAAGACAGATCAAGTCATCCTTACAAAACGCCTTCAGGCGTTCAAATACATCTGGGAAAACCACTGCGTGATCGATGGAGTACGTAGAATCTGAGATCGTCAGAAAGCACATCGGTTGACCAGGGTTACTACCACGCTTGGTTTTTGTGTGCTTGACGCCATCGACGATAGCGCAGACGGCAATCGCTTCGTTGTTCGGTGCCTTAGCGATTTCCAAACACGTATGGGTCGCCAGGGTGTCGTTGGCATCATCAGCAGGGGAACACGATAAGGCAATACCCAGGAAGTACTTTTCGGCAGCAGCGCTAGCCGTATTGGTATCACTTAGGGGTTGTTCTAGCATCGCGGCTTTGGCTGAGACTATATTGCGTCTTGCGTCATTGGAGCATGGTGGTTTGACAGCCACATCCTGGTAACCGTTTTGGACCATCAGTGCTTCGAGTTGTTTCTTGGTGCGATTCCCAAGGTTTCCGAGCCACGCCTCTTTCTCTGATGGAGACGTATACACGAATTTACTGTCACCGTCCACGATGCCGTCGAAAGCCGAATCGGCCTGATCGAGATATCCCACCGCCGCTGCGACCAACTCTTTCTTGACCATTTGACCCATGGTCTTCGTCTTTTCACCTGGGGGTTGGGACATCTGGGATAGAATTTCTTGGGTGGTCATTGCACCCTGTTGTAGCTGTTCGAAAAAGTATACCCTCTCTTTACTGGTCAATCCCTTAACCTCGACCCTTTTGCCGGTTGAGTCATGTGAGGTAGTCCCAAGAACCACCTCAAGCTCGCGCACCATTTCGCTACGCTCCATCCCGTAGCAGTCACAAGCACCAGATTTGATCAGAGCAATCCCTACGTTCCTATGGAAGTCTGGAACCGCTGCGAGGAAGCTGGCCCAAGTCTCCAGAGAGCCCGCCCCTGGCGTTGTAGAGGCCGCTGAGACGATCTTCTCGATAGCTGAGGCTCCGACACCCCTGACGTGCGCCAGGCCGAATGCTACGCCCTTTTGTGGTTCTTCGGTCATCTGGAAATGGACGTTGCCGCGACGAATATCAGGTGGCAGAATATCCACACCGAACAGCCGGGCATCCTGTACCAGTTTATAAATCTCTTCCTTGGGATCACCCTTGTATTGGGAATACGTCAGGTAGCTGGTGAAAAATTCATGTGGGAAGTGACACTTCAGCCATGCGGTCTGATAGGCGATCATACCGTAGCTGACAGCGTGTGAGTTACAAGTGATGATTCCATTATCAATAGTAAAATTATGATTTGGTCCATCCATAGTAACATCCCAAACATGTTCTATTCCTTCTGGCTCTATAGATATAATTTTTACCCTCTTGGCGGGATATCCCTTTTCGCCCCGCTTAGTTCTTCCTAAAACATAATCGTGTTTCTTATGGCAAGACACGCAAAGCTTTTTCAAATTTGATGGTTTGCTATTCGTCCTATCTCCATTCAAATGTGCTATTTCAATTCTACAATTTTCTTTGCCACATTGTTCGCAGGTATTTGGTTTACTATTTTTGTATAATTGAAAATCTGTATATGATCCATTCGTATAAGCAGGATTGTCTCTACCTACTGGAAAACCACATCTTTGACCATATGATTTATGAGTAAATTCATTTTGTTGACTGAATCTATTTATCGTATTAAAATCAGACTCTTCATATGGTCCACAAACATATAATTCATCTCCAACTAATAGTTGACCCACTGTTTTTTTACCATCTACAGTAGGAAACTTGTGGTTAGCAGTAACAGAAATCGTGCCATTATTCTCTAGGGTAATTTTGTATACATTGCGCATTCCTGCTGATTGTATATCTCTAATAATATTCTGACGGATTCTACCATCATCACATAATGATAATCCAGTACCGTAATGGCCAAGACGATTCCATTTGCGTCTTAGAGATTCATGTCCATGTTTTTTGGCATATTGGATACTATTTTTAATTCTATACATATGCTCTACAGTATAGCCATCTGTTTTGAGATGTTTGCCTTTTGCTCCACGACGGATTATTGTTTTCCCAGACACACATTTATTAAAGCTATAACGCTGGCACTTCTCGATCCATCCAAAGATTTCCTCTGCTACGCTGCGAGCGATTTTCCCGTGCGACTGGGCACCCTTGACGAACTTGTCCTTGAGCTTTGCCATGAGTTCGGGCTTCTTTTTCCCGATACTATTGTGTATTACTATCCCATTTGCTACTATGTACGGTATGTTAGTATCTTCCATAGAAAAATCGAAAACCTCAACAACAGACTTTTGATCAATAGATTTGACTTGATCATAAAATTGTTCATTTTGTGCAATATTTATCCAATATTGATCATTGGTTTGATTTGACATTTTCAAAAACCTATTTCTAGAAATATTAGAAGTCCAAGCTGTTCCACTTTCGTTGTTTGCAACAAATGGATATTGATCAAGCATTTTGATTACCAGTTCATTTGGTATAATATCTATTGTAAATTGTTCTTGTCTCTTGTTGTTTAAGATACTTTGTAGTGCTTCTTTTTTATTATCTGGCCATTCACATGTAAGTTCTTGTTGCAATTTTTGTTGACAACCAAAATCGCAAACAGATAACACATAATAAATTCCATAATTTTTTACATTTTTTGGATTGATTGTTGATCTAATACCGAATCTCAAAAGTAGAAGTTGTATCTGTTGGGCTAATTTTTTAGATTTTGATGTATATGTAAATTGTTTTGAATTTTTACTGACACCACCGTCACATACCAATAAATATGAAAGAAATTTTCTGGTACTTTCTACGGTCATGCCCATCATTATTTCAGGTAATTTTTTATTTGCAGACAAAGCATATCCTACGTATTTATGTAATTTATGTGCATGTTTGTCTCTTATTCTGGCAACCCTGTTAGCAATACCCTTGGCACTGGACATACTGGGCAATTCCTTAAATTCCTTTTCAAAGCACTGACAGAAACGATCCATCATTCCTTTATCAAACATGGTAAAAGTTCTGCTCGTGTTTTTAGTGAAATATCCTTCTGCTACGATTCCAGCAACAATGATTGCCATCTCTGGTGAAATAACATCTATGCCGTCATAATTAACACATTTTGTCGTAATCAGATAACTATTATTATTTAGTCGTCTTCTAGCTTTCCAGCCACTGGATGTCAAAAATTGATGATGCTTAGTTGTGTTAATGCTTAAACCAGTTCTGGATTCGACGGTTCTGGTGGTCTTAATTCCGTTTGACCATATCGAAGAGATTTTTTTCCATTGTTTGATTCCTTGAGAATTCATAGTTAAAAATAAATCTTTGTCATATCCAGTTTTTATTAACGTATCGATGGAAACCCAACCCCTTTGTTTAGACAAGAACAAAGTGTCTTTAGTGACACATTTTCTTAATTCATCTGCATTTTCTGGACTAAATCCAGCTATATCGGTGGCGATACGCAAAGCTTGTTCTTGGTATATCATTTGGCCATATGTTGATTCTAATATGGGCTTCAAAGATGGATGTAGATAGGAGATTTTTTTCTTTCCAAATTTAATATCTACATAATCTTGACTTAATCCTGCCTCAAGGGGTCCGGGTCGTAGTAAACTTACCAAAGCAGCCAATTCTTCAATATTGCTAGGTCGTACTTTTTTGGCCCAATCTTGACCAAGGCTCTTCTCAAGTTGGAACACCCCAACCGTGTGACCACCCGAAACGAGTCGCCATGCGGCAGGACAATCGAGAGGGATATCGTTGATACTAAATTTACCCTTCTCTACATTGCATTTGCAATTGGTGAACTCAATCATACTCCATTATACCTCTAAGTCGGCTTGTTGTTCCACAAAATCAGAAATTTTTGTACGCCCTGGCTATCGCTTGCAGCATACCGCCGATTTGAGGCGACATGGCCGATAATTGGCTGAACAGCGGTGTCTTGACAGCAGCCAGAACCTCTGGCTTATGGGTCCGATATCCCTTGGCACCCTGAAGCCCTCTGATCCCGCCACATTCTGCCAGACGGATATGTGTCCCATGATGGTTTGATGTTGCCAGAGAGGGCCAGTAGGTGTCGAACAAGTTGGCTGGCGGCTCGCCAAGATCAGACTCGATGATCATTCGTAGCAAAAGCTGTTCGTTGAATCCCTGTTCTGGGAGACTGATCTTGCCAGCCTTGAGCATTGGACGGTACTTGTCTATTATCGGCCTCATTGTAGCGAACCACTCTCTTGGTTTGATGACGTGTATTCCACTCATGCGCCTTGGCCCGGCATTGGGCGGTCTGACGAAATTACTGTACGGGATTCCCAACTGGTCACAATGTGCGAGATGTTGATCCATATACGGTGGGGTCTCTACATAGGTCGCCATATCAACATCACCGATTGACATACAGTCGTATTGCTCGAACGCCGGTTCGTAGACGAGCCATCTCAGACACTTGATGGTATTTGCGTCCGTGTGGGTATATTCCGGGAACGCTCGCTCGCGTACCTCGAAATTGCCAGACAGCAAAGTGAGCATCTGACGAACGTTGTCAGCCATAGCTCCGTCAAGTAAGACCAGCTTGTGCGCCTCTGGGTAAGCCCTGTTCAGGAAATACAAGAACCATGGGACGTATTTTTGATACGGTCGATTGGCCACTGTCATGAAACACATCTTGTTTTCGCTAGGAGTAGCCATTAACTACTTACTGCCTTTCTGAACATTTGTCCTAACAGTGTTGGGCTGTCCAATAACTCTTGTCGGCCCATAGTTAAGAAAGGACTGTTGCATTGTCGAAACATCTGATGGAACAACATTATTCCAAATGATGCGTCGTTACAATACTTGTCTATTGAATCCTTCCCGGCGAAGCGATATGCCTCCCAGGACGGGATAGGCATGATAAGTGGGTGCTCCATGTGGCAGTACCTCTTTCCCTTTACTGCTTGTCGTATGGTCTCTGGTCCCAGAGAACCCCATTTGAAAACGTGTCCAGGTTCCCTGAGACTTAACGCATATTCTATTATAGAAACAGCTTTGGTTATTACTGCACCATTCTTTTTGGATACTAAAATCCCACACTCCGGTTCTCCATATCTAAGAGTGGGAGAGGCCGTGGCTACCAAATCTATTTCTTCTGTAAGTAGTTCAAGCAGCGGCTTCAGACTTTTGAACAGAATTAAATCTGCATCCAGCCATATGCCCCCAGATTCTTTCAGTAACGTGTATCTTAGGTAATTAGACTTGTTGTTAATTTGTGATATTTCGAAAAAAGAATCAGAGATATCTGGTAAAAATTGTTTAACATTTTCTGTGGTTACTAAACATATATCAAAATCTGCACTACAGTGCTTACGTACAGTTTCTTGGCACAACTGTATGTATGCAGGAGGCTCTGTGTGTCCAGGTGGATTGTCCCAAAATTGCCAAATTTTAGCTTTCATTTTTCATTCCTTTTTCGTAGGTAGTGTTAAGGCTCTTTCCGGAGACCAGTTCAACTTATATATTCTTCGATAAATGGTGTGATAGGGGATTCCGGTTTCCTCAGCCCAAGCAGCAATGCATTGAATCTTTTCGTTAAATGCAACTAGGTGATTATTACGTTTATTTCTACTGTTTTGTCTGCCCATGGTGGGCACCTACGTCTAAGAACACGCGGCTCATCTTATTTCCTCCAATCGCAGTACACGAAACGGGCTAAGAAACAATCGTCATGAATGTGAAAAGCGAACTTCAGTTTTGGCAGAAGTCCTGTAGTTCTCAATTGTTTGAGTGCAAATTCATGATTAGACGGCACACCGGCCCTGAGAAAATTGCCTATGTTGTCGTATAGGTCGCCGAACCTGTCCATCAATTCGGTTCCTCCGAAAAACCAGTAGTCAGCGAGTGCTTGATAGTGAGGTGTATGGGGGTATCCCAGATGAACATGTTGTAGATTGGCGTTGTCCTTTTTGTCCCATCCGTGCAGGAACCAATCTTCGTGCCTGATACCCTGGCCGTTAGGAAGCTTCATAACACACCAGTTGGACGCATAGAAATGGTTTGGGTCGAACTGGTCAAAATGCACATCTACCATCCATGCAACATCAAAGCGGCCAATCATCACCATGTCGTATTTGAATCCTTGTGCCTTTTCGTACTGTTTCTTGAGTTGCATACACTTCTGTATGCTGTACCATCTGGCGATTGTTATCTGGGTTTTTGAGGTAATGCCATCTGGGTAGTCCTTATCAACCTTGGCTCCAGCAATGTTGAACTTTGGGTCAGGTTCGAATATCGCAGCCTTTGGCTTGTAGGCATCTCTTAGCTCTTGTTCTGCGGCTAGGCTCGGCGTATGCATGAACACATCTACGTCGTTATGGGCGAACATATGTCTCTGGTAGTGCTCTAGACCTTTACGCCATTCGACCGGTGTCCTCTTTCCTGTCTTGCCGTTCCACATCTGACCACCCACGACTTTTTTGCCGGGGTGCAACGCCATACCGCTCAAACACAAAGCCACTCTTAGCATGATTTTCCTTTCTTTGTTTTTGCTGGTGTCGTTAGGGCTTTCTCTGCTGACCATCCCCGAAACAATCTTACATACAATGTCTGGGAGTTAATACATAATTCTTCAGCCCATTCTGCCACACATTTTGTCTCTCCATTTAAGGTAAGAAAACGATTGTCTCGTTTGTTTCTTGAGTTCTGTTCGGGGGTAACCCATCTACAATTTTCTTTGCAGTAATCACCATCGTTGTCTATTCTGTCTAGCTGTAAACCTGTCGGAGATTCTCCCATATCCTCTAAAAAATTTTCAAATATCATCCACCTACTGCAAACTTTTATTCCTCGCCCACCGTAGTTCCCGTAAACTCCGTTGCTTGGATTATCACATCTTTGTCTCATGGAGACCCAAGTATAGTATGCTTTTGTCCTTTCATAACCTGTCGTATGTCCATGCTTTGACCACAAACATCCACAGCTTTTTGTATGCCCCGATTTGAGGTGTCCTCTATAAACTACCGTATTGCGCCCACAATCACATAGGCAAATCCAAAATGCCCCAAGGCGTTTATCTTTATGGGAGATCGATATGGCGGTTAATTTCCCAAATTTTTGACCGGTTAAGTTCACCATTTAATCCAAAATCCTCACTATCCTTCTTTCCTCCCCAGACGGAGTTTCGTCTTTGAAACATATAATCTCAAATTTTCTGTTAAATGCCAGTACCCACTCATTGAACGCTCGTTGTTCGTGGTCGTCGTATTGAGCGTCATGTTTATAGAACCATTCATCGAATACGATGATTGTTCCGGCAACGATGTGGTCATTCAGTGCCCACAACACCTCTTTGGCAGAGCTATAGAGGTCTGAATCTACGTGAAGCAACGCTATTGGTTCGGCGATTGGAAGATGTTTAGGCAACGTATCCGAAAACCACCCAGCATAGAATTTCACATTTGGGACATCGGGTATAACACCATTGGTTGAGAAGTATTCTGGCGGGACAACCACTGCTCCATGCTTGTCCACCCAGGCTTCCGGCAGTCCAACGAACGAGTCGAATCCGAAAACTGAAAATGAAGCATCCAGTGTTTGTCGTATAACACGGATGGTATCTCCACGACATACACCAAACTCTAGAACGTGCTTGTACCTGCTATCAAGTAAGGTAAGTCCATGTTGCAAACTAGAGTAAATCATGCCCATCTGCCTTTCTTAAACTTCGGTTTCACCATGAGACTCTAGTAAGTTTGACAACATTGATTTTCCAAGATGGAACAGCATTTCGGCATATGGCTGATGGTGCAGGGTTGCGATGTTGAGATAGATGAGCGATGTCAGTACCTTTACTTTGTGGCAATCATAATGATGTCGGATCAGGTATTGTTGCAACCATGTTTCGCAATCGATGAGAATCTGCCGCCTTAGTAAATCGAAGTTGACTACAGTCCCGTCAATGTCAATCTCGTAAAGTCCCTTGTGGATAATTCCGTGCGACACAATCATACCGTGCCACAGCTTTGCTAGATCGTAGTAAACATCTCCATAATCACTCATCCCACCGAAATTCTGTCGCCAGTCCAATAGACTGAAACCACCACCTGTGTCGAGAGTGTTCTCGGGATGTAGGTCTCCATGGAAGCGAACTGGAATCCCCTCGGATATCCACGCCCAATCAACACGATCTAACAGTTCTGCCACAGATGGCACATCTACGCCGTTGATACATTGTTCGGAATCTTGATAGCCAAAACGATCGAAGTACGCTTGTACTCGCTTGAGGGTTTTGTCTTGATAGAACCTACGATAGACCTCTCTCACTTCGGCTGTCAGTAGTTGACGATCTCCCCACAGCCCTTCTAGCCATGCTAAGAATTCTTTGAATCGAGACATTGTGATCGTATTTGACAACACTTTTCCTTCGATCATCTTATAGCAATACATGTTCGGCGTGCTGCCCTCAATAGCCGGAACATACCCAGCAAGCGACTTTGCCCTTTCGACTCGTTGTGTGATAAAATCTCTGTCTGTTGAAAACTTGATCACACGATCGTTACAAAACCATATATGCTCCTGGGCTTTCGGCAGAATGTTGGGATCATCTTCCTTCCCGAAAACCTTGTTGGCGTGCGCGAGTGCTTCAACTGTTCCCGTATCATACCACGTAAACGCATAACCTTTGACCGGCCTGCTTGAAACCATTTCAGCTAGGGCAAACGATTCTCCCTGGCTCGTCGTGCCATCTGTCATGGCTTTGTCCATAGATGCCCAAAACGCCTTGTAGTCGTTAATGCCACAAATCCCGATGTATGCCTGGGCTTCTGTGTGGGCACCCTTCTCGCCTAAAGCTTTGACGACCGTACAGTCCCATGAATCTGCTACAACAGATCGATAATCATGTCCAGCACGAATGTTTGCATACCCTATCCAGTCACGATCTGGTTCCGGTATGTTCTCTGTCACGATGGCGTCGTTCGTGAAAAAGATAAACGGGCACTGTAGGATGTCCCGGTAATCACATAGGTCCGCTGTCAACCCCTTCCTGTTAGCCCAGATGAATGTGAAATTGCGATCTGGGTATGCCAGGGTCAGAAACTCTTTGACCAGTTCCCCTTTGTGCCCCAGGTCAATGATCAATTCTACGTCTGGCGGGAACTTCTCGATGATGTGCGAAATGATTGGACGGTTTGCCACTGGAACCAATGTCTTATTGACATGGTCACAATGGTCGCCCAGTCGAGAACCAACACCAGCCGTTGGAATCAATACTTTGTATTTCCTACTCTCGCCCATAATCATCTTCCACACGTACAACGTCGTCTAGTTCGGTTGTTGAAGACTCCAGGTATATAGCGTCCTCCCCGCCCTCCATGCGATGTACTTCACCTGGGACGATGGTGCGAAAGTCGCCCGGCCTCATTGTGATAACTTGACCGTCCAGGTGTAATAGCAACACGCCGCTCAACACATATATCGTTTCTGTTTTGTGCTCATGATACTGTAGACTACATCTCTTTCCTTTGGTCATGTGCAATCTCTTGACCACATACTTGTCCTGCACAGCCAGGATCTCTTCTTTGCCCCATGGCTTATTGATGATCTGCATAGCATCCCTCCAACGAAAACAGGTAATGTTCGATGACCTTTGTGATCTCACCAAGAATACCCTCTTTGACGTTGATCTTTAGGGCAAGTTCATCTACCAGTTGTTGGTAGGCTGATCCGTTGAAGTGGTAGTGACCGGCAACGAGAACAAACAACATCCGCTGTGGATTACCAGAGGGGTCAACCCACTTGCGCCACCTATCCCCCTGTATCACCTCGTCAATGAATGGCTGCGTGCTGATTCCGTACACCAAAGCTTGCGATAACAGATAGCTTGTCTGTATTACACCGAGTTGCGGGGCTATGTTCACAGCATCCACAATACCCTTGCGGGCGGTGATCTGTCGAGTATCCAGGTAATCAGCGTTGTGTTCTTTGAGTTTGACCCCACACCCGGCTAATGCTGCGTGCATCGCCCTTACGCTGTTGGTGTCGAAAGAACCAGCGTTGTACGCCTCTCGCACGAGGCTTCCAGTTTGCACGACGTAAAAGACAGGGTCGGCCACTTTCTGACATGCCTGGATGTCGGTAACGATCCTTGCAACATCTGTCTCGGTGACCCCTACGTTCTCGTCGGTGCCTATTTCGAACATCACATCTGGTTTGATCTCTAGAGCGAACCGCATCAGTTCTGCTGTGTTACGAAGCTTCTCGTCGTGGGACATCTTCGCGTGGCAAAGGTCGATGTGGATAAGGTCGAAGCCATGTTCCAGGTCGCAGCGGATTGTTTTCCTGGTTTCGCCAAGGTCGCTTTCTGGTGTGGTGCCGAAGCCTGGGCCACAATGATCGCGGCAGATTACTACGTCCGCTTGGGGATAAGCTCTTTTGAGCCTTGCCAGATACTCTACGTACTCCGATGTCGTGAACACGTATCCACTGTTAGCGTCTACTTGATTGCGAGAGCATATCAGCATCAACTGCGCCCCAAACTTGTGCGAATGGCGGAAAACAGCTTCGATGATTTCTCTGCTCATCGGCCCACAAGCGAGATTAGATGTCAACATTTTCCATCCCCTTGTTTCTTTCAACGTTCACGCACGCAGCGGTATCGGCTTTTCTCCCGGGCTTTACGTCGTTGATCACGACTCGCTGCCCCCGTGGCAAGTCCATGATCAGGTGGTGGTAATACAAACCTGCGTCACGGACTTGTTGTTCAGTAATGCTTCGCATACTCTCTGGTCTGCCAGTGGTCAGGATAACCGTGTACCCTTTGTGCCCCCATTTCTTGAACGAATCCTTTGCCCCAGGTAACAGTTCACACGGGTTGGCCAGTATCTCTGCGATGTCTCCATGATGCTTGAAGACACAACCATCTAGGTCACAGAAGACAGTCTTGATATGTGCCGCATAATCAGTCTGGGACATTCACTAACCCCTCTTCCAAGACCTCTTCCTCACCGCATCCGTTGATCAAGTCCTGCGCTTTCCAGAGCTTGTCAAGGGCTACGACTCCTAAGAAGTCAAACTTAACAGCGCCCATGTCTTCAGCGTTGCACATCTCCAGCCCCACCACGCGGTCCTTGTTTTTTGCGTCATAGGCAAGAGGAGTCAATTCTGCGATAGGTCTGTCTGCTATCACCACACCAGCAGCGTGCTTCGACTGAGACTTCTTAGTCCCCTCGATCCGCATGGCTTGATCGAACAGCGGTTTGAACCATTCATACGCAGATTGGACCTGCTCAACATTGTGGACTGCCCACTGAAGAATACCATAGTCGTCCCCTTGCTCAGCCCTCGCCTGTCTCAACTCGTCTGCGATTGTCGCTTCATCGGGGATGTGCTGTGTGATCTCATTGCACAGATCGTGGGGTGTCATACAGATATCGTCGGCATCTTTACCTTCCTTGAGAGCCTTGACCTTCATGAGATGCTTTACTGTATCGGGATGTGCGCGGAACACTTCCTTGAGTGCCGCCTTCCCCTGAAGGCGTCCGAACGTGATCATCTGTGCGACATATTCTTCGCCCCATCTCTCTTTGAGGTATGCGATTACCTCACTCCTGAACACAACTCCAATATCCGTATCGATATCAGGCAGACTGACGTGACCATCATGAGTCTTGACCTTGCGTTTCACATCCAGTTCGTCACGACCAGCGAGTGTCGCACCAAGCCCATACGCCAAGTGTGAATTGGCAGGATTTTCCGCTGGCTTATCCTGGATCATGTCGTACAGGTACATCCACATACGTGGATTCTTCTTGTCAATCCACTCGACCTCTTCCCTCATCATATCTGTGAATTCAACCCTACGCTGCTTCATCCGTCTTGCTAGGTGCGCAGCCACCGCCTTGCGTTCTTCGTCTATGTCTCTGGTATGTAGTAGCTCGAAGTTGTCGGACATCCACGACATGAAATCAACTTGCCCTACATCAAAGTGTGGAGGAATGTTACGACTCATGTTGTAGAATCGTTCGAAATACAATCCGTACTCGATTGGATCAATCCCCGTGATTCCTGTCAGATAATTGACCAACGAGCCAGCGCCAGAACCGCGCCCCTTCCCTCGTGGTCCATTTTTCTCATCAACGAATCGGCACGCATCCCATACAATCAGAAAGTAGTCGGCCAATCCAGCCTCTTGGATAACGATAAGCTCTCTCTGTAGTCGAGCCCAGTACACCTTCTTCTGTGCTGGTTTCAGATGTGTCAGCTTGGCTTTTGCCCCCTCGATGCAGAGGTGTCTTAGGTACTCGTTAGAGTCAAGTTTGAGAGACTTTGATTCATCATTGGTGAAAATTGGTAGATACGGATTGTGGCCCAACGATGAATACTCGATCTGTGCTGCGATGTCCAGGGTCGTTTGAAGTTCGGCCTCTGTGAAATGCTTTCTCATCTCGTCGTAGGACGGGATGTAGTATTTATCCGATATCATGAAGTCCATGACATCGCCGGTCTGCTGTAGCTTCCGCTCTTGCTCTTCTTTCGTGGTGTGGAGTTGCGCGTATAGTAGAAGTCTCTGGTCTTCAGCTTCTTGCTTGCGACAATAATGGGCGTCGATGGTCGCAACTGTTGGTACACCTGTTTCTTCACTGAGTTCTCTTAAGCACTCAACCACTAATGCCTGAATGCCCATGCCGGTATTCTGGAGTTCGAGATAATAGTTATCTTTACCAAAAGTAGCTATGTGTTTGTGAATAATAGCCTTGCCGACATCTTTCCAATTTGGTCGCAGATATTCTCTGGCACCGTCAGCATGGCCGTTTCTTCCACCCATAATTGCTGCGCGAAAATCGGAAAACAGTGACATAGGCAGTTCGCCCGCAATACATGCAGTCAGGAATATCAGATTACCACGTTTTGCGAAGGGGGCGATACCCGCCAGATGGATACGAGGCTTACGATAGAAGTAATCTGGCCTGTTCGATTCACTTACCAAACCCATTAAGTCTTTGATACCTTGATCATTCTTGGCGAGAACTATCAAGTGGTTTCGCTTATTGTTGCTGGTATTTTTGACATCGGCTTCCTGCTCACAAATATACATCTCGCAGTTATGAAGTATAACGTCACTCACATAAGAATGATCTTCTTCTACCTCGAAGTTGAAAACAGGGCCATCATAATGTTTTGTCTCTATGTTTTTAATAGGTAGATACACATATCGGTTGTCGCTATCTGTATATCCTTCTGATGACCATCTCCATTGGATAGTCCAGGCCTGCTTGTTATCAGCTTTTGATTTAGTTATCCGAGATGTATAACCAAATTTACTCAACAATGTTCTTGTTTGCCATATTAAAGTTTCATTGGCCAATTTCAGTATTTGCGACCCATCAGTTCTTTTTGCACCGTCACCTGCCAGAAGACCTCTCAGGAAACACTTGGTGATATGGGGAGATTGTTGCATCAATATTGGATGAAGTTTCTTTGTCTTTGCCCCAGAACCCACTAGGCATTTCAAAATACGACAGAATATACTGTGGTGAAAATGAAGCTCTCTTGTGGTTTTGTCTGGCCTAAGTGTTTCTATGGTTTCAATTTTTAGTGATCTTAGTGCTTGCCTACACCTAAGAGACAGGTCGCGTTCGTCGATATGAAAAGTCAGTATTCCAGAGTGTGGTCCATTTTTTGATTCTTGAAACGAACCTTCTGCTACGAACGTCCCAATAAAAAATGCTAAATCATCGTCTATTTGAAAACAGGGAAAATCAAACGGTTTTCCCATACATGTGTCTTGTGAATTTGTCTTGCTGCAAATCTTGAATATACGGTCATCAACAACTTCATAACGATCATCATATCCGTTATCAGTTAAAAGTTGCACAGCATCTACCAGGGGGATAGAACTCTCATGTACGGGCATCGTCAAATAACTTTTCCATCTTAGCCTTTTGTTGCTGTTGTGTCTTCCGTGTTGTATTGAATCTGCTCTTACCCAACTGTTCTTGGCAACAAAACCATCTTCAGATGTCCGGACTAAAAGTGGATGCTCATCCGTCGTCCATATTTTTCTTCCGCCCCATGTGTCGAATCCATAGATTGTCGTAGATACATAACGACTCATCGTGCTTACAACTCTCCTGTATCGACCTTTGTGCGTCAATACCATATCTTTGGTTGAGATATCTTGTATCTTTTTAACACCACGATCAGTTATTATCTCCTGTCCTGGCAAACAACACCCAATAATTGGTTTGACCTTTTTCTTTTTGGCAGCATCGTAGAACACCTTCATGCCAGCGATATTGCCATGATCTGTCATCGCACATGCAGGTATGCCAAGCTCTGCGCACCTAGCAACAATATCCTTGGGCGAACAGAGTCCGTCCAACAGGCTATAGAAGCTGTGGACATGAAGTGGTACATATGTCTTGCTCATCTTACGCCTCCACTGGTTTGCCAATAGCCAACTGACCTTCGAGGTCGAGATTGGCGTAACGGTCTTCCACGTATTCGCCGCCCAATGTGTGTAGATCGCTCCACACTCTGTGGCAGACACCATTGTTGTTGAAGCTGCACATGCGACAAGTCCACCAACGATTCCGCCGCATCAACGTATCTCGTCTGATTGTGGTAAAGAAGCGATGGAGGCCCGCTATTGTCATCGCTAGATCATCTTGGGACAGAGCTATTGTGATTGGTCCACCGTCGTTGGTATAGTAGAAGGTGATTAGTATGTTCTTGTACTGCGGATATAGGAAGTATGCCGCCAGATGATAAAGCCTTGGCTGGACCTCCCTCATCAACAACGCTTCGTCGATAGGTTGCTGAGTATAGAAATCTTTTCTGCTTCCAGTTTTCCAGTCAGCGATCTCGATTGTGTCTTCGTCGATCTCGTGAACAAGGTCAATGAAGCCTCGAACGGCGAACTGATGCAGTTTGCCATCTTTGTCAAGACACTGCCACTCTTCCCCAGGCATCTCCAAAGCAAACCATCTTTCAGAATCAATCGGTTTGATCTTGTATGGATTGTAATACGGGTCGTTGAGCACAGTTTCTAGTGCTACCCTGCACTTCTTGAAATCTGCCGCTTCCTTGAACTCACCAGTCTCTTTGTCTATGCGAGTAGTCACTTTGCGAATACTTATCTCTGGTGTAGCCGCTGTGTGCTCATCCCACGCACGATGTAGCAGCCACATCGGATCGACATTGGTTTTTCCACGCTTGCGCAATTTGGTCATCCACTCTAGGGCTTGGTGAACAATCGTACCCTGGAGTGCCGCCTTGCCAGCCTTCGACTCCATGCCAAGAATGTAGTGCATGAAGTACGAAAACGGACAATGGTTGTACAGCCCTATTGCGCTAGCGCTACACTTAACTACTCTCATCAGTGCCTTCCTTGTCTGTTTCTTTGTGACGATCTGGCCCATCGGGGAACAGCTTTTGAAGATGGATGACTTTCTCTTCCATGTCGTTGAGTAGAGCGGCCATATCGCATTTCGGTGGACGATCATCGTTCAACTTGTCGCACTCTATAGCGTCGATAAGAACACCGATACACGCCAGGGCGCTTGCAAGGTGAGGCACCCCTGTTTTGTCATCCGCCCATTCTCCATTGAACCATTTGTCCATATGGCGGTTTGCTGCTGCGTAATAGACTGAAGCCTTAACGCCAGCGCTCCTGTAGTTGAAGCCGCCATATTTCAAATCTCCTTCGGTCATTGCCAAAGCGCCGTATGCTTTTGCCGTAGTTGGAAATAGGCTCAAATCTAATCTGGTGGTAGCCATTCTGTCTTTAGGGTTTGTGTCTTTCTTCTTCATCGAATTTCCTCCCCGGCTCCGTAGCCATCGGATAGCATTTCTGCTCTAGATGCTTGTTGCAAGATAGGGCCAATCTTCGCCGCGATATCTTCAGCAAACATGTCACCAACGTCCTTTACAGTATCGGGTGTCACACAAAATACTCTGAAGTAGTGCGTCAAGTCCCGATCCAATTTCCGCATAGCCTTCCGACCAGCTTCGTCGTTATCGAATGTACATACTACTGTGAGCGCTCCTGCGTTCTGCAACATGAGCCGTTGCTGACGAGACATACTGAGCCCCAACAGAGCTACGCTGTTACGTATACCCGCTGCCTCGTATGCCCATACATCACCTGGACCTTCACAGAGAATGACTGTTCCAGTCTTGCTAATAAACGGTTTCGCATACCATAGATTGTAGAGACACAGTTCTCCGTGGAAATCTTTGGAGTGCTTCCACTTCGTGTACACTCCACCATACTGGGCGTCTGGACACGACGCCCGTTCTGGGTGATGGTGCATTCCACATTTCGGACATTTGTCGTAGATACTTCTGCCAGACCACCCGACAACGTGTCGCCCAGTAGCGTCGAGAACAGGAAAGAACGCCCGCTTGTACATGGGCTTGCCCTTGGTATTACAGAACGATATGTGATACCGAGCTATGATCTCTGGCGATATACCACGATTTGGATAGTAGACTTGATCGGGCTTTAGGTGTTGAACCATGGTGGCTAGCGGTACCCCTTGACCTTGGACGACGTTCTGCTTCTTCCGGTTTCGCTTGATAATCTTGGCTATCTCGATGTCTTGTGCGGTAACAGAATCAGCCCTACACTGCTCCAACCCCAAAGCCTGAGCTACGAATTTGACCGCCTGCTGAAAGCCCCATTCCTTTCCTGTCTTGCGGCTCATGGTCCCACGAACCAGACCAAAGATACTGCTAGACGGACCAGTAACGGGGTCACAATGGCACCCTCTGGTCTTGCACTGCCAGTGGTTAGACCTGATAGCCCAGAACATCGCTCTTTGGTTGTCCCCCTCGTGTACGGGACACGCAGCCTGCAAGTAGTCGTGCCGTTCGATGTAATCGATACCGAGCGCATCGAATACTTCGGCTACCCGCTCGCAGGCACGAGCTTGTATGAATGGAATATCCTGAGACCTAAACCGCTTCATTCGACTGATTCTCCAGGGCAGCTTGTGTTACCATTGAGAATGGTTGGCCTTCGGCCAGCTTACCTACTGACAGTTCGTCTTTCACGTTGATGTACTCACCGCTCTCCATCCCACCCCCGAACCGCGTGTCTGTGACGACCAGCTTTTTTGTTCCGTTAGATGGTGGGTCTTCGTTGAGTTCTGTCTGAATCTTTTTCTTGAGGATCGTGAAGTTTGAGCACAGCCACACTATCCGGTCTGATCCTGAAACAACTTCTGCACCCTCTTTCTCAACGCCGTCGCGGTTGAGTTGAACAGTCGCCAAGACTGGGAGTTTGAACTTGACGGCAAAGTTGTGTAGTGCCGTGATGAGAAAACCAAGTAGCTGATATTCTTGTAGGTTGTTCTTGAAGCTACCATCATCCATAAGCTTCAGATAATCATAGACGATCAAACACGGCTTTGCTGCCCCACTGCTTGTGAAACCGACCGTCTTGGATAGCCATCGTCTTGCTATCGACATGATAGCGTGTGGCGCCAAGCCAGCTACAGAAAAGTGATCGATGGATAGACCTTCAATGTGGTCCTGACAACTCCATAGCGCCTCGGATTCATGGGGATTGCTGACAAACTTGCCGGTCTCGACATGATCCAGGTCTACGCCAGACACCAAAGAGGTGAGGCGATGCAATTGTGTGTCGCTTGTAAGCTCGGTATCCAGATACAACACTGGGATTCCGTTTTCCGCTACGTTGCGAGCCACATTCATACAGAAGAAACTGTTGTGGCTTATGAACCCGTTAGTAACAAAGCTGTGACCGTCTGGTACGTAAAAATCGCATGTCCATTCTTGCCCAGACGACAAGTCCACTATTGGGTCGAAAAGCAGATGCCTGTCTATTAAATTGTGTATGGCGATATATGCAGGTAGGTGCTTGTATTCAGACAGTACATCCAACAGTTTCTGGACAACATCTCTTCTCGCGAGTCTGGTTCCTCTGATCCATCTGTTGACATTGTCTCGTAATCCATTTATATTGCCAGGGAGAAAATATCCCCGATGCTCGACGATAAGTTTCTTTAACTCAAGTAATGGCAAACGTAGATGAGGAACCGTGTCGTGTTTCGCGGACGGCTTCTTGTCGCACAGTATATCCAGTTTTTCTTGCTTTTTGGCAATACGGAAGCCTATTAGCTGTTTGAAGATTCTGATAGATTCTGTATTTTGTATAGCTACCTCAAAATAGTCACGGGGCTCTGTGTGTCCTGGTGGAATGACATGTTTAGTTTTGGTTCTTGACAGTATGCCCAAATTTAACAACATTGCTTTTAGCTGAATAGCTAATCGTTGTGAATCGGTAGTAGCTGTTACTCCTATGTGTTCGACGCATCCGTCTGCATCAAAATACCCACAAAGCGCCTGTCTCACGACCCCTTCTTTTCCTGTACGCACACTAATTGGGAAAATTTTCTTTCTGTTTTTGTCGTAGAATCCGAGTGATGATATTCGCTTTGCGACATCTGTTCTGTTACACCTTGTGTGGTAGCAGTCTTCTGTACCTACGTCGCCACCATATCTGTGTACGAAAGCTTTGAATTGTTCTCTGCACGTCTCATCTGTGGAAGCTAAGTCAACTATTCTCTCGCCTATGTACCCATCCCCGACTAGTAGGCCCAGTACATATGCGTCATCGTCATGCATCTCCGTTTTTCCCCAGAATCTATCTCCACGGCGACAGACTAAATGATCTCCAAGCTTCAGGCCTTCTGCGTTTCTCCATTTGATTTCTCCATCGGTATCCAAAATCCTGACAGGGTGGTTGGGTGTTGCAGACAGCGTATTCCCGTATCTGGTCGATATTTTTATCACGTTGGCGAATCCATTATTCCACCAATATGCTGGTGTTTTTTGTTCACCATCTTTGCTTAGGACTTTTAAGTCGCCGCAACTAATCTTCCCCTTACTGTTTTTGGCATCGAACATCTCATAGGGCATCAGAAGACCGCTATTTGTCAATACTATTGTGTCGAATGAACCGTGGCATTTTCCCTGTTTTGGTCTTGCTCCCACCACATTGACTGTTGCGGGTCTTAAACCGCCGCCGATTGCTGTGTCCCACGCTGGAAAGCCTGTGGGTAGCCCAATGATGTCTTGAGGTGTTTCTGACAACGTGGTCATCACATTCTTGAATCGTTGTCCAAGAGAGACCACGCCAGCACCCTGTGTCATGATTTGGCCGGTGAACTCAAATATGGGTTCTTCGATTTGACCAATGATGCTATCCACATCTTCCGCACCTGTCACCTTTTTCAGATTGTTTTGGACTGTCTTGGCGGCTAGCCAACCACGACGGGCTAATGACAGTTTGTAGACGGCGACAACAAGAGATCGGATGTTGTCTTTAGAAGAACCGACTTCGTCGATGATGTCACTCAGATAATCAGAATGCTTACCACCACTGGTGAAGTCTGTGTGCCCGAGGATTTTCGCCGCCGCCTGGATGCTTGGTGTGTCGAATGTCTTGGCATCTTCTTTGTGTACTAAGTGTGACAGAATCGTGAAAAGCTCTTGGTTGCAAGGCCAATAGAAGTCTGCGACTCCGATTATGTCTTCGACCTCGAAGAAGCAATCTGCCCCATACGTTGTGATTCCAGCAAGGACTGCTCGCTCCATACCGGAATCTTGCAAGATGGCGTTAGTCTTTGTACCCATTAAGCGAACCTACTCTTCTTTTCCTTGAGACAACCCGGACACTTTTGACCCATCTCACCGCCCTTGCGATCAGACTCGAATGTCTCTCCGCATTCGTTGCACTTGACTTTGTACTTTCTGGCAGCTTGGCGATTTAGCTTCACCTTGTTCTTGTTTGCTTTTGCTGCCTTAGCCTTGTTGCGTTCCACCTCTTCTGGGTCTGCGTCGTTGGTGATTAACTGGGTGCCACCAGTTTCCTTTTGTACGATGGTCCTTTTGTCTTCATCTATCTGGATGGAAGAATCCTCACCGTTTTTGTTTACCGTGGCTTTCTTCTTCTTTTTCTTTTTCCCACCCCCCTTCGGGCGACCGGGCTTTTTCTTCACTGGTTTTTTGGCCGTGTCACAAATCTCTGCTGTCGGTCCATCTAAAACAGAAGATGCAATATCTGCAATCTGTCGGAGTGCATCTCCAGCGCCGTCTGTTGTAGCCATTGTGGTCGGAAGTGGCAAGGCTTTGCCAGTGAGCCGTTCATATCCTTCACAAACAGTTTCCCAGTTCCCTTGTCGTATGCCTTCCGCAATATACTCTATTGGACTCATCGATTGCTCCCTTCGTTATACCGCGATCTCACTAGACCACTGATGCTTTGCCCCACAAGTTCAATCCGACGAGCAAGATACTGTATCCGCTCAAGTCTCAATTCTGCTTGCCGCACCCACTGGTTCAGCCTGGGACGATCATCCCCAAGTAGACGATTCATCACCTGATTAGACCACTTGATGAATGTCTGACATTCGTTGGCTTTCTGTTGCATGAAGAGTGCATACTGAGCCAGGATAATAGCGTCTTCAGACAACTGCACAGACGACCGCTCTCTCATGGTATCTCTGGTGAATCCCAAGATAGTCTCGACTTCGTTATTCGCTGGCTGATGCTGCGGCAATCCCAAGGTCTCGATCCATCGATCAAGTTGATCCTTGTAAACTGCCGTTTCGTCTCCGAGACTACTCATCATAAACCTCTATCAAGCGGAATCCATTGAGTTCGCACCAGTCTCGCTTCTTTTGGTCTACATCTTGCTGGTTGTGGAAATCCTGCTTTGTCTTGTGGAAATGCTTGACATGTTCTGTATGTTGTCTACCATGGCATTCGACCACCAAGTCAAGGGACGGGATAAAGAAGTCCAGGATGAACCCATCTCTCGGTATAGATACTTCCTCAAAGATCACATCGTGAGGATACTCCTGTGATAACTGTTGTCCTACATCATACTGAAATTGCGACTTCGATTTCCCTTTGGTTCGAAGCCGCTTATTGCTGAGACGTAACCTTGCGGTACCACCACTGAGTAGTCGCACTTCCATGTTACACCGGAATATCTTGGCCGTTGAATCTGGTAGTAACACCAACAACGCCATCGTATAACTCACATTGCACTCCAGCTTCGTGCAATACGTCCCATGCATCGGTAATCGATTTGACCCAAGTGGTGTGCTCAGATGCCAACGCCATTAGTTGTGCATGACCCACAACCCGAATGATACCTCCCTGAATAATCGCCTTGGCACATTCAGAACATGCATAGAATGGACAATATAAGGTTGCACCTTGTGCCATCTTTCCATGCTTGGCTGCGTTGAACACAGCGCCATTCTCTGCGTGAACCACCAAGCGATACTTGGTCTCTTTGTCTGTCAGGCGACTTTCGGTTGCGGCAACGCCGGTCGGGAACTTGTTGACGCCATATGTCAGGACATTCCCGTCTGGGCCAACCAAGACTGCACCGTTCTTTGTGTTTGGGTCTGGACTGACTTCGTTCGCGTATTGGTATACATCTTGGAGTATGTCCCTAGCTGTCTCGCTGGTTGTCAAAACCAACGGACGTGGAAGCCACTCTAATCCTTTTGTGATGCTACTCATTTTATTCTCCTGTTGGGAGCACAACATCCCTCACTTCAGTCTCCAGTTGTTTCAGTTTGTCGGGGTTTTCTTTGAGAAAGTTCGACAGTCGTGCAAGCCCTTGAAACTTCGGCGGGTCGCCGTCACCAGCGAACATCGGTATCGAGTACCACGCACCCGCTTTTTCAATCAACCCAAGATTCTCGGCTGTGGTTACGATATCCTTGACAACATCGATCCCGATACCATACCGGAGTGGCAGAACACATGGCAATAGTGGTCGTCCCATAGCAGATGATTGTACTGTGATGTGCATGTCGTGGCCGTCTGGGGCATTGGTTTCTGCATTCCTTTCCCACTGCTGAGTCCAGGTTACTTTGAGCCACACTGAACAAGCATACTGAACCGCTACGCCACCTTTTTCCACATATTTGGGGCCACGGGGCTCTCTATTGCTCATCATTTGTGATATGAAAATCAGGATCACATTCTTGGAATCAACGATTTGCTGAGCACGTCGGAAGAATGCCGACAGCAGCTTGGCTGGTCCGGCCATGTCTTTGTTGGAACCGATTTGCTCTTCCTGCTCCGTCATGGTCGAGAGCGCTGCTATACTATCGACAACGACAACAGCCTTCTCTTGAGTCTTCGCAATACGTTCGATGATGTTGAGATAGTCTTCGGCTGTCAATGGTTTGTCTATCTGGTGCGGCACAACCTGAAGCTTCTTTGGGTCTAACCCCTGGATAGTAGACAAGAGTGCTGGAGTACATCTCTTCTCAATGTTGATGTAGAATGCTGGGCGATCCAATATCTGAGCGTTCCTGAGCAACTCAAGACACAGTGTTGTATTGTGATTCACTATCCCGTTTGCTAAAAATGATTTGCCAATAGGTACACTTAAATCTGCTGTGTGTACAGTATCAATGTCTAATGACGTAACTTGGTCAAAAAACAAATGTGGATCGATCAATAATTCAATCGCTTGATATTCTTTTGTATGTCTATAATCAAAAAATTGGTCAAGCATCTTTCGGACCATATCTCTACGGGCTTTGCGATCCCCCCGTTTCCATCTATTGATAGTTGTTCTCAAGTTGTTCATTGTTTTTGGAAGAAAATATCCGCGATCCGCGACAACTGCTGTTTGTAAAGCGGTTATTGGCTTGTTCAGGTGTGGAACCGTGTCACATTTAGTAGATGATTTTCTGTTACAAAGTGACTCCAACGCTTTTCTTTTCCTTGGGATACGAAAATCAATACAGTCTTTGAACATTTTGATTGATTCAATATTTTGTATACTTATTTCCCAATACTTACGACTCTCTATCTGTCCTGGAGGAATAATGTGTCGTATTCTAATATTCGACAATATTCCTAAATTCATCAAAATAGTCTTTATTTGTATTGCAAGGGTCTCAGAATTTGTTGTAGCGTTTACTCTGCTTTTCTCAACTGTTCCATCAGCATCAAAATACCCAGACAACATATTGCATATGTTGTTAATATTGCATGTACGAATAAATGTTGGTACTTGTTTGTATTTCTTTATGTAAAATCCTTCTCTTAATAGTATCGTCCCGTGTTTTGTAGAGTTGAAATGGTGGTCCTTACCTGCATATGTTAAGACTTTACCACCCCTTCTAGTCACAAAATCGACAAAAGCTTTATAGCAAACAGAATCTTTGGTTGACAACTGTATTCTGCTGGAAGTTATATGACCATCGCCTATCAAAAGACCATAGACATAAGCGTCTCCGTTATCAATTGACCTATTTCCCCATACATTGTCTCCCCTGCGACACAGCAGAATGTCTCCTATTTTAATATCTTGTCCGTTTTTCCATCTCTGAATACCATCATTATCTAGTATCATCAACGGGTGGTTATGTGTGACACTAATGGCCGATCCAAATTTTGTATTGATTTTAACAACATCATCTATTCCATTATCATACCAAGATGATACTCTTTGGACTTCGCCCGTACTAGAAACAACCATAATTTTTGATAACGTTTTCAATTCTTCGAGATTCAATAGTCCGTGATTTGTTACTGCAAAAGTAGTCTTGGAGTCAACGCACTTTCCACTCTTTGGTTTTCCGGTAATCAGACAAATTGTACCATCGGGGATGCCGCCACTCAGGGCAATGTCCAGAGACAATGGTGTGGGTAGTATGTCTCTTGTTCTTGGAGGTAGGGCTTCTGCTGCTGTGGCAATAATGCCTTTACCATGCATCCTCGTTAGAAAGGCATCGAGTGACTCGTCTGCGATCTTGGGTTTTCTCTTAGCCATTCTCTGCTTCCCTTATCTTTGCCAAAGTGTTCTTTTCACCAGTGTCTACGAACGTGGAGTTCTTCTTTGTGTCGATGGGTGCTACCGGTTGTGTTGTGGCCAACGACGCCCGTTGTTCTACTAGGTGCTGTCTTCTTCGCCGAGTGAATCGCACCACCCTCTCTTTGGTTTTCTTTGCGACAAGCGCTTTGATGCGATATTCCTTGATGATCTGGACCAATGCCGTTTGTGTCAGGGTGTCGGTGAGATCGAGTTCTGCGCCGAGATTCGCGACCCCTCGCACCTCTCTCCTGTATTTCGGTGACCAGTAGCTTTGATCAGACCAAAACCGTGGACCGATCTTGGGATTGGTGTTGAGACACACTAGCTCGATGATGTAGTCGCGGAATGCCACATACAACCCCGGAGTTGTCGGGGATGCATACGGATGCTTTTCGCTTTGTGGTTGACGCCTTGCTGTCATTGAGTAGTCTGTATCACAAAGAAGCCAGCGCTTTCGAGTGTTCTTTCTTCTGTAAACGAATGATCAAACTTTGCCTGTCGGTACCAAGCCACATTGACCATCTTCCCGTCGTAATAGCCTATGCCAAGATAGTTGTATTGAGAACCACCCCAAACAGCGTGCTGTTTCTGTCCGAAGAAATACCCCTTCTGGCCGGGGGGCATTTTGACATCGATTCTATTCGGAGCCTGTAGTCGGACTCCTGTGATAGAAACGTCAGGATTCTCTTTCAACCATTGAGCGAGTCGAGCCCAAGCATGTCTTTGGTTTGGTCGGTTATCCTGAATGACCGTGCGACCATCAGACAACGACGCTAGGAATCGTATCTTCGGCGTATAGGGCACAACCACAAATGACACTAAATTGTCATTGACTGTGTTACTCATCACTCGTTCCCTTTTCCCCAGACTTGGCTCCGAATGGAGAACGATCCAACTGTTCATCGGCCCGCATCGATTCGCTCGGAGTCATAGCATGGACACCCTTCCCCGCGTCCAACGCCTTGTTGCGATCACCCGGCTTGATACACATGACGCTTCCGCCCATCGGATTGACAGGGAGCGTGTCTTCCTCAACAGCCTCGAACACCGTATCCTTTGCCACAAAAGCGTCGAGCTTTGCTGTTGCAGTTTCAATGAATGCTTGCCGGGTCTTTGTCCCTTTGCGACCCAGATTCACAGTAGAGCCTTCTAGAAATGCCAAAAAGTCTGCCTTGAACTCATCGAACGTCATTGCGGAATCTCCGTTGTGCCAAGAGATACGGTGTTCTATTCTTGCTGCGAAGGAAAGTAGTGTACTGCTGATAACACTCTTGGCTACACGTTCTCAGCTTCCAAAACAATCCACCACGTTCTCTGTCTCGCTTATGTATGCTGTTGTTCGCATCCAACGGATCGAATAGGTCGCCCTCATTAGAAGCAAGTACCAGATATCTCTCTCCAGACCATCGGGCTAAAACGTCGAAACTTGGCTGCGCACCCTTTTCGACTTCGTGGGGTGTACCGTTGATGTCAACAGCAATCACTTTCATTTTCGCCACGCCTTAAACAGCACGTCTGCCTCTGGAGCGCCTATGGTGTCGTCGGCAACATCGAACGCCATCTGGTCGCTCGGGGCACCAGGGTAGAACGTCCCAGGTACCTGCTTGACATAAGAAAAGCCTTCGCAGATGCCGCACTTGACAGCCACCCTCGTAAGGACTTGAGCCTTGACATCCCCGCTGACACCCGCTAGCTGCAAGCAAAGCAATTTCTCGCCACAATCGGCACATTCAAGTTCGACGACACCCTTGTTTTGCAGACCCTTCAATTCCTTGTCGTCAGCACTGACCTGATTAGCACGTAACTCCTGCTTGTCCATCAGTCTACCTTCCCTTCCTTAATATACCTCACCGGGTCTTTCAGCACGTCTTTATTGACGGGACCATCTCTCCAGGGAGGTATCTCACCCTTGTTCTTTCCTTCGCCAAGCCGGTCTAGTTTCTTGGGAGTTTTCTTCGTCGTGCCACCCCTGCCGCCATAGCATGGATTTTCGGTGCCCCTGACGATCACAGCACTACCCATGCCAATCAGCTTGATCAGCTTAGGTTCGTGACACTCAGGGCACTCCGCAAGCGGCTCAGCCGACATAGCATGGAACGCCTCAAGCTCATGACCACACGCTTCGCATTTGTAGTCGTAAGTTGGCATACCAAGTATCTTCCTTAAATTTGAGCCGCAGCCTTGATACCTTCTCGGGTTCCGCCTGCGTCTCGGACAGCTTTCGCCGCAAATGGCGCAAATGCGGTCTGGACCCCGTATTTGGGGCTATCGATTCGGATTGCAACATCGTCCCCGCGTTTCCACGCCATATTCTTGCCGTCCAACAACTCGCATTCCACCATACCATTTCCTCGTACCTTATTATACCTCCGAATCTGGCTTTTGTTCCGCGAAAGTTCCTCTTTTCTTGGCGAAGTGACCAAGATTCTTTCGGTCCTGCTCGGTAAACGGACCACCGTTAGACACTTCGGCCTTCAGTTGCTCTTTGATTGCCTGTACAGCTTCCGGTGAACGTTTCCCAACCTTCTGCACAGCACACGTCAAGAGAGTCAACAGGCTACCTCGTTTCATAAACGCTCGGATCAGCAAGAAACCAGCCCCGATGAAGATCAAAGCTATGACACCGGTTCCGACCACCACCCAGCCAGCACCACCGTAGTTGATAGTTTCCGCTTGCACGCTTTTTCGCCAGACGGATAGTTCCTCAGCAAGCTGTGTCGTCTGCTCGATCTTGTTGTTGATTTCGTCTACCTGCTCAGCAACCACGGTATTATCGGCCTTCTGCTCGACCACCTTCTCAAGCTGCCCCATGTCATTACGTATACCCTGAATCTCAGTCTTGACCGCTTCAGGTGCTACGCACCCTGGCACGACACAAAAGAGTAGGGCTAAGACCGCTGCCGCAAGTCCTTGCGATGCCGTTTTCGTTTTTGCTTTGAACATTTTCCTTTCCGCCTTTCGAATACTTCGTTCACCAAAGCATCTGCTCGTTTGTTTTTTCTCCGTGGCACCCACTTGATTGTGAAATCCTCAAGCTGTTCTAATAGTTCGAGTACGCGATTACGATGCCTCTTGAGTTCTGGTTTGTTGACCTTGAAGGCCTTGGTCACCTGCTTTACAACAAGCTGGCTATCTCCAATGATGTGGATGATGTCAACTCCAGTTTTGAGACTCCCTTGCAGACCAGCTATCAACGCACGATATTCGGCGATGTTGGATGTGCCTGTGCCGCACGTCCGATGACCAGATGCGATCACCTCACTTTCGTCGTCCGAGTTGCAGAGAAGCCATCCATACGCCATGATGCCTTCACGAATTCCTCCGTCAAAATACAAAGTAGCTTCCATCAAAACGGAGTTTCCCCCTCTCCGACCTCAGTCTTTGCTCCCTCACACATATCCCTGAAGAAACATCTTGCGCAGGCGTGCTCATTGTCTGTCCGTTTGAAGTAGGATGGATCATCTTTGTGTTCAAATGCTTCTGTTAGCAATGGGTACTCGCTACGAATGATACCAGCCTGCCGCTTCATATGTTGCATGGTAACATTGAGATGGGGCGTTGCCCGTTCTCCCAGGTCTGCGTATGCCGCTAGGTACACCGGGATGATTACGATATCTTCAGGCTTCTTTGCCCACCCCTGTTTCATAGCGTACATAGAATAGGTGACCAATTGATCGATCACACTTTCGCTAACACGACCTGTTTTCCAATCCAGTAGATACACCTTACCCCTGTATCGGAATCCGCAGTCGATCTTTACTGTAACCTCTTCCCCTGTGTTTAGTCGGAATTTCTGGAAATCTTCGAGAGTTAGCCAGTCGTCTTTTTCAAGGCCCTGTAGAATTTTGAACAAAGGCATGTCACAGAATGCCTTGAGGGATGCCAATACCTTCTGTTTGAATGAACTTAGCCGGTCCTTTTCAATCTCTTCCTGGTAGAAGTGTTCGGCGAGATTGATATTCTTCTTAGGGCTTCCTTGCCATCTCTTATCAACCGATTGTTTCCAACCTTTGCGAAGAGCTTGAACGCCAGCGTGTTGTGCCTGTTCTAGTGTGCACCACTGTCCGGTGTTCCGACCGGTGGTAATCACATCTTCGATCACATCGTGAACAATAGACCCAACCCACATTGGCATATTGGTCATATTCTTGAGAGTGTAGGCTCTCTGCTTCTCCTGTGGAGCACTAGCAAGCCATCCCTCCCAGGCCTGAAAATATGTGAGGAAATATCTCCACATACATTCACGAAGGCATTTGACCCTGGACTCACTCCAGGCGTATGTAAGTTCGATTTTCTTACCCACTTTGAAGTCTCTCGCCAATTCCATCGCGGTTCAAGTAGTAGCCCCGGTCCCAGAACGGGAAGAACTCGGGTGAAAATCTGGTGATGCTGCCTTTGATGTCCTGCTGTAGTGTCACGATGCAGAAGCCGACGTGGGCAGCAAGCTTACGCTTACGCATGAATCTTGTCTGGTCCTGTGTGCAACCAGCCTGGACACAGTGAACATTGCGGGGGAAGCAATTACCAGTTATTGTGATTTGTCCATTTTGTTTCATAACCCACGTGCCTAGATCGGTTGTCGGACACCATGTTCGTTCATTGGACGATTTTATCAGAGATTCTCGTATACGATAATCTCTGTATGGTTTCTGAAATAATGAAGTTCTTAATGTTTGTGAATCTTGAATTAGATATGGTTTTCCAGTAGCTATCCCTTCCATAAATGCTGCAAGAGTAAATGCGTCGTTTACTGGTCCGGCATTTTGAGCAAATGAGAGAGTTTTATGAGCCCTTGTTCCTTCTCCTACCATCAATCCAAAAACAAACGCTTTTCGTTCTCCAGAAGTCATTCGGAGGACTCTATCAATAGCTAATTCTTTGTCTAGGAAATCTGAATATTTGAATTTTCCAATTCCTGAACCATCAGGACCATGTGCCGCTTGAATCAGATTGGGCCTAGTATTATCAGCTTTTGGCCCTACGTCGCTCATTGGAGCCAAGAACCTTTTTCCATTTTGTTCCCAAACCCATTTATGATCCGGGGTACAGTTTACTGCAAATTTTGCGTTTTCATAATAGTCAAGCTGCGTTGGTGGTGTAATATTGATATTTCTCAATGTTGTCCACTCTAGTTTTCCTGTCTCTAGATTATATCCCAGAACACGATTTCCCCTTTTAATATTGTCATACCTTTTCCATCCGTGTTGGGTAAGTATTTCTGAATCCAAGCTTACACAGTATTCTTGTTTGTGGTAATGGCCGATGATACAAACTGCGGGCTTTTCTCCACCTTGGAATGATTCGACCAACTTCTGGCTAGCGTACGAGAATGCGTATGAACTACCACCACCGGCATGGATCACTTTGACAATAGCCTTGCCTTCGGGGGCCTTCAGTTCAAAGTCGGCCTCCATGTATCCCATATACACAAGGTCTTCTCGGCCCTGTGCCTGTGCTTCAAGCATCAGAAAGCGACCAAACTCGATCCCTTCTCTCTGTTGGAACCAACCCTCGTGGTCGTCTCCGTCAACAAAGTAGGTTTTGATACCTGGGCGAGCAGGCCAGTGATCGATGGCGTACTGACATTGATCTGCGATACCGTGTGCCAGGAGTTCGTGGGTATTGAAACGACATTCACCGTCGATATAGTTGCCTGGACAGAATACTGTAGTGATACCTCGTGCTGCGAACTCATCGTAGGCAGCATTCATGACATCCAGTCTCTCTGCTTTGCTGCATAGGTGCATATCTGCAATAACACCAAACGAGATTGGTTTGTCGTGGAAGTGATTTGCGATAACGATACTACCGCTCGACTGTTCAGCAGATTTGCCTAGCTGGACTGTGCTGCCTCGTCTCTGAATGATGTATCCGCGCTCTTCCATGTCGTCAACAACAGCCATCACATCTTCTTCGGTAGAATGCATCTTCTCCGCAACCTTGGCCGCTGTCGTAGCTTTCTTGATGCGCCTAGCCACTTCCGATCGAAACAACGGGTCGCTCGGATCGATGCCAACCTGTGGGATTCCAGCCATGATCGTTTCAGCCTGGGTGATAAGCTTCCTTGCCTTCCAGACCGTCACCCCTAATTCGCTGGCAACTTCTTCTCGAAGAACGCCAGCGCTACCTGTTCGGTTGTGAAGCCGAATAAGCCTAATAACTTCCTGAGTCTGCTCGTCTAGTCTGGGTTTATCCTTAGCCATCTAGCTACCACCTTTCGTTGTCTCACACGCACCACTGGGGCAATCGTTGACAGCCGCTTCCGCTTCCATTTTCCCAAGGTGTTGTTTTGCTTCAGATAAGGGCACAGGGACCAATGGTGATTCGCCCTTACTTCCATCCCGATACACGGTTATCCCCTTCAGCTCGCCAATGTATTGTCTCATCTCTTTAGACAACTGATCTACAGGGTGATCGGTTGGTAGGTTCACAGTCTTAGAGATAGAGTTGTCTATGTGCTTTTGACAAATTGCCTGCATAGCTAGGTGAGCTTCTGGCGTAATGTCATGAGCGCCCTGGAAGTGTTTCGTAGACTTACGGGATTCTAGGAATTGCTTTAGTAGTGGATGTACCACAACCTCAACAGCCCTATCCCTTTTACTATCGTCATGCATATCCTTGTGTTTGTTGAAACGTCTTTCATAGACGGGTTGGAACAATGGTTCTATTCCAGAAGAGCAACCTGCGACAATAGAGATTGTTCCGGTGGGCGCTATGGTCAACAAAGCACAATTGCGCAACCCATGTTCTTTGATAAGCCGATGATGTCTGCGAGGCAAACACTTCTTTACAAATCCAGTTTTGATATGCTGGTCTACATCGAATGCGTGGAACGACCCCTTTTCTATTGCCAAGGTAATACTTGCATGGTAAGCTTGTTTCTTCACGAAATCCATTACCTTGTCAACAACTTCTCTCGCCGCCTTGCTTGAGTATTTGAGTCCCAGTTCGAGCAGCATGTCGTGCAACCCCATGACACCCAGGCCAACCCTGCGATACTTCTGACACGTCTCCTGGATGATCGACATTGGATAGTTGTTCTGATCTAGAACGTCATCCAAGAATCGCACACTCATGGCTACAGTTTCTTCGAGCAAGTCCCAATCGATATCACCATCGACTACGTGGGTGTGTAGATTGACCGCACCAAGACAACAACAGTCGTAGGGGGGCATCCAAATCTCACCACATTGTCCCGTAACAACTCCGTTAACCACGATACAATGGTGACTCGGTTGATTTAGGCAATATACATCTTCAATTCCATCTTTCTTAATTGATTTGATTTTTGTTGTAAATCTTTCCGGCTTTCTGCACTCTCTTCCTCTCTGGTCTAACAATTGAGTGAGTTGTTTCTGTTTGTCTCCTGCAAAACCAATAAGCTCTTCAAAAACAATCGCATTTGGTCTATTGATTATCAGTTCATATTGTGTTTTACATAAGAACGGTTTAAGACCACCATGGCCATCTGGCAAATTTCTATACTGCTGATCCCTTCTCTTGTATACGCTGGATACTATGCCAAAATTGCCAAGAAGAATTTGCACATCCTGTAACAGTAGAAAATTGCTTTGAGAAAGTCGAACAGAAAGAGTTCCTTTAGTACCGCGATCCTTCAGTTGAACAGAACCGCCAGCCTGAAATAGTCCTGCCAGATATCCCTTCACCAATTCTCTCGATCCTGACCAAACTAATTCTGGGACACGATTCTTAAACACTTCAATATCTGCGCAAAATTTGTTGTAAAAATATCTAGATAATCTTATTGATGAAATACGTCTTTTCCCCGGTTCTGAACATTTTCTGGACACCACGGGGCCATAATTTCTTGTCGTCTGTGTGAGTTGTCCATCGGCTATTTTGGCGTTAACAAAGTCTAAAACTTTATCACACAATTTGTCTTCATTCCAATAGTCTAGACACATTTGGATACCATGGTCGGTCTTCGCTGTCGTCCCATCTCCTGTAAACGATCCAATAATCAATCCATCCCCATAATCACCGACACACCCCCAGGCACCTTCTCCGGATTGTAGATATAATTCACTTCCAGCCCCAAGCATTTTCAATGGTCTACGACCTGTAGGTGTGATAAATTCATGGTATTCCGTACATCGTATCTTATGACCATGAGACGTAGTAAGTGCATATATTTGCTGCTGCTTACCCGTTTTCTCAACTTGGCTTGCGGGTCGTATGGTAGTACCCTGTAGGACAGAACTGATACATCTGTCATCAGTAGTTACCTGAATGTTCTGCACACCGCCAGTATCTGCTAAGGTTTTAAGTTGAAGCATTCCTTGTCCGGTGTGTAACCTCATTTCGCCGGTAAAACATGGATTGGTGCTAACCAAATCGTGTCGGTATGAGACAGTGTTCATCGTATTGGCTAGGCCGATGTTTAATACTCCTGGGTCTCCACTCTCCCAAGCGTTGTGTACGATCTTGTCCCAGATGTCCTTGGCAGCAACCCTGCCACGTTCCTCACCCTGCCACCTGAAAACGACCTCCCCTTCTTCGTCTAGCAACTTCAGGAAGGCGTCGTCAATACAGACTGAGATGTTGGCGTTGCTTAGCTCACCCTTGTCGAGTTTCGCTTCGAGGAATTCCATCAGATCGGGGTGGTCGTACTTGAGACAGAACATTAGAGCCGACCGCCTGCCGCCACCTTCTCGTAGCTCGTTACACACCGCATTGATGCACCTCATAAGAGATACAGCCCCGGTGGCTTCACCACCGGTACCTCGGATTGCCGAGCCCCGTGGTCTGACTCTTGAGAAATTGAGCCCTATACCACCACCGGTTCCAGAGATGATAGTCACTGCTCGCAGTGCGTCTCCCCACCCCTCCCTGGAATCAAGGTCATCTGTCCACACAAAACAATTGCCTGTCAAATAACACCCTTCTTCAACAACGAATGTATGTGTGTCCGATTCTTCACAGCAAAAAACTTCTTCAAATCTATCTGTGGGCTCAACGCCAACAACTTTGACTGAATGTCTGTTGCGTTTTTTTTCTGCCGTTGTAGCAAAATTATCTCTATGCTTATTCTTCAAAATAAGCTTGTTATCTTGTTTTCCTTCATTGAAAAATGATTGTTTTGCAAAAGTCAATTTATATAAAGTAGATGACTCCCCATTGAATGGATTCGTGTCACGATCCAATTTAATAGAAGATGTTGCTATCCCGACCTCTGCACATATCCTACGTATTTGTCGTATGGTCTCTAGGTCTTTGTTATACCCCATCACCATTCCTCGGGAATCTACACATCCATCAGCAGCAATCCATCCAGCGACAAAGCCTCGTAAATAGTCTTGAGTCTCATCTATAATGCACGGCAGTTTCTTGAAACTTGCTGGCAATTTAGTTGCTACAGTGGCATTGATTGAAGGCCAGTGTGTAATGTCATTGAAATGATCTTCAACTAAATGTTTGCTATTCCCGAACTGTGGCATTCTAGATAGTCTGTCGTTACAGTATAAAGAGCCATCGCCAAAAACAAGACCATGCCTGATTCCCTGTTTGTATTCACCCTCATTTTTGATTTCAAAACTATCTCTGTGTTGGACCAAGAGACAATATGCCCCCCTCTTATTGTCTTCCCCCATAAGCTCTGTGGTCTTTTTCTTTACAATGCCAAAACCTTTTTTAGCTACTGGCCATTCATGTTCGGCTGTTGCAAACAGTGTATCTCCATTCTTGAGCGTAATCTTATATAGCTGTTGCACACCACCAGAAAACCACACAGCGTGCCGAAAGACACCGTCGTTCGACAGAACGTCAGCGTTGGTCCCAGCTAACAGTTTGATTGGTATCAATCCATACTCTTTTGTGTGGACAAGGGTGTCCCCCTGTAGGCAGTTGAGCATTTGCCCGCGCTGACGGCCAGCGCCTCTCCAGATACGACCACCTGGAGAAAAACGATTCGTCTGCAAGATATCTAAGAACCTAGCAAAGTATTCATCACGCTTGGTCCCCATTTCTGCATCAGCAATCGATCTGGAGACTCTTTCACAAGCCTGCCCAAACGTTTCTTCCGCATGGATAGCATACCTATCCCGGAAAATTTGCAGAGCGAATCCATCTGGATCGTATACTGCTATACTCACGAAGCCTCTCCCCCTTCTATCTGCATACCCCCCGCGTTCCCGTGGGTCTCAAATGTTGGCTGATCTGTACCGGGTTGCTGTGACAAATACGACGTGACTAGAGTCCTAAACGGTTCTATGAAGTGGCTGCGATATTGTTGCTGTGCAGCATACGAACGAGAATCTGCAATACGTAGAGCGAACCAGTTGTCGATATTGGTTGGTCCGACATCTGCTACAAACTTGCGGATTGTCTTTTCCCTAGCGGCGTTGCCGACATCATACATGTGCATCGTTATCAAACGAACAACCCTGTCGATGATATCCGGTGATGCTTGCCATTCTGTAAGTTTGGCCTCAGCAATGTTGGCCGACCCTATGGCGTGACCTGGGAATCTAGGCAGGGAAGGATCATCCATTGGCTGCACGTCACACTTACCCAAATCGTGGAACAGGCCAGACAACAAAGTGATGGGGTTTTTGGGTGTGATCAAATCTATGACCGACATCGTGTGTTCCCAGACAGACTGACCATTCCTCTGGATGACTAGACGGGTGCTCTCTAGTTCTGGGAACTCCCCATCTGGAGTCGCCCAGTAGTCGCTAGGCAAGCCACCCGCCTGCATCCCAAGAATGATCGCGTCTACTGTTTTCATGGACAGGTTACCGAATTCTGGTCAATGAAATCCATTGCGACTCCGATCGAGATGGCGTGTGATAAGTGTGGAATAATCTGACCGTTGCCAGCTATAACAACACGGAATGGGATTCCTATCATATAGTAATGTCCTTCGTACTTCTTGAATAATCCGCCACCGCTTGATCCTGGGGTAATCTGGGCTGTGTTGCCGTAGATGACCCATTCTTTCTCTCCATTGTTCCCCGTGATTATCTGTGAAACAATGCCAGTAGTTGGCGATGGGGCTCTCCCAAGTTGACATCCGATTGCGAATACCTCATCGAAGACACGCACTTGGTCTAACATTTCGTTGTCGGCCAGTCTTGCCACAGCCAACTTTTGCTCAGTAAAAAACGACAACAGCGCTAAATCGTATTGCATGTCTTCTGCCACCACTGTTGTAGTATATTGGAACCAATCTCTCTTCTCGTGATCGAAGGCAATGACACCGCAACCAGTATCGACTCTTTCTGCCCTGACTTTGCCGGTTAATGAATCGACCGCATGTAGAATAGTAACGAACCTACTGTGTGTAACATGTGCGTTGGTCAGCACGATATATCTGAACATTCCATCTGTGTCAGTCTCAAGGCATTCAATAATGGTCCCGGAGCCACTCCCCTGACGTGTTTGTACAAGGACCGTAGTGTCCCGCATTTCGTTTTGTTTGAGTGTTATCTCGTCTACTACTGGTGGTAAAACTTCCGTCTCTACTGTTTCTTCGACTGCTGTTGATCCTGCATCGACCACTGTAGTTTCCTGTGGAGGATTTTCACCACGCCCATCTTGGGTTATGGCCACCGACCCTACACAGAAAAAAACCACCATAATTGAGACGAGGCAGGTTTTCCACCTACTCATAACATCGCACCCCCTTCAGAAAAAGAAAGTGAGGCGACCCCCGACCGAGAGCCGCCCCACATGATTTGTTCGACTACCCCGCGAATTCTTCTACGGCGGCGAGTGCGCCGTCGATGGCTGAAGACACAAGAGCAACGATCAATTCCTGATCTTCCGTGATATTCAGATCGGCGGAATTCAGATACCGCTCAATCACATCGATGATGGTTAAACCGTAAACTTGATACTTCTGTGGGAGCTTTACGCCCACAAGCGCCCGAGCGCCGGTAAAGTCTGGCTGACCGGGCACTGCCAGAAGGTCTCGCAGGGCAACCAGATACCCCTTGACTAGTTCCACATCCTCCGCTGGCATCTTCGCCTCGGTCAAGGCGATTCGAGTCGCCAGCTTTGAGAACATGTTGATACCGGCCTTGAGCTTGGGAACATTGTCCTGCCACCCGCCACCGCCACCCCCGAGCGTAGCACAACCCACCATAGGTAGCGACATGGCTACCAACAATACCGAAACGATCCACCACTTCTTCATTTTTCCACCTTCCTGTTCATCGGGAGACAACAGACCCGTTAGAGGTTTATACACCGTGGATCAGTCACTCGACTGATCTCTTTGCCATCTTTCACGACGCTGATCCTTGGCTTGTTTGTTTTCGTTTCCCTCTTTTTGACGACCGTATTTCCAGGTGCGCCTTGGTCGGCGAGGCCCGTCTTGCTTGACAACTGAACGGTCGATCTGGTAACACTCGCCACACTCGGTTCGACCCGTCTTGGGATTCGTGTGGGTTTCTTTACACGCCCCCTGGCACTTCAACTGGTGTCCCCCGCCGCAGGCACACAGATCGATACCAAGCAATATCTTCAGTCGCTCAATCTTTTTCTGCTCTCTCTTCTTTTTGTCGCAACCTCTTTTATCTGCCACGACTTACTCCTTCCCCGTTTCACATTTCTGTCTCATCTTGTCGATCGCCATACTCTTTATGCGACAGACAGTAGATGGGACTATCCCTTGGTCCTGGGAGACTTCTCTCATAGTCTTTTCGTCGAAGAACAACCCAGTTATAACAGCACGCTCTTCTTCGTTCAGACACCCCATCAGTTCCTCGACCATCATGTGTGTGTCTGCGTCACGGTTTGGCCCCGCTAGATGAGACATTGCCTCCAACGACAACACCTGAACCCTTTTTGCCCTCTGTTCTGCGTCCCGCATATGCCTAAACCTACCAGCCAGCCTACCGTGGAAAAACGTGATAAATGAGCCGCTGCGACGGTAGCAGATCATACATTTGAGCAATTCTTCTTTGGCGCAAGCCTTCATATCATCGATTTGCGCATCGTCAGTCCCTATTTGGAACGCTAGCTTCTGTATCAACGGAACATACTGGAGACAGGCTGCGTCGAAATAAGCTTTGGTTATACGGCGTTGCCGTTTCATCATTTGCCAAATCCTTTGTTGAGTTTCTGTTCCATACGTGGAGTCCAGATGCCGTCAACCAAACCTATCTTCATAGCCTGCTGTGGCGACATCCACTTTGTTTGATTCATCAGTTCCCTCAACTGCTTAGCAGTTACCTTCATCCTCCGTGCCAGGGCTGTGACTTTTTTGCGGTAGTCCTCTTCGAGATACCCGGTCATCTGACCATGCCGCTCAATTGAGTCGGGAGCATTATGAATGATTATCGAGTGCAGCATAAGGGATGAGTTCGGAGTAGAATACCGGTGACCCTTCTCGCCAAATGCGGCAATCATCGCCGCCATAGAGTGTCCCTGCCCACGGACAATGGTGTGGACTGGACAACGACACGCCAACATCTGGTCTATGATGGCGTACCCAGAAGCAAGACATCCACCAGGGCTGTTGATGTACATATATACTGGATCAGGTCTTAGAGAGAATAGCTGTAAGTAGCTACATATATGTGCAGACGCTATCTCATTGATCTCTCCAACGACCAACAGACGGCGAGTTCTCACAAGAAACTCTTCGATTATTTCGTCTAATTGGATCGGCACAGCCGGTTCCGGCTCGACCTCTAATTCCGTTTCGGGCTCGCAGTTGCTTCTTCGTTTCTTTGTGTTAAGCTTCATTCTCTCCCCTTCCAGCTTCTAGCCCCGATTGACTCTGTCAATGATTGCGATACCGACCAACCGTGATTGAGTCGCCATAGAATTATTTGATGTGAAAGCCCCATTTCTTTTGCCCATTCTTGTAAGCATTTAGTTTTTCCACGAAAAGTGATCATGTGGTTGTTCCGTCTATTTCGGTTGTTTATTTTTGATGTTGTCCATTGACAATTTGGGGGATTCCCCATGTCCTGCAAAAAGTTTTCAAATCTCAACCATCTGATACAAACAGAAATTCCTCTTCCACCATAGTTTTGATAAGCACGGTGACTACTGTTTGTACATCTTTGAATCATGTCAGCCCATGCTCGATAAATTTTTGAATTCACACGTTTTGTTGCATGTCCATGTATGATTCTGGAACAACCACAGCTTTTTGTTTTACCATTTCTCAAATCACTCCCAGTTATCGACACAGCCACAGATATTTTCCCCATTTATTTTTGCCAACCATCTTAATTACCAAAAGTTGGCCAAATTTCTGTCCAGTTATATCAATTGATTTCCGCATGTTTATCGCCAAAAGGATGACAAGATTGATGTATTTGTTTCAATCTGTCGTGGCTTATAGATAAGTATGTCTGCGTTGTTGACAAGTGTCGGTGACCCAACAAAACCTGTATGAGTTCCAGGTCTACACCACGATTCATCAGTGATGTAGCACAACTTCTACGCAACATGTGGGCTGTGGTGTGTTCGACACCCGCCCGACGAGAAAAAGACACCAGCATGTCGCTGACAGCACGGCGGGTTATCCGCTGACCATTTGATTTGACGAATAAAGCGTTCGTCTCAGATCGTCGTTCTTGATCGATGTATGCTTGGATTGCATCTGCGCATTCGGGGGTTGTGGGGACCATCCTTTCTCGGCCCCCTTTCCCCCTTACTCTGATCACCCTGTTTGACAAATTGACATCGGGTAAACTGAGGCCGCACAATTCCGAAACTCGCAGCCCACTGTGATACATGGTCAGTATAACCGCGACATCCCTGCGAACGTTAGTGGTTCTGCATACGGGTAGACGCTTTTCCACGGCGGCCACAAGAGCATCCACGGCTTGAGAGTCCAAGGCATCGGGAGTCCTCCTACTTACACGGACAGAATCGATCTTTTCCAGGGTGTTGGGGTCGAGAAGACCCAGGCTGATGAGATGATGACACAGACATCTCACGGACATACACTTTCGCCTCACCGTGGCAGGCTTCAGCCCACGTCTGTTGAGATGACTTACGAAGGTTTCGATTGATTGGGCAGTCAATTCTTGTGCCCCGATAAAATCCAGGAATTCTCGTGCATCTCTTGTATACGCAACTAGTGTTTCTTGAGATAATCCTAGTTCTGTTAATATATAAGTTTGGAATTTTTTAATCATGATAAATGCTTCCATGATTCTTTTCGAAGAAGACTGGTTATCGCACTTTTACTTACACCGTAAAGCTTAGCGAGTTGTCTATGGGAGATATTACCACAACGATATGTTTCACGAATTGCAACAACCCCTTCCTCTGTCAGCTTAGCTTGTCCATTTCGCTTTCCCTTGCATGTCATATCATGTTTATTCATATCGTCTTTATTTTCTTTACTGGTTCCCCATTGTAAATTTTCCAATTGGTTATTGATTTTATTACCATCTAGATGACGACATTCCATATCGGGAGGGCATAGTCCAACAAATGCTTCCAATACGAGACGATGGACCTTTCTAGTGTGTCCCTGTTCGTTGCGATATAAATTAACTTGGAGATAACCCTTCTGGTTTGGCCATGGTTTAAGTCGCTGCCATTTTTCCTTAATTTTTCGTTTGCTCCAGACCGATCCGTCATCGCCAATCCGATAGCCATCAAATCCTTGGATATTTTTGAATTTAGTCGTCATGTCCTCATTCATTATACGTCCAACTCCTGCGATTGTTCCACACATTCTCGTTTTTTTTCTTACACCCGACGATGCGTGGACTCGACACCCTCTGTGCCGTCTTCGAGCTTGACAATCCCCAATCCGTGGGCAAACAGGGGTGCTTTGTCCTGTAGGATGCGGCACACCTTGACAGCAAGAGCACGAATTTCAACATCCGCTGCCGGGTTGGCGCGAAGTTCGATCAGATGGCGAACAGCCCTGGCGTTCATGCTGACGACAATCTTGGTCTCAGTCGCGTTCGGCAGAACCGACCGTGCGGCCTGACGAGCCTTCTTGCGCCGCTCAAGCCCACTTTCGATGTCACTGTACATTGCCGACAACTTGCCTGTCAGCTCCTCGTAAAGCTGCCTTGACCGCTCGCAGTGCTCTACCCACATTCGGTAAGCGTCGGGATCGGTATTCGCCAGTTCTTGGATAGCAGGCGGGACGATGAAGGCGACGTTAGACGAATCCACGTACCGTTGGCTCAACTGAGAATACGACGCGATACGATGACGAACCAACTCGTGGGTCAGACTACGAGAGATGTTCCACATGGCGAAATTGAACGTGGCGTGCTCGATACACGCACCATGCCTAACTTCGATCAGATGCTTGATGTGTTCCTCGTGAGACCTTCCCTTTGCTGTCTCGCCCTGCTCCGGCCAGGACTGGTAGCACATGCGACCAGCGAATTCAACGAGCCACTCTCCGTCGTCATCGCCGAGACTCATCATGGATTCGAGCTTCTCGGTAAGCTCTGGCCATTCGTACCCATGCTCATCGAGGAACTCCATAATCCCATCGATTTCCAGCACCGGTTTTCCAACCAACGCAACTCTCGGTTCAGTGACAAAACTCATTCTATTCTCCCTTGATTTCATAGGCCAGCTTGACACCGCTGAACTCACTCGGCAAAATCACAGCAAGTTGATCCACGACCCTCTGTCTCAAATCCAGGGCCATGTCCAACACGACTTTCAACTCGTTTGGTTCTACTGTCTTTGATGTGCGATGTGGAAACATCAGCTTCAGCAACCCAGACCCTATGCGGACTAGGGATCGCTGATTCCTCTGGGACATATCTCCAAAACACACGTTCTCTAGGATGGCAGGCGCATAGTTCCTGTCCCTCATGCGGTGCATGATCTCACTGACATAATCCGCCATGAACCCAAGCCCCTTGGCAAGTTTGGATTCTCGTATCTGCGGTATCTCCCATCCTGGAATGAATCCATGCACACGGTCAAGAAAAGCCCGATCCTGATTGACTGCTTGAGGCAGTGGGGCGAACAAGCTTCGATACCTGGCTGCGACAGCCTTCTTCGTTCGATCGCAATCGATATTGCCAGCGAACATGATAGAACAACCAGACGCAAACTCTGCTGTTCCACGACCGAATCGACCGCTGTTCATAAAGTCCTTCAGCATATCGATCAAGTCACCCTGCCCAGACCATTTGTTGCCGTTACGTCCGCTAGCGAATTCGTCGAACATGACAACATCACGATACCCAACAAGACCAAGTTGACGCCTCAGCTTGTCATAGAAGAGAGAAGCAACCGTAGTCTGGCCACCAGAGACAACGAAGCCGTGAGAACTAAGAGACTGGTAAGCAAAGGTCTTCCCTGTTTCTGGCGGGCCTAGCTCACAGAGGTTGACGTTGGCTTCGATGAACGGAACCAACCTGACCATGTACAACAGCTTCTCTTGGCGAGAAAGACACTCTGGATCGAAACCTATGCTGGTAATCATCAGATCGAGCCATTCGTCGTCGGTGAACTGTTCACGACGCTTTACCCAAGTATCCAGGCTGATGCCCGTGATCTGCATGGGGCGGAACTCTGTTACCAGGAATGGGTACAGCTTCTTCCTCATGACGTAAGATTCATCGTACACGATTTTGAAAACACCCCACGCCCCAGTCGTCAACAGCGTATCTCCGTATTCGGCTATGAGGTGTGGATTGATTCGGACATACTGGTTCCCCAACGATGTAACATCTACCCAATACTCATCCTTGCCCTCATCAAACCGACAACGAATACGACCAATTAGGGTGTACTCTCCATGCTCCCTTATCCGACTTTTGACCAACTCCTTCTGGTCTGACTCCATGAAATGATCGCTCAACAACTTGCTGATACGCTCCAAGCCGGGGGTCGGGTCTGTCGGGTTAACCATCTCGGAAATCAAGTAATCTACAACGAACGTTGGGAGCTTGCGGAATTGCTCGCTGAGGTGGGCGAGACTTTTGTCTACCATAACTCCGCGTTCGGGAAAAATGGCGGCAATCTTTTGTTTGTTTCCTGTATGGACCATTTATTTTCTCCATTTACCAACTGGTGTTGTCATAGTTTTTTCCGCCGACGTAGATCGTTCCCACGGATTGTTTTAATGTTTTTACAGTCGCACTGACACGGCCACTTGTGCGATCCCCACTTGTCGTTTAGCACCCGTTCGAGAACCAATAGTCTACCGAATCTATTACCTATCAAGTCGATCAATTTTGTCATTTCTCCTACAGATTGAAAAGTGCTAGCGCGTCCGATCGCTGTACCGCCGACTCTTCTTCAACAGGCCCAGGAGCCGCCGTATCTGGCGTTCTCGCGGCTTCTGCTGGACTTTCAAGGCAAGATAGGTGTACGACACCCTCCAGATCGTTCTCGGCCTCTACGTGGTCGAAATCGTCTTCTCCGGGGCCGCTACACAGCGCAGCCGCCCCCACCAGAACATACTGCCCTGGCTTTATTTTTTGGCGACAGACTAGACATTTCATCAGAGAGACCTCCTCGCGCGCACCGCCGTTTTTTTCTATACTGCTCTTGAATTCCTATCTACTGGAATCTTCGATTCTGAGCGCTGTATCGAATTGCTACGATTCGAACCGATTGCCTCTTGTCTGTTAGTGAATAAATCACTAGAAACATCCTGGCTAGACAAGAAAGGTATGCCATGTTTAGAATAGTCATGTTCACCTGTACGGTGGTTGGTGTTGACCACCACTCCGATTCGATGACCTGTTGCGCTGGTAGTTCGGTTCGAAAGAAAACTATGATACTCTGTAAGTATAGAGAGTCCAAAATCGCAAAAGCGCTCCAAGAAAATCGTAAAAATCTTCTTTCGCCTGATATTTGACACAATTGTTCATTCTTGCTGTTGACTGTCTATTTTTACTTTAGCCTTGTGGGTCAGCGACTTTTCGACGGCACATACCATGACCCCACGACCACCGTAGTGAGAATAATACTCACACTTCTTATTGGTGCATCTTTGAATCATCGATGCCCATATTTCGTAGATTTTCGACACCTTTTTGTGTCTCGCATGACCGTGTTTTGTGCGATTGCAACCACAGCTTGTAGATAAGCCCATTTTTAGTTTGCTCGACTGAACCGTGGCCACATTGCCGCAGTCACACGTACACAACCATAGCACATGTCGGCTGCTGGCAACGCCGACTCTTTTTACTGCTGTGAGTCTGCCAAATCGAAGATTGGTCAAATCTAACATAGACCTTCCTCTCTAAGCCACAGTGTTCTTCAACAGCGTTCTCAGAGCATCTCTGTTGGAATTCCTGTCGTCGAGACCCATGTTGTCGATGATCAGTTTGCCGTCCAGGTGGTCGATCTCGTGCTGCCAAATTCGGGTTGTGTTCTGATCCCCGATAAGTCTGAGAGGCTTCCCGTTGACCCCAACACCAGTTATGATTGACGATGTTGCCCTTTGTATGGTTACGTTGACTTTCGGCAACGAAAGGCATCCTTCTGTTGATTCCATGCAACCACTGAGGCAGCTTAGGACCGGATTCCAGATTGCCTGACCGAATCCCTTCTGCATCCATACGAACATGCGTACATTCAGACCAACCTGCGGTGCTGCCAGCCCAACGCCTCCATGATGCTTACTCATGACACCGAACATACTTGCGACCAACGCCCTTCTCTCTTTGAGATCAAGCTGGCCTTCAACCGGTGGACATACGTTCAGCAGTCTTGGGTCCGGGTAATGTATCAGTTGCATTTTGCTTCCTCCAGTAGCATACCAGCGAACCAAGGTTTGGCATGACGATAAAGGGCCAACCAGTCCTCGAAGTCCTCATCGCTAGCTTTTGCGTCTGGCAACTCGAACTCCGTGATCGGATCGAACCGAAGTAGCCTGCATACGTCCGGTATCTCACCGTGATAGACCTCCAGTGTAATTCCGTTGACACGACATCTGGCGACGGTCGGTAGCAGATCATCCATCCTTTTTCTCCTTGGCGAGTAGCGTGCCGGTGATTCTCTTAGCGGCGCTGCCAATCAACAACTTGGTTATCGGACCATGGGCACGGATTGCTTCCCGTAGACCACCCACGACAATCTGGTTGAGCTTTTGCCTTTCTGTTTTCTTCTTTCCCATTCCGTGACTCCGTTCGGAAAACACACACACGATAAACTGGCGATGACTGGTGGCGGCGAACCAAACCGCGCAAGGTCCAAAGCCGATAGCGGGATTCGAACCCGCATACGGGTGTGTTGCCTCGAACCACGGTCCGATGGTCTTTGACACCACTTGACCAATCCCCGTATCGCACCAAGCATCGACATTCACTTAGAGCTTGAACGTCTTTCCGATAGACGGACATCTCTGTACCTCTTCGACGATCCAAGCTCGCAAACGGGCTTCCAGCTTCTCCAAGGCGTCCTTGGACACCCTAGTGATCGGCATACCCGGCCTCATACTCTGGAACTTCGCAAGGATGAACTTCTTTGTTGCTGCATTGTTCAAGATGCTTGCCATTACCTACCTCCGACTTGACGATTCCTGTTGCTGGTAGTGCGACGTTGACGATACTCCGGTTTGTCCTTTTGTGACACCCGCTTACCCAAAGACTCTTCTATCTCCCCGATGAAGTGACCGCACTCTGGCCCCACAAATCCCTCACCGTCGATTGAACAGTTCCCTTCCGGGTCTATATCAATCACGATCTGTTTCTTTCCACGCATGTCGTTACTTCTCCGCTTTGGTCAAGAGTGCCAGGAAGCACTCTATCCGCTCTGTTTCTGTCGTGCGTCCCTTGCCACCTCTTCGTTTCTTTGCCTTAGACGCTAACACGTCACAAACCCACGACCCGTCTCTACGATCCTTCCCGATGACTTCTCACATTGCACACACTTGCGATTCGGTTTCATGTCGAAATCACAATTGGTGGTAGAGATACTTCTTCCACACGCCGTGTGCGCCATTTGTCGATTCTCTAGGATTGAATCAACATGAGAGACACGATGCCAGACAATGTTTCGGGAAACCAATGACTTGCGATACCATCCTTTGAACACTTTCATGAATTTTCTCCTATCGTGAGTCAGTCGCCTCGACACTCTCGATCTCAACGTCCATCACATCAAGGTCGTCTCCATCCACGTTAGGAAAGAAGTCGGCGCACATCAAAGCCTCGTTCCCGTCCGCTTCCTCATCCTCGTGGACAAGCACATCAAGTACGACTTTGTAGTGTACCTTTCTCATGACTTTCTCCTTTGTTTTCTCAACGCCTTGATATCTTCGGTTGTTCATAATGTGAACCACCGGGCGAAAACGCCACTATTTCCCAGTCGATTGCTGCGTTGCGGTTGGAATTCTTATACAAGATATCCCCACCCAGTGATGATACCTCCCACACTTGCTCGTTTTGATTGAACTCCACATTCGACGCCTTACGCACGTCGGTAACCCGCCCGACAGAAAAGAGGTCGATCTCGTCTGTGTATAAACCATGCATATTTCCTTCTTTGTCAATTTCTAGAACGACTTTCATATTACGTCTCCTATTTGGTAAACAAAAATTTTACATTTCTGTGGAACGATGATATATTATTAGCTCCAGCATATGTTATACCAGAACGCAATGCTCCTCCATATCTCTCTAACAATGAACATGCGTTTTCTCCGATATCTAGGTATATGATTTTGCCCTCTGGGCATGTGCCTGGTTTTAGTCTGCCTTTCCATTTTTCCTGGATAAATCTCGATGCCATACCGGCATATTGCTTTTTAGACATGCCGTTTATGACGACGGTCTGTCCAGCGCTTTCTGGACATGCACAAAATATTGATCCGGCCATAACAGAACTGGCTCCAGCAGCTATTGCTTTAACAAAGTCGGATGGTTTTCTTATTCCACCATCACTTATAACAGGAATTCCAAACTTAGCTGCTAGTGCCTTGAATTTTAATACAGCAGAAAATTGTCGTTCTGTGCATCCAGCAGTTATTGCGGTCTCGCACGCAAGTCCTTGGCCTATACCCACTTTGATGGCGTCGACAAAATCATATGACTCAAGAATGATATCTGGATTGATGGTATTTCCTATAACTATTTTGGTTGATGGTGAGTAGTGTTTAATTCTTTTGCCTAGGGTGAGAACCGCATTGCTATAGCCATGTGCGACATCGACAAAAATTACGTTGGCACCGTTTCTGATGTTTGATTTTGCTTCATCAAAACTGTTTTTATCTACGCCAACTGAGGCACAAACTATTTCGCATTGCTCTGCTATTTTCTTGATGGAATCAGCTATTTCTCCTGCTGGTAATGCCCTGTGCATTATACCCAGAGCACCAAAGCGATACAGAGCAATACAGAAATCTGGGTCTACCACTGTTGACATATTGGATGCCAATATTGGTATGGGTCTCGTAATTCCACGAATTATTTCCGACGACACATCCACAGACAATCTAGATTCGCAAACATTTTTTGCTTGAGCTATACTAACCTGGTTAAATCCGACGCTATATTGTGGGCGATGCAGACTAAGTGTTGGGTCAACAAAATACTGACCCGTATTTTTATCGAAAAGAACAATTTCTCGCTCAACCAGATCAAGTGCGATATGTTGTAGTTGTTGGTGACACTTCATATGTGCTCTATTATCTTGGAAGAGATGAAGATTATCTATTTCATTATTGGTCTTGTCACCATTTATATGATGAACAACTTCTTCATTTGTGAGTTCTCTTCCAATATGATGAGATACAACCATTCTGTGTTCGTGTTGGTATTGTTTTTGTTGTTCATCATACACCAATATGGAGCCTGTGGTTGTTTTTTTTCTGGTAAGTATTCTGGGATTTTCCCCGTCCTTGAATTTCCTGCTTTTCCCCCTCAATGCTTTCGATATTTTTTGCCGCACTTCGGGCCTTTTTGCTGCATTTTTATCTCCTTTTGTAGCCAGACTAGTTCCACACTTGTGGCAATAATCAGATTGTCTATGGTGTCTAAGTCTACAGGTAGTGATGTGTCCATATCTTGTCCAATCAATTTTTCCACAGTTGTCGCATTTTCTACGAACCAATTTGCGAGAATATGGTCTTAATTCAACAATAGGTGTTCCATCTTGTGTAGCTTTTCCAATTATCATGTACAGTAATTCCCTATAGTTCTATTCGTCGAACAGACGAATGCTTCCTCTTCTCTGTTGGTTTGGTGACCGGCTTAGGTTTCCTGATCTTGACCTGGCTGATTCGGCCATCGCCATTGGACGCAGTGGCAGAGCCGCACATTAGAAAGAACTGTGCTGGACTGATTAGGTCGATATCCCTATCTCTTGCGCTCTGTGCTTTGGATGACAGACTATTTGCGTCAGCTATAACTAAGATAGTTGTCCGTCCATTCACGGACGAGGAGACTTGTGCCCCAGCATTTATAGCGATAGCTTCCATCTCAGGGCGAGTCTTCGGCGACCTACCAGTGAAGCAGAACACCGCCGTTTTCAAAACACCGGTATCTTCGTTGATGAATTTCAGAGCCATGTTTTCTACCTGTAGCCAGTGACCACAACTCGTTGACGACCGTTTGGACAACGTTCCCTGGAAACATGACGACCACGAGCCTCCTGTTCTCTTCGCACCTTGTGGTACGCATAGTTTCCCGTCAGTCGGCCAACCCAATCTTTGCCATACCTGCGAGAATCGTACTCAGATACGATTGCCTTGTAGTTGCCATTCTCACTCTTGACAAATCCAAGGTCGTTGGAGGCACCACCCACATGCTGGCGACGTATGATGATATGTGCCTTCTGAGAACGCTTGTCACCATGATACCCGAATAGGTTCTGTGGGGTCTCGTGGACCTCTATCTGTGCCGCAGTCCATTTGCTGGTTTCCATGAGGGCGTCGACAAGGGCATCGCCGTCCTTGAACTCCGTATTTACGGTGCAGTAGCGACTCAATTTTTGTTTCTCCGTTTCTTTTTTTGCGGGTGTCGTGAGAGCCTTCTCTGATGTATCATTATTACAAGCGTGACCGTGTTTGAGCATCAAAGCTTTCTCCTTGCCATAAGCCACCTTGCCCGAACGAAAGCGTTCATCGGACGGAACGTGTCGGCGACATTCTCTTGATCAAGTTCATCCTGACAATCGCCATCGCTATGATCCCAACAACCGCACGTTTCTGGGTCGAGTCCGCAGTTGATGCAATCATTATCACCATATTCATCGTCGCAACAGCAATCTTCATATCGCTCATCGCAGTCTAGACAAGTGTCGTCATCGATACAATCTCCACACAAGGTGTCGTCTTCGACACGGTTGTTCGTGCCACAGCGGCCACACTTGGCGACATCAGCCATTGAACAATCCCCAGGACAGCCGCAGGCACAATCGACATCTCCCACCTTTTCTCTGCGGAACAGAGCCTCGGGGTCGTTGGAGATAGCGATGCTGAAGTATCCATACTTCTCATCGTGTGGATAGAACTCAACCCTCACGTCGTTGGGGTCCAGACCGGCGTCTAGCCTCTCTAGCTGATGGACTAGACTTCGGATGATCTGGAGAGCCTCCTGTTTTGTAACCAGAGCCATCCTACCACTGTCTTCGTGAGGATTGTCACCGGCTTCCCATTGTGTTATCTTCATTACAGAATCACCTTTCGTTTTAGTTCGCCAATAAACTGGCTTCCACTCTGACCTTCAGCAGCAGCCTTGTTACGAATAGCTTCGAGCGACTTGGTGACACTACCCTTGACTGTAGCCGATTCGAAGTCTTTCGGGGCGACCCCTGAATCCAAGAACGTCTCTCTGAATTCGACGAGCATCTTCTCAACCTCGCCGTCCCCAAAGATATTCATCGACCTGAAGCGATCGACGTAGTTGCGGAAGCACGAGATCGATTTCGGCGTGAGCTTTTTCGCGTCATCCTCGTCGCCATACGGCTTACCGTTGATGCGAGCCGCCATAAGCTCACAGAACCGTACTGTCTCATCCCGCATAGAAGTCACGTACTCGCCAACAAACTCACCGACTTCCGCCTGCATCTGACGCCGCAACTCAGCCTCTTTCTCGTCTTGCACCTTCTGCCGGGCGACTACCTCTTCGGCGCTCGTCGCCTCGATAGACCCCATCCCAGCAATTCGGAATGTGAACCAGTCAAACTGGAACCGTTCACGTAGAGCCTTGGGGTTGGCCGGGTAGTGGCCCTTCAGACACTTGTCCCAGAAATCCGGGTGTGCGTCTCTGGCCTTGCTGATCAGGTCATCGAAACGAGTAATGAAGCTGTCCACCCGCTTGAAAAACTCTTCCTTGAGTCCTCCGATCTGCTGCTCGACTGTCGGCAGCATCTTTGCTGGGACGAAGTGGGAACTACTAATACCAAATGGTGTTGACCATCTTTCTAGCGATTTCCTTGCTCTTTGTTCAATTTGAGTTAGTGCTTGCAACTCAGATTTTGGTACCAAAAGTTTTCTTCCTAGATTGACAATTTCTTCTGGTAAGTTGTTAGGATCATAGCCCACACGAACCAAATCGGTTCTTGTGAGCATCTTGCGAGCACTCCACATACGAATTTTTAGATTGACGAGACAGCCGACCTCGAAGAGGTTAATTGTATCTCGATCTACTTTTGATTTGTTTATGGTTGTTACACTCATATCTTTGTTCTCCTTAAATATGTTTCCACGTTTTGTTTCTCTTCGCGTCATAAATGACGTGGACGCCTACTCCTGTGACGACAGCAATCTCTTTTGCTGTATGGCCTTTCGCCAACAATTGTTTGACGTGTTTGATTTGGATTGCTGTTGTTTTGGTCATACCATGTTGTTCTCCCCGTGGTTGGTATTTGGTATTGTGTCGAATTGAGTCTCTTTGATTTTCAGAGCGAGTTCCCCATTGTAAATTTGTTAGATGATTATTTTGTCTGGCACCATCTGGGCGACGACACTCCATTCCTTTTGGTTGTGGGCCAACGAAGGCTTCTAAAACCAATCGATGAATTGGTCTATCAATTCGTTTTCCGTTGTACCATAGGGCAACTTGAAGATATTGATCACTCTTAATTCGCGGTTTAAGTATTTTACCAGCCTTGGTTCCCCATCCATCAATTATCCTTTTGACACGACCAAGATCAGATACTTGGTATATACCTTGGTGGCTATCAATATCTTTCCATCGCCCTGTCATCACACACTCCTAACTAAGTGTGACTTTCCTCCCTCCAATCTTGGGTGGCGGGCTCTTCTTTGGTGGATTCGCAGGCTTAGCGTGGCGATCACACCACTGCTTAGTGTCCGCGATACGTTGTGCTTCCGTCTTTGACAACGGAATGATTTCAGGAACAGCTTGGTCCAGGTATTCCTGCCCGAGTTGCTTACCCGCTGCAAATGCAATCTTGAGACCGAGCTTGATGATCTGTTCGATGTCAGCCCCAGTGTACCCCCCTGTTGCTTTTGCCAGCCCCTTCAAGTCGAAAGAGCCCGGTTCCCTATCCCTTTTGGAGAGATGGATACAGAAGATTTCCTGACGCTCCACCGTGTTGGGTAGGTCGAGTCCATAGATTTCGTCGAAACGACCTTTACGACAGAATTCAGGTGGGAGTGACTGGACTTGGTTGGCAGTAGCAACCGCGTACACAGGAGACTGTCTGTCGTTGAGCCACTTGATGAAGGTGCCGAAGACTCGACGAGACGCACCACCATCCATATCACCAGCGCCACCGAAACCCTTTTCGATCTCGTCAAGCTGCAAGACGCAAGGCGAGATGCTTTCCAACATCTTGATTGCTTCCCTCATGTTGCTCTCAGACTCACCGACGAACTTGTCCATCAGATTGCCCACATCCATAGCAACAAGAGGCAGGCCGAGTTCCGATGCTATTGCCAGTGACAACAGCGTCTTCCCACAACCTGGAATACCAACCAACATCAGACCTCGTGGGAATTCGATGCCGAAGTCTCTTGCATCCTGGGTGAAACATGGCTGATCGAGCAAGACGTGTTCTTTCAATGCATCGTACCCACCAACGTTAGCCAGCCCACCCTTCGGTGGTTCGATGTAGGTCAGTAGGCCAGATGCACGGATGACACCAGCCTTTTCCCTGATGATGGTGCGCACAGCGTCGGAGTCCAAGTCTTTGTGTTTACGCAGCGCCAACGCCACTCTGTCAACTGTCTGTTGCGAAGTCATGCCACGACATGCATCGACGATCTGTGGGATGATAGCCTTGTTGGGCTTGAACTTTGTTCCATCCGCTTTTGTAACATCGCTACACACAAACTTGATTCGTTCGCCGATCTGTTCGTTGTCGGGGAGGCTGAAGTCGATCTGTGTGATGTCGTGAAGCAGCGCCTTGGGGATGTTGAAATCCGGCCCGACGAAGACGATGGTCTGCCTGACTGACGACACGATTCTGCGAAGTTCGTCCAGCCAACCGATGACGATGTCGTAGCCTGGGTATGTTTCGTGCTTCAGATACCCACCGAAGTCACGCAACACACAAATGACACCCTCTGGGAAGTCGAGGATTGCCCGAAGTTGATCTTCAACCGGGGCTGTCTCTTTGACCTCGCAGACCGACGTGCCCTTCACGCCTGTCCACCCCTGCGCAATAGACCAGATATGGACCTTTCGATCTGTGGCCTCTGCTACATCTATGATCTCACTGATGGCACGATCCTTCTCGAAGGTATCGACGTGCAACAGTGCATGACCAGAACAAATGTAGTCACACATGTTTTCGTGGAATTCTGTCATCAATATTCTCCTATTTAACGTGTTTCCAACTTTGGCCGTTATGAATCTTTTGGATGGTTGTTCGTCCGACACCAAACAACTTGGCTATCTCTTTCTGCGTATATCCATCTCTCAGCATTTCTCTTATCTGTGGTATTGCCTTTTCTGAGAGCTTGGATTGTCCATGACCAGAATCCCTAGTATTCACCCGACCCCCATGTTTAACGGAATCAAACACGTTCTCTGATCTGGTGCCATAAACTAGGTTAGACAGATTGTTGTTGTGTCCATTCCCGTCCAAATGTCTCACTTCCACACCCAAAGGACATGGGCCGACAAACGCCTCAAGAACCAACTGATGAATCAGCCGAGTTGTTCCTATTCCATTTTTATGAAGTCGAACATGCAGATGTCCATCGGGTTTGGTTTGTGGTTTGAGTATCCGACCAGCGACACACACGCCCCTTCCGCCAACCGTCCTCTTGATTTTTCCAAGACTTGAAACCTGATAAGAATCTTCGTAGCCAACGGCATTCCTCCAGATTTCATTCATTTTCTTGTCCCTTAAAACCAAGGTGGGCAAAAAAAGAGACACACAACCCCTACTCTTCGAGCAGGCAACGCACCTCAAACAGTTCGTTCCGAGTGGCTGTGACGTTGAATCGCAGGTCGGCCACCAACAGCGAGATATGCTCCAACAGGACTTCAACCTCGCTCTCGTGCTGTGACGATATTTTCCGATTGACCAAACCATCGGCCTCGACATCCGCTCGATCAAGGATCGCTCTCAACTTGGCTATGACTTGTTTCTGGTTCATACCTTATTGTACATCCAACCAAGCCTTTTGTTCCACGAAAACCCTAATCTTTTTCAGCGGGAGTTATCGGAACCACAGCACCGCTTTTGTCCCTGACTAGGCCGATCTTCTTCAGCAGCTTCTTTTCTGTCTTGCTATCGGCATCACAAAGCTGTGACCAGTGGGAGGCGCAGACATCACGTCCGATATATCCGAACTCGGCGTAACCTCTACATCTAGGAAACTCGCACTGTTCCATCCGACAACTCCCCTGCCAGGATCATGTTGACGATATGTGGCTTCCTTCGACGACCCAGAACTCTGAGACTGTCCAACAGGAAATGGCTGTCGTTGCCATTCATTGCGTCACTCTGGATCAGGTCGATTACTTGTTGTTTGTTTCCCCATCCAACATTCCTGACTGCAAGGTGAATCCATTGAAACAAGTGGCCAGGACCATTAGCCCATTCGCCCTTCTTTGATGTTTCGACCAAGATGGCGTTCCACAACTTGGTAAGATGTGGTTTGGTTGTAGGTTGGGGGACTTTGCGACCGCCGTGGGGTTGCCACTTGCCGATATCTTGGTACCTTGCCGCCTTTGCGACGATCTTGACAAACTTGTTGAACAATCTATCGACTCGCCGCTTCAGCTTCCACACGTCGTCGATTGTATAGGTTGGTGGGTCGATTGGTTTCCCACCAGAGTCAATCAACATCCCGTCTGTAAACGGTACGCTGTAGATGTGCCACATCCCATGGGTTTGGCTGAGACAACACGGAGAGAACCTGTTGATCCTATCTTTGGTGGTTACCGTATTCCAACTACCACTATGGAGTCGATACGTACCATCTGGACGGATCATGACGACATCGGTGTCATGGAACTTGATGGCGAATGCCCTACCTCTCTTTTGTAGTAGGGTTGCTTTCCCGAGACGGTATCCCACCTCTTTGTTGCGACACCTCTTAAACTTGGCTGCTGCTTCCGCATGTGTCATCATGATTTCTTCTTCAGCACATGGACTTTCTTTGGTACCATGACTGTTTCCTCTACGACATTGTAGGTCCGACAAAAGTCGGCGAAATCTATCGTGATATCAGCAGCCAGCATGTCGAAGTCGCAGACCAAATCAACCTTCGCACGAAGTTGGTCCATATCCCAATCCTGGAAATCCTCGTTTTGATCCATAGACTTACCTGGATAGCAGACGATTTTTCCATTCTTGGTGCCACCCTGATAAAGAACAAGGTAGCCACCAGACCGACCGTTGGTCCCGACCTGCCAGTTGTGATCATGATGCTCATCGAACTGGTCTAGCAGATCACGAAGATGATCAGTCCACCCATTGTTGAACACCATGTCCCACTTGACATCCTTTATGTTATCAGGAAGGCCAAGATCATGATGGATTTTGATACAGTGGGCGTAGCTCGTACTTCTGTTCCAACTATTCATGGTGTCATAGCGAAAATGGTCAGACAGAAATTCAATCATCGCCTGCCGAGAGCTACGATCGACGTGTGTTTGGAAATGACTGCTGATGCGTTGTCGTTCTTCTGTAGTTAACGTGTTCATGTTTTCTCCTTAGCGGGCAAAAAAGGGGTCGGGCCTTTTGGCCCGACCCGGTAAGAAAGATGATCCGTTCTTGCCTATTCGTCGTCGTCATACAGTTCGTCAGTGACCTTGCTGGGGTCCAGGTCGGTCTCGCCGACATCGCCTCCGTACTGGACATCGCCACAATCAGACAGGACGTACCCCATCTTTCGGAGAATGCTCGCGCCCTTCCTCCGATTGCTGGTGTTCTTCAACTGGTTGGCCATGGCACCAACGATTCCCTTCTGAACAATGATGGTGGTTTCACCAGTCGCGGTGTTGACTTCGATCACCTCGAAAGCTGGATCGTTCCGAACTTCCTCACCCCATTCGACCTGCTGTGTCTCTGACATCTTTATCACTCCCTGTTCTTTGACAGAACCTCATGACCGGCTATACGCAACCAGTCGCCTGTACCTCATTATACGCCAAACTTCCACGTTTGTTCGACGCATTCTCCAAGATTCTCTGTTTTCGTGTCATCTCCTTCTTGCCGCTGGACTGCTAAGAATTCCAGTTCCTCGACCCAGTAACAGCCTCGACGACCATCGTCCCACTGGACAGAGACGAGCGGGTCTCCCATGTCGTAGCTGACTTCCGTGATTTCTCCTGTGCCGAACGTCGGGTGTTCGACTATGACATCAGTTTCCATTTTTGATCCCCCATGTAGTCTTGCTCCACTGTTTTTCGTGCCAATAATACAGCACAACTTTAACCACGAGGTCGATCGGTCCTATAATGAGACCAACATTCACATCGCGGGTGACAGCGATTGCTATCAAGACGGTAACAGCAGTGGAACAGACTCGCCATGTTATCGACTTTACCAAGTGACGCCGTTTTAACACCATATCGTCCCCTCCTGTCGGTGTATTCACATGAAATGGGATATGACACACGACGAATTCGTTGAAGTTTTAGGCCGGATGAATCGATACCTGTTTGGTGTATAAAAGGGTAGAAAAAAGGAGGTCATTATGACCAAGAGACTTGCGACATTACTGTTGACCGTTTGTTTGGCGGTCGGGGCTACGGGTTGTGCTTTCACTACGACAGGTGAGGCTAGCTGGGAAGTCTATGGCGGTATCCGCACAAGACAACTCAGTGAAGAACCAGCCAAGGTCGAGATTGAGTCTAGCGTCGTTGACAAGATCGTCGAGTCACTGACTGACGGCGAAGTCACCGAAGCTGAATGAAGGGCACTACTCAAGGTACTTTGGTGGACCGCCCAGTGGTACTTTGAGATTCCTGGCGTGTTGGACTTGTTCTAGCTACAGGTCTTAACTTGCGCGCTATTGCCATTACTTGCCCAGTAGCTTCCACCCTTTCCAGACGGAAGTCGTAACCACGCAGAGCGTCCACAACTTCATCGATGGCTTCCCGAGCATCATCACCCGCGACGACCACCCCTAATCTTAGACGAGGTAAACAAGACTATCTGTCCGGTCCCGTTGCAGTCCTTACGCCCAGGATCAGGCTTTCCGTTCGGCATGGCTTCACTCCCAATAGCCGTTATACTCTAGGTCATCATACCCCTCATCGGCCTTTTCGAATCTCGACAGACACCTACACGGAGAGCTAGACGTGAACAGCACCACCACACCAGCCCCCTTGCAATCAGGACAGTCTGGATCGGGCTTGACTTCACTATCCGGCATCTCCATGTAGATGCCGACGAGGTTCATTCCCTCCATCTCTGCAACAGACCATGGGCCATCCGCTGAAGGCCGACCAATCAGGCACACATTCCCCGAATGGGACTCCATGCCATCTCGCAGTTCACGAGCCCGCGATCTATCTGCATTGGTGACCCATTTGCGGTGCATCTTACGACCCCTTGGCTTTGTTGCGATTCCTTTTCTCACACTTGTCGATGATCAGTGCGACCAGCAGGTCACCCAGAAAGATGGCGAGCATTACGACCAACACGACGGCGATGATGCTCCCTCCCCCCTTGTTTGTCTTGCGAAACCCGGACGATTGGGGTCCGCGCCTGGGCAAGCAGGACGTTCATAGCCCAATGGGTCTTCCCCGACCCTTGTGGCCCGATTAGCACGTAGATTGTTTTTGCCACTTTCGTCCTCCCGCCTTGGA
>Ga0164310_10000001_pt1 | contig 200187 bp, 177 predicted proteins | sample GuaBasSedimGuay1_FD_121795 | JGI IMG/M metagenome (GOLD analysis project Ga0164310, IMG submission 121795) | Subseafloor sediment microbial communities from Guaymas Basin, Gulf of California, Mexico - Guay1, Core 4569-9, 0-3 cm | ecosystem: Environmental > Aquatic > Marine > Hydrothermal... | reverse complement strand
TGGCGAGCGCACACTTGTGCCGCTTCAGACTGGGCACTCTGTGTATCTCATCGTTCATGGCATCGGGCTGAAGAGAGCGAAACAACTGCTCAATCTCTTCACTATTGACGGCCGAGTTCCGGAGCCCGTGAGAGTGGCTCGTCACATAGCAGCAGGAATTCATCGTGACATGGAGTTCTAGACGCGCTGTAGATTCCGCTCATGTTGCGACTTGAGCAGGGCGAAGATCTCGCTCACGATCTGGATGTCAATCTTCTCAACTGCCTTGACACTCGAGTCAAAGAACCCAGAGAACAGCTCCGGTGAGACCCCTGATTTCTCCAGCGACAGCGCATGAACGAGCATGTCAACGACATCTGCGCCCCTCACAACTCTCGCCTCCAGTGTCTCAGCTCTCTCAAGTTCATCCCACAGTTTCATGAGAAGTGGGTCGTTGATAATCGACTCGGAGAATGCCTGACGTTCAGCCGCGGTCTTTGCCTCTCTCATCATCTCTCCTCCCGCAATGACCGCAGTGTGAGGGATGTCTGAAATCCTTGACTCGGCAAGGTCATGAAGCGTGGCCATCGTCAGGGCCTGCGCCAGACGTACGTCAATTCCTGAACTCTGCAGGCTCTTGGATATCAGCAAGGTGAGCAGAGCCGTGCCGTAGGAATGTTCTGCTACGGACTCTTGGCGGTGCACATCTACTCCTGCAATGGCCCATCCTGTTCTAGTCAGACGTTTCAGAGCTTCGGCTCCTTGGGCAATGGTGACAATATCTCCAGCATTCACCTTCAATCACCTTGAGGATGGGACTTGAAAAAAGAAGGAAGAGGGGGCTCGTGGCCCCCGCGCGACACTCATCTATGGAAGACCGTCATCAACGACGATGAGACCTGCGATGATGTCCAGTCTGATGTCATGCAGCACTGCCCTGATGTCGGGTGTGACAATCTCCTCACTGAACTCGAAGTTAGTGATGTTCACACCGCCATTGGCCAGATTGTAGGTGGGCAGAACGCCTCCCTCAAACCTGTCCCACAGTGTCATGTTGATTGCGGTGTACACTGCAAGGTCAGACCTTGGAACGACGCTAGTGACGACCCAGGACCTGTCTCCTGATCTGATATTGATGTCTGGATTTCCAAGATAGTCCTGATTTCCTTCCGCAGCAATGGCGAAGGGTTCTCTACCGGTGATGTTCCAGTAGTGGGTGCTATTGGCCAGTTCCATCGCCTGTCTGACGCCAAGGATACTGGCACGGACTGGGGCAAAGATGATACTGGCGTTACCCCCATCAGGCTTGTACAGGTCATAGGCCAGCGTTGCTGCTGTAGCACTATCATTGTAGGACCCGACGTACTGTGCAGGGAGCAATGTCACATTGAGATTGTATGTCGTGTTTGCGTATTCAAGACCCTGAGTGAATCCCGCCACGAGTGAGATTACCGTAGGATCGGTTTCAACCGACCCGAGGATCCCCACTATTCCTGTTGAGGTGCTGTTCTGTGTAGCGACAAAACCTGCCAGTACTCCTGCGAGGAAGGCCGCTTCATGCTGCGCGAACACAGCAGAGATCACATTGTCTGCGATTACGGACCCACCGATGAACGCGAACTTCTGGTTGGGATGGGTACTCGCAACCGCCTGTACTTTCTGGGTCAACTCCTGTCCAATTACTATTATGAGGTCGTACGTTCCTTCGGCTGCAAGCTGTTCCATTATGTCTTGAGCATCATTGGCGTCGGTGGCTGTTCGATATTCATAATGAACAGTGACATCTCCTGCCAACTCCTGAAGCCCTTCATACACTTGGTCGATCATGCTATGGTCTCCAAGACCTGGTTCAAGCATGACCACCGCAATGTCTGATGGATCATACTGGTGTGTGAGGAATATGTATCCTCCAACAGCTGAGAACACCAGTGCAACGATTATTACGGACGCTACGACACTTGACTTTGAACTCAAAATCATGGTCCTCCATGTGGTCGCTTGCCTCGATGCTCAGGTGCGTCGATTTAAATGTAGCGCTCTGAGACTAGCTGGCCTCTCCAGCAGTTGAGTCAGAGGTGCGTGGCAAAATGACATTAGTTATATGCGCGTTATGAACGAAACTTGACGACGATAGGGAGCCTGTGTCCAATATGGCTGATGAGACACTCTCTGAAGTAGCAAGTCTTCTTGAACAGACGCTGAAGGTGCATCGATCTGTGAAGAAGGCCATTCTCTCTACAAAGGAGGGTGTGGTTGTTGCATCGGTCTCTCGTGAGGGTGACATGGACCCCAGGATGCTGGCCACCGTCTCAGCCGCGCTGGTGTGGGGAAGTATGTCAACCTTGAATCAACTCGATGAGTCAGGCCCCTCGTATTTGGTCCACACAACTGGCATCGAGCGCATCCTTGTCATTGTCCAGCCCCACTATCAGCTGGTCGTTGTCTTGTCAAGGGCTGACGATGCCGGCCTCAATCTGGAGCCATTGGTGACCTCCTTTCAGAGCATAGCCACTCACATGGAGCTTGTGATGAGTTCGACTCACACCTTCGGGAAACAGACCATTTTGGGTTCCATCGTGGAGTCGATTCCTGAGGTTTCGCAGGCGATTCTGCTGACGTGTGAAGGACTGCCACTGGGCTCTGTGGGCTTTGAGAACGAGACCGAAGTGGCCGGTCTTGTTGGGGCGCTCTTTGCCAACGGCCTGACATACTCGGACTCGACAGAATCAATCACCGTGGAGTCAAATGGTCTGAAGCTTATCATCACCCGGGTTGATGAGTCTCGCCTACTGGCCGTTGTGTGTCGTGGTCCAAGGTCCAGTGAGATTGCCCAGAAGGTTCGAAGAGTACTTGACGGCGCGATGTGATACTACTCTGCCTCGACCTTTTCAAGAATGTCTAGGGTTTCCTCGTTGCCCTCCTCATTGACAAACTGAAACTCCCACTCATTGAGGTTGATGGTCACAAAGCAGTCCTTGCCTCTCTCCGGACAGTCTATCCTGATCGTCACACGCTCTGATGTCGACTCGCGTATCTCAGGGTTGAGACACCCATCCTCCAGTTTCTCCATGAGGAACATCACATAGGCTTCGGTGATGGTGTTGAGGCTACCCATCATCAGGTTGCGTCCCAGTGTGTCAAGGTAGTGCTTCTTCTTCCGCCCCTCGCGGACAACTCTGATGAGGCCGACCTTCTGCATTCGCGAGATATGCCAACGCACAGTATCGTGATGAACGCCGAGAGACTCTGCCATCTGCTCTTGGTAGCACCCTTCGTTGTTGACAACGTAGGCAAAGATCCTCTGGGCTGTCGCACTCTTCATGGTGACGTATGCCATCTCAGCCTCTTCGGACCTGAGCATCCGCGGATAGTACAGACGCTTGCCAGCGAACTTAATCGACTTCACAAGACCCTCTCTCTCAAGAATCCTGAGGTGCCAGGTGAGAGTGCCGAGGGGTGACGACAGGATGTCAACGAGCTCGAGCAGATACGTGCCCGGGTTCTCACAGAGGACTTGATAGAGCTCTCTGCGGAATGGATGCAATAGGAGCGCGAGCCTCTTCTGTCTTCCCACTGTACGGGCCTCTTCTCTCTCTCTCTTCAGACTCTCTTTCCAGAATGCGATAAAAGTCTTCGGACTCCTCACATGTGCATCTAGTACGCGCCACCAACGGTGCACAACTCTTATTTTGTCTGCGTGTAGTCAAAGTCATCTTCCAGAGAGGAATGGACTTGTGCGGAATAACTGGAATCGTCACTCAGAACCGTGATGACATTGGAGACCTTCTGGTTCGATGCAGCAGGAAGCTGACATACAGAGGGTATGATTCAGTCGGAGTTGCAGCAGTCCGCAATGGCGTTGTTGATCTGAGAAAGGATGTGGGCACCATCGATGAAGTCGACAGGGTTCTGGGCCTGTCACAGATGAAGGGCGACAGAGGTATCGCACAGCTGAGGTGGGCCACCTACGGGGCTCCCACAAAGATCAACGCTCAACCTCACTTCGGTTGCGAGGAGGTATTCTACGGCGCACACAACGGCAACATCCACAACTACGTAGAATACAAACAGGAGCTAATAGAAACAGGTCACAAGGTCAGATCAGAGAACGACGGCGAACTCTGTGTCCATGCAGTGGACAAGTACTATGAAGAGACCGGGGACATGTTTGAGGCCGTCCGGAAGTCCACGCAGGACCTGAAGGGGGCCTTTGCCTTTGCTGTGGGCCGCGCCGACGAGGGAGAGATCTATGCCGTCAAGATGGGCTCATCTCTGGTTGCCGGTGTTGCAGGTGACTCAACGATTGTCTCGTCAGACCTCCCCTCCATTCTACCCCTGACAAACAGGGTTCTCTACCTTGCTGACGGCGAGATGCTGGTTCTGACACCTGACCGAGTGCGTGTGTTTCGAGTGGAGGACGGGAAGGAACTAGACCGACCCCCTCAGGTGTCTACTGTTAATGCAAGGGCCGCAGAGAAGGGCGGCTATCCACACTTCATGCTCAAGGAGATAAACGAGCAGCCCAAGATTGTCGAAGATGTCATGGGAGTCTTGGACGGCCGAGACAATGATCAGTGGTTGAAGATGATCGAGGACGCATCCAATCGCTACTTGGTAGCGTGCGGGTCCTCGCATAATGCATCCATTCTTGGGACGTACTACTTCAACCGGTTGGCAGGAATCCCGTTCTATCATGCCATCGGCGGACAGTTCGAACCCATGTATGGGAACACACTCGACGAAGACAGTCTGTGCGTTCTTGTTTCCCAGAGTGGGGAGACGAAGGACATACTGAACGTACTGAATATGGCCAAGGACAACAACCTTGGCAAGACGCTTGGTGTCCTCAACGTGATTGGGAGCACTCTGATGTTTCAGGCTGACGCTTACATTCCCATGGCGTGCGGATACGAAGTCAGTGTCCCCGCCACAAAGACATACTACTCACAGTCTGTGATCTTCGCCTATCTTGCAGCAAGGCTCGGTGAGAGGAACGGACACATCGACCCCTCTGAGGCTAGGACCTTCATTGAGAGTCTGAAGAGTGACCTGCCTCGTCTGACCCAGACCACTATCAACAGGACCGGGATCCTGGCGAAGAACCTGGCACGAACGCTCACTGATGTCAAGGACCTCTACTGTCTGGGCTACGGGTTCACGGATGGTGTGGCGCGTGAAGGCGCGCTCAAGATAAAGGAGATCTGCTACAACCACTGCGAAGGAATGTACTCCTCGGAGTTCAAGCACGGTCCGTTGAGTATCGTGACTGACAGATACCCCGTAATCTTCGTCACCACCCGTGACGACTCGTGGATGGTGGTCAATCATATCAATGAGGTCAAGGCTCGACATGGACGCGCGATTATTGTTGGAGAGCGAGAGGACACCCTCACACCGTATGTGGATGGAATGCAGGACTACCTTGTTGTCCCTGACTCGAGTGTTCTTCTCAATCCGATTCTGGATGTGATTCCGCTCCAGATGCTCAGCTACTATCTCTCTGTCGACCTGGGCATCAACCCTGACCTACCCCGTAATCTGTCAAAGACACTCACAGTGGACTGATGCCTATTCCATCTCTCCACCAGACTCACCAATTCGTATGGCCCTCATGGCCGAGTCAGTGACAGTCTGCGCGTCGAATCCGTTTCTGATAGTGGCGAGGTCCTTGTCCTCGATCTCCATCACACTGAGCAGTTTGTGCTCGTCATCAAGAACCCACTGACCATAAATATTGAGCCCATCCTCTGTCTCGCACTCCAGCAGTCCGATGGTCGAGGCGCCTGACCACCAGCTAAGGCAGCTGACCTTGTGGCCCATCTCACCCAGCATCTCCGTCCATAGTCGCTTGAGCCGAGTGGGCCCGTGCTTGTTCCTGAAGGTTATGAGGAAGTTGCCCTTCTTGCCATTGATGTGGTTCATGATCTCGGAGAGTTCTGAGTCTGAGAAAAGTGACATGGGATTCAACGACAGGACTCCCTCAAGAAACCATAAAAGCCACTCGATAGGGAGTATTTGAGAGAAGAGGTCTGTGAATCGAATGACCGGCGAACGGCTGACTACAATTGGACTGATGTCTTCAGACCCATGGTCACGACGTGTCAAGTCCCTTGAGGAAGCCTTTCAATCATTGGGCGCGTCAGTCACTCACATTCTGCCATGGAAGGTCACACGACGAGGCTCCACTGACAGACACGTGATCAGTCATGAGGGTTTCGACCTTACGGACCTTGAGATGCTGCTAGTCCTCGACCTAGGTGCCAATGATATCGGTTCTTTCTTCAACAGAGTGGGTGTGCTGACAGCGCTCACCGAGATGGGTGTTCAGATTGTGAACCCGATCAACTCTATTCTCCTCATGCGCAACAAGGCAGAGACAATGCGCAGGCTGATATCAAGAGGGTTGCCTGTTCCGGAGACCCTGATCACAGAGTCCCTTGAAGTTGCTGCCGACTTCGTCCGAGAGCACTTTCCGTGCGTTCTTAAGCCCATCACAGGCTTTGGCGGTCTTGGCGTTCAGTTGATTGAGCGTGAGTTCGACCTTGAGAACATATACGACTATCTCAAGTTTCACAGTCAGATGTTTGGTAAGGGCGCCTTTCTTCTTCAGGACTATGTTCGCAATCCTGGTTACGATATCAGAGCACTTGTCCTTGAGGATGAGGTCATCGCGTCGATGCAACGAATCGCAACAGAGGGGATTACCACAAACATTCACCAGGGCGGCATCCCACGCGTCAATCACACGGACGTGTCACAGATTGCCGTGCAGGCTGCACAGTCTGTCAACGGGAGACTGGTCGGAGTAGACATCATTCCTGACTTGGAAGGGAACCTCTGGGTCTTGGAGGTCAACGCCACTCCCGGTTGGTCAGGTCTACAGCAGGTCGCGGGCATCGACATCTCTCACGAAATCGCTAACACACTCTCACGGCGATAGACTCACTTTCAGAAAGCTTTTAAGGAGACTACTTGCGAGGAGCCTTGCCCAAACATGGTGTCAAGCCATGTGGAATCCGTCCTGTGAGAGCAGGGCTAGTAAGACGAAATTCTGAGGTCTACAGGCATTGACAGAAGTTGCTGAAGCCAAACCAGAAGACGTTGAGTTCCTCCGCGCCAAGCTACGGGAACTGAAGACGCAAGCACGCGATGAACTCGCTGTCCTGAGAAGGGACCGCGACAAGATGAGAGAATACAAGACGATTCGAGACGAGCACAACAAGGAGGTCAAGAGCCTCATCGAGTCGGTGAAGGCCGAGCGCGAGGAACGCGATCGCATCAACAAGGAGATCTCTGAGGCAAAGGAGAAGCGCACCGCAATCCACGCCCAGTTGAAGAGCATCTATGATGAGATTCGAGAACTTCGGAGCAACCTTGTGGGAAGCCCTTCCACTGACCAACGCAGAATGATGCGCCGTGTCGAAGAGCTGGAGTGGCGTCAGCAGACCGAACAGCTGTCTCGGGATGAAGAGCTCGCTATTGTTGAGGAGATTGCTAGGATTGAGGCCAAGCTCCTTGAGATCGGCAAAGAGAAGGAGAAGCAGGACAAGATCAGTGAGTTGAGACGTCTTGCACGACGACTGAAGAGTGAGGCAAGTGAGGCTCATCAGAGAGTCCTCGAACTGTCTGAACAGTCGCAGACACACCATCAAGAAGTCGTACGTATCCGACCTCAGCTTGAAGAGTTCAAGAAGTCTGCCGACACAGCTCACAAGAACTTCGTCGAGTGGCTGAAGAAAGTCAAGGAAGGTGAGAACCGGCTGAAGGAGTTGCGAACTCAGATTGAGGACATTCAGGGCAAGCTCCGGAAGCAGGTCGTTGACCAACGAGGTACAGAGCGTCAGGAGGCACGCGAGAGCCAGCGGGCTCAGCAGCGCGAGATGGTCGAGAGTGCAGTCGAGAAAATGCAGTCCGGCAAGCGACTGACCTTCGATGAGTTCATTCTGGCACAGAGAAGCGTCAGCGACGAGCGAAAGAGGTCTCGCAGGAAGTCGAGAGATCATGATGAGGCTGAGTCAGCTGAGGATTCTTCTGCCACAGAGTCCGAAGCCGCCGAGGCTCCATCTGAACCTGAGGCAGTCACCGAGGTCGAACCGACTGCAGAGCCCGAGTCGACGGCCGAACCTGAATCCGTCACCGAGACCGAGGCAGTCACGGAACCCGAACCCGTGGCAGAGGAAGATTCCACACCCGCTGCTGAGGATGAGGTTCCTGTAGAGAAAGCTGCCGAGGAAAACACAACTGAGCCCGAGGAGTAGACACCCTCCCGGGTTCTCTCTTTGCCCTACAACTTGAGAGTGTGAGTGAACACGCATGAGCAGTGCGAGTCAGCGACCAGTCAGCAGGAGGTCAAGTAGTACTATCTTCTACTCTCTTGCACTGGGTTCAGGTGTCATGAGGTCTCTCTCGGTCATCTTTGATGTCTTTGCATTGAACTCTGTGACGATAGACCCTCTGGTCTTTGGGTTTCTGTCACAATGGCTGAGTTTTTTGGTGACCTTCGGGACAGTCATGGTGTTGAGCGTTCGGAAGATGCACCACGGCAAGAAGCGTTCTCTGGGTTTCTTTCTTGATCCCGACTTCGATCGCCTGCGTCTACTGCCGAAACGACCGATGTCATACCTCGCCATGGCTGGCGGGTTTGCAGGTGTGTCGACGTTCTTCTATTACATCCTGATTGGCTCCTCCGATGCGTCAACGGTGCTCCCCTACGGGCAGATGGTGATAATCTATCTGCTAATAGGCGACCTCTTGGCTGACAAAGACACCCCCACCATTGTGGAGGTCCAGTCCATAGTTTCTATCCTGTTTGGAGTTCTTCTGATTGGAGCAGTTCCCGGAGGATTTGATGTCACTTCCCTGCTGATTGTTCTCGGGCCCCTCAACGTCTCATCAGCTCTGTTCACGTACTATCAAAAAAAGACCAAGCGCTATGAACTCAAGCCCGGACTCCGTGTGGACTCACTGAACATGCGCGTCTGGAGCCTGCTTGTGTTGAACTGTGTGATGAGTCTGTTTGCCCTACCTCTCTTGCCGACAGACTGGGTCCCTCAGGTCCTCTCCTCATTCGGCCCGCTGTTCTGGGTCATGGTGGGTTCATCCTCAGTGACCTTTCTGTCTCTTGTGATGTACGTGCGTGCCTTGGGTAAGGGCTCGATGTCAGTGGTCAATTCACTGTCGGCGATATCTGTCGTTCTTGGACTCCCTCTCACACTGATTGGAAATGCTTTCATCCCTGGTGGCTTCGGAGATCTCACTTCTGACTCGTTCCTATGGGTCTTGAAGACTTTCGGAGTCATCCTTGTGATGATTGGGATAGTCGCACTTCAGGCCTCGGATGTGAGGTCTCTCGTTCTGATAAAGGTCAAGCCTCTCACCGGAGACCTCCTTCCTGACCTCTTCAACATAAAGGGCGTCGAGAAGGCAGCCGCCTTGGCCGGCACACATGACTACCTACTATCTATCAAGAGTCGGAACCTGGCCAAGACTCGAACTAAGATCCTAAATCGGATTCAGAAGATAGAGGGAATCGATGAGATAGAAACCCTAGTAGTAATTAGAGAGTACAAATGAAGAAGGTGAATGAAACATGAAAGGAGTACAAGCATATGTCCTGATGGATATCGAGATTGGAAAGACTGACGATGTTGTGGACGCTCTTCGAAGAATCGATGAGGCGACAATGATTGCGGTGACCACTGGAGGTGTTGACATAGTGGTCCTCCTCGAGGTCCCCACGCTTGAAGACCTCTACAAAATCACAGTCCAGAGAATCCATCGCATCGAGGGCATACGAGACACACAGACAGCCGTTGTGGAACAGATGATCTCCGTCTAGTCCACAATCGCATCCACCCGGCATTTCCCGATTGGTCAGGCTTATTTGGCTTGGCCTTCCCTGTTATCTGTTCGTACTGTTGAAGAGGTTTGAGACGATGGGACAAGCAACACCAATTGAGATAGAGGTGTCTGAGCTCACCAAGAGTTTTGGAGATATCACAGCTGTCAACAGTATCTCCTTGGAGATTCCTGAAGGTTCAATCTTTGGACTGCTGGGGCCAAACGGTGCAGGCAAGTCAACGACAACACGGCTGCTGTGTACTATTCTGAGACCCGACCACGGTACTGCTACTGTTGGAGGATACGACATTCTCGAGTCTCCAGTCAACGTGCGTGAAGTGACTGGTGTTCTTCCTGAAGAGGGGAATCACACTCTGTATCTGACCATGACTGCTTATGACAATCTGGAGTACTTTGCTAGGCTCTACAGTGTGCCTGACGAAGACATTCCTGCGCGCATAGAAGAGCTCCTCAACTTCATGGAGTTATGGGACCGACGCGACGACAGGGCAGGTGAGCTGAGTACGGGGAATCGCCAGCGTCTCGCTCTGTGCAGAGCGTTGCTTCACAGACCCAGAGTACTCCTTCTGGATGAACCTACTTCAGCATTGGATCCCGTTGCTGCAAAGCGAGTCCGTGAGCTGATCATGAGTCTGGCCCGGAAGTACAAGCAGACATTCCTGATCAACTCCCACAATCTTGCGGAAGTCCAGAGGATGTGTGACCGAATCGCTATCATTGACGAGGGCAAGATACTGCTCTCAGGAAAGACCAATGAACTCAGGACCAGGATACAGGCGAAACAAGTCTTCCGTCTCCGCGTGATCGATGATGTGGAGAAAGCCGTTCGGGTCGCTGAGTCCATGGACTTCATCGAGAATGCAGAGATTGAGGCGGACTCGGTGATGATCACTGTGAGAAACCCCGTCACAAACAACTCCACCCTTATCGAGGCACTCCTCTCTCAAGGCCTTCGAATCATTGAACTTGCAGAGGAAGAAGTGAGTCTGGAGGATTTGTATCTTGAAGTTGTCAAAGGAGGTGGACTCTGATGGCTCTGGAGAAACCTATGATAGTGGCCCGGTCAGACCTGAGGATGGCTCTGCAGGTGAAGTATGTCAAGTTCGGTCTGATAGGCATGGCTGCATTAGGGCCAGTTCTCTCAATCCTGTTGGTTGTAGGCTTCATGATGGCAGTACCTACCGAGGGAGCTGTACTATTCCTCTCACCATTGGTGTCATCGCTGCTTGGGATGATGTCGATTATCCCTGCGTCCCTGATATCGGCCAACTCCTTGGTGGGGGAGAAGGAACAGAACACTCTTGAGCCTCTCCTCTGCACGCCTCTCACAGACACCGAACTACTACTTGGAAAGCTTCTTGGTTCATTCATCCCGAGCTCTGTGCTTCTGATTGGTGGTCTTATCGTGACCGTTATCGGGAGCAATCTATTCTTGTTGATGCTAGGACTGCCAACGATTCTGGTGCCAGACCTCGCCGGTCTATTCCTCCTATTGACAGCAGCCCCTGTCATGATGGTGGCAGTCGTCTTCACTATGATTCTCATCAGTGGTCGGGTGAAGCGTGTCTATGAGGCGTATCAGACCTCCGGAGCCGTTGTGATGGTATTCATCATTCCAATGGTCCTTCCAATGACTTCCCTGAGCGACTCTGGGTTTGGAGACCCCGTTCAGCTGTCGAACCTCATCTGGTTGACAAACATAGTCACGCTGCTCATCGCAGTGGTCCTCATGCTCGTGAGTGGTGTCCTCGCTCTGAAGCGCTTCAACAGAGACCGTATGATCTCCCGGGTCTGAGAAGAGCGGACCGTTGCTGACTAGTCCCTCAGCCTCTTCAGGCCCGTGGGATATCGACGAGCAAGGTCGCGGTAGACATCCTTGAACTTGGAGAGCTCTTCGCGGTGGGAGTCTTTCACCTCACCAATCACTCTGGCCGGCACTCCGACAGCAATCGTGCCCTCCGGCACCTCGAATCGTGACCTCACCACAGCCCCTTCTCCTACAACAGCATGTTTGCCAACTATGGCATAGTCCGACACGATTGCCCCCATGCCAATAACCACATGGTCCTCAATCGTGGCATTGTGAATGATGCATCCGTGTCCCAGTGTGACGTTGCTCCCGACTACGGTCGCCTCTCCGGGTCGGGCATGGATGATGACATTGTCCTGAATTGACGTCCCATCTCCCACTCTGACCTCTCCATAGTCGCCCTTTACTACGGCCCCCGGGGCGATGTAGCACTCTTCTCCAATCGTCACCTTGCCAATGACCGAAGCCGTGTGGCTCACGTAAGTGTTTGTGCCAATCCTCGGGACTCTTCCTTCGAACTCGTAGACTGTCAAGGAATCACCTCTTTTCAGTGCGCTAACACGGAGTTATTAGTTTGAAGGTGGGCGAAACCTTCGATTCGAAACGTTAAAGTTCTCGATTTCTATGCCGTATCAGGTAGTCAATAGAGAAACATCGAGGGACTCTGCATTGTCTGATGAACAACATGCTTTTCCAATCCTCCGAGGGGTCTCGGTCAGCGAGAGTGGCGCATTCTCTGGCCATGTGATCATTGTCAAGACTCCTGCAGACCTGGCCTTCGAATGGAAACCTGACTCAATCGCAGTGCTCTCAGATGACATGGAGCAGTACTTTGAAGAGAATCCGAAGTCTCTTGATGACCTCTTTGCTGATGTCCGAACGGTGATTGCCGAGTTTGGTCAGTCTATCGGCCAGTTCGCGACCTTTGCAGCGCAGCACAACGCTATTGCTCTGACTGGAGTCACAGACGCGACTTATGTACTTGAGAATGGCATGCACATACGAGTCGAAGCATCAGAGAATCAGGGCGATGTCTTCTTCATCGACTAGGCTGTTCAGGTGCTAGTGTATCTTTGAATCGCCAAGCCTTTATGCCCCCATGTCAGTCTGAGTTCGGTGGTTCTGCTGGGTGACAGCTCGGAGGTTGACTGGGTCCAAGATGTGTCAATCATTGACTCACGGAAGGTCTGGCAGCAACACTTTCGCACGATGGCTTTTGGAGTCCTCTTCTTTGGTTTCTATGCCGTTTTCCTTCTCATTATCTGTTCGCTGAGCCCGTCGTACATGTCTGTCATCTTGCTTCTGACCTCACAGATACTCATTGGTCTCCCTGCGACACGAGGTTTCTTTGACCTGGGTGTGGCCGCCAGAGAGAGTGTGAGTTTCTACGGGTTTCCATCAGCTGAAAGCAAAGACATCCGTGAGGAGAGAGTCAACAGAGGTGTAGTCCCTCTTCTCTTCGAGTCCCTATCCCTCCATGCCCAGAGACTTGACGCCAAGTCTCCCGACGACTACTCTGACATATCCTGGTTTGTCATCCTAGTCTGGTCAGTCCTCTCAGCAGGTCTGTACTCTCTTGGCATGACTGTTCCATGGTTCTGCGTGATTAGTGATCTCATTCTCATCTTGGCCTGTGTGATGAGCTACGCGAGTGGTCTGCGGATGCGCGCGGAGGTGTGTCTTGAGGACCAGCTTGAGCAGATCGAGTTTCTTGTCCAGAGTCGCCTGACGGCTGTCGAGGAAACCCTTGGGACGAGGGATTGCGGCATCATTCTGCTTCTGCATCGCCGCCGTCGGCATGAGTACTTCTCCGACATTGTTGTCGAAACACTGCTTGCACCTGAGATCCGGCTCGAGTATCATGCAGGTCTTCCTGCGTCGGAGTCCGAGCGCATTATCGTAGAGGCCTCCCGGGAGTCGATCAGGGCCCTGAAGGAGTGCCTGACTGGATTGGAGGTGTTCAAGAGTGGCGAGTGGTGGGTAGAAGAGATCAAGACGCAGTCGGCCTTCGTTCTCAGGATCCTGAATAAATCGACCTCTGTCGATATCTCCAATCCGACCAGCTTTATGGTGAGTCCAGATAGCGTGGATGAGTCCGCAAGGATTCTAAAAGGGGTTCTGCGTACAATCCTACTGGAATTCACGTGATTGCAGCGATAGACCTAAGAGCGATCTAAGGTGAACCATCCGGGGTGCAATACACATCAGACATCGGAGGAATGTGGATGAAAGCGAAGCTCAAAGTCGAGAAGCAGTGGTTGAACCTTGAGCGTCGTAGCATGTCCAAGATGCGAGAGGTCTATGAGAAGTGGGAGCAAGAAACCCTCAAGAAGGCCAAGGAGGCCAAAGACCTGCGCAGTCTCAGAGAGGTGTTCTACCAGCTGGGCGACAGGTGGGAGTTTGGACAGGCCACCGGAGCTTGGCTGACACATGGAGAACCTCTCGATACAGTGGGCCTCATACTGAGAATGCCCGGTTTCTCTGAGCATAAAGAGAGATACGTTCTCTATGCTTTCATGGCATACTCGAAGGGTCTCACAAGCAAGTTTGATCATCTTGGGGACAAAGAGCGAATCATCGTTGAGAAAGACACTCGCAACGGGACTATCTCCTGCTGGAGCACGAGTGGTCACGGATCAATGGACCTCTACCCGACAGTCTTGACAAAGTATGGGTCTCTTGAGAACGCACTCAAGGAGTGCTATCTTGTTGCCCAACCGGGTGACCATGCCCTCCGAATCGAGTGCCCAACAGGTGCTGGCGTTCGTAACTCGGTGCTAGCAAAACTGTGGAGCATTGCCAGTGGGAACACGGAGTTCACACTGAAACCGATAGACGTCCTGACATCTGAGGACATTGAGGAGTCGCTCGACTTCAGGTTCCATCGTTATGCAAAGGCAGTCATCGACCTTGAGCGTATGTGGCGCGAGCTCAGCTCAGGTGCTGTCTCTCGGGCTAAGGAGGCTGTTCTTGATCGAATACCTGACCACATCGAGTCCAAGGACCGCAAGTTGCTCAGGCGCATCGAAGGGCTCCTTCATGTGCTCTGGTTCAGGCCCCCGGTCTCTCAGCTGGGAGCCGTGAAGATGGTGTACGACGAGCTTCAAGCCGAACCGACACCCACCGATGTCCAATCCGTTCTCATGCAATACCTTGGTGAGCTTGTGTACTCACTCAATGACGTGATTGAGAAGGCCAAGTATCTCAAGTGGAAGAGTGTCATCGACGCACAGAGCTTCAGTGAGAGTCCAATCTTCAAAGACCTCAATCTGTCGAATGTGGCGCGTGAGGCATTCGCCGCAGCGCTCGATGATATACTTCAAGAACATACGCTCTCCTACATCGGGTACCCTGAGCGGGCCACAGTGAAGGGCAAACTGATGCGTGTCCTGTTCGGCTTTGCCGTCCTGCCTCTGCGTCTTATCTCTTCATTCTCACAGGCTGTACTTGGCATGTTGAGAAGGAAGACTACTGACAGATCCGACGAGTCCGTGAACCTTCCAGACGAGGCATCAGAAGACAAAGTAGGAGTCAGTGAAGGGTAGACAGCGTCGCAAGAATGAGACTGCCGATACGTCATACTCAATAGGAAGCAGAAGAACCCTCCCGTATTGTAGAACCGGTCGCAGACAGTAGGAGATGACCTTGAAGCGGATTGGCATAATCGGAAACGGAGTGGCCGCTACGACGGCAGTTCGTGAGATAAGAAGCAGTGATCAGACGATAGCAGTTGATGTGTTCACAGACGAGCGACACCCGTACTACCCTCGCCCGAACCTCATCGACCTTGTTGCAGGTCGGCGTACCATTGAAGAGACGATCCGCTTCGACACTGACTGGTATGAGAATCAGGATGTGACCCTATTCGTGTCAAAACCTGTGGTCGAAGTAGATACTGCCAGCAAGAGAGTGGTCACCACTTCGACCACCCATTCGGGATACGATTCCATTCTCATTGGAGTAGGGTGTGTTCCCTTCGTGCCACCATTCAGAGGCCTGTGGAAACGAAACGTCCACGTCCTTCGGACACTCGATGATGCACTTGACATCCGCGAAGGTGTGGCTGGTGCGGGCAGGGAGATAGTCATCGGTGGTGGAATACTCGGCATCGAGCTGGCCGCTGCCATCAAGGAGGTCGGTGGGGACCCCCTCATCGTATCCAACGAGAACACACTCCTACCCCTTCAGCTGGACGCAGATGGCAGCAACCTCCTCGTGGAACTCCTGGAGAGGAAAGGTCTCACAGTCCTCCGAGGTTTCAGCTGTCAGTGTATCACAGGCGATGACTCCGTTACTGGCATTGTGTCGAGCACGGGCGACAAGATCGAGGGTGACCTCGTTGTCATCGCCACCGGTGTCCGCTCCAACACCCAGCTGGCAAAGAACTCGGGCATCGTCACCGATAGGGCGATTGTTGTCAATGATCACATGGAGACCTCTGCCAAGGGAATCTTCGCTGCCGGTGACTGCGCAGAGTGGAACGGCACGTGGTACGGAATCATTCCGTGGGCGACAGCCACTGCACGGGTTGCAGCACAGAACATGCTGAACCCTGGGTCCGCCGTCTTCGATGGCATAACTCCATCCAACACTCTGCAGGTTGCGGGCATAGACCTCACGAGTATCGGAGTGATCCATCCCGAGTCCCCCGAATACGAGTTTCTGGTTGCCTTGGACAAGGAGGCGGGGACCTACTTCAAGGCGGTGTTCAAAGAGGGAAAGGTGGTTGGGGGAATCTCTCTGGGAGAACGAAAGGTCGCGATGAAGCTTAGGACTCTCATCATGAAGGGAGTTGATGTTTCAGGTGACAAGTTTTCTGTGTTCGAGCTGGATTAGAATCACTCCATCTCCACGATCGGTTGACGCCCCTTTCCCTGCGGCGTCAACGTGATGACATGGTCTGTTGCTCCTCTCAGCTCCTCCATGTGCGTGACGACGATGACCTGTTCCACTACATCCAGATTCTTGATTGCATCAGGTAGCCATCTGCGTCGCTGTTCATCAAGTCCGGCGCCGGGCTCGTCAAGGATTATCAAGCCCGGAGGAGGTCCCGCTATGGAGTGCTTCTGGAGTGCGGTGTTAACAGCGACTCTGAGAGCGAAGTTCACGCACACGTCCTCTCCTCCCGAAGCTGCCATCAGGGGAACCTCATGACCCTGGAGGTTGTACAGCTTGATGTCATATTCGTCATCAATGGCGAGGTCACTGTACCTGTCACCGAAGAGTTCTCTGAAGATTGCTCGCGCCTCATTCCGGATGAACGGGCGCAGTCCTCCCTCCGCGACATCAGGAATTGATGATAGGATCTCTCTGAGGTGGCGGCCGGTCTCAAGCTTCTCTCTGAGTTCCTTGGGTCGTTCTGCAAGGTCCTCCGACTCCAGCTGCTTGTGGACCTCATCAATGGAGCCCATGATTCGCGTGAGGATGCTCTTGATGATTCTGCTCTCCTGTTCCTGCCCACTGGTCTGTCTCATGCTCTCAAGGGCATTGAAGGCGGTGTCCATCTCTTCTCTTGTTGGGAGGTGTTTCCGGACCTCTTCCAGCCTCTCCCGATATGTATCAAGGTTTGCTATTTCCTTCTTCAATGTCCTCAGTTGCTTCTGAACCTTGTCGCTGTACTTGTCGTAGATGCCGAGACCCATCATGGAGAACAGGTCCATCCTCCGGTCTCGCGGAGTCATTCTTGACAGACGGTCTATCTCTCCCTGCCGGACATAGGTCAATGCGGAGAATGCATGACGGTCCATTCCGAGAAGGCTCACAATCTCGCCGTCCACCCTGGCGGGATCACTGACCACGGGGTCTCGATTACCCTTGATGTAGAGGTCGGCATTGGTCACCGCTCCTTTGTTTCCGGGATGGATTGTCCGCACCACCCTGTACTGTCTTCCGTTGATTGGTGCGGTGAATACGAGTTCAATCCTTGCCTTTCTTGCGGAGTGTCGTATCAGGTCTTCAAGGCGCCTGATACTCTTCTCCTTCCGTGTCACCCTTCTGAACAGAGCGAACTCAATGGCCTCCAGTATTGATGTCTTCCCTGATCCGTTCTGGCCAACGATAGCAGTGGACCCCTTCCTGAAGACTATCTCTTGGTCTCTGAAGACCTTGAAGTTCTCAAGGTGTAGCCGATGTATCACGAGACATCACCTCCAATGAACTCTGGTAAGTACTGAATCACTTGTCCCATCATGGGATCCGCAGAGTGTTCCATGTACTCCCTGATTGAACTCTGCACGTTCAGGGGTTCGGACATCTTCAGGTCTGATGCTCCTGCACACTCCCAGTTTGGTTCAATGTACAGGAACAGGGGATTGTGTTTCTTCTCCCCGTATTTGATGACATCTGATCTCAGAATCCCTCTCTCCGTTTCAGAGTCGATGATTCCGTTGACCTGCATGATTATGATAGGTTTCTCCTTCTTTGGAAACACACCGTCGAGACGGCGCTTCATCGTGAGGCTTGCTTCATCGGGTCCCATTCCGGTGATGTTCACGCCCTGTATCAGCTTGAACTCGCGCACATCGTTCAAGGTCTGGACGGTGTACTCATTCCCCTGACTATCGATATCCACAACAATGATCTTCTGGCTGCTCTGGAGTTCACGACTCCAGTTGACGACACAGGTCGACCCCGGTCGCCCGAAGTCATAGTCCTTGTCGAGAAGGAATGCGTGTTTGTGTCCACAGCCATAGTAGTTGAAGTGTATCGGGAGTTCGGTTCTTCTCACGGAGATGTTGTGAGCGAAGAAGAGGGCTATCTCCTCCTTTGGGGTGACCGTGTTGATGAGTCGCTGAACGCGGCTCTCAGGGCACCATGAGACGAGGTGTATCTCTACTCTCTTCCCATCGAAGGTATCCGTGAAGCTTGCGTAGTGGCTGTCACCTGTTGACTTGATCAGCTCCATGGTCTCTAGTCCGCGGAGTGTGCTGTGGGTATACCTGAAGCCGTAGGGTTGGTCATGGTTACCCTGAACAACATACAGCGGAATCTTGTCCTTCAGGGACTTGAAGACCTTGATGACGAAGTTCTGATCTTCAACTGAGGGTAGTGGGTTGTGATAGAGGTCTCCTGTGTGGACTATCATGTCCGGCGAATGCTTCACCGCCGTGTCGATGGCCTTCTTGAAGCACTTGCGTACGTCATCCCGTCTCTCAGGTAACTCGAAGAGTGAGCTGCCCAAGTGAGAGTCTGAAATGTGTGCTATTCGCACCATGCGCTCCACACCCCTTGTTTACCTCTGCTGGTGACACGATGTTCTCGGCGGTATTTGAATTAACTTGTCGTGTGTTGTTTAGGTGTTTAAATCGGTCCGTCCCGTGTGTTGATTGATAATAGGTGAGTGACAATACTATGCAAACCATCACCGACATTACAATTACCGTGAATCTCACTACGGCCGTCCTCTCTGCCATCCTGTCTGCCTACGTCATTCGACTGTGGTACCGGCAGGAGCACAGGCTGACGACAGACCTTCCCCTGATGTTCGGAATAACCTTCATGGGACAGGCTGTCAACAACGTGCTACTCGCACTCCCATTGATGGGTCTCGTTGACGATTCCATCATATTCTTTCAGATTCGAGCACTGTGGATAGTCACTACGATATTCCCGCTTCTCGGAGTCGTCATCAACATCTGGTTACCCCGCTATGAGAGATACCATCATCGCATCCTTGGAGCTCTCGCTGCGTACTGGGTCGCAGTGGTATTGTTGAACTCCTCAGAGACAATGATAATCCGTCTGCACATGCCTGTGATCATCGCCCTCACGATTGCCATGATCGTCACATTCTCGATTACTTGGAAGACTGGAAGGTTGCAGGAGATTCGAAGTGACCTGCTGGTTCTGACCTTTGCTCTTGGGACTGTGGGTCAGGGCATCAAGGCACTTTTTGGTCTGGACTCTGTGGTCCAGATTGTCACAGCTATCGGAACAATCCTGATTACTGTCGCCCTGGTGAACCCGTGGTATCATCGGAGGCTAAGGTCAGAGCTGCACGACACTCAGTCAGAGGAACTGATAGGCGCATATGCGTAGTCGTGAATCGCATCACTAGGCGCCAAGGAAGAGCCGCTTCAGCAATGAGAGAACTGCCCTCTTCTTCGGCCCTGTCTTGATGATTTTGCCACCCAGTAGATCCACGAACATCGTGGTTGGGACTGTGGGAATGCGACCTCTGTCAAAGAGCCAGGCGTATATTGCAGTGCAGACCAGAGCAGCGTTCTGCCTGCATGCTGCAGCAACCACCGGATTCTTCCCTTCCCGAGCTCGAGACTTGGCGAACTCAAGGTCGAGCCCTGTTGGCAGGGAAGAGATGAACCTGAACACAAAGTCCACAACGAATCTCTCTCCCTCCAGAGACCTGAGGTCCTCTGGCACTTCGCCAAAGAACTCTGTGAATGATGGACTCCGAACAGGATCGAAGACCCCCAGTGCTGCGCCCCAGCCCGTCGCCGGGCTACTGAAGACTGGCTGACCTAGAGATCTCGCAGTGTCAAACAGTGCCTTGCGGACGTGCATCACATGGCTGTCGAGTCCGTCAACCACCAGGTCTGCGCCGTCCAGGAACTCGTGCACATTCTCTAGGGTCACCCCTTCTTCAAACACTTGCACTTCTGCGTCCGGATTCATCCGTAGTATCTCTTCAGCGATGACCTGAGCCTTGTTTCTCCCAAGAGTGTCGATGGTCGCTCCCAGTTGTCTGTTCATGTTAGAGGCCTCAAATACATCGGGGTCTGCAAGTCTGAACTTTCTGAAGCCCATCTGAGCCAGTGTCAGCGCGACATCCGAGTTGCCTCCTGTGCCTGCCTGTGCAACGACCACCTCGGAGATCCTCTCCTGTTCATCGCGGGTGAGGATTCCGATGTTTCTGTCAAAGGACTGCCAGTAGTTCCATTGTCCTTCTTGTACCAGTGTCATTGAACCAATCTCCTGTCCACAGTCGTGGCGATAGCATGACCAGAGGGAGGTCCTCTGGCCTTGCCGCCATTGAGGCGAATCTCATATGAGATGCTACGCAATCTCACAAGCTTCGAGGATTGACTTGTTGGTTGTGAGTGGATTCGGCTTGGCCTGGATGTGACTTGCCTTCACCTTGTCCTCAAAGGCAGACGTCTTCATTCTAGCAAGAAGTGTTGGTCCCAATCCACCGGTCTCTCTTGAGTGGGCAAACTCATAGTTGATTCGGAACATCGCCTCCTCAAAGGACTGGACAAAGTCCACAGTGTCTACGTCACTATTCTGAAACATGGCTGCTATCGTATAGTGTGGTAGACCCTCTGAGACCACACCCACCACGGTGTAGTCGGTGATCTCCGCCCTAGTCTTGCGGCACGCTTCGGTCATGGCACGAGTTATGTGCTTGTCACTCAGTTTCTCACCAGCAAGATTGACGATCCTCCCCTTGCGCCCAATCTCAGCAATCGTATACGGGTCCGTGTTGATGAATGTCACCAGGTCTCCAATACGATATCGATAGTACCCGAAGTTATTGGTGATGACGATCTCGTACCGTTTGCCCATCTTCACATCTGACAAGGGCACAACTGTGGGGTTCTTCAAGTGCGACTCTTCTTCAGGGATGAACTCGAAATAGTTCACGTGGGCAAGGAGCTGAACACCCGGCCCTTCGACGAGCTGCCCCCCAAGGTATCCCTCTGACGCGCCATACATCTCAAGCATGCTCGCCTGAGGTAGGGTTCTCTTTATCCATTCAAGATAGGGACTACAGTCGATTCCCATGAGAGTGAACAGTGTGAGGTTGGGCCACAGGGTCTCCACGTCAAGAGTCCCGTCGTCATTCAAGGCCTCTCTCAACCGTTTCTCGTGTTTGGTTCCTTTGAACTTGTCGACCAACCACGGACCATATTCGTTCTGCATTCTCCTCACAAGTGACAGTATCAACGTAGTAATCCCTTGGAGCCCAGTGACGTTGACAGTGGCAAGGAGCCTGGCGTAGGCCCGCATCTTCAATTCTATGTCTGTGATGTTGAAGACGTCCTCATCGGGTTTCATCAGTCGTTTGAAAAGAGGGTTCAGCCGACGAACCATCGCACCTGTTGCGTATCCCACTGGTATCCCGTTTATGTGGTCGATCTCCGCCGGTGCGCCCATTGTCACAATGGTCCCATCGAACATCCGTGTGTTCTCAGGATTCCTGTTCATCCATGCGAACCACGTGGTCATCGTACCGGCTGATAGGTCTTTCGAACCTGCGGCCGTAACGGGGAGCCTCTTTGGTTCTCCTGAAGAGCCGCTTGATTGCAGGTACCATATCACGTCGTCGCTGGTCAGTATTTTTCCTCGCGGGTTCTCATGTACCCTCTTGAGATAGGGTTCGAGGGTGTAGTAGTCACATAGGGGCACCCTGTCCGAGAACTGCTCTGGAGTCTTGATCATGTCGAACCCATACTTCCGCCCCATGACTGTGTCCCAGTGGCGGTTTAGGATGGACATGAGTTTCTCTTCGCTCACCTCAACTGGGTGGTTGAGTATGTGCTCAATCTCCGAAGCTTTCCGCTTTGCAAGGGTCGAAACAAGCTTCCGCATGATTGACATTCTGATTCTCTCCGATGGTTCAAGTATCTATGAACCGTCGTCAAGGTATCACTCTAGGATTATGATAAGTGGTTGGTAGATATGACAAATCTGGCAATGTCCTTGTATTCGGTGTTTTAAGGACTATTCAGGCTTAGATAGTAGTACACAACTCTATTACCATCACAAATGTGTAATACTATAATATGCGAGCGATACTAATACATTCTTCGTAACAGAATGCACGGTATTTCGCACTCTTGAACGGTATTTCACTGCTGAAACGCCGCCATCATTCCTCCGAATCTTGATCGAGCTTCTGCATCTACACTGAATGCCTGAGTGTTGAAACCCTTGTCTGTCAAGACTCGTTGCAGGTAAGCGGCCAGATGTTGTCCGCTGTAGAAGGGTGTCCTGATCTCGACGACCATACTGTTCTTGTCCGAGCTTGGCGAGGTGACACAATATGGAAAGCCAGCTTCGAGTCGCCCCCGCAGTGCTTCAAGTTCTCTCTTCGGGCCTTCGACGAGCATAATGACTTTGTCTGCAAGTCCACACAGCTCGACGTCTGGAACGTAGTGGAGGGTGAAGGCAGAACGTCTGTACAGAGATCGCGTGACGGCCCTCGCTGTGCTTTGTGGGAGAGTCGCTCCCAGAAGTAGTGTTTCTCTGAATCCTGATGGTCCGGGGAACGCCCAACCCGCTGCAAGAACGATCTGTTCCTGTTCGGTGAGGTCAATCTGTCTTCTGGCAGCATGTTCTTCAATGACAATCCATGAGGCCTCACTCTCCGGAGACGGAGTCCTACTCTTGAAGTCAAAAGACGTCCTCCAGATACCTGACGACCTATCGAGCAATGAGAGTCGAAATGAGACTCTCTGCCCTTGCAGAGGGACAGACTCTGGAGGGATCTCGTCATCCTCCTTCGAGAGCCCGATCACTGCAACTCCACGGCGGGGGTCTCTCAGGACCATCCTATCACAGACATGCCACTTACGGGGGACCTTGCCGGACCTAGTGCCGGGTCGCCAGAAGTATCTTGTCAGTCCAACTCGCCGAAATGAGGGCAGGAACCACTCATGAAGAATCCACGGCATGGCGATGGCCCTGAGGCCGTCGCCCTTCTTCCTCGCGACGTATCTCTTCATGTCGCCAATCCTTGGCCTGGAGATTCGTGAGAGCCTCCCAGCCAGTGACACGACCTCATTCGAGATGGCGACATTCATGCTCTGAGAGAGAGACCTCACTATCAACCTGCCCAGGGTTTCGGCTTCCTGATCCTCCCAGTCGTGTACTGCTTGGTGTACGGCCTGAATGCACCACAGTTTCGAACGAGTCACTTCAGAAATGGCGAAGAGGACCAGCATTCGGTTCACCCAGACAGGGACCCCCTCAGGAGGTCTTGGAGTGAACTCCCATCTTGCCTTGGCGAGGTCTTGATTCACTACCCTTGAAAAGACATTCACAAGCGCCTCATACACGTTTCCCGGCAGACTTGGGGGTAGGAGGTTGTCAAGTTGTTTCGTGAGCGACCTTGCTGATCGCAGATGGCGATGGTCCTCCTGAAGAGCTCCAAGGGTCTCTTCAAGCTGACTGACTGGGACCTTTCTTGTAGAAACGGGATCGAGACCAAGCATCCTATCAAGGCTCTTTGTTGAGAACCCTGACATCATCTCATGTGAGAGCAGTCTCTCTGCAATGGTGCCGTCAGCCATCCTCTTGCGCTGGATGGTCCTGACGAAGATCCCAGTCACGGCCCACCACTATATCCCCTGCTTCCTTCCAATCTAATAAAGTCTGTCAATCATAGCCGAACCGCCTGCATTCTGTTCCGAACAAAATGGCGATACACAACTGATAACAACAAAAACAAAGAAAATGACGCTCTGAGTAACTTATACTCCTAGTCAGGATAGAATAGCCAGATTACTCAACAATCTGGCGCTTATAGTTCTCTCACCTTCTCTTCAACAAATTCAACTGTATTGTTCGTAGAGGTATTGACAGGTGAGTGATATGTCAACACGGCTTGCTAATGTGCTTGAGTCGTTGTCACAAGAAGAGCGAGGTCTTGTCGATGTGACGAGGACTATGGAGATGCTCTACACCAATAGTGACAGGGTTGTGCTCGATGCCGATCTCATGGTGTGTGATGTTGACGAACCAGCACACTTCTCAATGCGATTTGGCCTTCGCAGTGAGATTCTTAGTGATTTTCCCCGATATGCCGTGGTCGCACCAAATCCATTCGTGCCATGTGACATCCCATCACTGGTGCCCCTCATTGCCATCGAGGCCAGCTCGCGCCGGCTCAAGGGACTGCGTGGCGTCGAGATTGAGCAGGCGGGGGAATCGAATCAAGTCACATTGACCTTCATTGGAGAGCCCGATGTAGGTAAGAGCAATTTGAGTCAGTTGGCGAGTGCAGTCAATCGCGTGATGGATCGGTGGAAGGGTTGGACGAGTGTACTCCTCAGCATTCTCGACAGGGACCCTGTCATGGGCCCGGAGATGTCGGGAGTTGATTGGCGAGAATTCCTGGCGGGAGAGAGCGGGTTCATAACAATGCCATGGTTCAGACCTATGACGTACTCGGAGCGGGCGCGTGCCCTAGAGTCTGTCGTAACTACTAGTCGAGCTCTACTGGCATCGTTTCTCTCGCTGGGTGAGATGAGACGTAACATTGTGGTGGAACTGCTGAACTGGCTTGAACATCTCGAGCCACAGTTGCATGTCACTACGGGGCGAGTTGAGGAGACTGTGGAGGTTGCATGATGCTTGTTCAAGAACATATTGTCAGTGACGATGGATACTGTCCGGAGATTGTTAGTCCAGCCTGGCTTGCCGGCGCAAAGGCCGGTCTTGCTCAGTGCTTGAGCCGGAGACACACCTCTGAATGGAATGAATTCATCGATTCCCTTCTCTGTCTTCTAGAGGCCATGCGCGACCTGTCGCCCGTTGAGCCTGGCGCTGCACCTGATGACGGGTCCATGTATGAAGCACTGGGCGGTTACGTAAGCGTTGTGGGAAGAGTGAGTGGTCGTGGTCTTGCATTCGGAGTCTCTCTAATCCACCAGCAGAACGTGGCTTCGTTGTTTCCAGGAATGGCTCTCACCTCGACGGGACATGAGATCATGGTTGACTTTGAGGACCTCTGTTCCTTCATGAATCTCGTACCCATCAGAGGACCCATTGAAAGAGAAGCGGAGGTGCTATACGAGTGACAGACCTGGAGGCAGTTCCTGGCGTAGGCCCCGCCGCTGCCAAGAAGCTCAGAGAGGCGTTCATCACCACGGCCGAGCTTCTAAGTGTGCAGAATCCTGTGGAACTTCAGGCCCGCACAAAGCTGGGAGAGGGGACCGCGGCCAAGATAGTGAAGAATGCCAGAGCAATGACCGGGAAGTTCGGTTTTAGGTCTGGCCTTGAGATCGAGGAGGAGATGGCCAATGCTGCAAAGATCAGTTTTGGCATCAAGTCTCTGGACGGAGCACTCTTCGGAGGGATTGAGGCTGGCTCTGTGGTGGAGTTCTACGGTACTGCACGCGCCGGGAAGACTCAGTGGTGTGCTCATCTTGCCGTGCGTGCGCAACTGCCGGTAGACCAGGGTGGGCTCGACGGACGGGTCCTCTGGCTGGACACAGAGTCTTCATTCAAGACATGGATCATCCGGGCCAATGCGATTCGTTGGGGTCTGGACCCTGATGTCGCCCTTGGCAATATCGGCAGGGCTGAGATAATCCTCAGCAGTCAGATTGACGACATCTTTCAGACAATTCCCAAGATGTGTGCAGAGGAAAACTACAAGCTTGTCATCATTGATTCATTGACTGGCCTGTTCAGAGCCGAATTCACAGGTCTCGAAGCGCTGAGGGTCCGCCAGCAGGAGATCAACCGGCTTCTCAACTACATGCGACGCACTGGTGCAGCCACAGACGCCATCTTCGTCTACACAAACCAAGTGATGGCCAAAATCGCGAACTACGGGGGCAACCCCAACGCTCCAGTAGGAGGTCATGTACTGTCACACGCCTCTGACTATCGATTCTATGTTCGCAAGAGCCTGAAGGACAAGCGGAAGATAGACCTTCAGGACAATGCTGGTGTTCCGGAGTTCAGCAAGGAGTTCTCTCTGGGATGGGGCGGCTTCTATGGTGAGGCCAGCGAGAAGAAGGACTCTGAATCAAAGATCACCAAGTACTTCGATGAACATGGGTGGTCACTGAGAGCATTCAGTTCTGATTCGTCAGAAGACGATGAAGATGAAGAGGTGAATGAGGAGTAGGTGTTATGCTATGACTGGCACGCAATGGATGCTAAGAATCTACAGATGCAAGAAGTGCAATAATTCGGGGTTTGTGAGAGTGCGTTCCAAGGAACAGGAATCCACCTGCAGTCTGTGTGGTGCCCCCGTGTGGCACACTGAGAACACGATCTATGTGAGTACTGTCGAGGAGGCCCAGCAGAGACTACGGAGTGCTCTTCTCAGGAATGCCTTTGAACGTCCAGGTCCCAAGCGGGGGCTCGGTGTCAAGAAGCGCGTCTACAATATCGTGGCGTCTCTGGTGGAGACGAACCACGGGAAGCCTGTGACCTCGAAGCGAGTGATGCAGGAGTGTTCAGACGCGAACATATCGTCACATCGTGCCAGTGTCTTTTTGGATCAGTTGGAGGAGGAGGGTCTCTTAATTCGACAGGAGGGTCTCGTCACTGTGTCGGGAGGTGATGACCTGTGACGGTAGCTGCGATGCACTCTGTGTCGAGAGCCTCCGTGATCAGTCTGGCAAACCTGCTGCTCAGAGAGACTCCCAACAGGCTCACGATAATCTCTACCGCCATCCCCGAGATGGACCCTGAACTCTATGTTGTGACAAAGGCGGAGTGGAAGAATCCCAGCAAACCTCTGCTCGTGCAGATGCCCCGGCTCCTCTCCCTGCTGGAAGCACTCAGGGGGACTAGAGGAGTCCCGACAGAGGTCTACCTTGACAGCAATGATGGCATCGCGGTCTATCTTCCCACGGGTGTCCATATCTCTGACATTCCAATCGGGCCAAAGGATGCAGTGAGGTTCCTCCAGGATGTCATAGATGACACAATTGACTTCTACTTCAACACTGTTCGAGAGGTCGAGTCACACTTCTGGGTACTTGCCAGGAGACGGGGTTACAGTCCGCTCATCGTTGAGAAGATCGGTCGAGGTGTCAAGGGCTTCCAATCAAGGTCCTCTGTGGCTATGTTCCACTCTCTGTTGCGACAGTACTTCTCAATCAAGTTCAGGATACACACTTCAGAGTCGTGTCTGCGAGTGGAGGGGCCTGCATGAACGCAGCCGCCACTGATCCTATGGCCTGGTTTCCCTACAAGCCCAGGCCCCATCAGGACAGGGCGGTGAAGTTTGCATCGGAGATCTACTCCAACAAGGATGTAGGACTCCTCTCTGCTGATTGCGGCGTCGGCAAGACCATCGCAGTGCTTGCAGGATATCTCTCTGCTAGGGCCAGTGATCCGGGTTTCAGGCTCATTGTGACCACGCGCACTCACTCACAGTCGAAGGTGTACGAGGCTGAGCTGACCGAACTCCGCAATATCCAGACCAGTGCCACCACCGGGCCCCTCACTGCGACGAGCATGGTGTCACGTGTTCATGTGTGTCCCATGAAAGGGCGAATGGAGCAGTTCTCCTCAGTGGGATTCATGCGCCAGTGTGCCAAGATGGTGAAAGAAGGACAATGTACATACTACTGGAACTGCTACACAAAGGCTAGAGGTGAGGGACGAATCGTTCCTCGACCGGTGTTCCAGAGCCAGGTCCGTTCACTGTTGGCCACACAGGTCGTCACGCGTGAGTCTGCTGTGAACACAGGCGAGACTGCTGATCTCTGTCCTTACGAGATTCTCCGAATGTGTGCACGTGAGAGCCGGATTCTCATAGGTCCCTATGATTATGTCTTTCGTGAGCGGGTGCGTGACGCCCTGTTGTCATCCTTGGGAGAGACCCTCCCTGACATCGATCTATTGGTCGACGAGGGTCACAATCTCCCCAATCATGTTCTACAGTCAGAGGCAGCCGAACTCAGCGGTGACGACCTCCTCTGGCTACGGAATAACAAGACTGCAATTGTGAAGGAGACAGGTATCAGTTGGCTTGAGGAGACCGTCGACTTCCTGTGGGAGACAGTCATGGTTCACCTTGATAGTCTGAAGGATGAGACGCAGCTCAACACATGGGATGTCTACCCTCGGTTCGCGGTCTCAGCTCAGATCAACCAGCTTGTCGAATACTCCAGAGTGATGGAGGGCGTGGATGAGTCCCTGCCGATAGACACACCTCTCGACAGACTTGTGGCCTTCCTGCACTCTGGCTATCGGGCGACACAGAGTGAGGACTGGCTCTCTACCCTCCAGCTGGCACACAGGGTGGAGGGAAGGACACCTGATGTTTCAGACGTTGTGCTCCAGATACGCCCACTCAATGCTGCGGGTCTCATTGCACCAATCCTTCGTACGGCCCGGGCTGCAATAGTGATGTCAGGCACATTGCGTCCTCTTCCCTACTATGGCAAGCTCCTTGGTGTCCGCACGGCACCGACCGAAGACTTGCTGAGTCCATACCCCCACGGAACGAGGCTGATACTCCTTGACAAGAAAGTGTCTACCAAGTACACACTTCGTACACCCGAGATGTGGCGGGACATCGCAAAGCGAATTGAAACCGCTCTTCTCGCAATGCCTGCGAACAAGAGCGCAATGATTGCATTTCCAAGCTACGCCATCATGAGAGAGGTCCTGAGCTATGGAATTGAGTGTGGTCACAGGGCCCAGCTTCTTGAAGACCGCTCTGTCAGAATCGAGGAGGTTGAGAAGGCTGTTCTTGAACGGCCACACGCGGTCTTCTGTGTTTACGGTGGGAAGGTCAGCGAAGGTATCGACCTTGTAGAGAAGGGGTCAAGCATGATTGATCTCATAGTGTGTGTGGGCATACCCTTCAGTCCTCCTAGCAGTCACCAGAAGGCACTGCAGGCCTTCTTTGACAGGCGTTACGGGGAGGGCGCAGGATACAGGTTCTCTGTGGTCATTCCGTCGATTAGACAGGTCGTACAGATGGCCGGTCGATTGAGAAGATCTCCCGAGGACCGTGGTGTTGTTGTCCTTCTGGATAAGCGGTTCATGCGTCATATCGCGATGTTCGGCGAGGATGCGGCCTCGGACCTGTGGCCATACGAGGATGTGGGTGAACTCAGACGGGCGATACAGATGTTCAACGAGGAGGGTTTGAAGTGAACAACCATGGTACTGGGTGGTGGACGCGAACAGCCCTCGTAGCTTCGATACTTCTGGCGTGGGTGATGATGCTCGTGACAGCACAGACGTTCACCACGATCATAGTGTCACTCTCTGGAATAGTTGGCACTCTGCTGATTGTAGTGATGATACGCCACGCCCACCATCCAGTGCGATTCTTCTGGGATGAGAGTATGGGTGTCCTGGTCGTTTTCAGGTCTTGGACAGTAGAGGCACTGTCAGCAAGACTCCTCTCGAGTGTCCCTCTTGGCATAGACGTCTCGTACTCTGGAGTGCGTGTTCTTGGAGCCATGAATGAGCGATACAAGAAGGTGAAGAATGCGACTTTGAGCTTCTTCTTGTGTCGACCCATTGGGAACAGCTCCACAAAGGTTGGAATGGTATGTTCACGACGCCTGCTGATGACAGGGCGCCCCAAGGCGGTGGATGCACTGAAGTCACTGGTCCACGAGGATGCAACCCTTCTCGAGAGCGCCATGAGGGCGTCATACCCGCACACGCCGGTGATTCGGGCTGAACTCAGTGACATGCAGATGATCATGTCGGGAGGTGCCGCAGTTCATGCCTGAGGTCAGTCATCCCTTGGCCCTAGAGATTCCCAGTGGTGTCAGCGTCACAGCAATCATGGACTTTCTGAAGCGAGGACAGGGCTACGTATGGAGCGTCCTGTCAAGGGGACCCGTGCCACTACTTCTTGGGCATCCACCAAGATCCAATCTGCCGGAGGTTATCGTGATCAGCAAGATGCTCTTTGTGAATCCGGGTGATGACATCGCTAGGGGCAGGTTCGTCATGATGCTGGATCTTCTCAACAGACAGAACGGAGGGCATTCCTGATGGGAGGTAAAGCGAATATCTTGGGATCAAAACCGGCGGAAGACCCTATCGCAGTGATTGAAAGAAAGAGCACTACTGTCATTGGTGACACAGGGGTGAAGTGGGACAACCGGTCCATTAGAGCTCCTTGGGACCAGGTTCTTGTGTTGAGTCTATTCGGAATGGCCCTCGTCTTCCTGGCTCCGCTCGCCGTGATAGGGGCAATACTGGTCGCGTTGGTCTTCATTGCCTTCTCCTCTTCTCTCCGCAGATATCTTCTCGCCAGAGCCTTGTCACCGCTGCGTCTTCAGGAAGTCCCCCAACTCGACGTGACGTACAAAGAAGTCGAAGGAACCCTACAGTGTCGAGGGGTCGGTCCGATTCGGTACATTAGGGGGGTGGATCTTGAGAGAGCAGGGCCCATTCTCTCTGGAGACTTAGGACGATTCATTCGCGGAGTCGACACACAGTTCGGAATCATGATTGCTGTTTCTCTGCAACGGGAGAATCCAAAGCGAGTTGTGGAAGATGGAGTCCTGTCTGAAGGTATTGTCAACTATCTTCAGGAGAAGTCAGGCGAAGGTATGAGGTCATACTTCGACGTGCGTGGAGGCGTCTGGAAGTCTGGTGTCCGTGTGATTGGCCTCTCGCATGACCCTGCGCATTTGTCTCTGTTCGAGTCTCAGGTGAAGGGCGCTCTGCCCATGAGGGACTTCAAGAGAGCACAGAGTGACGATCTCGGGAGAGTTCTGTCCGAACTGTCTGCGTCATCCGTGTCTCTCTCGTTCAATGCGACTGGGCGTGAACTCGCTGAGTGGTTGGTACAACTACCCAGTGAACTGGCGTCGGAGGTTGGGACGAATGTTCCCGGCGAATTCGTCTCTCCCATCCGCAGTAACGTGTTCGACATCGCCATTGGTGTTGCGGTCAATCCTGAGACTCTGAGAGAAGGACCACCTGTTGGCATTCAGTTCAGTGACCTGGAGAGTGGTCTCATGGTGTGCGGAGGCGATTGGGACCGGAGAGTCGATGTTCTGGCGGTCCTGGCGAGAGGACTTCTCGATCAGGGGAAGAGGGTACTGTTCATCACTCCTCGAGAAGAGGGCCTGCGTCTGGCAGGCCTCGATGAGTCTGGTATCGCAATGGTTCTTGGAAAGCACTTCATCCTCAATCCCGTGGACTCCGAGGGTGTGCCTCGCCACGAGTATGTTTCGAGACTCTTGCTGGCTCTTGAAACACTGGCTGGAACAAACCTCAGCTCAGCGGCAGACTTCGAGATATCACTGAATCGAGTTGTGGCTCTAGGCAACGCGACTGTGGCAGACATCACATCAATAGACGAGTTGGTCCCGAACGATGATGATCAGAGACGACCGGAATCCAAATCCCGTGCGTCAAGCCTCGCATTTGATGCTGTGAAGCGTCTTCATGAGGGGTCCGGTGCCCAAGCCTTCTATGGCAGCCAGACCGTGCCTACCGAGAAGCTGGCCAAACATAGACTGGCAGTGATTCAGGTCAATCTGGGAGCTGCAGACCTCGAGTCCTTTGCGATGCAGTTGTTGTTCCTGAAACTGTCCGGTCTCCCACGTGATGATGACCTCGTCGTGGTATTCGATTCTCCGCTCAACCTCGACTTCGGGGCGTCACAGATGAGAAAGCAGCAGTTGCTGGCCCTCAGGTCTGTGCAGGCATTAATGAGGCGTGGGCCACTCGTCGTGAGCATCAACAGTCCTTCAAGCATTCCCTACGAGACGATTGATGCTTTCGGCTCTTGTATCGCCCTTCGGATGCGGGACACACGTGACATTGCTGCTGTTACTGATCTGCTCTCGCTGACTGTTGTCGGCGGCGGAATTCACAGCAAGAAACGAGTGTCCTCTCGCGAGGGTTCGTTCTTGCGGGTGATGGACCCCGGTTATGCCTTGATGTCCCACAGCGAATTCAAGACCTGTGTTCCTGTGCGCCTTGACTATGCGCCGGAACTCGGTGATGTCAACTCTGAACAGTTGTTCTCTGACCTGGGTTCAACAGGATCTGGCCCAGCGCAGGCTCGCACTCTGCTCGAGACCCTAGGTGGCAGAGATGTGGAGACCATGGCCAATGTTCTCAGATTGCTGACAAAGTACGAACCGCTGACTGAGGAGTCAGTCCGACAGTTCATGAGGTCGCGTGGAGACCCTGACGCGGACATTGAGGCCATCTTGGCGCGTCTAGAGAAGGCCAGCATGATACTCAGGGGGCATGAGAGTCACGGCGGTGTCTCATACACGAACTACAGGATCACCATGAAGGGAAGCATGGCACTCAGACAGACTGAGGAGGTCTCTCAGGAATGAGTTCACTCTCCGGCGTTGGAGGAAACGTAACACGTCTTCTAGGCGATGTCGGAATCACTCCTCGTGGTGTTCAGACAGAAGCAATCGATGCTGGCCTGCTAGAAGGTCAGAGTGTCATGGTCGTGTCTCCGACTGGCTCAGGGAAGACCCTCGTTGGCGAGATGGCTCTGCTCCGTGCAGTCATCGAGGGCAAGAGAGGCGTGTATCTGGTCCCCCTTCGAGCTCTGGCGTATGAAGTGGCACGGAGTCTCAAGAGTAGGTATGAAGATAAGGCAGTAAGAATCGGTGTGACAACTGGAGACCTGCATCTCACAGGTGACGAGATGGCAGAGTTCGACATCATTGTCACGACGTACGAGCGGGCTGACTCTCTGCTTCGCCATCAGACATCTTGGTTACCCAGCATTGGGACTGTAGTCATTGATGAGATTCAGACGATGTCTGAGGGTCGGCGAGGAGCACGACTGGAGAGTGTCATTCTTCGGCTCAAGCAGATTGTTGAGGGGATTCAGATCGTCGCACTCTCTGCCACAATTAAGTACCCCGACGAACTCGCATCATGGCTGGAATGCGAACTCATCCTGTCTTCTGATAGACCCGTGCCTCTTGTCAACAAGGTGTTCGTGGCACCGAACCGTGCGGCAGCTGTCCAACGGACTGTGATGACAGTGGTGCAAAACAACGGTCAGGTCTTGGTGTTTCATCGTACTCGTCGAGAGGCCGAGGCAGAGGCCATCAGATTGGCTGAAGAGGTCGGAAGGCAGCTCTCATCAGCTGACAAGAAGGCCTTGGATGATCATCTTGTTTCAGACAGAAGGCTCTCATCACGTATTGCAGGTACACTGCGCAGGATACTGCATGAGGGAGTGGCCTACCATCATGCCGGAATCGGTTCCACTTCTCGTGCACTCGTAGAGCGCCTATTCAGAAAAGGCCTCTTGCGTGTCATCTGTGCCACGACCACTCTTGCGTCCGGAATCAACTTGCCTGCGCGAACTGTGATTTTGACCAGTGTGAGATCACCTGATCGGCAGATGAGGTGGCTGTCTGCGAACTCTGTCCATCAGATGCTGGGTCGCGCTGGGCGGCCGGGCCACGACAGAAAGGGGTTCGGGGTCATTCTTGCTGGAAGCCGGGGCGAAGCCGAAGACATCACGAACCGCTACTTCACTCGTGATACTGAGAACTACAAGGAGGTACTCCGCCCGGTCTTCGACAGAATCACCAGCCAGATTGGAAAGGAGTTCTCAATCACTGAACAGGTGCTCGTCATCCTCGACCTTCTGCATGAGTCGACCGCTGGGGACATTGAAGACTACCTGGCCAACTCGTACCTGTCCTTCAGTGGGAGCAGATACGCCCGAAGTCCCATGCGTTTGCTCAACATACAGTCAGCCACCGCTGAGGCTGCAGTCGAGCTTCACTCTCTGTTCGACACAGTCCAGGCCTGTCGAAGGGGGCTTCTAGGCACAGCGAACATTCGGGAGTCCAACCAGGAAGTGATTGGTGGGATCGTAACAGGGTTCGAGGGTGGACACTTCTCCTGTAGATTCTCAGCAAGAGTGCACCCGAGTGGCACTGTGGAAGGGGCGAGTTGTTCGTGCGGAAACTCAATTGACGATGACGGAATACTATGTGTTCACCTTGTGTCATTAGGTCTGGAAGCTGCTCACAACGAGAATACTCGCGAGTTGGCTGACTACGTGATTCCCTTGGCGCTCGAAGTCGCCAGCCCAATCAGAACACTGACTCGTCTGGGTCTGGCTGAGGGAGGTTCAGGTGGAAAGATACGTATCACGAGGTTGGGAAGGTCCGTCAACAGACTCTATCTCAGTGTACCTACAGTACGAGAACTTCTCGCCAGACTACCGTTCACTGATGATTCTGTCGACCTGATGTCATTGTTGCGCCATGCAGTGAGCATCGAGGGATCAATAACGCTGGATGAATCCTTCGTTCAGTTTGTCGGGGAGGTCGCAACCACATCGAGGTCCATCCGCGAGATAGCAGATGATGTTGGAATAGCAATAGGTGATGCCCTCGGTCTTCTTGATCGGACGCGCTGGATGCTGTCCGCCATCTCTGTTCTTGCAGACCATGGCGGCCTTGAGCATCTCAAGAGCATGTGCAAGGACTTGCTCCAGACCATTGGCTCACGATTGGAGGATAGGAGGAATGATGATGGAGACTATTGAGGAAAGAAACGAAGAGGCTGAAAAAGAGCCTATTGAAAGTGACATAATCACAATACTGAAAGCTGCTGGATACAGAACACGCGAGTATCCCAACGGGATCTCACTGGGTGTGCGTTTGGAGGGAATCCCAGGGTCTCGTTGTGTCCATGCCGATGTCATTCATGTCCTTGACATGCGAACGGCCCGGTTCGGTAACTCAACACTGGCAGTCCAATCCTCGGTCCTAGACAACATGAATCTGGAGATTGAGCATGTCCTTGAGGACGTGGGGCTCAGTGGGATTCTGCATAGGACTGAGATCCTCTCTCCTCACGGCCGCAGACATTTCACTACCCTCAAGACGCGGTCAGGAACATCTTCCTATCTTGTTGAATCCCGCATGATCTATGTGGTCCACTCAGATGATGCCCCGGGCCCCGGCGACCTTGAGTGGTTGACCTCACCCAATCACATTGTGCGGTTCAGCGATTTCGGGCTCATCCAAAAGAGTGATGCTCGGTCACTGCGTCAGGAAGTGAAGGGGCTGATAGTCCCGGAGAAGTGGACTGCCCTTGAGAGCGGCCTGCGTGCCTCTTGGCGAAGCATTCTGCCACTCATTGCTGGCATGGCCTCACTGATTGGCCTGATCTCTGCAATGATTACGTCGTCCGGATCACTACTGTTCCCCGCGATTGTTGCAGGGGTCTCGTTTCCTCTCTCTGCGTGGTTACACAGGTCTGCTCAGGCCAATCTCTCAGAGTACGATCAGCTGCAAGCAGAGGAGACCGCGTCTATCGAGTCCCTTGGCGATAGGAGACGTGTGTCAGTGACTGTTGATGAAAATCACGACAGGCTGCGATTGGTCGGCGACCTCAGGTTCATAGTGACGCCGTTGATAGGCGGGGCCATCGTTGCCATCGAGTCTCGAGATGTTGAGGCTGCCGTATCATCTCTCTGCGCTGTTATTGACGAGTGGGTGCGCTTGTCTCCGGGAACGGAGTACTCCAAGGCCACTGTGGGAGGCGACCCTGGTCTTGCAAAGTTCCTTCATCTATTCAACCATCTTGGTGTCGCTGACGAGGGTGACAGAGAGGCAAGTCTGAGTCTGGCCTACGCCGCTCTCTCTGGTCATGCAACTCTGCCGGTGCCCTTTGAGGAGCTCATAGCCCACACCACCACTCTGCTTCAGGCCCTCTATGACTGCGGGATACTGACTGCTGATGTCAAGGACACCTTTGATGACATTCTGAACAAGACGGCAGCCAAGAGCTATCTGGAGGAGACCGACCCCGACGAGGAAGAAACTGTAGAGGATTCCTCCAGCGATGGTGAGGATGAGTCCGGAATCGATGCCGACTCTCTGGCTGAGATGGCTGCGGCCGGTCTCGATCCTCCCAAGGAAGCAGTCGTTGAAGAGTCAGAAGAGACAGTCCTTGTGGCTAGGACGATTGAAGTTCACCCGAGCCCTCCGCCCCTCTCCGAGCCTCAGACCGGAGAGTCCGTGGTGAAGGAGGCCGTTGCTCACAGAGAGGATAGAGGTCCAAGGAAGGAGCGTGAGGCAGTTGAGGCCTAATCTCTTGCTGGACTCAGACTTGGTGCACTGTTGGGGCGCCGCTGGCTCAGGAAAGACTCTCTTCGCCTGCCTCCAGGCCGCTGAGTACAGTCGAAGTGGCACTGTTGAGTGGATCAATACTGATGGGAAGGTCGGATTCTTGAGTGCGTTGAAGGCGACCACAAGAGCCCTTGGCGGTGACCCCTCTCGCATCTCCATCACTGTTGCAAACGGTCATCGCAACGCACTGAAGGCCGTCAGGAGGGCAGTGGAGACCATTGCTCCTGACACAAACCTCCTCATCGTCGACCCCATCACTCGTGTGATTGACATGTCTCGGGAGGAAGACGTTCTCTGGGGTCGTGAGATGATTGAGGAGGTCCTTCCTTCTCTCGTGTCGCAGACTGAGATTGGAGTGCGCGTACTACTGGTGAGCGAGGTGCGATATCTCGACGTTGGCGTCCTGCCAGTGATGTATGACACGATATCCCGATGGAAACCGCTGAACTTGCACATGGCTCGAGGTCCGGGAAGGTACTCGACGATATCAATTCCGGCGGGGCCCGATGAGGAGGTAGTGGCCATCATGAGACTCGGGAAGAACGGCGTCATTAATGTCACTGCGGAGGGAATCCCTCCTGAATGTCGCGGTGGTGATACCCAGTGTTTGGAAAGTCAATCCTTCGTCTGATCTCTCTTGCAGTTGCAGGTATAGTGGCCCTTGTACTGGGTAGCAGCCTTCTGAGTTCCGTTACATCAGTCGTCATTGCTTGGCGAGTCGGGAATCCTGTTCCACTCATATTGGTATGTCTTGGGACTGTGGTTCTCCTGCTCATCTCTCGATTGAACCTCGGTGCTTTGCCCTCAATGGTTCTGGAAGTCGTCTCGTGGATAGCGGGAGCCTACCTCTCTGTCATTGTCTTCTTCATGCTGCTGCCCTTTGGATTCATAGCGGGCATTGTTGGTTTCGGTTCCACGTTGGTCGTAGTAGGCCTCGTGAAAGATACCGGGGAGATTGTCGACCGTTTCTCGACACTGCTCGATCAGGCGACCTCGGTAGCTCCTCGGGTACCACTCCTCGCACAGATGAGCTCAGTACAAGTCAGCCCCACAGGTGCATATCTCAAGGGGTACATCATTCCTCACACCCATCGGTCAAGGATGATTGCCATCCTTCGAGAGCGTCCTGCTCTGCCCATGTCTCTGGCAAGATGGGGTGATGTAGATGTCCTGTTCCTCAGATTGCGTGGAGTTCCGGCCCTGCCTGAGCAGGTGCGTTCCCTTTTTGCAGACAACGGTATCGTAGACGTACGAGAGCTTTCACCCTTCATGATTCGTGCCATCATGAGCCTCCCCATGCTTGAGCAGCGTGAGGCCGGATTGTCTCTGGATGCATACAAGGTGGCCACAGACCAAACGACTGTCGAGCGTTTGATCGAGATATGGCCTGAACGAATCACAGTGTTTGCACACTCCGGCAATCCTCTGGTCATGGTCCGGTATGACCTTGCCCCTGGCTTTGAGACACATCCAATTCCTCGAGGTCTTGAGCCTCGAGTCGTTCTTGAACTAGACCCAAGACACATTGAACCACCGACAGGAGATATCAGAGTTGCAGCAAAGTCAAACGCTTGATGAGATGCATGTAGAAACGAGTACCCTCGTCAGACTGTCACCCCGGCAACTAGATGCCACCCTAGGTACGGTCATTCTCCCACAGCAGGTGAGTCTGATACACGGTCCCGATCGGGCGCCGCTCACATTGGTTGCCCATGCTATTGCAGCTGGAGGAGTGCTTGCAGGCGGTAGAAGTGTCTTTCTCGACTCGGGCGGGAACTACAGCCCCAATCTGATACGCGCACTCCTGGGGACAGAGGCGACAGAGAGCGTGGGACGCATGGTCGTTGCCCCGGTCTTCGGGCTACCCGATGTACCGACTGCCCTTGAGGGCATCCATGGTATGGACGATGTCAGGGTCGTTGTGTTGGACAGTCTGACGGGAGCATTGAATCTCTCCGGCGACTCGGGGTCCAAGAAGCGTCAGAGAGCCCTGTTCCGGGTTCTTGAGTTGATACGCGAGCTGGTTTTGAAGAAAGCAATCCACTTCGTGATGACGGACTATTCTAGCAGGGACTGGAAGACAGGTCAGGTCAGAATCATTGGCGGGAATGTGCTGGCTCACAGCATCGACACGTCGGTCTATTGCTCGGCCATCCGGACCATTGAGGACGGCATACTTGTCAGTGTAGAGCGAAGTCCCGTTATTCCTCTGCCAGACTCGGTAGCAATCAAGATTGGGTTCAGAGGGGCCCGGTCTCTCAAGCGGAGGTAGGTGAGGGTCTTGGGTGTGAAGAACTGGAACAGCGTCATTCATTGGCGTTGGACCGGCGTTGAGGAGATCACTCCCGAAGTCATTGCCATTGACTTCCCCAACTACATGACTCGAAGAACCTCAGTCATGCGACCCTCAAGAGGTCAGAGAATCCCGATGGCCCATGTTCGCATCGTCTACAGCACCATCCGGCAGTCGTTGAGGCGCCACATACTCCCTGTGTTCATCTTTGACGGACCACCTGAACATCTGAAGCGCTGCCCCAATCCTGACCTGATATCACGAGCAGAGTCCCTCTATCGTCAGTATTCAAAGTCCGGTGACACCCAAGACAGTGAGGTTGTGGAGTCTCTTCGAGATAGTAGGGCGCTCAGTCTGTACTTCTCCGCAAACCACGCGAGTGACATATGCAAAGCCTGTGGGGTCCCCATGGTCAAGGCGCCCTCGGAGGCGGAACTTGCAGGGGCAATTCTGTGCAGAGACGGAGAAGTGGGCTCTGTTGTGTCAAATGACGCTGATGCGCTCCTCTTTGGCAGTCCTCATATGACAAGGAGTCTTCATCTGTCGGAAGGACGGATTGAGTGCGCTCAACTGAGCGAGTTGGAGGAGTCTCTCGGCCTGAACCTGGATCAGCTTAGAGACCTTGCTATCATATGCGGGTGTGATTTTCACAGGAAGGGCATCAAAGGTCTGGGACCAAGAAGAGGGGCCGTCCAACTCCACCGCCACGGGGATCTGAAGACCTTGCTGAGGTCTCTCGGACTGACCACAGATGAGATGAAGGAGTACCTTGATGCGCGCGAGACCTTTGACGAGGCAGAGTATGTTCGTCTGAGGACGGAACCGTTCTCTCTGAAGCCCCCAATTCCGGGCCTGTTCAGGCGTCTGCTGAGTCCTGTCGTCGGGGCGTCAGGCGCAGAGAAGATGCTGGCCGAACTTGTCCGACTCTGGAAGGACTTCGGTCGAGTGCAGACAACTCTGGAGCATTGGATATGATGATTCACCTAGAACAGATAAGAAGGAAGTGATAATGAGATGAGTACAGATGTGGACTCAAAGGCTCCCTCCGTGGTAGAAGCTCCAATTCTGCGGAGGGATGTTGCAGAATTCATCAGGCGTGTGAGGATAGGTTTCGCCCTCAGCGAGGAGTGTGGCCCTCCCATCCTGGTCCATGACAAGGCCCTGCAACTGGGCGCGCTCTTCTCGCAGGCGGGCTTCATTCTGACCCGAGTTCTCTCGAATTTCCCCAGCATACGATGGAGCGAGATGTCTCTTCACACTACCCCGGCCCAGACACAGGGTGGCTTCTACTCTGTCGATGGAGTATCAATTGACCTCAGAGCGAAACGATCTGATCTGACCCGGACGCGTCTTGACAAGTGGATTCGTGACAGTGATGTGAATCTGTGTGGGAATGTGCACGTGTCCGAAGAGAAGGGGGTCCTGCGCATATTCCTGAGGCCTTTGCCCTAGGTCTTCCATGGATCCCTCCATCTTTCTTCGATGGGGGAATAGAGTCTTCCCAAGGCCGTCATGTAGTATGTCGACTGTTTCTCCGGTACAGCGCTGAAATACTCTAGGCCTCTCCTATCCATCTCACTATCTATGACCGGTGCGAGGAATCCGCTGGTACCCTCGTGAAGTCTTATCACAGCAACTAACCCAGTGTCACCCTTGAGAAGTCTGACATAGGCAAATGACCTGCAAAGCCAGAGACCTACATCGTCGATCTCTGCTCTTGACCCATTCCAGGCGGCGACCAAGATACCGTCGGGCAGGGCACAGTACTCGAGAGAGGGATGATAGATGAAGGAGACAGTCCCCGCTTTAATGAGGTCATGAAGGTGCGTGCGCCAGCTGGAGCCAGGATACTCGAACAGTGACAGCAGTTTCATTCTCTGTCTGGCCGAACCCCTGTGCGTCCACAAGACACTGAGGAGGTCCTGTATCGGTTCAGATGGAGCACAGCCCTTGTGAGCGCTCGATGTCGTCTGGTACAGCCAACCCTTTGGTCGGGGAGTCTTCGTTGTTTCTGGCTCCATGGCTGCATGGCTCCATGTTCCAATCTCCTCTCCTTTCTTACTGAACCGATTGAAGAGGTCCATTCTGAATGACACCACTTCTGTGTGGGCATCAAATGATATTGCCAGCGGTTCATCTGGCTCTTCACTCTCAAGGGGTTCCAGATAGAAGCGTGCGCTCAGGTGGTCTGATCCTGATAGCTCTATGTGCTCATAGAGGGACCGTATCGGCCACGGAAGTCTCTTTCTCTTTGAGAAGATGCATCGGTGCCTCAACCCGATATGCTGCATCGAGATGAGGAATCTCTCTGTGACTAGGTGTTCCATGCTCCGAAGAATTCTCTTGGTGTCTCCTCGTGATACACCGACGGCTCTGCTCACACTCTTCTGGTCAAGAATCACGGGTCGGGTCGCATCTCTCAACAGATCGATGACTTGCCAGAGCGCATCAGAACGCAGTGCCCGGATTCCGCTCCTGATTCCATCGGCGAAGGAGTGTTTCCTACCTGACAGGGCACCGTCCGGTCTGATTGTCAATATTCGCCACCTTGACAGTCCGTCTCTCTTCGGAGGTTTGTACAATTCTTGGGGCCACCTGATGGGAGTTCCCACCTCTCTCGCGATATATGACAGGGCAAAGAGCGACGATGAGATTGGGTCGAGGCCGGGATAGAATTGACAGGGATCGAAGTCGGATGGGAGGCCCAGCATGAGGCGCTGCAACAGGTGGATGACCGCGTCTCTCAGACCCGAGTCGAGTGGAAACATGTCTGGGCTCTGAGGAAGGACCGACTCCACCTGTTCGCGAAATGTGTTGCCCTCCGGGTACTTGAACGGTGTGAAGTCCAGACTTGGCTCTATGGCCTTTATCTCGTCGTCGGTCAAGGGTCGAGTCGGAATCTGTGCCGCACCGATTGCTGCCGCGAACCGATCCGGGTCGAGGATGAGCTCATGATTGTTCCCTACGCTCTTTTCGATTGCCAAGGTCAACAATGTCGTGTCATCAAACATAGATGTCTTGCTGGGGATTCTCAGGTTGTGGAGGTAGTCGAGCGTGGGTGCTCTTCGTGTGTCTCTCCCTGTCTGTGTGGGCAACGTCCATCGCTTTTGTCATCCCGCAATTGCAGATAAAGGTGGTCATTCTGTTCCAAAGAATCTCTTCATTGGGAGATGATAGACACATTCATCCATTTTTAGAAGATTTCCATATCGTATACTAATAAGTGGGCACTCTAATAACAGAATACTATCATCCACGTGTTGATATTGCCTTTTGGATTCTGTGAACATCCTTTAGTAATTACAGGTGAGTGTCATGATGTGAATCATCTCGGAGCATAGACGAGGTGTGCAAGAAGATGGACTTGATGACAGTGATTCTCACAGGTCTCCTGTACTCATTCAGAATGACACCCTTCATTGTCACAGGAGCATCCGCGGTCCGAGTGCTACTATTGTTGAGTGGGCAGAAGCGTGAGTTCGAGGACTGGACACGTAACAAGGTTCTGACACTCGTTTCAATCGTCTTTCTTCCTGGGACTCTTGCCTTCATGGCAATCCGGTATCTGATTGCGCTCTCATTCGGTGTCGATGTGGAGGATATCGGCAGCTCATCGGCCTACGGTGAAATCGATGTGTATCTCAAGGTTGACCGTCCTCCGAGAGTCGGAGTCGTCCTAGTAGTACTCTTCCTGAATGTGCTGTTGGCTGTATTCATCTCATTCATCCTGATAGTCATTCCAACGACGGTGTACCTGCAGCCGCTCATTGCAGTGGCCTGCTGGTGGATTGCTATTGGCATCTTGATCAACTGCTCTGTTCGTTCTGGTGATCTATCCTTGCTGTTCGCTTCGTTCAAACGCAAACCTCAGAGAAGTCTCGTAGAGTTACTGCTCTTCGTTTCCATTCTCAGTGTCGCTTACTATGTCCAGTACGTGGGGGTGCCGGCATGAGAAAAAGAGTCAGGGCTCGGACACCACACCCAACGCCGTACCAACCCCCAACGTATTCTGCCCGACCCCGTCCGAGCCCGGACACCCTTCACATACGTCGAGTTCTCATTCTGGTCATCGTGACAATCCTCTTTGTGCACGCGCCTTCAACCGCTTATGACAGTCCAACGCTCTCGGTCACACCCTCAGTGACTGCTCCGAGCCTCATCAGTTCAGACCCAGGGGTCACCTTGGAGATGAGTGGATACCTGATCATTCAGCTTCAGAACGGTGACATCGATACACAGGGAAAGCAGATCGCCTCGCTCCTGTCTGCGTACGGCGTTGCAACGACTGTAGTGAACGCCTCCGATCTTGCCGCGATGACAGACATTTTGGATGACCCGCAGGCTGTCATTCTTGACCCCAGTTGTGGGTCCAATGACGGAGCCCTGTTCACCAGTGGCTCTCTCGACCTCCTAGTCCAGAGAGACCTCCCTCTGATTCTCATCGGCCGTGCGGCCTGGCTGCTCCACCGACTGCGCGGCAGTAGTCCACCCTCTACGACCACTCCACTCACCGACCTCCTTCAGTCTTCCACGGGTTACAGTGGAGCGGTCTTTCTAACAAGCCCGATTGCATTGAGTCTTGGCACGACAACGACGCTGGAGTCCGGGCTGCTCCTTCCTTTGGACTGGGCTCAGACATCTGAGTCTCGAATCGTTGATCTGGTGGCGAGCGAGTCATCCTCTTTCATCGCCCCGTTGAGACACTGCTCCTATCCCAACGACATCTTCCTGTTCGGTCCGGAGAATGTGAGTCTTCTCACCCAGACCGGCGAGGGGCTTCTGGTGAACACAGTCGCCTATGCGACAAGCCTGAGCGAGACCTCGACCTCTGCCACACTGGCTATGCAGCAGTCGCCACCCGGAAGCACCCTCGAGGGAGGTTTCCACTACTCGCACACACCGACGATTGAGTCCACCTATTACGTGACCCACTCGTTGCAGGATCTGATGGCTACTTCAGAGTTTGATTCGTGGCGAGCAAATCACTCTTCCACAATCAATCACATCCTCTCCTTGCTGGAGGTATCAGGGAGTGGAGAGACCTCCTTCAAAGACAGCGTGTACGAAGATGCCTCTTCGCTTCGTGCCACTGCACGGGGACTCTGGCTGATCGAGACCATGGGATTGACTTCCTACTACGACACTGGTCAGATCGTGGCGTACCTCGCAGCGCGGCAGGACACTGATGGTGGGTTCGAGAGTAACATCGATGTCACATTCAATGTGGTTGAGGCACTCCACTCTGCTGGCAGTCTAGGATCCATTGACACGGACCAGCTGGAGTGGTGGCTTCGTGACTGTGTGGTCACGGGGTCAGACACCAGTGATACAAATCAATGGGGCGGTGTGGCCCAGAACCCCTCCGGCACCATCGCAGCCAACTCTTATGCGGCTGAGTACCTCGTCACGCTGTGGCATCTGGGAAAGGCCCATACCGACCCGCAGAAGCTCACAGAGTGGATTCAGGACACATCAAACGGGGACGGCTCATTCAGAGACATCTACGCGCCCGATCAGCGGGCCACAATAGGGACGGCCTCCGCTCTGACCTCGATGTCCATCCTCGGTACTCTCGATGCCGGGAACAAGACTGCCGGAATGTCTTGGTTCTCGTCCAACCAACTCCCCTCCGGGTCCTTTGGCATAGGCCTAGCTCAGGATGACATCTTGGCCAAGACATGGGCGGCCTCCGCGGTCGCCTCCTGTCTGGAACACCTTTCAGAGACCTCGGGACCCACAGCTTCTGGCATTATCTCATACTGTCAGAGTGTGTCTTCAGCGGGCGGATACGAGCCCATGGAGCCGGCTCCTACTCTCCTCTGGTCCTACTGGTTGTCCCGTGCAGCGCGGTTCTCACATTCGGACCAGATTGACAGGGATGCCTTCTCGAAGTATCTCAGCTATTTCTATGACAGCGGGTTTGCCATGTATCCTGCTTGGGGCAACGTGACAAAGACCTACCCTCCCGAGTACAACTTCAGGCAGTTCTACGACAAGGGAGTGTGGGCACAGTATCTGGGAGTCGCCTCCGCTCTTGGTCAGAGGTCTACATTGCCTGCAAGTGTTATATCGGACATCACCATGTACCTGTCACTCAGACAGCAGTCGAGTGGCCACTACCGCCCCTCCACGATGGGGACTGCCTCTATGCAGTACACGGCGGCAGCAGTGGAGGCTCTCTATCGACTGGGAGAGATGGACACGATAGGGTATCGTTCGGCCCTGGAATCGGCAGTGATGGCTGAGTATTCTGCTGGCCAGTGGTCAATGGCATCCTGGAATCTACAACCCTTCTCTGAGTTGCAGTCTGCGATTGACTACTTGTCCACAAGGACTGCGTCACGCCTCGGACTGGTTGACGACACAATGGCCGCAGCTCTTAGCAGTAACATCAACGGACGGGTCCAATACGGAGACCTGTGGGCACTGAGCTGGGATGTGTCCACTCTGTCTCTACTCAACGAGTCGGGCTTCTCTGTGGATCTGGAGTCGATCGACACCGAACCGGTCCTGACCGCATTAGGCTCACATTTCGAGTCTGGGTGGTTCAATGACTCTCCTAGATGGCAGCCTGTCTACACAAGCAAGGTGCTGGAGATGGTCTCAATCCTTGGTCTCCGCCCCCGACTAGTCTCGCCCGATGGGACGACCGTCACAGCGACTGTTCCAGCCACATCCATGCTTGGGGGTGACTTGGACATTCATGTGAACATCACGTCGTCTGAGGCCACACACACAGTGTATGTCCATGCATTTGACACGTGGACTCGCTTTGACAATGTTCTCCCCTCGGACACGCTCTACATACCCATTCCAAGTACCGAGTCCGCCCTCGGACCAAACACAATACATGTGATGGTCTCAGACTATGGATTGTCACGAGGGTTTGACGCGGCTTCCACAGATGTCCTCGGTCAGCTTGAGGGCAGCATGAACGTCACAACACCCGAGGTGCTGGTCGGCGATCTCATCAACGGGACCCTAGAGTGGGCCCTGCAGGGAGGCGGCGACGCAGGGGCTTGCTCAGTCAGTATCGTGTTGTCCAACGCGACGTTCACAGAAGAATATGGTTTCGTAGAGCAGAGTGTGTTTCCCTTCTCAATCCCTACTTCAGGCAAGTCTTCCGGCGAGTACAACCTGACAGCCACTGTGACGCGAAGTCAGTGTGAAGACCTTGTACTAAGACAGCCTGTCACCACTATCGATCCCGTGCCCACATACCTAACGTCAACTGTTCCGTCAGAGGGAGTCGTGGGAGAAGACGTTGCCATCTCGTGGACCCTGAGATATGCGGAGAACGATACGGGGGTCTCAGGAGAGACCGTCACGTTGGAGATCAGAGATGAAGGTCAGGCCGTTGTGTATTCAGACCTCATGACATCTACCGGCGGGCTCGACACCTTTGTCTGGTCGCCTGATGGAATGGGTGTCTATTCTGTGACTCTCAGGTTCGACGGTCGAGGAGCACTTGTTGCATCACATACCACAAGCACAGTCACCGTGTATGAGGACACTGACATCTTGTGGACTGTCAACGGCACCGGGACTCAGCACTCAACAGTGCCAGTCGTCGTACTGCTTGAAACCTCCTCCGGTCAACCTCTCCCCGACAGATCATTGAGCATCACGGTCTTCAATCCTCTTGGGACCGCGGTGCTGGATACGACACTCATCACCAACTCGAGTGGCCACGTGTTCTTTGAGATTGCTCTCGAGTTGAACGGACTCTATGACCTGCACGTTCAGTTCAACGGTGACGGTCTCCTGCGCCCTTCGAATTCAACAACTACAATCGTGTCTTGGTCTCAGAGTGGTCTTGAGATGGGAGGCATCACTTCTGACACCCAGACATCTCAGAGCCACACTCTCTGGGCCCTTCTCACAGACTCTGTGGGTTCGCCTGTACAGGGGGCAACCATCATTGTGTCCGTGACCTACCTACCTTCGACAGTGGTCCTGCACCAGACCCTGGTGACAAACTCAAGTGGATACGTCTCGGTCCCATGGTCCGCCACAAACCCTGGTGACTATCTAGTGGAGTTTATCTTCGAAGGAACTCCTAGCCGTGAATCCACCACTGCCAGTATGGCTGTCACCGCCAGAGTGGAGACCCTTGTTTCTGTCAGTGTGCCATCGTACTTGGAAGTGGGCCAGGTCGGTTGGATCTGTATCAACATCACTGATGATCGTGGTGTCCCTGTAGACGTACAGATCGAGATAGTTGTTCGCGACGTGCAGGGCACGGTTGTATTCATGACAACAGGTCAATCGGTTGACGGTCTGTTGAACCTGACTTGGACTCCGGGCTCACGAGGTGCGAACAACATCACCGCAACAGCAGACCGCCAGTCCTGGTATGAGGCATCGCAGGACTCCATCCTTGCAGGTGTGTTCGAGAGACCCACTGTAGCCATCAACTTCACCCAGGAGCCGCGCGCTCCCGACGGTTGTGGAGTTGTGGTATCTGTGACCGATCTCAGCGGTGACCCAGTGGCGGGGGCAAGTGTGAGAACGACCGTTCTTCTGGAAGGTGTATCCATCCTGGACTACACCAACCTCACGGCGGCTGACGGTACAATCCATCTGGTTGTGGGTATCGATTCACCGGGGTCTCTTCAAGTCAATGTGACTCTGGGCAGTCAAGGGTGGCTGCTGGATGTCAGGAATTCAACATCCGCGTTGGCTCTGGGAACCACTTCTCTGCTCCTGGATGTGCCGGGTCAGCCCATCGAACAGGGAACGACTCTGGGAATAACGGTCACACTGACTGACTGGACCGGATCGCCCCTGTCCGGTGCGCCGGTGAACATCTCTGTGTTGTGGTCCAACGGAACGGTTCTCGACTCCGTCATAGTATTCACCGGGGCCGGTGGTTCATGTTCTACAGGACACACGTTCACTCACGTCGGTGATTTCTGGATCAAGGCGGTCTTCGATGGCTTGGCGCTCAACTCATCGGCAGAGGGCAGTCAGATACAGAGAGTACGTGTGACGCCTTCTCTCTCACTCGACCATTCACCGACTGCTCTCACGGGTGAGACAACGACATTCTCCATTTCAGTGACAGATGCCTTTGGCGACCCCATAGAGGGTCGTTCTCTCGTGCTCTCCGTTTCCATGAATGGCTCAACAGTCTATGAGGTGACCTTTCTGTCCTCGACAGGGTCTGTCGTTCTGGAGTGGATCCCATCTCAACGGGGACTCACAATCATCACTCTCACGCACTCCGGGGATGAATTCTACCTGACAAACATGACCACCACGTCGATGTCTGTGCTCACACTTGTGTCAGGTGACCTCGCACTTGAGGATGATGAGGTCGACATCTTCGGTTCGACAGTGATACACTACGATCTCACCGGTCCCACTGTGGCCGGCGTGGAGATCGCCTTTCAGGTGCTGGGCATGGACCTTGTTCCTGTCTGGTCAGGAAGCGTGATCACTGACTCTCTCGGGCTCGCCTCGATTCAGTACACCGCTGACGATTCCCATGGTATTCTCCTCGTTGTTGCTGCACCTGCGCAGGACGAGTTCATGATCGGTGGGGACTCGCAGGTTTCGTTGAGAGTCTGGACGCAGGCTCACGTGCAGACTGAGATGTATCCCTCTCCTCCGACCACCGGAACTCCACTAAACGTGAGCGTCCTTGTGACAGACGACCTAGGGTTTGCCATAGACGGCCTACGAGTGGCAGTATCAGTCTACGACATCTACAATGCAAGGCTCTTCACGGTCTACAGGGACCTCGACCAAGGTCTCACAGTCGTTCAGTTCACACCAACGCAGTGGGGAATCTACAGAGTCCAGGTCTCATCCAATGGGGCCGAGACTGTCCATGCCTTCACAACCGATCTTGATGATCACATGCACACCGTCTACTGTCCCACTGACATCGTTCTAGAGGTCACGACTCCTGAGGTTGAGGTCGGCGACACTCTGTCAATTACTGCCAGATTGGAGAACGTCTTGGGAGACCCTCTAGTTGACATGTCGTTGAACCTCACTCTTGTGGGTGATATCACCATTGGACCCGTCACCTCCACCACAGACTCTAAGGGCGAGGTGCACTGGGACATCGTGCTTGACGAACAAGGGTTCTGGGAACTACGTGCCTCCTTCTTCGGATTGGGAACCTATCTCCCCGTGGAGACCGTGGTGGAGATTCACTCCTGCTACGGCACATCCCTAGAGGTCGCAATGGCCAATGATGGAGATGTGGTTGCGGGTCAGGGTCCGATCAATGTGAGTGTTCTCCTCATGGACTCGGTGGGGTCTCCTCTGGAAGGACGTACGATTACCTGGGAGGCGTATCACGACGAGGACGGCATGTTCTCCAGTGGCTCTCTCGTGCAACAGGGAGTTTCTCCGGAGACAGTCCTCATCACTGTGGCACACGGGGGAAACATCACTGTTGTCTTCTACTTCGCAGGTTCTGACCACTACCACTCGTGCAATGCTGCCGTTGAAGTCTTGGTCAAGGGTACGAGTGAGATTATTCTCTGGAACACCGAGGTTGACAGAAGCAATAGTTCGCCAGTCGTGGTGCAGATTCTGGATGAGCTCGGCCAACCCATGTTCATCGATACACTCCAATGCACCATTCACATGTACGGCGAGCTGGGTGAAGTGTCCCTCGAAGACAGGCTTGTCATCAACGGTACTCTCATCCTCCTCAACACGACAGCGTTGCCAGTAGGCGACTACGACCTCAACGTTTCAGTGGCAGGGTCTCACGACCGCATTGGCACTGAGGTAGTCTCGTTGGTCCGTGTCACCACACAGACGGTACTCTCTGTGATTTCCATGGACGCCCCAGGTCTGGTGGGTGTTCCTCACAGCATTGACTTCGCACTTATGGACTCGCTGGGCAATAAGCTCGACGGTTACACTTGTTGGATCAGTCTGTATCACCCTGATGGCAGGGAGATCTATGGTGGACTGGGTGACTCAACCCCCGTGGTGCTTGCAGACGGTCACTTCACGGTCTCATGGACTCCGACATCCACAGGTAACTATTCTCTCGTGGTCCGTTTTGTCGGAGACTCGTGGACCCTTGACTCAGAATGGAGTGAGGTCATTCTCACTCGACGATCGGTGACCATGGAGGTCTCGTCGGTGGAGGAGGTAGACTATGCGGAGACGGTCGAGATCACGGTGACCCTGTCCTCCGGGCTCTTCGACATCCCCGATGGTACAATCCTCGTTCGTGTTGAGACAGAAGGTGGTATGCCTGTCCTGACAGTGGAGACACAGACCAACTCACGTGGTGTGGCAACGGTGTCGATCTCTGACCTGCGGGCGGGAGAATACACAGTTGTTATCCAGTATGTTGGCTCCGAAGAACTGGCCCCGACCCATCAGACCATCCTGTTGAAGGTTCTCCCACGTGTTGTGTTGACACTTCAAGAGGACGCCATCTTTCATGCTGGAATGACAGGGTCCGTCAGTATCACGTCACAGGTCATGGGGCTCTCGGAGTATTGGAATGGGACACTCAGCATTATCATATATGACCCAGAGGGTGGTGTCTTCTTCACAACGTCTTGGGTCGTGTCTTCGACGGCCGTCCGGTCAGTTGAGATCACTCCTCTCACTACTGGGGTCTACACTGCGAACATCACCTTGGGAGGACTTCCGGTCATAGGACTCAGTTCAAGTCAGGTGGAGATTACTGTGAGTGGCATTCCGATGGAACTCACCCTGGACGCGGGCACGACTCCTCTTGCAGTGGCCCTCCCCATCGTCTCCATCATCGGTCTTGTTTTACGAAAACGCTTCGGTGTAGACCTTCCCACAGAATGGACAGGGATGTGACTACCTCCTACCTACACCAGACACTCTGCTCTGGCTCTCAAGCCCTGAGATGTCCGAGTCCCAGGACCCATCTTCCAGAAGGAGTCTGGAATAGATGTCATTCATATATGCGGCGTAGGCATCGATTGAGTACATGTCAACATTGATGTCCACCTCGTTGGAGTACTTGGGCAGCTTGGCCACCAACTCAGAAGCTGCCCTCCGTGGGAGTCTGAGGATCAGCAGACATTGTTCTCCGTTGTCCGATATGAAGACCGAAGCAGAGGGGGCCTGAGTGACCATCGCACTCACGAAGGAATTGATCACACCGCTCTCCCCTCTCATGACGATTGCAATGGGCACTAGCCCGTAGAATGTGGCAATGTACTTCATTGCGAGCACTCTGCGTTTCTCAAGAGACTCGAGTGTTTCCGTCATGAAGTCAGTGTCCATCTTCAAGACCTGCGAGTACACCCCGGCATCCAGACCGGCCAAGTAGAAGCTCGTTGATGCTCGACTCATTACCTGTGCTTCTTGGGCAGTCACAGGTTCTATCTTTCCCTCTCTCCACAGTTTCAGGCTCTTTCTGAGGGCGGAGTCAGTCTTCGACTTGGTGAGGGCGTTGCAGGTCTTGTCCACTGAGAACATCCATTGACTCTTGGTCGTGTTGAACTGACTGAAGTTGGTTCTGAATCCCTGCCACTTGATAGGCGTTGCTGTCGGAATGACTCGCAACGCGTCCTCAATCGCTCTTGGTGGCATAATCATCACCTGCACATACCATGGTGTCTTGCCCTTGCGCTCAAGTCGTGCAGACCATGCCGTATGCCTGTGAGGCCACCTATATGCTGACCCAAAATAGAGTAGGTACTTCAGGCCTATTCTTTTGACATGTACATTGGCTCTCATGCCTAGTCCCAGTGCAGCAATCGCTAACCGGTCCTTCCACGCTTCTCTTGACTTGGCAGCCTCTCTTCTGGTCACGGGAATCCCACGCGGCAGTGTTCCGCTCTGCTCCAGAATCTGAGCATGCTTGAATGACCTGTCATACCAGGAAGGTCCCATCTCAACGATCTTCATGAGACCCTTGTACCATGAAGGGGGCTCGATCTCACCTCGTAGTGGGTGTTCAACCCCTGGAATGTCTCCTGATGCTGCCTCTATCATGATGGCGACGTAGGGTGGCGGCTTCACATCGTCGAGGAGACACGCTACATGGGGCCCGACAAGCTTCATCATCAGACTTGATAGACCTCCATACCAGAGATCGACAGGATCAACATCTGGCACAGTGTTTCTCACCACGAATGCATAGAACTGTTTCAGCTGTTTTCTGACTTCTGCTGGAAACTCAGGAGGCACGAGGCTTTCGAGTGTTTCATCAAATGAGTTCGACACATACTTGAAGACTCCCGGCTCAACCTGATCAAGTAACTGCTCGAACTGGGCCATGTCCGGTGATGGGCCCTCCGTATCAGTGTAGGAAGCAATGACTGATTTCTTCTTTAGAAGCAAGTTGATTTCACGTAGAGTTTCTATGTCTCTCTCGAACTCTAAGACACCTATCTCGTATTGATTGATTAGGTGACCTTCAAGAATCACCTTGTCAGACTCATCAAATATGAGCAAGAGATACTTCTTACTGCCACTGACCTCAAAGACGAAGTAGGAGGCTCTCCTGCCCGCTGTAGACATTCGTTTGATCCATCCGCGAGTACTTGGAGGGTACATGTCATCACTCGTCACATCTGATTGGGAATGGTAGCCTTTCGCATGGATCAAGGGTCTTGGAGTGAACGAGACTCCCGCGGAAGCAAGCGTCCTGAGCCAGTCGGGTGCTGTCGGAGAGTCTTGGATGATCCTCGCACTCACCATAGAACCTGCAGGAGTGTCTGAGTATCTGACACGTGCTGCTATCTTCTCACCATCATACAGTACATTGCCCAGTGCAGTGGCGCCGCATGAGAAACTGAAATCTACTTCAAGTTCTCGTACTTGGTTCTCCATGAGCTTCGGAGGATTTCTTGGCATTGTGCCTATTTGTATTCTGCTGTTCACAATGTCGCTACAAGCAAAAAAAAAAGAGGGGGGCGACCTCCAGTGGAGGTCAGAGGGGAAGTCTGTGAACTCTTACCATGGCTCCACAGGAATGAGAGGCTCAGCAGCCTGCAGACTCCATGGCTCCACGGGAATGAGAGGTTCAGCGGCTTCAATGGTTGGGATTGTCTTTGTTGCATGATTCATAGTAATCATACTTGCTTACGGGCCGCATTGTCTGTCAACCACGAAAGTCGTATTGCTCATCTTCCACCCGCGAACGAGCAATTACTACTCATCTATCTGCGCTGGGTCTCTCTCACTTCATGTGAGCATAAATAGGAGAGACAAAGAACGTGTCTGGTCACTGCGATGAGTGCTGAGTGACTGGGAAAAAGAGGGAGGCAGGCTGCACAGAGATGCAGCCCACGTTGTCTACGTGACTATGGCTGGTGCCATGGTCAGATGCAGCCTTGTGACGAGTTCCTTGTAACGGTTCCTTATGGTCACCTCAGTGACTCCGGATACTCTTGAGATGTCTCGCTGGGTGACTCTGTTGTCTGTCATGATCGAGGCAATGTAGATGGCGGCGGCTGCAAGGCCACGAGGGTCTCTGCCCGTGACAAGTCCTCGGACCTCTCTGGCCTGTTCCAATATGCTCATGGTCATCTGTTGTACTTCAGGTGGTAGGCCAAGCTCTGACACGAAGCGTGGCACATAGTTGCGGGGTGAGGATATCGGCATTCTCAGCTTGAGCTTTGTGACAAGCATTCTGTAGTGGGCTGATATCTTCTTCTTCGATTCCCTGCTGTGCTCCGCGATCTCTTCCACGGACCTCGGGGATCTGCGGTGCCGGCAGGCCGCATAGACGGCCGCAGCGGCCGTGGCATCTATGGACCGACTCTTCCACAGTCTGCCTGCAATCAGCTTGCGATACAGTCTTGCCGCATGCTCCTTGAGGCTCTGCGAAAGGCCGAGCTGCGATGACAGCCTCTCAATCTCCGTCATGGCCTGGGCCAGATTTCTGTCAAGGCTGCTGTGTACACGTGTCCTGATCTGCCACTTTCGTAGCCGGTAGATCTGTGCGCGCTGCCTCGCGTTGAAGGCGGTTCCCTTACCGTCTCGGTCTCGCCAGTCGATGAGGGTCGAGAGACCCTTGTCATGCATGGTGTAGCTGGCAGGTGCACCAGTTCGTGAGCGTGCGTCACGCTCATCAGAAGTGAACGCTCTCCATTCCGGGCCGCTGTCGATTCTGTGGTCGCTCAGCACCAGGCCGCAGGTGGTACAGATCACTTCTCCCTTCGTGTTATCCCTTATCAGGTCCGTGCTCCCACATTCGGGACACTGGTCCTTATCGGGTGCTTCAGTTGTAGATATTCCATTCCTTCCAGTTTCTACTCTTGATGCCATTCTTCCACTTGTTCCCTCCAAGTGACATCCGGGTGGTCGGAGAGCCCGGAATCCCTCTGCAAATTCGTCTTTCTCTTCACTTGTCTATCACGGAGCCATTGTGATCTCAAGCTTCTGAACGAGCTCCTTGTAGCGGTTTCGAACAGTCACCTCTGTGACGCCTGCGGCCATAGCAATGTCTCTCTGAGTGACCCGATGGTCCGTCAGGATGCTTGCTATGTATATGGCTGCGGCCGCGAGACCTCGGGGGTCTCTGCCGGTGACCAGTGTTCGGTTCTCTTTGGCCTGGTCCAAGATCTCAAGCACCTTCTGCTGGACCTCTCCCGGGAGGTTCAGCTGAGTGATGAACCGTGGCACGTAGTTGGCAGGGTCACTGATGGGCATCCTGAGTTTGAGCTTCTCCACCAGGAGCCTGTAGTGCTGCCCTATCTTCTTCCGGTTCACCCTTGAGTGCCGTGCAATCTCTTCCAGGGAACGTGGTGCCTTCCTCAACCTGCAGGCCGCATATATTGAGGCTCCCACCATCGCGTCGATGGACCTACTCCGTGCAAGTCTTCTCACGATGAGTTTCCTGTATAGGAGTGCTGCCAGTTCCTTGATATTCTTCGTCAGTCCTAGTTGCGATGCAAGTCGATCCAGCTCCGACATGGCCTGAGCCAGATTCCTGTCCACGCTACTATGAACCCGTGTGCGAATTTGCCACTTTCTTAGGCGGTATATTTCAGAACGTTTCTTGGCTGGGAATTTCTTTCCTGATATGTCATGATCCCGCCAATCAATCATAGTCGAGAGACCCTTGTCATGTATCGCGTAGTTTGTCGGTGCTCCCGTCCTCGAGCGCGCATCCTTCTCGTCACTGGTGAATGCCCTCCATTCGGGCCCAGTGTCGATCCGATGGTCGCTGATGACTAGCCCACACGAAGAACAGATCCGCTCTCCCTTCTCCGGGTCCTGCACGACGTCATGGCCGCCGCACTCCGGACACGTGAATCCAGAGCCCTGTGCCTTCTTGGGCTGTCTTCGACCCGTTCGCGATGTCATTTGTGGTTCTCTCTCCCTCTGATCAGGATTGTGACGTGGCACTGCCTATGCCAGTCTGAAGTAGTCAAGGTTAGCCGGTACGTGGCGCAGAAGTACAATCAGAAACGTTCAATCCCCGTTCAGATATGCTTATATACTATAATGCATAGAATTCACTTAAAAGTCTTTCGGTCAATACCTCACCCTACTACGGACTAAGGGTGTGCTTTTTGACGCAACCCCCCCAATGTATTCTTCCGATTTAAGCGTTGCGAAACGGCTGGGCCCGACGAAAGACTCGCAACTGCACCGACATGTTTCAGGAGCGGCCCTCCTCGGAGGCGGCTTGTGACTACTTCATGATCATTACTTCGGTGAACTTCTGCGGGTTGTTGATGATTCCGAGGATGAATGTTACAAGATGTTTATCATCTCTCATGATGGCCTGGGCGAATCCTTCCGGCCATGCAGCGGTGACCTTCCATTCATTCTCTCCTGTGTGGATGAACAAGCATGAAGACTTCATTGGTTTCCCCATGTACGTTACTTGGGCAAACACAGCACGCACATCCGGTGGCCGATAGGTATGAGCCTCGTTGGACACAACGCGGTCAATGACTTCGGCTCCAAAGTAGTGGTCATTCTGTCCGACCAGTTCATCAAAGATCTTGATCACCTTGTCTTGGTATGAGTATAGTGGGTCCATCTTCAGATTGGTAAACGTGGTGTAGGGTATGTTGTTTATTTATGTCACAAGCCGTGGATTCTCCGGCATTCCTAAGCACCTCAGTGTTCATGAGACCTTGAACACAAGAACACACAATCAGGTCTTGCCCAGTCTCGATGTCTGAACAGGACCGTGTGTTGTCAATCTTCCACAGGTCAATACACCTGGACTTATGTCTTCTGTTCCTCAGGGATGGCGTAGAGGAGTTGACACGCGATGTCCGAACATGTCGGGATACACATCGATTGGAGATGCGCCGAGGGGACTCTCACCCGGCTTTGGTGGTAGGTCCTCCCTCTCAGGAAGTCGATGCTTCTCCCTGTGTCATGATTCTCTCTGCGAGGTCCTTGAACGAGTTCACGATGTTCTCGCCGGACTTCACTCGAACAAAGAATAGTGGGATAGATAGCGACTCTGCCATGGACCGGAGGGCCTGGGTCTGACCCTTCTCCCACCTGCGTGACCTGTCTACAATCATCATCACCGGTAGTTGGCGGCCGGTATGGATTGTGACAGAATCGATGAAGTCAGAAACCTCCGCAGAGAGATGTTCTCTTGATGGGTCTGCGCAGTAGACCACGGCATCGAAGCGTCTGAAGTAGTCTCTGGGCTCAAGAGTGTTGTACAGTTCACAGACCCATGGCCCGTGGAGTTCGAGATCCAGTTCGAGGGTCTCGATCTTGTCGTCTACAGATACAGTCACAAGCTTGGCCCACTCATCCTCGGGCCACGGCTTGGCGAGCGACTCTCGCGCCAATGTTCTAGGGTCTGTGAGACTTCTGTCCAGCAGTTTTGCACACACGCTGAATCCCAGTTCCTCATCGCCAGCGACGAGGATTCTGTAGGTCTGAGATCTAGATGTCACAAGGAATTCCTCCCACGCAATACACCAACGCACGTGACACACCTGTCACTGCAATATCCAGTTGTCGTACTTCAACAAAAGGTCTTCGTTGGTGGGTTGTCCAGCTCCACACTGCTCCCCCGGTCAGCTCTTCTGAATACTCTCCAAATACTGAGCGAGCTTCTCGATGGTTTCTGGATGGATGATGTGCTCGATCTCACACGCGTCAGTCTTCGCAACGCACTCGTCCACTCCGATGAGAAGGAGGAAGTCCATGAGTGTCTTGTGACGCCTGTCCAGCCTGATGGCCACCTCCCTCCCCTTCTTGGTGAGTTTAGCCTCTTGGTATTTCTGATACTTGACCATCCCCTGACTGGCGAGCTTCCTCAGGGCCGAGGTCACACTGGGAGCTCTAACACCCAGCTGTTCGGCGATGTCCGAGGCTGCTGCTGAACCATGCTCCTCTTGAAGCGTGTGAATCACCTTGATGTACTCTTGAAGCGCTTTGCTCAGCTCCGATGCGCTCACCTTCTTGCATCCTCCCTCTGTCATGATCCCTCACCTCTGGCATAACGGGCTCCTCTCTCTGTTATCCTGTAGATCTGGAAGTCGGTGATCATCTCACAGGTACCCCTCATCCTGCACTTGGTACAGGAGTCGGAGACCTCGCACTTTCCCTCCTCTAGCAGGAGGTACTCCCTGTCGACGAGAAGTCGAATGATATCGTCGAGGGTCTCCGGTTGAATTCCGACCCGTCGCGCAAGTTCATGCTTGCTCATGACACCGGGCTTGAGCATGGCCTCAAGCACTCTCTTGATCACTCCGACACCTCCTTCGGTGACTCTGCCAGTCTGAGTATGATAGACACCACGACGAGGATTGCAAACAGCCAGATTTGAGGCGTCAGGTCTTGGGCGAGTGACCATTCCACCCAGCCGGGGAACTGCAGGAGCCAACCCAGAGCGTTTGTACCGATGACGAGGACTTGGAGTCCGAACAGGATAGTTGCCAGCATGTAACCCACTACAAGGTGGGCATACCCCTCCTCTGTGCCCTCGGACAGGGGACGTATTCCCTTGAGAAAGACTGCGGCAACAATGATGAGCAAGAGTCCTGTCAGCAGGTCTCCCTGCCCTGTGATCGGTGGGAGTACGCCAGCTAGTGACGCGATCTGCAGGAAACCCACAGAGAAGTACACGACACCTGCCAGACCGGCAAGTCCTCCTGCCAATCCCCTGCCCTCTGGAAAGAAGAATGGCCCGAATCTCCTAGACAAAGAAGAGACCTCCTATGATGAAGAACAGGTAAGCGACGCCGTACGCGAGGATGAGTTGGTACCCCACAGAGAAGATGGTCCACTTCACTGAACCCGTTTCCTTCTTGACAGCTCCGACGGTCGCAATGCATGGGATGTAGAGAAGGATAAAGACCATGAGGGCTAGGGCCGAGGCCGGCGTTATAGAGGCCAGCAGTGCGCTCTCAAGAGTGATGCCGCTGCCGACCGCATAGATCACTGACAGCGACTGTACTATGGCCTCCTTCGCCATGAATCCGAAGATCAGCGCTGACACCACTTCCCATCCGAAGCCAAGGGGCGCAAAGATTGGCTGGATTGCATGACCTATGAGGCCAAGATATGACTCGTCGATTGGCACACCGAATCCCCCAAGGCCAAAGGCAGACAGGAACCACATCACGATACTGCCAACAAGGAGGTATCCCCCGGCATGTTTGATGAAGACCATCCCCCTGTCCCACATGTGACGAAAGGAGCCGTGTGCTGTGGGCATCTGGTACATTGAGAGTTCCATCAGCAGGCTGGAAGACTCCTCTCTGAAGAGCGTATTCTTGAATACCAGTGCCACGATGACAGCCATCAGTATGCCAAGAACGTACATGAAGAAGACCATGGTCCCTGCATAGTCAGGGAAGAATACCCCCGCAAGGATGATGTAGGCGGGCAATCTCCCCGCACACGACATGAGTGGGCTCACGAGGAGTGTCGTGAGCCTGTTTGACTTCCCCTCGACAGTTCTTGAGGCCATGACCGCTGCAACGCTACATCCGAACCCTAGGAGGAGAGGGATGAATGATCGGCCGTGGAGCCCCATCTTGACCATGATCCTATCCACGACGAAGGCGGCACGAGAGAGGTATCCCGTGTCTTCGAGGATTGATATGGCCAGATAGAGAAAGAAGATTGGGGGGACGAAGGTCAGAATGAATCCAACACCCGAGATGACCCCATCAGTGAGGAGAGCGGCTAGCCATGGTATCGGGATTTGTGCGGTGAGCGTACCTATCCAGGCAAACAGCTGAGATATCATCTCCATAAACACGAGAGATATCTGAAACGTGAAGTGGAACATGGCCCACATCACTAGGAGAAAGATTGGGAGTCCAAGATACTTGTCCAGGATCACACTGTCGAGCATGTCGCTGAGAATCCACTTTTCCTTCCCGGGCTCGTAGACCTCACACAGGATGTCGCCGATGATCTCATACCTCTCATCTGCAAGCTTGACCTGAGGATCGATTCCTGCGCCCCCGAACTCATCAATCACCGTTCTCTCGTCGGTCACACTCTCACCTCCAATGCTTCTCGACAGACCTCCGGATCTTGAATCAGCGACATTATCTCTCGGTCCCTCTCAAGGACCTTGATAGCCAACCAGCGCGGCGGGAATCGCTCAAGGAGTTCCTTCTCATTCTCAAGGATCATGACCAGTTTCTTCAGCTTCGCTTCAATCTCATTACTGTACTTCACAGCGGGCGGCCTAAGTCGTTCGTACTCTCCATGGTGATGAAAACGTGGATGGTAGTGCAGATGATCTTGACCATTATCGTCCCCGGGAAGATGTTCCCTATCTCGGCCTCCTGATGCATTCTCCTGCAACACATGCGGAGGGAGTGCACCCAAGATTGCATCCTTGAGTTCCGTAAGCCCCTCCTTCTTCGTTGCCGTCATTGTGACAACGGGAGCTCCGAGTCTTCGAGAGAGAGTCTCTGTGTCAATCTTGTCGCCTCTGGCTCTCACCACATCATACATGTTGAGCGCAAGGACGAGGTTCACCTGAAGTTCTATCAGGAGAAGGGTCAGGTACAGGTTCCTCTCCAGTTGTGAGGCGTTGATGATATCCACAACGATATCGGGTCTGTGATCGACAATGTACTGTCTTGCGACACGCTCATCATCTGACATTGCGCTCAGGCTGTAGACACCCGGCAGGTCCACGACCTCAAACTCGTGACCGCGATGTGTGAAGTAGCCCTCCTTCTTCTCTACAGTTTTTCCCGGCCAGTTGCCCGTGTGCTGTTTGAGTCCTGTCAGGCTGTTGAACACCACTGACTTGCCTACGTTCGGGTTCCCGATCAGGGCGATGCTGATTCTCATTGGAGTACTCGAGCCTCCTCTACGATTATCTTGCTTGCCAAGCCGTGTCCGAGAGCGATTCGTGTCCCTCTGATCTCCACCAAGACGGGTCCATGTTGGCTCCCTTGAACCACCTTGAAGGTGCATCCCTTGGTGAGACCGAGGTCGAGGAGTCGCTTCATTACAGACTCCTGACGCATCATTCCCCTGTGGTCATGGAAGGGGCCGACTCTATGAGTCTTGCGTCTGGCAAACCATCCTCGCCGGCCTCTGCGCTTTCCACGGCCGGGGAATCCCCATTCGTTCCTCGTGACCCCCACCAACTTGCAGACTGTTCCAGTGGGAACGTTCACTAGTGTCTTGTGATTCAGTTTCTGATGTCTTGTCTTATCTTCAGTCATGGAGGATATCACCACACGACGTCAACAAATTAGACCAATCTAACACTTAGACGCATCTAAGAATCTTCGGGTCGATTATTAAAGCTATCTGATTGGACCAAGTCGCTCTGAGACTGTGGGACCTACCACAACCATTACATATCGAGAAGGTCGAGGAGTGGTGGGAACAGACATGGGATTCCACAATACTCCTCTCAAGTATGGCGACCACCTGATTGACGAGTTCATCCCTGACACTGTGTCAGATGTTGAGATCATTCAGATAGGGCAGTACGAGCCCGACTTCAAGGAGCTGGGACAGAAGCTCGATGAGGTCCTTGCCAATCCACTGGGGATGAAGTCTCTTGCTGATGTCATCCGGGATGTGTACGCACCCGGGAAACGAGTACTCTTTATGGTGGACGACAAGACTCGACCCAACATCCACACAAAGGCTCTGCTTCCTCTTGTTGCTGAGCATCTGCAGAGAGCCGGAGTCAAGAAGGAAGACATTGGCATCATCATAGCCAGTGGGTCGCATGTGCCTGCAAGTCCGGAAGAGGTGGCGGAGCGTATCCTGGGTCCGGACCTCTACGCGGTGTGGAAGGACCAGATTCTGACTCATGATTGTGACAGCGGGAACCTGAGAGTTGGAACATCGACCATGGGGACTCCAATCCTCATTGACCAACAGGCCCTAGACTCCTGCCTGCTCATCCCCCTGAGCGACAGCGAATATCACTACTTTGCTGGTCAGGCTGGCACAGTCAAACTATTCTGTCCGGGTGTTGCCGGTCGTGAGACCATTCGGATCAACCATCCGCGCATGTTCGATCTTGAGAAGGGCTTTGTGGATGGATGTAGGCTCGGGAACTGCAATGGGAACCCAGTGATTGAGGACATGATTGAGATTGCTGAGATCATGAAGGAACGGATTCCCATTTTCTGTGTGGACTGCATCGTACACCACGGAGAGATAGTCTATCTTCAGGCAGGCGACATAGTCGAATGTCACAAGGCGGCAGCTAAACCCTTGCGCGAGCTACGAGTCGTGGAGGTCGATGAACCCGGTGACATGGTCTTTGTGTCCGTCGGAGAGCTTGGCGTGAATCTCTATCAGGCGGGAAAGGGCGTCCATGCTGCTTGGAACGCGGTTCGCCATGACCGGAAGGGATGGATTGTGCTGCTTGCCCCATGTGAGGACGGTATCGGCAGTGCCGGGTATGAAGAGGCGATGCATGCAGCAAAGGACCTCGAGGTTCGTGATGCTCTGAGGTTCGTGATCGAGAGCTACTGTTCTGAGAAGACCTTCAAGATCGGCAATCAGAAGCCTCCTGACCTCTTCAGGATTCTACTGGACGTGGAAGAGGGAAACATCAAGGTGGTCAGTGGACTGGACCCCGACGAGCTGAGGAGTATCTACAGGATGGAAGGCTGCTCAGTCAAGGACCACACCGAGGTTCAGGCAGTTCTGAGAGACCTCGTCGAGAGATACTTGAAGGAGCACCCCAATCCTCGCATATATGTGCTAGACGACCCTGGTCTGTTGGTCAAGGTGAAGCATCAGGTACACTGAATTGATGTTCCCGTCTTCATTCCAGTTTCCACGTAGGGCCGTCCTTCGTGTCTGCAATGGATATACCCAGTGAGGCCAGACGGTCTCTAATCGCGTCTGCTCTCGCATAGTCCTTGGCGGCTCTGGCTTCCTCCCTCATCTCAAGGAGGTATTCTACAACTCCCTTCAGGGCCTCGGCAGCCTTTCCGTCACCCTCTCCACCCTCACCAGCAAGATTGATGCCGAGTATGCCGACCAGTTCGGACAGGACTGCAAGAGTCTCTCTCAGTACTGCTGCACCACCGACCTCTCCAACCAGTGTGTTTATCTCGCGTACGAAGGTGAAGATCTCTGCGATGGCCCCAGGTGTGTTGAAGTCATCACTCATCTCTCTCTCGAAGCCCTGCTTCACCTTCTCGATGGCCTCAGCCAGCTTCTTGTCGGCCTCTGTCTCTCTGCTCCCAATCTTCTCGAGGATGTCTATCCGACCCTGTACAGTGTCAACGGCGTTCTTAATTCTCTCAAGGGACTGGATGGCCTGTTTCATCGCACCGTCGTTATAGTCCAAGGGTTGCCGGTAGTGACCGGAGATGAGGTAGAACCTCACGGCCTGATGGTCATAGTTGTCCAGTACCTCTCTTGCGGTGGAGAAGTTCCCTTCTGACTTGGACATCTTGTCTGCGTTGATTGTGAGGAATCCATTGTGCAGCCAGTACTTGACGGGGGTTTCTATTCCGTAGGCAGCAGCCGACTGGGCAATCTCATTCTCGTGATGTGGGAAGATGAGATCCTGTCCGCCTCCATGAATGTCAAATGGCAGTCCGAGGTAGTGTCTTCCCATGACAGAGCACTCCGCGTGCCACCCGGGCCTTCCCTTCCCCCACGGTGAGTCCCAGGACGGTTCTCCCGGCTTCTCGGCCTTCCATAGTGCAAAGTCTCTTGGGTCCTGCTTCTTCTCGTCTACATCCACCCTAGCACCTGCAGACAGCTCTTCCGGGGAAATCCGGGAGAGCACGCCATAGGTCTTCATCTCACTCACGTCGAAGTACACGTCGCCGTCGACAACATACCCCTTACCGTTCTTGATGATGAGGCTGACCATCTCGATGATGTCGTCGATGTGTTCGGTCGCCCGGGGGTTCACTGTGGCGGGCTTGAGATTCAGCTGTCTTGCGATGATCTTGTACTCTGCAATGAACTTCGCTGCGAGTTCCGCTACCGTGACGCCCTCCTCATTCGCTCGGTTGATCATCTTGTCGTCAATGTCTGTGAAGTTGGTCACGTAAGTCACACGGTACCCCATGTATTCAAGGAAGCGCCGGATTGTGTCGAAGACACAGAATGACCTTGCGTTCCCGATGTGCGGATAGTCATACACTGTCGGACCGCACACGTACATGCGTACTGCATTCTCTTCGAGCGGCACGAACTCTTCCTTTGAACGTGATAGGGTGTTGTAGACTCGTAGCATCATCACTACCCTTCCAAACCTCTGTTGTAGCCTATAAAAAGGACTCTGCAAGTATTGCCTCTGTTCTGTGTCATTGCGGGCGTGCGGCGACTACTGCCACATGTAGGAGGGCACACCCTCTGGCCCTTCGGTGCTCTCGGACAGGTAGATGATGTCTTGTTCGCCGTCCTTCAGAAGCCAGATATGGAGTGGTAGGTCCTTCACGATTCTCAACATGTCAGTCCGGTCGTCAAAGGTCAGGCCCATGACCTTGAGGAGGCTTGACCAGCTGACCGGCCTGTCCACATTCTTTGTGGCCACCGCCTTGACTCTGGCCTCTGAACCTGCCTCCATCTTGAGAATCTCCGAGTCTCGAAGTACCGCCTTGATACGCATTTTCAATCGTACTGTGCTCGGCACATACTCGAAATAAGGCTTGCCAAAGGTGGATGCCAGATCTGAGGAGGGATCGATGAATACAATATCTTATCAAGTGACACACACAGTATGAACTACAAGTGATGGGAGAGTATTGTGTTCTTGGCGAAGTACTCGATAGAGGAGTGTCAGGATTGGACCGAGTACAGCGATGCATGGAATGAGATGATGAAAGAGTTCTACTGGTACAAGGAGAGTCCGGTGTTCGATTGGAACAGAGATGAGGAACTCGACGCCATTCGGAGCGACATAGGTAAGGACGGGCGCCTCTTCATTGTTGCGCGTGAGAAGAAGACTGCCCGGATCATTGGCCTGCTCGGTGCAACGTTCAACGGAGTCACGTCGCAGTTGAGACGATGGGAACCTGCGACTCTGTCCGAAGTGGCTGGCACACAGGTTGCGAAGGACCTCGTCAACGGTATGATGAGGCGACTGAAGGAGAAGGGTGTGAGAGTGGTCCGTGTGTTGCTGAAGTATCCCCATGGTAACCCTGAGTCCACATCATTTCTAAGGGAACTGTTCACGACGACTGGTTTCAGGCAGGTCGGGCAGCCCGGTGTTGATCTGGTCCTCAAGCTCCATCAGACCATCCGCCCAGTGGAGCCCAAGGTCGACTATGAGGTGAGAACGGGGGAGAGCCTGACACCTGAGGAGATGGCCGAGTACGTCATTGCGGCCTACGCATCCACTCTAGAGGACCGGGCCCTGTTTGAGCCAGACTCGTCCGTGACAGAATACGATGGAGCGCTAGAGTTCGTATCGCGTGTTGTGCGTGGAGATCTTGGACCTGCCCCCAGTGAGTTCCGCAGGGCACTATTTGTGGATGGAGAGCCCGCGGCCCATGTTGGGGCGTTTGTGAATGAGTCGGCGTTCAAGCCGCTCACAGGTGTGCTCGGCCCTGTGGGAGTCTTGCCACAATTCAGAAGAAAGGGGATTGGCAGATTCTTGGTTGAGCAGGTGCTTGAGGCTCTGAGACGGTTTGGCTGTGAATATGCTGCTGCTGGCACTGGCGCTTCCAATGTGAGGGCCATCAAGTTCTACGAACGGATGGGCTTTCGGCTTGCGTGCGACCTTGAGTGGTACGAGCGGAACCTCTGATTCCCGACACGATCTCGGCGGTCACTCATAGTTGAAGGTGACGCTGAGAGGGAGGTTTCTTGAGGAATGACCGATTCTCAGAACGAAGTCACCAGGTTCGATGACCCAGTCATGTTTCTCGACATCATAGAATGCCAGATCACTGGTGTCAATGTCAATCTGAATGGTCCGAGTCTCACCTGGGTCAAGGTGGATCTTCGAGAACCCTACGAGCTCCTTGGGGGGTCTCTTGACCGACGATTCGATGTCATGGGCGTACACCTGAACGACATTCGACCCACTGACCTCTCCCGTGTTGGTGACATCGACCTGTAGGATGAGGGGGCTTGATGAGAGTAGTGTTGGATTGTCAAGGGAGAACCGCGTATATGACATCCCAAAACCAAACGGAAAGAGTGGTTCGATTCCTCTCTCATCGAACCAACGATAACCAACAAAGAGGCCCTCCTCGTAGAAGACTCTCTTCTCTTCATCACCGGGGAAGTTCCTGCGCAACCCTGTGGAGTGAGCGGCCGAGTCTTCGAGACGCTTGGGAAATGTCACGGGGAGTCTGCCTGACGGATTGACATCTCCGTAGAGCACGTCTGCAATCGCGTGTCCTCCAATCATCCCTGGATACCACGCCATGACTACGGCGTCCACATCATCAATCCACCCAGTCATTGACAGCGGACTTCCAGCAATCAGTACAACAACAGTCCTCTCGCTCTCGCAAGCTGCATCCCTGATGAGCTGTATCTGCTTTTCAGGTAGGGAGATTGACCGCCTATCATTGAACTCCGAGTCATTTCCTCGCCCATGGTCAAGCCCCATGAAGAGCACCAATGCCTCAGAACCTACCACACAAGCAAATCTACCATCGGAAACTGTCCTCTTGTTCTTATGCCTCATCCCCTCCAATGGTGTCACCTCGAAAGGTGGCACTACGGCCGAGGACCCTCCATAGAGAAACCTCCCGAACTTCTTCTTGAGATTCGGCCCCTGCACACAGACGCTCTCAGTCTTGTCAAGTGGAAGAGCATCATGTTCATTCTTCAGGAGGACCATGCTCTCCTGTGCAATACGTCTGGCTAGCAGCTGACTCTTCTCAGAGCTGATGTTCTTCGTTCGCCACTCTCTTGTTTCGAACGCATGAGTCCTGAATAACACTCGAAGGAACCGACCAACATGGTCGTCCAGGGCCTCCTCATTGAACTCCCCGGCCTTGAGTGATCTCATCAGCTTCGAGACCTTGTACCTTGATGGTCGAGGCATCTCAAGAGATAGACCTGCAACCATTGATGTGGCTGGTGTCTTGGAATCATAGGCTGCGAACCAATCAGTCATGACAAGGCCATCAAAGCCCCATTTGTTCATGAGGACATCTCTGAGTAGAAACGAGTTCTCGCTGCAGTAGACTCCGTTCAGTCTGTTGTAAGCAGCCATGATGGCCCATGGTCCTGCGTTGCGAACAACGCCCTCAAATGCGCGAAGATAGATCTCATGGAGCGTGCGCTCGTCAATCTCGGAACTCACATGTTTCCTGTCAGTTTCTTGATTGTTGGCGGCAAAATGCTTGACACAGGCTCCAACGCCTTGACTCTGTATCCCCCGTACTAGCTGAGTGGCCAGTTCGCGGGTGAGGAGAGGATCTTCGCTGAAGTACTCGAAGGTCCGACCACAGAGTGGAGTGCGCATGATGTTGATGCCTGGCGCGAGGAGCACATGCCTTCCTGCCCGACGAACCTCCTCACCCAGCACAACACCGACATCACGGGCGAGTTGTCGATCCCATGTTGCAGCGAGTGCTATGGTGGCAGGGAATCTGGTGGCCTTCTTGCGACTGGAATGATAGGCAACGCCAAGAGGGCCGTCTGTGACCTTGAGTGCTGGAATGCCCAGTCTCTTGATGTCTGTCGCGGAATAGAACCTACGCCATCCCTGACTTGAAAGCAGTCGGCACTTCTCCTTCAGCGTGAGCTCTTGCAGGATGTCTGCGACTTTCCTGTCGATCTCGAGATCCGTCACAGGTACCTGTTCACAATACCATCTTATTGCTCTTCTCTTCCACGGACTCCTTCTTCCTTCCTCCTTGATGTCTGTTGGAGAATCTACTCTAGATTGATCATCCATAGGCGCGCGGACATGTTGAGCTAGGGCACTGAACCTGCTCCACCGTCTTGGACAAACAGCTTCACAGTCGAATTCGAGGGCTTGGTGCTTCAAGCCAAGTCAACTCGCCCTGAGATTCAAACAACCACGAGTGACCGGGAGCGTGCGCCTTAAGAGCAATGGCTGAGTCGTAGATGTCAATGCCTGACTCGGAGCATCATCCCAGGGAACAGTCTGAGATCATTGACGAACTGAATAGACTAATTGAGGAGGGGCGCATGCCTGACCTTGTTGAGTCCGTCATTGAGGGCGAGTCCTTGATAATCTCGGCAAATGATGACTCGGGAAATCCAATGAGAATACGATTGGAGCGGAGGCGTGGCCGAGTACTTGCATCTCTCGTACCAGAAGAGGAATCATCACATCCTGACAGACAGTCCTAGTACCATGTTTCAGTCTGTTCAGTTGATCCTAATCAGCTGCGTCTTTGGGGGCATGGGAACTAGGATCGACGGCACTCGGAAACGATGAAGTCGTGTCTGACCTCATCTTTTCAACACGGTATGTCGGCGCGTCGCAGTTCAGGCCTTCGCAGGCGGTACGATCAGCTGCATGCGGTCATTGTACATTTCTCTCAAGAACATCCTAGATACAAGAAAGCCAGTGATTACGACTGACAGGAATATCATGATGAACACGATGATCTGAAACATGGCCGCCCTGACAGGGTTGACCCCTCCGATGATCATGCCACTCATCAGTCCAGGGATGCTCACAATGCCCAGTGATGCATAACGGTTGAGATTTGGCAGCAAGCCTGAGCGTATCGCCTCAATGATTGTCATCTGCGTGGCTTGAGCAGGTGATGCACCGAGCGCCAGAGCGGTCTCAAGCAGCGCCCTCTGCTTCTGTGCGTTGGACCACATTCTGTCAATGACAAGGCTGGCGAGACCCATGGAGTTACCTATGACCATGCCTCCCATCGGAATGATGTACTCACCTAGGGGCAGAACCACTCCTAGGGCCACAGACACGCTCATGACAGTCAGTGACGCGATCATAATTCCGGGCAGTGAGGACTTGAAGACTCCGGGGATGTCGAGATTGGTACTCACAGTGTGGGCCGCGAAGAGGGCCATGATTCCCAGGAGGAGGAAGATGACGAGCATGTTGCTGAGCTCGAATACCACAACGAGGATCAGTGCCATCAGGATGATCTGAATTGTTCCCCTTATGGTACCGATGATGAGTTTCTTCTCGACACCAATGCCTTTCCACTTGGAGACCGCGAGAAGAACCACGAGGAGTCCCAGTGCTGTGATGTATCTCGGTATTGCGTCGAGAATCTCTGGATCAAGGGACAGCCACCATGAGAAGAGGTCGAACTGCATTCTCATTGTCCTCCATTTGGTAGGGCCACGATGCGATCGGTGAATCTTCTGGCCTGCTCTTTGTTGTGTGTCACTATCAATACGCCAATTCCTCTCTTCTCAACAATCGACTGGATTGTGGCCTCCACTATCAGTGTGGAGTTCTCATCCAATGCTGAAGTCGGCTCGTCGAGAAGGAGCGCTTCAGGTTTCAGGAGCAGAGCCCTGGCGATGGCCACCCGTTGCTTCTCTCCTCCTGAGAGGTTCTCTGCGACCTTGTCCAAGAATAAGGGGTCGAGACTGACCTCTTCCAGCACTCTCTCCAGTTCATCTCTCTCGACCTCCAGTCCGTTGATCCTCATCCCCCAGACAAGATTGTCGTATACAGTACCCGGAAACATCGATGCTTGCTGCGGCACAAGGATGAGCTTGCGCCGAATCTCACGGGGGTCGCAGTCTGCGATATTGTTGCCGAAGCAACGGACCGTCCCACTGGTCGGTGATACTAGGTCGACGGCGATTCTCAGGATTGTGCTCTTACCAGACCCTGAAGGACCTGTGATGCCCACGGTCTCATTGCACCGTAGTTCCAGGCTCAGGTCTGAGAAGAGGACTCGACCACCCAGCTCCATCGAGACATTCTCAAGTTCAAGCAGTGCTGGCTCACTCAAGATCGTATTCCTCACCACGACTGGCGAGAACACCGTCCGATAAAGGTCACGTTCCGACGAGGGCCGCTCTCCCGTTACAACACTTCGAAGTACAACAGGGCGTGAGGAGAGTATTTCTCACACCACTCCTTCTGTCGGTCCTCCGGTTCAGTCACCCAGCCTCGTACATCCACCTCTGACTCTCCGAACTTCCGGAAGTGCAGGTGTTCCGCAGCATAGACCTGGTCATAGTCTCCCCTAGTGCTCCCATCACAGCTCATGAAGGTGAGATTGTGGGTCTTGGAGAGGCGTCGCATGTTGTACTTCTTGCAGTCCACCTTGTCCCATTTCTGGAGCTCGGCCTCGGGATCCAGGCCATTGTTGTACAAGGGCTCCATGCCCATGATCTGGAAGTTACCGAGAAAGATGTAGTTGACCTTGGCCTCACCCTTCTCCCAGGCCAACTTGTCGAGCCTCCCCCTGTACTTGAATGCCCGCTGAATCATCTCATGCCGATGGCCCAATCCAGTCGCAGTGGGTGTGCTCTCGAGATTCATGAACAGCATGGGATACACATGTCCCTTGTGGATGATTGTGGCCAAGGGTCCCGGACAGACGGTAGATGATCCAGAAGTGAACTCAAGCTTCTGTGTAATGAATGCGTCAAGGGAGTTTCTCACACCCAGGAGAACCTTCTGGGCCCGTTTCCCCTCGGTGATATGAACGGAGTACCCTGGGAACTGCTTTACCATCTCTGTGAAGACTTCCCTCCCTGAGATATCATACAATGCAAAGATGTCAGGGTCTTGCTTTCTGAGGAACGACAGAGACTGATCCACTCTTGCCCGCCGCGACTTGAAATGTCTGACGTTCCACGATACCACGGAGAATGATTCACTCATACCTACACCTCACCAGTGGCAGCGCGACAGGTCTCTGGCCATGAAATAGATGGTAGTCCAAGTGGTCTATGTATGAAGCTCTTCCCATAAGAATCATGGCAATCATATGATTTGTCAGCTAGGGAACGATTACATCGATTGGCTGCCAGCAGACCTGAATGAAGCTCGGGATGATTGAGTGATTGTAGGAACTGATAGGTTTCCGCAATCATCGTGGTCGCATCTCTTGATCTGCACACTCCACACACCGCTTGACTGTCTATAGTTCTGAAGAGATGAAGGCAAGTCTTGCCAACACCCTTAAAACTGGAATGATGAACGTTCTGCCAGCAGAGCCGGTTTGGCGGAGTAGCTACGCGACAGACTGCAGATCTGTTCTACCTGGGTGCAAATCCCAGAGCCGGCTCCACTTCTTCTACAGATGAATTGTTTTATTAGAACGCTCTCGCATTATTACTCGGAAGAAGAGGTATGCCGTTTGCTGGATGAAGAGCCCTCACCCCCTCAGCTGAACACACTTGAGCGGGACCTGGTGAGGTCGTTTGGGTGGAATCTGGTCGCCTCCGAGACCACGCTCTATGAACGATACCTCCGAATCTCCGTCAAGAGGTCTCTCTCGACCATGAATGAGTTTAGGGCCCAGCTGAGAGAGATGGAGGCCAAGGGGCTCCTTACATCCTACGATGTGCAGGGTCTGAAGTTCTACCGCCTGACCACTGCTGTCGACGGGCTCCGCGATATGGCCCTTCCCGAAACACCCCTCGACGAGATGCATCTTGCTGTTGGAACCCTCAAAGCAGAGCCAAAGACGAAGATGTTCCGGAAAGAGCCCCCACCTTCGCAGCCTCCCGCGGAACGGTCCGTTGAAGTGCCTCGTATGAACCGTATGAATGTGGCAAAGTGCGAGTACATCTGCAAGCGTCTCGAACGAGCTCTTGAGGTATACATGATGAGAGAGTCGGGCCGGGTGAGTAAGGCGAAGATGAACGAGCACATGGCCAACATGTGGCACGCCCTGTGTGAATCTGAAGAGGCGCTGCTTGACTACGTTGAGTCGGAGGTTCCAGGTCTTCATCGCGATGTGGCCGCCATCCTTGGGACCGACGGACCTGAGTTGTTGATGCTCAGTCTTCGTCTGGCAGACATGACGACCAAGAAGTACAGGTAGCGTGCTCGTAGGTGACAGCGTGGTCGCAAACACCTAACCATTAATAGTCGTGCCACAACAGAGTGGGCTCTTGCTGAGGTAGAATGCTCTCGGAATGTGACACCCCCAACTCTGGTTCTGTCCGTCGGTTGTTCAAGTCCTGTCACCGAATGAGAGCAATGATTGACTCTGCCCTTGAACTGGGGACTGGACGAGTGCTTGTTGACGATGCCGACAACCCCACGGTAGCGGCGATAGTATACGCCCCCATGGTCCTGATGGCTGGAGACTGTGAATCTCGTTGTGCGAGAGACTATCTCGGGTCGATCCCTGAGAAGATTCCAGTGGTTCTCCCAGATGAGGACTGGGAACGAGTCTTCCGGAGGATTCACGGATCCAAGACGATGGCTCAGAGGAGGACAATGTTGAATCCCAAGTCTCTTGACATTGAACATGTCCGGACTCTCAAGGGGCGTCTTCCTGAGGGATTCATTCTGTGTGAGATGGATGAGTCCTCGATTCTGAGCATGGACAAGACCCTCACTAAGTCGATTGAAACCTTCTACGGTGTCGCTCGGTTCGTTGAGGAAGGCGTTGGGTACTGCGTGAAACATGGCGAACTGGTGGTCTCAGTGGCGCACACGGCCTTCCCATTCGTAAGAGACTTTGAGGTCCAGGTCTCTACTCTCGAGAAGCCCGAGTATCAACGACAGGGTCTGGCAACAGTGGCGTGTGCAGCATTGATTGAGTACGCTCTGGATCACAAACTGGTCCCTCATTGGGACGCGGCAAATGATGCATCGGTCAATCTTGCCCTGAAGCTTGGATATTCCAATCCATCTACCTGGTACCTGTACTCTTGGCGGCAGTAGTCCAGTCTAAGTCTCATCCTGTTGTGAGATCAAGCGCTCTGTACCAGTACGAGTACGCAGTGCGAAAGCCGAGCTTCTCATACAGTCGTATGGCCTTGGTCTTGTCAACCTCTACCTGTAGGAACACGTTCTGAGCTCCTACACGTCTTCCCCACGACATCAGTTCACGACTTATTGCTTCTCCCACTCCCTTTCTGCGGTGTTCCTCGACAACTCTTACCGAATACAAGGCCAGCCAATTCTTGTGGACAACCCCTAGTCCCACTCCTAAGACACCCGACTCGTTTCTGACAATGGCGTACCCACTGCGTCCGGGGAGACGTCTCAAGATGTCTTCCAGTACAAGGATGTTGGGGCCATGGTACCTCTCGTCCACCCTCTGTGTCTCAAGCCAGTCCTCGGTCAGTCCCTCCGTGATCTGGACCCTGATAGCGGGTGGGCTAGAGAAGTCGTAATCCATTAGCCCTCGGGTCTGAACGTGAGTGGGCATGAACTTGACAAAGCCTCTCGTCTCGAGCCGCTCATCAAGATCCGGGGGTGAGCATGCTTTCGTCATTTTGAATGCTGGGCTGCATCCGTGTTTCCTGTAGAAGGCAATCACTCTCTCAATGGCCTCGTCTGCTCTCTCAGGTCTCATATCACCGTAAGGATAGGTGCTATTGGCTCGCCAAGTGATCCCTCCGTTCTCACTCAGAATCCACCCGTTTATCCTCTCTATGTTTCGAGCAGGCCACATCTCTTGCTGCAATAACTCCATGGATGCGATGCTGTCTTCGTCCAACTCAATCAGACCTGTCGATGCTGTACTTGCCTATAATGCTCAGCATACGAGCACTCAAGAGAGTACGACACACCACTGTATCGGCCTGCTGCTTCTCATTCGCGTGTCACTCGACAGTAGTATTCATTGATATTCTTCATGCCTCCTCAATCTATTCCCAATCATTGAGAAGAATCCATGAAGAATCAGAACACATCCCGAAAAATCCAGAGGATCTGGGAGTGTGTTGAGAATCGGAACATCTTTCTTTGATGATTGTGACCACATCGCGGAGGATGTCGGTGCCTTCAGGGCTGAGTGATCTTGCATGGTCTATCCTGACCCATTTCAGAGACCAGATTGAGAAACTCGGTCTTGATGCAGGTGCAAGAGACATCCTTGAGGGGACGCGACTTGCCTCTCTGAACTCAGTGCTCTCCCTCCTCAGAGGCATGAAGTCTGGCGAGCCTGTTACTGAGCCATTCACTTCTCTGTCGTACACTGGTTTCCGCATGGGTGCCTCACCTCGTGAGGTGGGCCGAATCATATCACATGTCGACCAACCTCCTCAGTCGATAATTGACCGGGTCGAGGACCTCGGCCGATTTGAGATTACTGACTTGTTGGGGCGCATCCACGCTCTCGGCTGCTATCGTCTACCACTGACTTCAAGTCACTGTACGGGCCAGCGGCAACTGGGAGCATACTACACCCCATCGGGAGTGGCTCGTTTCATCGTGGCACACGCCTTGGCTCCCACACTCAGGGAGGTTTCTAGGGCTCAGTCACTCGATGAGGCGATGCAGGTCATCTCTTCTGTGAGAGTTCTCGATCCTGCCTGCGGAACTGGAGTGTTCTTGCTGGCCGCGGCGACTCTGATGAGAGAGTCTCTCGGTGAGAAGTGGAATGAGTGCGACCTCCAGGACGGGTCTGTTGAGTGTCTCTCGTCATCACTGTACGGCGTCGATTTGGATGCCGGTGCCATCGAGGTGGCAAGGGCCTCACTGAGACTTCTCTTGAGATTACCCAATGACTCGGAGTTGACGAACTTCAGAACAGGGAACTCTCTGATCTCTCCGGACAGAGCCGCCGAGTTTTTTGAGATCCCGTCTGAGCAGATTCCATACGACTGGTCGTCAGAGTTTCACGACGTACTGAGCAATCCCCAGGGGGGATTTGACGTTGTTGTGATGAATCCTCCCTACGAAAGGCTGAAACCCAACTTTGCAGAGTTTCTCAGAGAACAGCTCCTCAAGGGTACGAGGGAGGTGCATGTCGCTGAGTTCGATGTCTACAAGCAGAGGATGCGAGAGTCACTTTCGTACTTTCGGCGATCCGGCGAGTATCGGTTCTCTACCTCCTATACGGTCAACACCTACCAGCTCTTCATTGAGCGCGCTCTGAACCTCACACGGGACGGTGGGCGCCTCGGCTTCGTTGTGCCTTCAACCTTGCTGGGTGACGTCTCATCGGAGCGTCTCAGGAGAGTGCTGTTCACAGAGAACAGGGTACATTCAGTCTTCGAGTTCCCTGAGGCATCAAGACTCTTTGATGGTGTCACTCAGTCAGTCTCCATTGTGTCGATGCAGAAGGGCGGAATGACCGAGAGGTTCACTGCCCATTTTGGAATGAGCGACTTCTCACAGACGACTGTGTCAAGAGGAACAAGGGTCTCTGTTTCGGACTTGTTGCGATTCATGGGGCCCGGCCACATCGTTCCACGCATACGCTCGACTGGTTGGAAGATACTCGCGAGGATTCACAGGAACCCTCGACTTGCTGACATCCCTGATGTCGAGATTTGGCGTGGTGAGCTTGACCTCACGATTCAGAAGGACTGCATCGTTCGTACACAGGCAGGGACTCCCCTCCTGCGAGGAGCCAACATCAGAAGGTTCTCGGTCACGCCGGGCTCCAAATCGGAGCATGTGGACCTGCGCAGGCTCAGAAGGGGTCTCGGCAAGTCAAGACGTGCAGACCACTACAAGAGACCCAGAGTGGCAACTCAGCAGGTTTCGAACCAAGGCCAGAGATGGCGACTCAAGTGCGCCCTCATCGAACCTCCGGCCGTACTGGCCAACTCCTGTAACTACATCGTCTTCAGGACCGACCCTGCGAGAGAGCGGTCGTTGTTGCTGCTTGGTATACTCAACTCCGAGCTGATGAACTGGCGCTTCCACCTGGGCAACTTCAACAACCACATCTCAATCAGGGAACTCTCCTCTCTTCCGATAGTGGTCCCGCGGAGTGAGCGAGAGAACTGGACCATGGGCGAACTGGTGGAGGAGGTGGATCTGATCATGAGTGACAGTGGTCATGAGACCACGAAACTGGAGGCGTTAGTCTTCTCTCTGTACGGACTGGATGTCAAGTCTGCCAGGTCTGTGTTGCGCATGAGAGACACCCCCAGAGATGAGGTCTCCCATATCCTTGATGTGCTCAGAGACCTTCATTGAGCCGCATCTGTAATGAGAAGACCTAATTGCATGTTCATGATGAGAACACGGTGTGACTTCACTCGCCGAGCACCTCTCCAAACCAACGTCCACAGACATGTCGAACTATGTGTACAATCATGTCTGCTCATCACTTAGCGAGCTGGACCTTGAGATTGTGCGCTCTGTGCCGGCAGGAGGAAATTGGAAGGACATACCTGCGGAGACCGTTGCCAAGTCTTCAAGACTCCTCCAGATCAGCAGGTCGGGTGGGCGCACGACGTACTACGGTCGGATGAGGTCCGACCTTCCATCTTACACTATAAACACATACTTCAATCGACCTGGCAACGGGACCTTCATCCACCCTGACGAAGACAGACTGATCACCATGCGAGAGGCAGCACGCCTTCAGAGTTTTCCTGACGGCTATGTGTTTCTTGGGAGCCACTCGTCCCGGTACAAGCAGATAGGCAACGCAGTTCCTCCGATACTGGCCCGGATTGTTGGAGGCCTGATGAGGCCCGGACTCGCCGTGGATTTGTTCTGTGGAGCAGGAGGCCTGTCCGAGGGTCTTGAGAAGGCGGGGTACACAGTCCTAGTTGCTTCGGACCTGAATCGGCATATGCTTGAGACCTACTCGTTCAATCATCCAAGTACAGTCGCAGTCAGGGCAGATATTGGGAGGTCTAATGACTATCAGCACGTTCTGGAAGAGATTGAGGATGCTCTGGGAGGACGGACGTTGACCCTGCTGGCCGGAGGGCCTCCATGTCAGGGTTTCTCAACAGCGGGAAACTGGAGTCCGAGTGACGAGCGGAACACTCTAGCGTTCAGGATGCTGGAGGTTGCTGAATCTCTTACACCTGACTATGTGCTTGTTGAGAACGTACCTGGCATCAGATGGATGGCCAACGGCAAGTACCTCTCAGCAATCAGGGATCGGCTTCATGAGATGGAGTACAAGACAACGGTGCTGAACTTGTCGTCTGAGGAGTTTGGTGTCCCCCAGCGAAGGCGTCGCGTCTTTGTGGTCGGAACGAGAAATGGCGATGAGATTCCTGCCCCGTCAGGGTCGTTCTCCAAGGTTTCGGTATCAAGAGCTCGAGGGGCCGTTCGATTCGAGGCCCCGGAACTTCCACAGCCTGTCTGTGTGTCAGAGGCCATCTCTGACCTCCCCGAACTGGCGGGTGGTCTGGGAGATGAGGTCTTGGAGTACAGGCCGCGAGTGGCTCTGACCCTCTACCAGCACATGATGCGTGGCCTGATGTCGTATGAACAGTTTGTTAAGAAGAGAGCCGAGCAAGGTTGATTAATGTGACATACTGAGTTCTGTCCACACTGGTCACATCTCTTGAAGAAGGGGATACAACATCAATGCTTGACTCTGCGGTGCTTCTTGACATCCTTGGATCAAAGGTACTGGCAAGTATGAGCTTCAAGCGTAGCCCCATTGTTGAGCCCTTAACCGGCCACATCATTCAAAGATATTATGAGCTGGTTCAGAGTGGGCCTCCTGCTGAACAGGTACATCTCCAGATACAAGACACACACCTGTGCGCCTGCCGCATTAACAATGTGACAGTCCTTGTAGTTGCCACTGATGCTGGCCCTGTGGATGATGACGACATGGCACGAATCACGGCACTGCAGAGAGAGACTGTAGAGGCAGTCGCCAAGTCTTCCGTACGTGAATTCAAGAGCAGATTTGCCGATGTGGCCATGTCCGCCTTGCAGAAACCACTCAACATCTGCTTCGTGTCCCCACCTGAACCCTCAGCGGAAGACTGCACTGGGCAAGCAGTCAAGGCGTTCATGACGCGGTGGCGGGAGGAGGAGTCGACATACTCAAGGCCAGTCCGGATGGGACCCTACAGAGTCCGAGCCATGAGGTGTGACTATCGAGACATCGAGCGGAAAGACTGGAGCAAGGGTCTCTCTCAGGCAGACGTATTCTGTCTGGTAGTGTCGAATCCTCTTCCTGCATCTGACAGGATTGAAGGGGCCGTGTTGCGAATACGTGATGAGTCACAGTCCCCGGTGGTTGTTGCTCCCGGCTCTGATGCAGAGCTGGAGTTTGCCCGAGCTGTGGAGAACTCCTACGGAATAGACCTGTGTGACTCGGTCTCGGAGAAGCCATCGTACCTTCTTCTCTCAGTCCTTGCTATCGCGGGCTTCAGTGACATCCAGCCCGAGCTGGCCTCCAAGCAGTGGGTGTTGGAGCCGGGTCTGGATGAGACAGAAGTGACATCTGAGAAAGAACCGACAGAGCTGGGCCATCAGGCGTTCTTTGTTGTGGATCGCAGAGACGGGATTCCCCGCTATAGTTACTACTACGATGAGCGTTCCCAACTCCTTGAGATGGCTCCAAATATCGTAGCTGCGATCACATCCTTCAAGATTGATCAGACGACTCCAACTGCCACGTCGGTCTTTCGCACTGGCGACCTCAGTTACATCACTATTGAGCGTGACAAGTACGTCTTCACTCTTGTCACCGGTCAACACTCAGATGTGAAGGCTCTGAGGGAACGATTCTCATTCCTTCCCGACCTATTCATGGATGAGGTGCCTGAGCCCATGGATGATCCCACCGATCTCTTCCGGTCGCCACCATTCACCCTTAAGTTGTTGGCCACCCTACCTCCGCAGAAGCTTGCCGGACGTACTGCTCCTGTGCAGAAGCGTGCCATGCTCTGGGAACGGTTCGAACACCCCGCGGTAGGTGACTTCCTCGAGGCTGTCTGGAATCGTCTGGATGGCAGTCTGGTCATGTCTAGGCTGGCACCCGGAGAGAACCCCGAGATCATAATCGGCGCCATCCACCTACTCCACAGGATGGGAGCCATCGAGTTCAAGTTGAAGATTGGGCCTGACGATGTTCCCGTCGTAGTGAATCCCCCTGATGAAGAGACCCTGGGTCTCTACGCAAATCTCGGAGAGATTCTGGAACTGGTCGATGGAGACCTCTCTGTTGACAGTATCTCAAAGGCTCTGGACATAGATCTCAGCGTGCTAGTGACAGTTCTGGCGGAACTCGACCGCCGCAATGTCATCTCTTTTAGGAATAACTACGATTCACACACCAAAGCTTCATAGTCACAAGAAAGATAGATAACGAGTAGAGATTAGCCCAAGAACTATCAAGGAGTGCTGTCTGAAATGATCCACAACGTGCTGTTAGTCGAGAAGGAGACCGGCAACGTTGTAGTCAGGACTCGCTTCTGGAAGATTGACTTCACGGACGAAGATGTTCAAGAGTTCCTGCGAGGGTACAGAGACCTACAGACGACCGAAGGACTATCACCTGACACTCCGGTCTTTGTGGCTGAGAAGCACAAGGTGTTTCACTCTGATGTTGATGGAGATATGATCCTTCTCTTTGTGACCGACGGACGGGATGAGGACCGAGTCATAATGTACAAGGTCCGCGAGGGTGCTTCCCGAGTATCAACGGCCCTCCGAGGCAACCTAATTGGCTACATCCGAGACAATCTGGACGACATCCTCGGGGAACTCCTCTTCACAAGATTCAAGGTGTCCTTCGTGGGCTCTGGAGGTGTCGGAAAGAGCACACTCCTCAGACTCCTCTTCGGCAAGGAGCCCGCTCCTGGTGGGTATGTCCCGACGATCAATGTAGCCGTTGACTCGTCAGAAACAATACAGTTTGGGACCTTTCTCGTGACGTTGTGGGACTTCGCGGGACAGGCTGTCTTTCAGGATCTCTGGAGCTTCTACTTCTCAGGGACTGATGTCATCTTTCTCATCACCGACTCGAGTTTTCGTAACGTGATGCAGACCAAGTCCCTCCTCCGCAACATCAAGAAAGAGGCACCAGCAGTCCCGTTGTTCATCATCGCCAACAAGCAAGATCTCCCCGAGTCCATGAAGGCGGAGAAGATCAAGAGGCTCTTGGGAGCACCGACTTTTCCAATGGTGGCAACTGACAAGTCCCGCCGAGAAGAGTTCATTCGCCTCATGCTTGAGGTGGCCGCAAAGACTGTTGGCGTTACACTTCCTGACCGTCCGATATCCGAGATGATCACTGTCCGTCGCGGGACCGAAGAACTGGAGACCTCCTTTGACAAGGCTCATACGCGGAAGAGTAAGGACACTGGCTTTGAGAACGTCCCATACGAAGAGGGTGTGGAAGTCACCGACTATGTTCCGCCCGGCACTGGTATCCCGGGGATGTCTGATGCGACAACGTCTCAAAGCACACAGGCTCAAGAGACTGCGGTCTCAGAGACTGCGACTGAAACACCTACGAAGCCTGCCACGGAGGCTAGCAAGGTCTTGCACCTCCTCCTCATCGTGCCCAAGGAGGGTCTTCCCGATGTGGCATTGCATCTCAAGTACGGAGACGAGGATATCGACAAGAACTCAGTGGCATCCCTGATCTCTGCTCTTGACTCCTTTGGAGGCATCGATGCAGAGTCTCCAGAGGGCCCGAGCACCACCGACGCCCTCGAAACGATTCGTCACAAGGGGAACCTCGTGATGATCGAGAAGTCAAAGCACTTCGTTCTCGCCCTCATAGTGACGAATGACAGTGAAGAAATCGAACAGCGAAAGGCCCTCACGTCTCTCCTCATCACGATGGAAGAGCGATTCCAGAACGTCTGGGATGGTTGGGACGGAGACTGTTCCGTCTTTGAGTCTGCTGTGTGGGACATCCTCCATGAGATACCGCTCTTGCATGTCAGCTTCGACTACATAGTGCATGCGAGGGAGGCCGGTCGTGACCTTCCCTTCAACAGTCGAGAGGTGGGCAAGGCCCTCGCTGAAGTCCAGTTTGCCATCGACAGTAATGAGACTGTTGGAGGTCTCGTCAGGAGTCTTGACATGCCCAGAGAGACCGTACTCGGGTCTCTTCAGATCCTGAACAAGTTTGGATGGGTGGACTTCAAAGTAGAGATTGGACCGGAGAGCTATCTGATAAAGGCTGGTACTGTAGTTGAGGAGTTGCAGAAGATATATGGCGATGTGATCGTCAGGTTTGTCGACCTGTGCGACGGCCAGACCTCTCTTGAGGAAGTCGTTCGGAAGCTGAATCTCAGCCTCCCCGCCCTGAAGTTCGTGGCGACGAAACTGGTCCTTGAGGGAGTCCTCGAAGTGGTGGCCTAGACCTTTATTGTGATTCTCTCTCTGTAGTCTGGAACCATGATTCCCTTCGGTTTCTTCGTGATTGGGGTATGAACCATGATGCGCTTGCCCTTGCACTTCGAGATGAACTCCTGCAGGTTTGAGGATGAAGAGTGGGCGCTCAGTCGGGCCATCTCCACCCTGCACTTGTGTGGCTCGTATCCGTGCAATAGGTTCCAACCTGCTGTTCTTGGTGCTAGATATCCACAGAGGATCACAGCGGCCTTGGGATTCTCCCTCTGCTCCCTGAAGTGGTGTCGTGCTAGGCCACCGGACATCATTCCTCCTCCAGACACGAGCACATCGTCTTCATCAAGGTGCATTTTGTTCTTCTTCATGCTGCGCCAATGACCCTTCACGCCCACGAACTTGGCCACTCGCTCGGCAAGTCCTGTGACCATGACGTTCCTGTTCTTTGTGATTCCCAGTTCTTCAAGAATGAGCAGCACCTCCTGAGAACGTCCCACCGCAAAGCTGGGGATGATCACAGGGCCGTGTGAGGCAATTGTGTTGCTGATGAGGTCCTTTACTTTGGCACGGTCAAAGTCTTCACGTCCCCAGTATGTTCCATCAAAGATGACGTAGTCTGAGTCTGTGGGTGGGTCTGCTCCCTGAAACAGGACAGACTTGTCAATGTTGAAGTCGCCAGTATACAGTATCTTGATACCCTCGACATCAATCTCAAACATCGCGCTTCCTGGAATGTGGGACGCATCTATCGGCGTCACAACGATTCCGGGGCCGACCTCACTACTCTTACCATACTCTAGTTGAACCTGAGCCCTTGTGACCTTCTCGATGTTCTCAGACCTAAAGCGAGAAACGAGGTCGAGTGGGTCGTTGCGTCGCGGAGGAAAGGGAGTTCCCACCTTCAGGGCGTCATCAAGGAGGAGTTTGACAATCCCTCCTGTTGGACCAACAGAGCACCACTTCCCATCAAAGTCGTCAAAGAGAATGGGCAGTCCTCCCAGATGGTCGAGGTGCCCGTGTGAGACGAGGACCGTGTCGATCATCTCAAGCTCGGGGACCCACTCAGGGACCCGATGATTGGCCACGGAGAGGCCAAAGTCCATGAGAATGCCCCCAGTGTCCGTCTTGACCAGAATCCCACTTCTCCCAATCCTCGGACCTCCAAGGAAGATGATCTCGATCTTCTTGGTCTTTGTGGTGTAGGCCACAGAAGAGAGAAGTCCCATCCTCAGTTTCTGGGGAATCATCTCAAAGATGACCGGGTCGATCGGTTCTCCTGGTGGTGGGTCTTCAAGATCTTGAAGTCTGACTTGGAGAACTGTGTCCTTGTTTGTCCTGAATTGCTCCTTGCTGAATATCTTCTGGACTTTCTTCACAGCCTCTGAGACAGAGAACTCTGCGTCGATCTCCTGCTGAGCATCCCTGTAGACCGCGGTCCTGCATGTCTTTAGCATCTTCTTGAGGAGCACATCGGGACCCCATACTCGAAGGCTCTCATATGTGGGGAAGAACGGTCTCCCAGAGATGGCTTCCTCGAGGTACTGGGGGTGACGGATAAGAGCATCTGCCAGCCTGAACTCTTCCTCTTGTACGACGCTCTCTATATCCACGTGGAATTCCTTACCTGCGTCAATGAAGGTTGTTGGGGCAAAGAGTGGAGCTCCGAGATACTGGATCTGAGACCTGACCTCCAGCATGATGTTTCTGGGATCATCTTGTCTTGTCGCCGCAAGAAACACGAGTGCACGTCGGAGGAAGGACTCTATCTGTTTCTGATTCTTGATGTGTCTCAAGCCGTATCTGTACACGTACCTGAAGTCTTCGTCGTTGTAGAGTTCAACGAAACATCCATAGAGGCATACGGTCAGAGAAGTGATAACGGTCTCCGATGTTGGGTCATCGACATCATCACGGAAGACGGACATCAACTGTTCTTGAGCCTCGGCTCCCAATTCCAATCCCTCTGTGGGCTGCTCTTGGGCCGTTGCGAGCTGATAGGCAAGGAGCTGGATGCTCTCGCCGAAAGGTCCTTCTCCCTGGACGGGCTTTCTCTCGGAGGCTGACCTCAATGCGTTCTCGGCGCTCTTGAAGAACTTCGAGATGATCTCGTTCGATGTCTTTGGAAATCCCTTCTTCGTCATGCACATCACATTTGTCGTCAAGCGTCTTGGACAATGGTTCTGGCGCACTAATCACCTATACAAGTACTTCGCTTCTCAATTCGGCCCTGCGAATCGACTACTTCCGCCTCATTTGCCGTTTGGGATTTCGTTAAATAGACTGTTTCCAACTCTGACTTGGTGCAGTCGGTGGAAAACAATAGTGAACAACTGCAGCAAGAGATTCTGGAATGGAAAGCCAAGCGCAATGCTTTGATTCTAGCTCACAACTACCAGATCCTTGACATTCAGGAGATAGCAGACTTTGTGGGTGACTCTCTTCAGCTCGCCCGGAAGTCTGCCGAGGCCGAGGGTTATGATATGGTAATCTTTGCTGGAGTACGATTCATGGCAGAGATGGCGGCAGTCCTTGCACCCACAGTGCCTGTGTACATCCCTGATCCATTGGCTCTCTGCCCCCTCGCGGCGTACATCGACGCGGCAGAGGTGCGTGAGAAGAAGAAAGAGTACCCGGATGTACCGGTTGTTGTCTACGTGAACACCACTGCAGACACCAAATCGGAGACCGATGTGATCTGTACTTCTGGCAGTGCGGTCGAAGTCGTAGAGTCTCTCGGTGTCGATAGGGTCCTCTTTGGTCCTGACGCTAATCTCGCTGAGTACGTGAGAAAGCACACAGACGTTGAGGTCATTGACTTGGACTCACGTGGCCACTGCTATGTGCACAACAAGTTCGAAGTTGAGATGCTTAGAACACTGAAGAAGAAGTACCCCGATGCAGTCTCCATTGCACACCCCGAGTGTCCCATCGAGATCCAGAACGAGGCTGACATGGTCGGGTCGACGGGAATGATGGTCCGTACAGTAGCGGAATCTGAGGCCAAGACATTTCTGATTGCCACGGAGATGGGTCTTGTCGAACAACTACAGAAGCGTCACCCTGACAAGAAGATCATTCCGGTTTCAGAGGGTGCTGTGTGCAGGCAGATGAAGAAGCATACACTTGCGAAGATTCTCAACGTCCTCAAGAACCTGCCCCAAGAGAACATAGTAACGGTCCCGGAAGAGATGGTCCCCCACATCAAAGAGGTGTTGGCTCGGATGAGCAAGGTGAGAGGTCAGGGACCCGCAACTCCCGTGAGTGCCTGAATCAACTGATCACTCGTGCCCGTTCACAATGTCCAGGATCTGTGAGAGGCTGAATATGACCGGTCCCTGGTGCCCTTGCTCTCTAAAGTCCGCCTTACTAAACATTCTGGAAACCGCAATGAACCGGCAGAACCCCTGGGCACGCTCTTGATCCTTCAAGGAGTCACCCACAAAGATCATGTCTGCGAAATCGACACCGTATTCGATGTTGATATATCTGAAGTGATCCGCACCCTTTTCGAACCCCGGTCTGTATCCGAGTATTCCTCTGAACCTATCTATAAGATGCAGTTTCTCAAAGTACTCCTCTATGGTTGGCTGAAACGTCGATGATGAAACGAAGACCTCAATCCCCCTCTTGCTGAGACCATCGACTACGTCCTCCACGTCGGGGAAGAGCTCTTGGTCAAAGATGCTCTCAATCTTGAGCCGCTCAAACTCTTCTATTGCTGAGTCACAATCAGGATGACCCGGGAAGTTGATCTTGACCTGCTGCTCATATGGTAGTCCTGTGGTTGACCTGTACCGTTCAGTGGCCTCTTCCTTGGAGATCCCGAAGTACTTCATCATCATCTCCACACCAATACGTTCCAGGAATGGCATACTATCGGCAAGGGTTCCATCAAAGTCGAACACGATGGCTCTACATGGCATCTTCTCTGACAGCGCATTCACCTCTTACTGGATAACGCCTCAGCCAGTCTGTGTCTTCTTATAGTCCTCGATGCACCGGTTTATGGTTGCGTAGGCCTCCCCGAGCTCTCTGAATTTCTTGATCTCCGTGTACCCTCCTTCCTGGATCTTGTATGTGGCATAGAAATGCTTCAACTCGTCAATCCGACTCCTGGGGAGGTCTAGGATGCTCTTCACATCACGGTAGTAGGGTTCTGTGGTCGGGACTGCAATTATCTTGTCGTCAATCTTTCCCGCGTCATCCATTTCCATCACACCCAGTGGTCGCGCCCTGACAACGCACCCTGTGAAGGTCGGCTCATTGATGAGAAGCACCACGTCCAGTGGGTCGCCATCACAATCGAGCGTCTGGGGCACGAAACCATAGTCGAAGGGTGCGAAGGTGTACAGAACACGGTCGAGTCGAAAGACGTTGTGCTCGGTGTCGTACTCGTACTTGTTCTTGCTGGCGCGGGTCAACTCGACCACGATGAAGATCTCTGCTGGTGGGTCTGGTCCTGGTGGGATATCTCGAAGGTAGTTAGTCATATGTCTGTGCCCCGCATCTCGGTGCTCCCTCCTCCCATTTGAGGTTTTTCAAAGGACTTCGCATGTCCTCCACTTCGCAGATGGAATTAAAAGGAGTTCATGGTTGCTCGAGTCCGGTGCCAACGCATGACACAAGAAACCCATACTGTGGATGAGTTGCCTGAGCCGGGCTCTCATGGAGGACTTCATAACTGGCAGCTGTCGTATATCATTGGCTTTGTTATTGTCATCTCTCTGATGCTTCTGGACTTCCTAGGTGTGCATCTCCCGGAGTCGGTAGTCCCGTACGCTGAGCTCATCGGGGGAATCATGTTGATTGCTGGCGCCTGCGAGGCCTTCGTTCTCTCAGTGGAAGGAATCTCGCATAACATGCAGATGACCGACTACGTTTCAGGCATCTACGCGAGCCTGGCAAGCACAATCCCTGAGCTCTCGGTCCTGACTTTCTTGCTCCTCAGCGGTCAGTATGAGATGGCGTGGATTCTCGCTCTCGCCACCATCTTTGTGAACTCGATGGTCTTTGCCATCTACACTCTTATCCTGCCCAAGGACAAGCACGGTGAGTTCAAACTGCCTGATGCGATCCACTGGGTCGGCTCTGACCTCCTGAGCATGGGCGCTGTCATATCCCTGTCTGTGGGCTTCTCGATGCTTCTGGTCCATGTGTTCGTGGAAACCCCGGAGGGCGTGTCCTTCTCGCAGTCACTCGACTCGGGAGAACTCATTGTCTTCGGAATCTGTCTGGTCGTTGTCTTCATTGCGTACCTCTACCGCATCACGAAGTACTACGGCCGATGTGACCCGAGCAGTGAAGACCCCTACGTGGCCTGTGAGATCAAGCACTCCGTGATGTCGCGCTCGAAGGTTGGCATCTATCTCCTGTTCGCCTCCATCGGCGCCCTCTTGGGTGGTGAGGCCCTCTCATCCTTTGCCAACTTTGCCATCGATGAGGCGGGACTGACGTTCATCCAGGCTGCCCTCCTTCTGGTCGTCTTTGGAGGAACCCCTGAATACATCATTGTGGCCAGCAGTCACAGAAAGAACGAGATTGAGATTGCGCTGTCTAACGCCTTCGGCGGGATTGTCCAGGTCTTCTTCGTCGTGTTCGGATACACACTGCTTGCCTCTGGCATCATAGGAATATGGACGAGTGGAGGGCTCAACATCATCCCCATCGACCTCTTCTCAGTGGTCCTACTCCTCTTTGCCTTCCCAACACTGTTCATCCTAAGGGTGATGATCACTGACGACGCTAAGGTGAATGCACTGGAATCGATTGCCATGATAGCGGTCTTTGTCATGATGCTATACATACTGCTCGTCTATGGCGGATACTAGCAGGCAGAATGGAGAGCGATGGAACTCAGTAGTGCCTGTACTCACCGAGAATCTGGACTTTGATGATGCACTCCAGAGAGATGTACTCATCAGAGTCCTCGGTGTCACCGTGTCTGATCCCGACAACGTCTTCGCCCACGAAGGCGACTCTTCCCTCGGCAACAATGATCATTCCGGGTCCAAAGAATCGCAGTCTCTCTTCACTCTCTGCAGCCTCGACCAACACGCTTCGAAGAGTTGCGTCCTTCTCGAACTTGGACATGCCTGTATCTATATGCGTCTCTGAAGATAAGCGTTGGCACTTGACCAGCCATTTACAGAAGGAGAGAGGTGCCGTCTTGCAGCACCGCTCGCTTTGAGTCGCAGCTCAGATGATTCCGACTCGTTTTCCAATCTTCTCGTATGCTCCAAGAGCAACATCGAGATGTTCCTGGGTTAGACCCGAGTTCATGATGTTTCGGATCCTGGCCTTGTCCTTTGCTACCATCGGGTACACTATGGGCAGGGCAAGGATGCCTTCCTCGAACAGGCCATCGCTGAGGGCCACTGCCTTTGAGCTCTCTCCGCACATCGCAGGGATGATCGGGGTCTGGCTCGCACCAGTGTCAAAGCCCATCTGCTGAAGACCCTTGACGAAGTACTCCCTGTTCTTCCACAGGGTCTTGACATGCTCCTCCTCATTCTCCAAAACATCGATTGCAGCAATGCAGGCTGCTGCCGTGGCCGGAGGATGAGATGCACTGAGCAGCCAGGACCGGCTCTTGTTCAAGGCATAGTTTACCATGTCGCGACTGCCTGACACGTGACCACCCATTACACCGAAGGCCTTGCTGAATGTTCCCATCTCAAAGTGAACGTCGTTGTGGGTGAGATTGAAATGAGAAACGATTCCGCGCCCGCCCTTACCCAACACAGCCTCGCCATGAGCGTCGTCCACATAGATCATGGCACCGTGGGGCTTGGCCACTTTGACGATCTTGTCAAGGGGCGCTATATCACCGTCCATAGAGAACACGCCGTCAGTGATGACGAGGATCTTCTCAGGGTTCTCTTTCTCTACCTCGTCAAGCACAGTTGCCAGATGGTCGGCATCATTGTGGTTGTATACGAACCTCGTCGCCTTGGTCAGTCGTACGCCGTCGATGATGCTGCCGTGGTTCAGCTCATCGGACACGATGGCGTCACCCTTTCCGACAAGCTGAGGGATAAGACCCTCGTTGGTCGTGAATCCCGCACTGTACGTCAGGGATGCCTCGGCTCCCTTGAAGTTGGCAAGGCGTTTCTCAAGCTCAAGGTGTAGGTCCATCGTTCCTGCGATGGCTCTTACCGAGCCTGATCCCACGCCATGAGTCTTGATGGCCTCAAGAGCTGCCTCCTTCAGCTTGGGATGGTTGGAGAGATTGAGGTAGTTATTGGAACAAAGCATAATGACCTCCCTGCCATCCATCTTCGCCTTCGGGGTGCTAGGACCCTGCAGCTCCCGTATTTTCCAGTCGAGGTTCGCCTCGACAAGTTTCTGGTATTCTTCTTTCATCCAAGCAGTCGGATTCCGCATTATGATTCACCGCAATTCGCGAGATACTTGCGCACCGAAGAGTGGTGCAGTCCACTCGGGGCCGGAAATCCAGACTATTTATGGGCTTCGCTCTGGGTTCAGACAGCGAAAAACCGCGCATTTGGGCGAATTCTGCATCAGGATGCATCTGACGATGGGATCACTTGAAGGCCTCTGTTTCAACGAAGCGCTCCCATCCGCCATGGGTCAAATCCTTGAAGAACAGGGCCCTTGCGTATCTCACGGAGAACTGGAGGACGTCCGAGATGTCGAACTCCTGCCTGCGGCTCACAGGTTGCGGATGCCAGGCGGCGATCGGTGCCCAGACATCCTGCTTGAGGTCTGCCATAAGGCTCTCTCTCTGCTCGTCATTCAGGGCGAGCCCCTCGAAGTCCTTGGGACTGACATGCTTCTTCAGCCTACCCAGAACGACCAGCGGGAGTTTCTTCTTGCTTCCGGCCTCGATGATGAACGAACGGTAGGCGATGATTGGTCCTCTGAAGGGCTTTTTCCCCTGACCGTCAACCTGCCTTGTACTGAGGATCTTGCCGGGTATCAGTCTGCCGAGGAGGTCTTCAGGCCACCGGCCCTTCTTCCACTTGCCGTACTCATTGTGCGTGAGCCATGATGTCTTCCACATCTTGAATGATTGCATGTCTGAAGGGATTGTCGAGTAGACTGGAACTTCCTCCCTCACGCGACCTCTGGGTTCAAGAAACAGACTGGCTTTCATCTGACCATCGGTCCTGTGTACGAACTCCACTCTCATCTCAGACGAGACCGCTGATAAGGATTGCCACCTCCCGTGCAGCGGGATTCTGACTCGGGCGCATTTTCTCCATTAGTGGTAGTTAAATACATCCAAATATCATATATGAGCAAACAAGTCGTAGAGAATGTGAGGCCATTGCACGCAGGAGAATCAGCTGTGTCCACCAAAAGAAACAGGAACACAGGAACCAGACGAGTACTTGACGTACCCCTAGTGGGAGAGTCAATCCTCTATTCTGTTTTCAAGAAGAAGAATAAGCTGACAGGTGACATGATAGCAAAGCTGGAACGCATGTTCGTTTCGGCCCTGAGGGACTACGACAAGACCGACGACACCCGATTGATAGATGGTGAACCAGTAACCACACTCGATATTGCGGTAGAGATCTACTCTCAACTCGCCATGGAGTATGTGGAACTGTTGGCCGGTGTGATTCCTCCCGAAGAGCACAACACCTACTGCTCGTCTCCGGAGGGTTTCGTCAAACTCAAGGTTGCAGACATTCCCGAGTACGTGCGAAGAAAACTCGAGCTGCTCACCTTATCGAACGGGAACTCGTGGAATCTGTCGAAGGCGATCATCAAGCTCATTCGGATGGGCGCTGCAGCGAATATCGAGAGTGGTCGACTCTTCTAGCCGCGATGCTTATGAGGACTACTTCATCTCGCTGACCCATGTATGTCGGGGAACTTGTGCGGCTCCGAGAGCTCAGGGAATCGGACATTGATGAGATGCTCCCCCACTTCAACTCCATAGAGCTGAGAGAGTTCATGGGGGTGCCACTTCCTTGGTCTCGCCGACGGATGCAGCTTTGGATGGAGAAAGCGAGCACGGCGAATCCGTGGCGTGATGGAATGCTTGTGCTTGCAGTTGAGGCTCTCTCGACAGGAGAATTCCTTGGCATAACGCGACTTGAAGACATCAAGAAGCCTCACAGCCGAGCCGAACTGGGTGTGTCCATATACGATCCTGCCAAGCGTGACAAGGGATTCGGCTCTGATGCCACTCGTGTCATGGTCTGGGTGGCATTCAATATTCTGGGACTGCATAGCGTCTACCTCGACACGATGGAGGATAACGAACGGTCGATCCATGTGTACGAGAAGATTGGATTCAAGAGAGTGGGAGTGTTGCGAGAAACCGAGTTTCTAGATGGTGGGTACAAGGGCCTCTTGATCATGGATATACTCCAAGAAGACTTCAAGGCTCACAATCCCGAGTTCTCGGCCTTCGGCAAGGTCTGAAGACTGAGTTCGGCCAGTTTCTCATTTCGTCTGACTGCGAGGTACATTGGTATCACACTGATGGGATAGAAGAGCATGGCAATTGGGAACACGACCCGTCCAAACTGAGCAATGCCGCCGAGAAAGCCAATCGAGAGGAGGTAAGACGTGATCAGAGTCCCTGTCTGCCTAGGGAACGTCCACATCACTCGAATCACTGCAAAGGACCTCCCTCTCCTGGCCCTGCTAACTTCTCCCATGAAGAGGGAGTCAACTGCTGGCTGGGCCATGTTCGCTACTGCATTCCTCGCCACATAGAACACCGCCATGATCAGGAAGATTGGTGTGGAGACGAGACCAAAGGTCAGCAACGAGGCGAGAAGGTAGAGGATGGAGACCATCTTGATCTTCCCTATTCGTTCACTGCTGAGGCCCACGACGAGGGCACCTGAGGCAAGAGTGATGTTCGAGACCGCAGGAATGCTACCCAGAATGACGGGGTCGACGACAAAGGCCACGTATATCCAGGTGATGAGGTAGGGGATGACCATGCCACTGGTAAAACCCATTATCAGGCGGCTTACGCCGAAGAGCCCCGCTGTGACCATGTCATTCTTTGTGTCCTTCTCAGGCTCTGGGTCCACTATGATTGCGAGCTCGTTGTCGGGTCTTGTTCTTGAACGGTTCAGCCAGGAGTCCATGAGAAAGCCAGTGATACCAGCCACGATTCTGAGGGAACCCATGATGACAAAGACGATGGCAAACCTGACCAGCTCCTCGGAAATCCCTGGCAGAGCAACTGGGTCGAGGATGAAACCGCCGAGAAAGGATCCTGCAATGGCAGCCACAGTGGCGAAGGCCATGGTGTAGCCATAGGACTTGGTCCGCTCCTCGCCCTTCTCTGTGTGGTCTGCAATGAGCGACTTGAGGGACGTGACATTGAATCCCGTTCCAACTCCTGAGAGGGAGTAGAGGATGAGAACAGCCAGGGTACTCTGTGCAAAGGGCAACAACAGAAGGCAAATGCCTGAGAAGACACCACCGATCAGGATGGTTATCCCGCGCCCCCTGCTGTCACTGATCCACCCCGCAGGAAACAGTACCCCTGATTGGACGTATCCTGCACACGCCACGAGAAGACCGTAGAACGCGCCATCGTCATGCGCCAAGTAGATGGCAAAGAGTGGGAGTGCTACTTGGTTGAAAGCGTTGCTGAGGCGCACAAGGGATGAGAGGATTGAGAGACCTAGTATTTTGGAAGAGCTTGAGATCTCGCCCGTGCCAGTGGACTCGTGAGAGGTCTCCAGTTTACCGCCACATCCTTGTTTTGTGCAGCTAGCGACGGCCACCGATTCTTAACTCTTTATGATGCGGACTGAAGAGTGTCCGGCAGTAGATTCATTACCTGTCGTGCTCATGGGTGCCTAGTTAGGAGGTAGCGCACGATTTCTTTCAACGAAACCATGTATCTTGACATCCTCAGAGAGGACCCGCCTCTGAAGCGTTATGTTTCCAGAGGAGATATGAGAGATGACATTGACATCCCGGGTCCTCATGTCAACGCGGACAGGGCCATCTTCCGTGCAGTACGCTTCACGATGAATGACCATACTCCTCGGTTTCAACCGATCCTCGGTTCCGCAGGTCTGGGGAAGACACATCTGTACTGGGTCATCAAGGAGCAAGAGGACTACTTCAGCGCTGGCAAGTTTCTTGCCGTCTATGTTCCGTCGCCGCCATCACCGGTGAGGATACCCCTACATCTGCATGCCTGCATCGTAGACGAGGCGGGTGACCGTCTGTTCGAGCAGGCTGTCGACATGCTGATCACCAAGTTCGGAGGTCTCAGGGGTGTCACGCACGAGATCTATGACTACACCTATGCGATGGAACGGCTTCTTGTGGACTATCCGGGCATCTCCTCCGATGTTGTGAAGGCCCTTCTACGGTATCGTCTTGATCCAGCCACACGAGACCTGGCGCGGCGCTGGTTGCTTGGTGACGCATTGAGTGATGACGAGATTGCACGGCTCGGTGTACGTACAGTCCTCGAGGATGACGATGTGACCATGGCCACGATAAACCTCCTCTGTGAGGGTTCTGAGGTCCCCATTGTGCTGTTCATCGATGAGATGGAGGGCCCCTTCAACACGTACGGAGAAGAGGGCGAGCGTCACTTTCTGGAGGTCTTGAAGAGGATATACAACGAGTCCAAGAACGTTGTGATCATCTCTTCCTGTCTCACGGACATCTGGGACCGCATATACGCGGCAGCAGATGGCCCCACACGTTCACGGATGGAGGCACCAGTGCACCTGGAACCATTCGAACGTGACGATATTGAGACGTTTGTGAAGACCTCCATGGAACAGTATTGGCAGAAGCAGAATGTGGCGACTCCCCCAGACCCGCTGTTCCCGTTCACGTCAGAAGACATTGACAAGGCGTACTCGGAGTCAAAGGGTATACCACGTGAGGCGATCAAGTACCTCATCCCACGCCTTGACGAGATTCTCTTCGACAGAAAGCCCGCAGAGGTGGAGGAACAGGAAGACTATGTTCTGAAGCTCACAGCCAATGTGGTTATGGACTCTGTGGTCAGCGCCCTCTCACTGGCAGGGAAGTCACTCGGCATCCAAGCTAGTTTCTTGGTCGTGCCCGAGGATTCGATAAAGCCGGGTAGCATGATTGTTGAACTGACAAAGGGCGACACGGTAGTACACCTGGCAATCGACCTCCCAAATGTGAAGGACTGGAACCGCAGCGGGGGCGTTGCAGGGTTCTATGCGGCGAAGAGACTGAAGGCCGCTATCGATGAAGGGAGGGCGAAGGGTGGCATCATCATCGTGCCCACTGCCACCAAGGGTGCCAAGTTCGAGGCCCTGACAGAAGAGATGGGCTCGAGGCTCCTCATCCTGCGATTCGATACCGACGCTGCAACTCAGTTCATCAAGGACACTGGCAACGATGTCTTGCCTCACGGTTATGCAGAGGCCTTGACGGGATTCATCGATACTCTGTTCGACTAGTCGTTGCTGGCGCCCATGTCATCGCTGGGTGACTGGTCTTCATCCTCCCCCTCTTTCCCTCTATCGAGGATCTCTGGAACAAAGAGGAAGACGATGAGTATTGCCAGCACTGTGAAGAAGCCGATGGGTTCGTGAAGGAACAGTGTGATGTATCCGACGTACGGAATGGCGAAGACCACAACTCCCACGATGTCTTCGTACGTTCTGTAGTATCGGTCTCGCGGCACGTTATTGTCTCCCTTGGTATAGTACCTATACTCTCCTCCCACCTGCTCAATCTGAATGACGCGGTGGACTATAGGTGCCTCGGGGTGCCAGTCTGCATTATAGACGATGATGTCTCCTACGTGGATGTCTTCTGGAGCATGTGCTTGAAGGACCAGAAGATGACCCACCTCTAGGGTCGGGTGCATCGAATCACTGGTCACAACGACGAGTGGACTTGAGGTTCCCATCGCTATTGTAAACACACCAAAGCTCCCTATCGTGATGCCTACCACTGCCACGATGACAATGAGGGTCTTTTCGAAGTCAGAGCGCGTGTTCCAACCCAGTGTGTCTCGAAGTTTCTCCATTATCTCGTCACCTCGTCTCCCCGTTCTTGTGGGTCTAATAAGACTGACGAAATGAGCGGACCTAGTGGCCCCATCGCCTCTTCGTTCTGTCGATAATGCTCAGCACATCTGCTGCTTCCGCCTTCATCTCTGGCTTCCAGTTCCTGACCTCTGTGACATGGTCCGCGCCCGCCGTTTCGGTGAGAAACTCGGTGAGGATCTTCAGTTTTCTCTCCTCTGATTGTGCCGCCTTTGTCGCGTCTCTCCCGCTGGGGTATCCTCCAGGGGGTGTTTCAGCCGTGAAGATGACGAACCAGGCATCGTCGTGAAGTTTGGTGGCAATCACTCTGTTCGGACATGGCTGGATGTTCTCTTCAAAGATCACAGAGTCACCGGGTTTGATCTCCTCGACGGAGATCTCGGCTCCCGACTCATCTACGGCCTTCTCGCTGAACTCAAAGAGGACTTTCTCCGCAGCCTGGCGGAGGACATCCAGGGTGTGCTCCACGATGATTCCTTCATCTGTATTCATCGTGCAATCTCCGTCGTTCTCTGACATATGGATCACCCGTTTCACGATACTGTTTGTTGTGGTACAGTATCTGCTTCCAGTCTGCTACTTCCAATAAGCGCCCACTTAAAAGAGACGCGTTTTGGTGGATTCCTCCGAGTGTTCACCATGAGAATTGAAGTGGTTCGGTCAGAAGGGCTCGCGGCTCTGTCATATTTCGTCAGCTCTGAGGGCGAGGCCTTCGTTGTGGACCCAAGACGTGATGCCAGCATCTATGCATCCCTCTCGGCAGCGGCCAATGCCACTATCCGGTACGTCTTCGAGACCCACAGGAATGAGGACTATGTGACAGGGTCTCTTGAAGTTCAGGACCTGGAACCAGATGCCGAGATCTGTCACAGCGATGCCACTTCGTTCAAGTTCGGTGAGCATTCTGTGGCTGATGGCGAGACCTTCACCGTTGGGAACATGAGAGTGACCTGCATCAACACACCTGGCCACACGGATGACAGCATGTGTTATGCCGTCGCTGACCTCTCCGTGGGTCCTGATCCAGTTGTCGTGTTTACAGGTGACACACTCTTTGTGAGCGAGGTTGGGCGAACTGACTTGGTCGATATCAGTAAGCATGCGGAGATGTCCCACAAGCTCTATGATAGTCTTCACGAGAAGGTGCTCAAGCTGGATGACGGTGTCATAGTGTACCCGGGCCATGGAGCCGGTTCAGTGTGTGGCGGGGACATCGGAGACCGAGAGTTCACAACTATCGGGATCGAGAGAAAGCACAATCGTTGGCTCCAGATGGACGAAGACTCCTTTGTGTCAGCGAAGCTCGCACAGACCCTCACGCGTGCTCAGTATTTCAAGCACTGCGAACGGCTCAACACCTCGGGGCCTCCTCTTCTCAGACAAGTTACCCCTCCCAGACCTATTGACACATCTGAGATGAGGTCGTTGCTGTCAGAGGTTGACCACCGAGTCATCGATGTCAGAGAGCCAGCAGAGTTCCTTGAAGGACACATTCCCGGTACTGTGAGCCTGAGCCTATCAAACATGGGGCTCCTTGCTGGTTGGGTCTTGAGCCCCGATCAGAGCTTCTCATTTGTTCTGGGGAATACTAAAGACGGGCATGCAGAGTCACTGGAATTGGCCCGTGCGTACCTGACTCGGATTGGTTTTGACAACGTTCTCGGATACCTTGAGGGAGGTCTCCATTCGTGGACCGAGTCTGGAGGAGCACTCGACTCGATACCCGTGGTGTCTGTAGAGACCCTGAAGGTGGGAGTTGATAGTGGAAACACTCTGATCTTAGATGTACGTGAGGAACATGAATATGTGAAAGAGCACATCGAAGGCTCCCTCTCTCTTCCACTGACGCATATTCACAGTGTGGACTTGGGGATTGTCGAGAGGCGACTGGTGGCTCCCCTTTGCCCGTCAGGATATCGCAGTACCACTGCAACAAGTCTGCTGAGACAACGAGCGTCGGTTGGAGCTGTGGTGTTTCTAGAAGGACTTAAGGGCTGGAGACTGAGAGGCTACCCAGTTGTGCAAGGAGCGTAGTGACATGTTCTGGATGAGACCTGAAGGGCGCTCAGATGTTATCGCTGAGCACGGGATGGTGGCATCATCTCAGCCGCTGGCCACACAGGCGGGCCTTCGGATTCTTCAGCAGGGAGGTAATGCTGTTGATGCGGCGGTGGCCACAGCTGCCGTTCTCGATGTGGTGGAACCCTTCAGCACGGGCTGTGGGGGTGACGCTTTCGCTCTTGTCCATCTCCCTGGACACAGAGCACCTCTTGCCTTCAACGGCTCGGGACGCTCAGGTTCGCTTGCCACACTCGACGATCTTCTCGAGAGAGGACTGACTGAGATGCCCCTGAGAGGTGGTGTACCTGTTACTGTTCCAGGAGCCATGCGTCTGTGGTTCAACCTTGTCAATAACTTGGGGTCTCTCGAGTTCGGTCAGGTACTTGAACCAGCCATCGAGTACGCTCGCGATGGGTTTCCGGTCTCGCTTCTTGTTTCAGAGTTCTGGCGAATGACTCTTCCTGCTCTCCAGAATGATGAGGCCCGTGCGGTGTTCACGGTGAATGGCAGGCACCCGCTCGCTGGTGAGATCATGCGTAACAGCGACCTTGCGAGCGTGTTCGAAGAGGTGTCCCGGGAAGGGCCTGACGCGTTCTACTCCGGTGCCACCGCAAGGGCGATTGTTGAGACCGTACAGAAACACGGCGGCTTCCTTACTGAGGCGGACCTCGAGGAACATACTACAGAAGAGACCACTCCGATTGCCACCACCTATCGAGACCTTAAGGTCTATGAACATCCACCTAATGGTCAAGGGTTCGCAGCCCTGACCATGCTAAACATCATGGAACAGTTCGAGATGGACAGGTTCCACCCTCTCTCTGCTGAGAGATACCACATCATGATTGAGGCGAAGAAGCTGGCCTATGCAGACCTGATGCAGCACAATGCGGACCCCTCCTTCTACAACGTACCTCTGAAGAGGCTTCTCTCCAAGAAGTACGCAAAGTCTCGAGCGTCATTGATTAGCATGACCGAGGCAATGACTCACTGCGAGTCAGGAGTCGAACTTGGCAGTGACACTGTCTACTTGGCCACTGCCGACAGTGAAGGACGGGCTGTGTCCCTCGTCAATAGCCTGTACCGTGGGTTTGGAAGTGGACTTGTCGTTCCCGGGACTGGAATAAAGCTCCAGAATCGGGGTAGTCTATTCTCTTTGGACCCTGAACATCCCAACTGTTATGCTCCAAAGAAGCGTCCATTCCACACCATAATCCCGGCCGCTACTTACAAAGACATAGAGTTGCACGGAGTTTTCGGGATCATGGGGGGCGCGCATCAGGCCCAGGCACACGCTCAATTCATCGGCAACGTTGTGGATCACTCCATGCTGCCACAGGCAGCGCTTGATCATCCTCGTTTTAATCATGATCAGAACTCAAATCGAGTAGCTCTGGAGAACGGTATACCCGCAGGAGTCCAGGGGAAACTTCGACTGATGGGCCACATGCTGCTTCACGAGACTCAGACCGGATTCGGTGGAGGACAGGCGATATTTCGGGCTGATGGTGTCTGGATTGCAGGTTCCGACCGACGAAAGGACGGTCAAGCCTCTGGATGGTAGTCAGTCACATACCAATGGCTTAATGAACTAATGAGGGAGTTCCCCTATCTGTCGGTGGTGCTGCGTATGAGTCAGGAAGAAACCGAGTACAGAGAGGAGAGCGACCTGCTCGGAACAAGAAAGGTTCCCGCGGATGCCTACTGGGGAATTCAGACACTACGTGCCAGAGAGAACTTTGGAGTATCACTTGTCAACCTGAACAACTATAGCACTCTGGTGAAAGCCCTTGCCAAGGTCAAGAAGGCGTGCACTCTGGCCAACCGAGACCTCAACCATCTGAGCAAGGAGTACGCTGACGCAATCATTCAGGCGTGCGATGAGATCATTGACGGAAAACTGCTTGACCAGTTCGTTGTGGATATGCTTCAGGGCGGTGCAGGGACCTCCACGAATATGTGCGCCAATGAAGTCATCGCCTCTAGAGCCAATGAGATTCTGGGGGAACCACGAAACTCGCAGAGCCCCATCTCAGCGAACGACCACGTCAACATGTCGCAGTCGACGAACGACGTCTATCCCACTGCAATCAAGATTGCGACAATCGAGGGATTCAACGAACTATCGGCCAACCTGAAAGATCTGATTGCAGCTCTTGATGAGAAGGCCGAGGAATATCAGCACATTCTCAAGTTGGGTCGCACAGAGATGCAGGATGCAGTTCCCATCACGCTGGGGCAGGAGTTCGGCGCATGGTCCGGGGCACTGAAGAGAGACCTCCAACGCATACAGGCCGCAGTGAGTGTCCTCGAAACCCATAACATTGGAGCCACCGCAATCGGAACGTCACTGAATGCAGACCCCGAATACATCAAGCTTGCAGAGGAACACCTACGAGAGGTAACTGGGATCTCAGCCCTGACCACGGCCGAGAACCTGATTGATGACACACAGAACGCAGATGAATTCACTCATGCCTCTGGTCTGCTCCGTGTGCTTGCCACAAACCTCAGCAAGATTGCTGGAGACCTAATCCTGCTCTCCTCAGGACCCATCGGTGGCTTTCATGAGATCACACTTCCTCCGGTTCAACCCGGTTCATCGATAATGCCCGGCAAGGTGAACCCCGTGATTCCAGAGATGATTACTCAGGTGGCCATGCAGGTCATGGGACATGACACTGTGATCGCCATCGGGGCACAGTCTGGGCAACTCGAACTGAATGCCTTTGAACCACTCATTGCATACAACTTCTTTCAGGCCCTCAAGGTACTGCGGAACTCGATACCGATCTTCACCGAGAAGTGTGTGAAGGGCATCAAACCGAACATGGAGGGTCTCGACATTGTGCACAAGAGTGTTGGACTGGTGACCGCACTAAACCCTGTCATCGGTTACAAGGCGGCATCGCATGTGGCAAAGGTGGCTCTGGAGACCCGCCGGCCGATCAGAGACATAGTCTTGGAGGAGGGTCTCTTGGACGCTGACTGGTTGGATATTATCCTCTCACCTGAACGGATGACCAAGGCTGGAATCATCGGTCATCAGCACACGAAGAGGATTTCTGACCGAGCTAGCAAAGACCGGAATGCTTCCAAGTCGTCGTCGTGAAGTGCTCTTTCCACCATTCCTTTGCTGGCACACGTGCGATGCTCAGGATTCCGAGTGACTGACACTCACCTCACCACCATCTGCTGCGATTAGCGAAGGTGAACCCATCTCCATCCTCGACCTGTTCAATGAACTTATCGAGCCACGTCATCTTGCATTGCACAATGGAAGCGGAGCGATCGAACAGGGCCTTGGTCGCTCCCATGTTGTTCAAGTTCTTACCCTCACTGACTGAGATTTCTGCAGTTATTCCTCCAAGTTGCTCCGCATCCTCAATTCTCCGTATTTGGATATCAAGGTACTTGAGAGATGATTCCAGATTCTTCCTGTACTCACGCAGCGCATCCACGACTTCTTCTTGTGTCAGGAGGTGCATCGAGGCCACTCCCAGGTCGAACAGGTTTCTCTGTTGTGGGGGGTTGGACAGACATGCTCGAATCTGGTCCTTTAGGCTGTTCCTCCCCCTTCTCGTGAGGCTGTAGGTCTTTCTTGATGTCTTCACTCTGTTGTCCTTCTTCTTGCCCTTTATTAATCCACGATCCTCGAGTCTGGATAACGCCTTGTACACAGAAGAGAACTGCAAGTCGGCCCACTCGCGGTATCCGGATTGCTTGATGATCTTGTTGATCTCATAGCCGTATTTGGCTCCCTCCCCGATTATGCTCAAAACTGTGAGGTATGTCGTGGGCAGGCGGTTGTGTGAAGAGTCGTGTGGTCCCATCTTGTAGACCCTCTATTATACCAGCAGGATAAGAGTATTGTACTAGGATAATAAGATAAACGTTCTCGTCGATCGCTCTGAATGGTATCTGGCATGAACCACAGGGACTAATATTTATCTGAGTAGACCTATTTGCTCTCGCAGTGATGCGGATGCCAAAGGCGAAGAGTCGGAAAGTCGGTCCAGTCTACAGAGTGTTCACACAGGACCTCTACTCCACGGGACTGCATATAGAGGAGTTTGGATATCGTCAGGTGGAGATGTGGAGGTCCAAGAGCCGCCAGTTCTCAAGGGATGCAGACATTATTGGGAAGATTGAGGAGGGGCGGTGGGTCCCCAAGAGGGAACGGGTGGGTCGTCCTGAGAGGGCAGGTTTCATCATTCTGCGCAGGTCACTGTGGAATGACATGGACGACCTTGAGAAACGGCTGGTTGTCAAGCTCTTCAACAACTCTGGCAGTTGGCTCGCCACGATGGAGGAGATGGTGGCTGACGAATATACTCAGAGTTTCGCGGCTGATCAGCCTCTTGTTTCCTTTGTGGTTCTGACCAACGAGAATGAGATAATCACGCAGGTCCGTCAGAGTCGTCGTGGTAGTGTATCCACTGAGAACTTCTCTTTCTATCTGTTGGGTCCCGAGGGATCGTTCGAGGCGTTCAGAATCGAGGGGATTCGAGCCAGTCTCGGTGATGACTTCAAGGTCATCCGTCTGAACGGCCATGAGGAGGTGGCCAGAATCGACTCAAAGTTCGGCGACTTGGGTGGCGAGTTCACGCTGACCATCAGAGACCCCGTTCTTGCCGAGAATGAGTGGTTCTGCCGTATCCTGCAGTGCTTCTCAGTCATGATTGCCTTTCGTGGAAAGATTCGTGAGAAGATAGACAAGGGGTTTAACAAATGGAAGAAAGGGAAGTTCGAACCGTCCCTGCATAGGTACGAAGTGAGTCTTCTTGCCAATCCACGAAGGCTGACTTTGAAGACAGATGAGTTGGAAGAAGTCTGATAGTAGACTAAGGTTGAAGGCCGGTAAGTCTTACAGAGCGTTCAGTTACTGATATTCGACTCTCTGAGAGTGAGATGAGTGAGTTTGGAAAATGAGTAACGATGAAATGCTAGAAGAACTCAGAGAAATCAGGAAGCTGTTGACACCTCCACCGCCACCATAACCACCGAAGGGCCTCCTCAACGAATTCACTGATTTCATCTCCAAGTACAAGGTGATGGGTCTGGCGGTTGCCTTCATTCTGGGCCTCTACTTGGGCGCACTCGTGAAGTCGCTTGTGGACAACATCGTAATGCCTGTTGTTGAATTCTCTCTCCCCGCCGACACCCCGTGGGAGTCTATTGTGATCGGTCCTCTGCGAATCGGTCTGTTTCTGGGAGAACTCTTGACATTCATCATCGTGGCAGTAGTGATCTTCATGATTGTCAAGCTGACGATCCGAATGTGTATCGAGTGAATCGTCTAGTATCCCCGCTCAAGGTCGACGATGTTCAGCAGATCATCTCGGCCTTGTGCGAATCTCTTGATGTTCTCTATGACCTCGTTCCAACGTTCAAGGTCGTCCATTGGTGATGCCGCTCTGTGGGGGGACAGGACCACATTCCCCAGTTCGTTGAAGGGATAGTGGAACGGGAATCCTCGCCCCTGTGAGTCGGGCTCTGGCTTGTACTCGTACCACACGTCCAGTGCTGCACCAGCTATGGTTTGTTCCTTCAGGGCACGAAAGAGTGCCTCCTCCTCAATCACGTCGCCCCTCCCCACGTTGACCACGAGGCCTTCAGGTCCAAGACGTGCCAACTCGGCCTCACCGATCATTGCGGTCGTTTCGTCTGTCTGCGGTACGGCCACTATCAGAATGTCAATGGCATCGAGAAACTTGTCGATCTGTTTGACTGTGTACTCTGTGACCGGTGTGGGGAGAGTCTCATGGGCTTGACCCCAGCTGCGGCGACAGACACTGAACTCAACGTCAAAGCCTGAGAGGAACCTATGGACGTTCCTGTTCACGTGGCCGTAACCGAGGAGACCGACCTTCCTGTGTCTGAGGGGGGTTGATTTGGCGTGGTCATCACCTCGCCTCCAGAGACCCTCCTTCATCCAGTTGTGATGTGTGACCACCTTGTTGGTCAGGGTCAGGAGCAGTGCCACCGCGTGCTGAGCGGTGAAGTATGTGTTTCCATGACCATTGATGAGAATGACCTCTCTGGTTCTGTTCAGTTCTCTGAAGTTCCGTAGATGATGCTGCACTCCAACGCCGGGGTTGATGAAGAGACGCATCCTTGTAGCCGCAAGAAGGAACTCTAAGGTGGGTCTCCAACCAATCACTATGTCAGCCTGCGGGGCGAGAGCAAGGAGATCATTCTCTGATGTATCTCTGGGGATGACAAGATTCACCTCAGGTTGATCATTGACACCTTCTGTGAGATATCGTCGGAGTTCATCACGCACGTTCCATATGAACAGGACGTTGACCTGGTTCATGATACCATAACCTCTCTGGGAACGGGACTGGTTCAGTGATTCTCAGAACCCGACAGCATCAATGACTACTTGCCTATGAGGCTCGAGGACGGTAAGGTTGGGCACTTCCTTGCTTATCTCTTCCCTGTAGGTTGCCTCAAACTCGAGTGAGAGAGCACGCAAGGCGCGACGAAAATGGATAGTCTCCCTCGTCACGACCAACAGGCTGGTTGTCATGGCTCCGTGTTCTACAAGAATCTTCACATCGCCGTGGTCTATCCGCTTCACTGTTTCTCCGCTGGCCAGCATCTCTTTCATCAATGAGAAGACCCCTGACATGGCCGACCCCATTAGTTCCGAATCGACGCTTCCGTCATACTCACGGAACCGATGCGCGAACACGAGCACGCCCTCATCGTCCATGACGAGGTAGTCAAGAGCTCTTGCCTCGCTGACGAAGAGCAGACGCGGGTTCTTGTTTACACTGAAGCTTACAAGGAATAGACCGATTGTGTACGGTATCGGCCAGCTGTTCCCGATAGCCGCAGGAATCCCTGGGATTCCACCAATCACGATGCCTAGGGGCAAGGCCATGATCCAGAGGAGGAATCCCCCGAAGTACATCAATACGCCTCGACGCTGCGTCGGCTCAGTGGCCGGAATGACAACTCTGGCATATCGGACAATCTCTACTATCAGAAATGCTGCCGCTATAGATTCCACGATGAGAGGAATGGTGTCTGACCATTCAGCCTTCACAATCTCACCGAGGAGGGCTGCGCCTGCCACGAAGGTGACGACGAGTGACATTGTAGGTGGTGTGTCATAACGGCTGTATATGATGGCGAAGTACCAGAAGAGGAACCCGCCGACGATGAAGAACGTGAGAAGCAGATTGGACATCCATATCGTCTGACCATTGATCTCGATCGACCAGCTGCGAAACGGCTGATAGGTCTGGTCTAGTAGTAGGTCGAGGGCCATGGCAGAGAACGATCCAATCGCGAGACTGTACAGGAAGGTAGGCACTGCGCGTGCCCTCCAGTACGCCCTCAATATGACGACCAGAGCAAGGCCTGATATCGCTGCAGACATGATCAAAGAGGGAATGAGTTCCGGACTCTGCACTTGCACCACCTGTCACAATCCTATCAACTTGCTCTAATAAGTGAGAATGCGACCAACTGCAATCTTGTTCATCGTACCTTAGAGAGTCCTCTTCCTCCGGCGATGGATACGACAGGTGAATACGCACAAGGTGTGGCCAGCCGGGCAGGATCTCGTGGTAGGAGGGGGGGAGTTATGAGGGCATGTTACAAAAAACAAAATCCCACCGTTATGCTGACCACGGCTTTTTGTGTGCATAGCAAGCATTTAAGGATGTTGCCTCTTGCTTTCGGTTGCGCACAGCTGCGTACAGCGTGTGGAGACAGATACCTATTCACTCTGTGTGCTTCGGTATGTGCACCCGAAATGTTGTGACCTTGGAATCCCCAAGTTCTATTCTCCAACCGTGAGCCTCGGTGAGACGTTTCACCAGTACCAGACCGAATCCTCTACCTAGTCCACGGTGTGAGAACCCCTCACTGAACATCCCCGCACGCAATGACGAGGAGATCTTCTTGCCATCGTTGCACACCTCAATGATGTGCTCGTTCTCATCTTCTCGGTATGTCACTCTGATGTTTTCAGGTTGTCCGTGTCGCACTGCGTTATCCAAGAGGTTTCTGAATATCTGGGCCACCTTGTTCGCATCGGCCGTGACCGAGGGGAGAGCATCTTGACGGTACTCGACATCTTCAGGGACCACGGCTTGAGCCACACTCCTGATGACTTCGTCAATGTTGACCATGGCCGTATCGTCGACAATCAGGCCCGCATCCGCTAACATCACGGAGTGGTCGATTAGAGCGCCTGCATCTCTAATGAGCATCTTCAGCTTCTTGAGGTGTTTCAGGTCGTTCTCATCCTCTGCGAGTTCAGTATAACCGAGCATGTTGTTGAAGATGTTCTTCAGGTCGTGAGCCATGGAATGTGCGAAGTCGCTCAGCTCTCTCTTCTGTCTCTTGAGCATCTCCATGGCCTCCTTCTCCTGAGTGATATCAGTCATGACGCCCTCGATGTATCCCTTCTCAGGGATTCCTCTGAGTGACAGTCTGACCCACACTCCAGAAGAGTCCTTTCTCAAGACGCGAGCCTCGACGACAGTCCTCTCTTCTTCACGGAGGGTTCTCTTGAGAAGATTCCAGACCGAGGGTTGTGTCAGAATGTTCTTGAAGTAGTTCGTCTCATCGACAACTTCAGTGGGTGATCCGAATCCAACTATCGAAGCGAACTGATCATTACAGTCAAGGACCAGACCATCAGACATACGCACCCTGAAGAGGCCGGTGAGAGCGTTGCTGTAGAGTTCCTTGTAGTTCTCTCTGCTCTCGCGAAGTGCCTTTTCCACAATGCGCTTCTCAGTTACGTCCCGATTGTGTACTATGTATCCTGTCAGTTTCCCATGAGTGCGTAGCGGCGAGAACACCGAGTCCAAGTGCTTCACTCCTGTCCTCTCGGTCATGTACAGATTGTGTACTCGAACCCTTGAGAAGTCATATCTGAGCTCCTCCCTGACTATCTCCTCTGCACGTAGCTTGCTCTTGACATGCTCGGGTACGTTGGGGTCTGAGAACAAGTCGAAACCGAGTAGGTCTGAGATGTCGGAAACTCCGAAGAGATCCAGGGCCGCCTTGTTGGCAGAGATGAGTCGACCGTCTGCGTCAAAGAACTCGATACAGATTGGCGACTCGTCAAAGATGGTCCTGAATATGTCCTCGCCCATTCCCAGCATCCTCTCGACGCTGACCTCCCCGGGGGGAGTCTCCCTTGCAGAACAGAGGATTGATGACACTCGACCTTTGTCGTCCATCAGTACTTGGTCGTAGCACTTGATTCTTTTCTCCACGCCTCCCCGAGTTCTAACGTTGATGACACGTGATGAATCCGACTCCCGAGGATTCCGGATTAGTTCCTGCAGATACTCGATTGTATCTCTCCTGTAGTCATTAGAGATGAAACTGTCCACCCAGTCACATCCGACGATGTTATGTTCATCAAACCCAAGCAGGTCACATGCCTTCTCATTCACCATGGTCACACGAAATGATGTGTCAAGCGCCAAGAGAGCAGTATCGGCCAGATCAAGATACTTCTGGGCCCTGTCACGCTCTGTCTTCAGCAATGCCTCAGCCTTGTTCTTCTCTGTGACCTCGGGCCCTGCGCTGATGATTCCGATGACATTCCCATGGGCATCTCTGAGTACATTGTCAGTCCACTCGATGATCTTCTCTCTTCCTGATTTGGTGATGATGGGCCACTCTTCTTGCCAGTCCGGGTTGACTCTACCGGCAAGGAGTTCATGGAGATACCTCGCGATTCTGCCCCTGTCCTCCTCCTTGAGGAAGGTCTCTATCCAGTTCTTGCCGATTAGCTCCTCCTCGGAGTATTCGAGGACTTCACACGCCATCTTGTTGGCCATGGTGATGTTGAGGTCACTGTCAAAGGCGATTATGACCGTGCCTGCCGTGTCCAGATAGGTCTGCGCTCTTATCTCAGATTCCTTGAGCGCCTCCTTGGTGATCTGCTTCTCAACAGCGGTCAGTATGTAGTACGAGAGTTCAGCATAGAGCTTTTCTATGTCTGTTGAGCTTTTTCGTATATAGTAGTCCGCACCAAGATTCAATGCCTGAATGGCAAAGTCTTCCCTGCTCTTCCCGGTGAAGATGATGACCGGTGTTTCCTTTCCCTCACTTCTGAGCGACTCGAGGATGTCCAGTCCTGTCTTCCCGCTCTCTGCTAGATCGATGTCACACACAGCGACATCAAACTGTCCGGTCTCTAGCAGGGTCAACGCCTCATCGTACAATTCCGCTGTAACGATGTCGTACTCCTGACTCTGTCTTGTTAGGAACTGCTTGCTCAGCTCCAGGTGAACAGCGTCATCATCTACCATCAGGACACGAATCGGCATACTCAAACTGCCCTCTATTCTTTCTGGATATCTACAGCAAGGTGCTTATTATTTTTGAGCGGACTAGCTGACCAGTCCTCCGCCCAAACCTTAAATCCTTCTAGCTGTATTTCATGGCCATCAAGGGAGGTTTCTACTTGCAGATCCCGATACTGTCTGGTATTGTAGGTGGTCTTCGCGTGTTCTTCAAGACAAGGAGATACGTCGCGTACACCATCGTATTCGTAGCCACCACGTTCATGGCGCTGTTTGTTTCATTTCTGATGACGCAGACCGCAGGAACGCCGGTTGAAGACATCTTGGTCTACTTCTTCGCCTACGTGGGTTCAACTGGTACAATCTACTTCGCGCTAGGCACTTTCTTCATCGGCCTCGGCCTTGATCGTGTGTGGATCACGCGACGAGGTCGTGGAAGAATCACTGAGATGAAAGGTCTCGCATGGATGGCCGTGTCCTTTGCAATCTCGGTATTCATGTCGATTATCCTTGGAGAATTCGCTCTCCTCTTCTTTGCCCTATTTTGCTGGGTCGGATGGATTGCGTTCCAGGCCTACCTGTCTACTAGGACCAGTCTTCGGATTGCCACTCTTGTGGAACCCAAAAAGGGGGGTGTTCTGGTCGGAGCGGGGAGTCTCATCCTCCTGCTCATCGGTCTTGGCATGATTGGTGCAGAGGCTCTGGCGGCTCTCTATCTGATTCCTTTCGACGTGTTTGGTATGGGAACAATGGTGGAGGGCATTTTCGCTAATGCGATGACTAACATCATGCTTCAGTACAGCAACCTGGTTATCGCCTACGTGGCCATGGGTTTCTTCGCTCTTGTGATGTTGGTTTCGTTCGTCCGGTACGCACGAAGGGGTGCGTCACTCAACATCGCCCTTCTGACCATCTTCATCGCCTTCTACGCAGGGTACTTCTTGGTCAATGTCATGAGACGGGTGGACACATTCGGGATGACACCTGTAGACATTGGTATGTCCATCTTCTTCTTGCTCTATGCGATGAGCGGCATCGGTCGCACCGTCACCGAGGCTGTCGAGAAGTCCCGGGTGCGAACGCGAGACTTTGGGCCCCTCCTGACCTTCTTCCTGGCAAGCGGCTTCTTCTTTGTTGACTCAATCATCGCTGTTCAAGCAACGCCCGGCACCGCGATAGGCATGTGGTTCTCTGCAGGAATACTGGGAACGAACTATGCGCTCTTTCTCTTCAGAGACGTGGCCAAGTTGATTGCCTTCCCGATAACGGCCATCTTCACAGCTCTCTATTACCTACGAGTGGAGCGCAGCGAACGCATCATTGAGCGGGCTGAGGAGTCGGGCGAAGAACTGCGTCCGGACGAGGTCGACAAAGAGATCATCGAGGAGATGCAACGCCCCGAGGAAGGAGAGTCATACAAGGAGGACACTGACGAGTATGAGAGACCGTCGGATCCACGTAGGCTCTCCGTGGACAAGAGTCGACGCCTAGGCAAGGCAAAGCGTTTCGGAGAAGACGAAGATTAGACAAGGAGATGGGCGGATCCTCCGCCCTCCCTCCATCCTTTGAACTGGATGTGTCAGGAAGACCTGACTCGGACTCTTGCGACTATCAAGAAGCCTGCGTGGCGCTATCTACCAGAAACGCACTCATGAGGCAGGTCATCATCTGGTGCTTCTCTACAGAACTAGGCTAATGAAAGCAAGGACCATGATCACGAACGTGGCAACGGCGCAATTGACACAAGCTCCCTGCTCAATCTCCCTTCGGTCCTTCTTGCTCAGTTTCTGTGACTCGGCGATATCATCGTTGTCTTCAGGCACTTGGTGGCCTCCTTACAACGATTCACACTCAACCGTTTTAAAGCTGCGTGCGACGACAGAGTGCTAACGAGTCCTTGCGTGTTTCTATGCCGTCGCTTATCAGAATGTCATCGGTTCCGCGCAGGAAGACCTCCGTGAAGACTCCGTCCTGCGTCTGACAGGCACTTGGCAAATAATTTATCTCGTACTGCACCATTACACACTTGCCACTGAACGAGGAGGAAACTCTAATCTACAACTACGCTGAAGTTACGATTCGTCGAGCGGAACTCGCCGAAGTTGATATTATCAAAGAAATAATTAATGAAGCATACGCTCCGGTGAAGAAGAAGCTCTCACGAGTTCCCGCAGCTCTGACAGAGGGTCTTGGTAAGATCTCCCGTCACATCCAGATGGGAGACCAGTATGTGGCCCTAGTCGGGGACCTTGTTGTAGGGACTATGAGGGTCCGGATTCGAGGCAGTGTGGGCATCATTGCCAGGTTGGCGGTCCGTGAGAGTTTCAGGAATCGCAGGATCGGAACCATGCTGGTCCAACATGCTGAGAATCTCATCTCCTCACGTGGGGGGACTTCGGTCGAGGTTGAGGTCTACGGCGCAGTGGAGATGCAGTTGTCGTTCTATGAGCGCCTCGGCTACAAAGAAACACATAGGCTTGAGCGAGTCGGAGAAGAGATCGTGGTCATGGTGAAAGACCTCACAGAGAGTCCCGACGAAGAGGAAGAACCCCTCTAGGGGATTATCTCACAGCCATTGTTGTACTCGGGATACATGAAGTCGTCAATGGAGACGATGCCCTCCTCGATGTAATACCGAATTGTGTCGATGTGTTTCTCTAACTCTGACACAAGTTGTCTCGTGATGTTGCAGATCTTGCGGAATCCCTCATCTCCCCAGAGTCTCTGCCTGTTGGTGAAGAGGCAACGGCCACCACAGACTCCATAGATGTCACACGATGGGCACGGCTCATTGACCCACATGGAGTTGCGAATCGACTCCGGAGTGCTTGTTCTGATATCACCGATAATGGAGAAGTCCCAGTCTGGTGATATGGGGCAGACACCAATGCTGCCATCGACATGAACCGCGAACGTGTCAAGCCCTGCACCGCACCGGAGTGTCGATTCTTGACCCGTCAGAAGGGTATAGACCAGCGGAATGAAGGGGACTATTCCTTCCACCCTGCCATCGGCCATTGCTGTGACCCACTCATCAACAAGCCTTCTGATCCCCGGTTTGTAGGACTTCTCCACCCACCCATCGAAGTCCGTCCAGTTGTCGTCTGCACTCCAAATGACGTTCAGCTGCCAGTGCACATGGTCGAATGATGGGTCCTTGAGGGACAACAGATGTCGTACGTCTTGGTAGATGTCCGTGTGTTGAGATGCTGTCATTCTTGCCACCACGTCCCCAGGGAAACTGATTGACCTCAGCCACCTCACATTCTTGAGCACTCGATCGTAGATGCCGACCGACCTGTACCTGTCGGTCACCTTTCTAGTGCCGTCAATCGATACGAGTATCGAGTGAAACCGTTTCACGTAGTCTGGAGGTACGGTGTCCAAGAGCGTGGCGTTTGTCTGTAACATGAACCTCGCATTCGGGAATCTGTCCATCAGCTCCGTGATGAGGGGCACTCGTAAGCAGGGCTCACCACCGTATAGCATGAGCTGTGGATCATCATCCTTCTCGAGAAACCTCTCCAATTCATCCAGGCCGTAACGAATCTCGGTCTCTGGACCTGTCTCCTCGCCACCATGACAGTAGTCACAGTTCAGGTTGCACCTGCGGGTCAAGACAATGTGGTAGTTCATCGAGCATCGCCGTCGGATGTTACCGAGGTCAACGAGTCGGCAAGATAATCGTTGTCATGAGTATACTCTCATTCCAGAATAACTGTGAGGTCATAGTGTCCTGAACCCTCGTATGAATAGACCATGACGTGCCATATTCCCGCTTCGAGATACTCGTACGTGAAGTCCTCGTTCCCATATGCGATTGAGTTGAAGTCATAGTCACTGCGTGAGGGCTGCCCTCCCATCTTTCCATAGAGGTCGAAATCTCCCGGCCCCACCAGAATGAGCCTCATGGAAGTGATGTTGTCCAGGACACGAAAAGAGTGGTAGTTGGAGTCACCATCGTAGTCGAGAATCCCCGAGAATCGAAGGGTCTCAGTCCCTGGAGCACCTATCGTGGTTGGAGTGGTGAAGATGAGGTATCCTGCTCCAATCCCTACAACAACAGTGAGAGCGATGGCAGTGGCAACGGTCTTGCTTTTCAATTGGTTCATCCGCCTGCGGCTTCTCCCTGCATACTGCCAATATCTTTCTTGTGTCTATCATACCTCAAGACACATCGACACGCTTAAGATGATACACTCTGAGAGCGCACCGGTGCTATCCCAATTGAAGCCTGTTCATGCTACCATTCTGGCCCTCTGCCTCCTGTTGACCATCCCTGTGCTTGTTCAGGCACCATCTGGGACTGATGTGGTCTCCTCTCCATTCACCCTGTCCGACGAACACCTCATCTCCGGTGTGCCTTACGTCTGGCAAGAGATCAACGGCTTCTGTGCATGGGCGGCCACTGCCATGGCCATGCAGGCGGCAGGCGTGGAGGTCAGCATGTATGATGTCTTTGCCGCATCGACAATAGGCTTCTCTTTTGCATACTTCCGCATCAATGACACCATGCTCATGTTCCCGGGAGCCCTGTACACTCAGGTGGAACCAACACAGTTTCTTGCAGACCTCTACGGCATCAACTACACCCTCTATCTTGGGGCAGACATCCCCAATGTCGAACAGGCAGTACAGGTCTACGAGTCCCAGGGTATCAATGTTGGCACACTTGCCGGTCAGGCAGAGGCCTTCGACCTGATGAGGTCGACAATCGATGATGGATATCCGTTACTCATCAGCGTTGACCCGACCTGGCTTCCGGCTGACGACTACGACACCTATCGGGAGCAGGGGCTCACCGGCGGTGGGCACGGCATACTGATCGTCGGTTACAATGACACCGAGACCTCTGCCACGATTCTAGACCCCGGCGTCGGGTCCTTCGGTGACGACTACGGATACCCCGCTGACGGTCGTGGAAACTACACGAAGATCACATACACAGCACTCATCAATGCTTGGTCGAACCGGTACTATATCTCCAATGTCTTCAAGCCCGGAGGGTACCAAGTTTCTGACTATGAGAACTCTCTTGGTCCGATGATACGCGACAAGTTGCTTGGTGTTGGCAGTATCTACTCTCCCAACAGTGTCAACGCCTACATAGGTCACTTTGGTGAGCAGGCATTCAGACATCTGAGCCAGGACTTCACTGTAGAGGGTCTCAAGAGCTATCTGAGTGTGTTTGATGGCATCGATGACGAGCGGAACTTCAAGACCTCTCTGCTCGTGTTCCTTGGCATTGGACTTGAGGCGCAGGTCACCCTCCAGTATCTCTCATACCGCAGCTCACTGTCGGTCCTGCCAGACCTGATGCCCAACACCAATCTGACAGGATTCATTGCCGCCGCACAACAGGCTCTTCCCCATTTCGCAGCTCTCTCAGACAACTCAACACTCGTGTACCCGGGAAACCTGACCATGGTGACTGGGGCTGTCGCTTCTACCTTCCGCCAGATTGCTGATTCCTACAACGCGACTGGGGACTTGGACAGCGCACTGTCTCTCCACTCCACCTCACTTGCAGCCTTCTCGTCAGAACTGCTTGCTATCGCCGACTCATGGAAGGCGGCAGGAGACATACTGGCCGAGATCTGGCCAAGCGACTTCCTCACAGTCTACGGCCCTCTTGTTGGGTTCGCTGGCGGTGCTGTTGCAGTGCTTGTCGTGATTACCGTATGGTGGATAAAGCGCAGACCCTCCCAGTGATTGATCTCTCAGCTCTCACTGCCCTCGCCCATCAGTTCGAGCATTCTCTCAGGATCGGTGGTGGGCAACCGGCAGTTATGGTTCACGCACACGTGAGCTGTGGTCTTTCCTCCCATTGGAGTGTGGAACTTTGTGAACGGCGCGAGTTGAGTGATTGCCTCCGCCTGTCTCCCGTCTCCCCTCAGAAGCACCACTTTTCGCGGAATGTACCTCGACCTAAGAGTATCTATCATCGCTTCGAGATCATCGGTTCCCTCCTCACCGGCGAGGACCAGTTCATAGGACGGGCCTATCGCCAGGTCCAACCCAACAAGCATCATGGAGTATGCTGAGTATGCTCTACTCACCTCAGATGCGAAATACATGACAGTCTCAGATGCTCTGTCTTCGAGATTCTCATCGCCAAGGAGCCGTGCCAGTCTTACCGTGTTGTAGAGCGCCACAGAGTTGCCCGATGGCATCGCTCCATCATACGCATCTTTCCTTCTGACGAGGAGTTCTTCTGCGTAATCCGCGGTGAAGTAGAACCCGCCCTCCTCGTCCCAGAAGTGTGCGAACAGGTGTTCATTCAGATCAACCGCGACTCTGAGGTACTCCGGATTGAACGTGGTTTCGTACAGTTCCGTGAGACCCCAGATGGTGTAAGCGTGGTCGTCAAGGAATCCTGGCACTGCCACCTCACCATCGCTGTATCTGTGAAACAGTCTGCCCTCGTTCATCATTTCGGTCTGAATGAAGCCCCATGCCCTCTCTGCGGCAGAGGTCATGTTGCGGTCTCTGAGTATCCGACCTGCCACTGCCAGCGTAGCGATCATGAAGCCATTCCAGTCAGTGAGAACCTTCTCATCTCTGGAAGGTCTGACTCTCTCTTCGCGTGTGCTAAGGAGTTTGAGTCTGGCGGTCTCGATGACCTGCGAGAGTTCAGACGGGGTCTTCCCGAGTTCTGCAGCAACCACGTCGAGGGCAACTCGCAGATGTGGGATGTTGAGGCCGGTCTCCTCGCCTGTGGCTTCCTCTCTGAAGTTACCCTCTGGTCTGATATTGTATACTTTGGTAAAGACCTCAAACTCGTCAGGGTCAAGTATCGCCTCCACCTCATCGTAGGACCAAACATAGAACTTACCCTCGACACCTTCGCTGTCCGCATCCTCGGCAGAGTAGAATGCTCCCTCCGGGGAGCGTAGGTCTCTGAATACATACTCGACGATCTGACGGACCGTTTCTACGAACTCTTCATTACCCGTTGCCAGATACGCCTCCGCATAGGCCATTGTGAGACCTGCCTGGTCATAGAGCATCTTCTCGAAATGGGGCAGCAACCACTCGGCGTCCGTGGAGTATCTGTGGAATCCATATCCCACCTGATCAAAGATGCCACCGTTCCGCATCTCGTGAAGTGTCCTGTTCACCATGGAGAGGGCACGCTCGCTCCCTGCGCATTTCCAGTATCTCAGAAGGAATAGTAGATTGTGCGGAGTGAGGAACTTCGGGGCTGTACTGAATCCTCCCCTGCTCTCATCGAATCGATGTGACAGCTCTGTGTAGGCCTTGTTCAAGGCGTCCTTGTCAAGGGTCTTCACTCCTGAAACCCTTTTCTCTTCCTGCAGTGCTGCTTGGATTCTCTCGGTCAGACCTTCAATGTCAGCCTGACCTATTTCCCATAGTTCCTTGAGTCGTGGTATCAGGCCCAGCATCCCTAAGATGTTGTACCTGTTCTCCTTTGGGATGTACGTGGCGGCGAAGAAGGGACGCTTGTCTGGTGTCATCACGATCGTCAACGGCCAGCCGCCCCTTCCTGTGATCATCTGTGCGACCTGCATGTACACGCCATCGATGTCAGGCCTCTCTTCCCTGTCCACCTTGATGTTGACGAAGGCCTCATTCATCAGCCTGGCAACTTCTGCGTCCTCGAAGGACTCGTGAGCCATGACATGGCACCAGTGGCAGGTACTGTAATCCGATTGACAGAAAGATGGGTTTGTTCTCCTCCTCGGCCTTTGCAAAGGCCTCATCTCCCCACGGATACCAGTCGACGGGATTGTACGCGTGCTGTAAGAGGTAGGGGCTCTTCTCACTCGCAAGTCGGTTTGGGGGGCTTTCCCCTGATTCTCTCACTTTCGTCTCCTCACACTCGAATCGCACGAGTCGTTTTAACTATTGTCAAGCAACCCTGTGCTCAGAAGAGAGTTCTTATCAACTTGTGTCGGCATTCCTGCAGCGGTTGTTAGATTGAGTGAGGCAGACCATCGTAATTGAGAGCACAGTGGCAGATTGCGACGACTTGAGGACAAGATCACAGGAGTCATAGCCTACGTGCTTCCCCTTCTTGCGAGCTTTCCTCCAATGCTCGGATGGGCCGGCCTCATGACATTGCCTTTTATCTTCTTTCTCACGAGTATCCTTGTCAGATTCGCTGAGCTGCCTTCTTCCCTCGGTTATCTTCTGCTGGGTGGGTCTGCGTTGGACGTTGGAGCAAGTGTCTTGGGTCTGGCACTCTTGGCGCTCTCTGTGGTCTACATGCGAAGTCGAAAGAGCTCAGGGCTCGTGATTTCCGGACCGTATCGCTTCGTACGGCATCCCCAGTATCTTGGTCTGATTCTCTTCACTGCTTCGATGACCAGCCGGAGTGTCTGGATGCTGACTCACACATTTGGAGTCGGGTGGTTGTCATTAGAGCAGACTGTGTTTCTCTGGTATGCAATGTCCGTTTCATACGCCATTATAGCCGGAGTCGAGGAACTGCAGCTGTCCAAGAAGTTTCCTGACGACTGGCCTGGCTACAGAGAAGCGACCGGATTCATGTTGCCTGCCGTCTCAACCAAGAACCGGGCCATCGAAACGTTGATCCTATTGGTGTGCTTCGGTCTGTTGCTGTCTGTGATGATTGCTGTGAATCCTTGATTTCTGATGGCGGTCACGTCAGTACAAGACACCCATTCTTCTCTTGAATGAGGCCTCTGGTCTTGAGGGACTCAACGTGATGTTCAATCATCCAGGTTTCGAACTGAAGATAGACAGGACTGGTCAATGACGGATAGATGATTGGCGTCGCCGTGATCTCTTCGATTGAACCTGCGCCGTCAGCAATCGAGGCAAGGACAAGATCCTCACGAATCGAGAACTGCCGACTGTATGCAGCGAGTGCAGTCTTGTAGTCCTTGACCAGTGGGTCCTTCAGATGGCCACTGATGAGACCCTCGTAGTCCCTGTGTTGCAGTACCCGAATCGATTCTCTGAACTGACTTATGGAGGAGTTGGGGTGACCGTAATAGGGACCAAACTCGGTTAGGTCAATGTCTGCACCGAATACGAGGTTGGGCTCGATCAGTTCGATGCACATGTGGTCCGGTGTGTGGCCCGGCGTATAGAGTGTTCTGAGAGTGACATCGTCAAAGGCGAACTTGTCACCGTTTGAGAGGACCTCGTCAACACGTCCCTGATCAAGAGCTCCGTACATGTTCTCGTTGACAAGTTTCTCCCAGAGCGGTCTGATCGGGTTGGACCTGTCAAGTCCGAGGAACCGCTTCATCTCCTCCTTGTCGTTGAAGAGAGGCGCAGTTATCTCATTGGCGGCGATCCGACATCTCGAGAGTCGCTGCAATCGTGTTGCGTGTGCGATGTGGTCTGGGTGGATGTGGCTCAGGATTATCGTTTCGATGTCCTTCAGTTCATGCTGGTGTTCCATGAGAAAGCGTCGCAGCTCCTCGACAGGGCAACCGGGATCTACAACAGCAAGCTCGCTTCCGAGAATCACCAGAGTGTTACAGCGGGGAAACGCTCCTCCGATGACGAGATGCACGTTCTCTGTGACCTTTATTGCAGTCATCGGACATCACACTCTGCAAGAGAAAGGAGTCCGGCATGATAGCCCGGTGTCTTGGACTATCAGCCAGTTCGTCTGGATTACATCTGTGTCGTGGTGACTAGGACTTCAGCCTCAGCACGGACCGCGTTGCGCCACCGTGAGAAGGCACCCCACACGGTGTAGATTGTGAAGGACAGAATCAAGAACATCACAAGCATGACGTTAACCACGTCTGTCTTCTGAGGACCTAGACCCGCAGCGAGTTTGTCCCACCATAGGCCGGTCATAACAAGCAAGGACAATGGAATCAACAGACTCATCAGGAACAGGAAGATCACGAATTCGGTCTTGGGCGACTTCTGAATGATTCTCGCAAAGACGCCGAGCTGTGGATGTTTCTGCCATCGTGAACCTTCTCTCACTATCCAGAAGATGATGAACAACACGAGCGCAAGTGTAAATGGTATCAGGAATATCTCAAGCCACATAGCAGGGGACTCCTATGCGATGTCATCTGCCGTCATGTGTCACCTATAAAGGCTGTGGTCTGAGAACCTAACAAGTCCAAGATGTCTGTAAGATTGGGAAGGTCTCGTGTGGAAAAACGAAATAAGGTGGTTCTCCATCATTCAATGTCGATAATACAACAAGATGGTGACAGTAGTATGGAAGTGGAAGGCGCGACCCCAGTTGAAACGAAGAGCAAGTATCTGTATGTGATTCCCGTCATCGGACTGCTTCTCTTCTATGGTGGTGGACTCATGCTGAGTCTTGAGGTCAATCCCATGTTCGTATTCATAAGCGAGTTGGTTCTATTCTCCGCCATCAAGATAGTGGGCTTGGTTCAGAACCGGCGCATGGCAGTGGTCATTGGAGCGTTGTTGCTCATTGTCTGCTCAGCGGGTCCAGTTTCCTTGTTCGTGTTCTCTCTATCAGGCGGAACATTCGGTTTGGCAGAAATCGGTGCAGGCATCATGACTTTCGCAATCATCTTTCACATCTTGACCATGATCATATGGTACAATAGCTAATGCTCCCCTCATCTCAACGTACGTGTATCATTACCTTTTTACATTGACAGGTAGCTTCACTATTTGGTTGATTCGACATGGGTAGCATATGGCTGAGCAAGAAGGCCTTCCTATACTTTGGTGGTACGTTCATCATCCTGTTGGGCGGGGCCATAGTGCTGATGTCACCGTACAATTACGTGAACTTCGCACTGGTTGAGAACTCTATGAGGACCTTCACCGTGAAGGGTGAGTCTGGATACTACCCTCAACTTGAGATATCAGCCTCCGTGCGTCCATCTAACACCTCCACAGTTCATATCGACATGATGCTGATTGAGAATATCACTCTGGATACCTACATTGTGAATATGACACTAACATCCGACGACAAAGTGGTCGGACCTGACACCACCATCTACGAGCAGACTGTGACCCTCCCGTTAGCGGCGGGCAACTACACCTTCATCCTTGACAATCTCGATGGTGTAGGACAGGCGGACATTGGACTCAATCAGGTCAGCGATTCCAGGGTCTGGATCGTGTCCGGAGGTTCTCTGAACATCATCGGGGTAGTGATGGGCATAGCTGGGTATCTTGTCCCCGGAACATTCCTGCCAACTGAGAGTGACACCATCATTGACTGGGGCTATGATGAGGAAGAAGAATCACCAGTCCAATGATCTGACCTCGTGCCATTTGTGATCCGCGCGCAATTTGTCAAAACCTGACCTCGTGTGAGTGTTACGTGAGTTGTACACAATCTCATGAATGTCCCCTCCTCTGAATTCACGATGACCACCGATGGATAATGACGAGATGAAATGGCTCCTGAAGGGAAAGCTTGTCTGCGACTTTCGAGGGTTCCCTCTCGGGAGAGTCAAGAAAGTATGGTACGATGAGAGCGAAGGCCCTCTCGTTATCGTTGAGCGCACACGCCAAGACCACGTTGTCAACTCGTGGGAAGCCATCCCCCTACGGGCGGTTCACTCAGTGGCTGAGCATGTCCGGCTCAAGCCCCCTACTTTCGCGGAGTAGGTTCACAGACGCTAGGTGGTGTCACATCATGCAACAGAACGCATTCACTCTCTGGGATCCCCTTGAAGAAACAGCCATGGTGGCGGCCGGTTCGGATCCCCTCCGGATTGATGTCTTCACCAGTGATAGCTGCATGTTCTGTGATGACGCTCTCGATGTGGCACGGACCGCAGCCCAACGACTGCGCCTCTTCTCCGAGCGCGTGAAGGTCGTGGAGATCGACGTGAAGAAGAAACCATGGCTCATCGAGAAACTGGACATCGTGGCTCTTCCGATGACCATGATTGGGAACACAAGGATCATTGGCCTGCCAACAGTCCAGGATATCGAGCATCTGGCTCATAGGGCCCTACTGAATCCTGAGTAGCCTCACCCTCAAAGGAATGGGAGCTTCAGAAGCACCCATGCATTCTCTCTCATTATCAGACGAGATGTTTCCACGTTAAGGTCGATCTCGTTAAGCGTGGCCATCAGGTCACCGTACTGTCCGTGGAATCCTGATCCGAAGACCAGACTACGCACTCCAAGGTCTTGAACCAGCGCGTCAAGGTAGACCCTGAGGGGAGACTCCACCAGCTTGATGAAGGTCGTTGATAGTTCCAGCCACATGTTGGGTCTTTTGATGAGGGGGATGACTTGAGGGAAACCGAAGAGACCTCCCATGTTCAGAACCACAAACTTGCCCTCATGATGCATCATCGATACACGGTCCAGAAACGTTATGGTCTCGCCTGTCAGAGTTTCATTGCAGAAGTAGACCGGGATATCATGCCGTACGGCCTCGTGAACAAGAGAGTCTACTGCCGGGTCTGCAGGATGATACGTCTCTTCGTCCAGAACGAGGGCTCTGCACCCCTCATCAACATAGTGCTTCAGTCTCTCCCGCGCCACATCGATGGGTCTGGGAATGATCGAGCAGGCAGAGAACAGTCTATCCGGGTATATGCCCACAGCCTTTAGATAGAGGTCCGTGCTGACTCGCGGTTCGTGGGGTGTCAGGACCGCGCGGTCGATGCCAAAGGTGTCCATCCTTGAAACGAGAAGGTCCACTTCCTCTTCCAGATTGTGCTTATTCACGTCGTGCATCTCATTTCGACTGACTCCCAGATGAGTATGAATGTCAGTAGTCATGTGAACACCGTGTCCTCGTAGGGATGAATCGCTTTTCTTTCATTGTATGACAGACTCTCAAGCAACATCGATAAAAGAGAAGTCGCAGATATGGCTGCGAGGACGTTGAGCGATACCAGTAACGACCAGAAGAGTTCCTTGGAGAAGAGTCTGCGTCAGATAACACATGATATCAATGTCGACAAGTTCATGCTGATGGAGTATCTCAGGCCAGTTGTGGATGGATGCCGTGCAGCTCTCAACATCAGCATCGAGAAGGCACAGACATTGCACCAAATCTCTGACGACGAGTTCGAGTCGTACATGACATCGACAACCGACTCGTTTCAGGACATCGGCATTTGTTTCAAGACAAGTGACACGGGAGAAGAGTTCATGTTCACCTTCGAGCACGGCAGGGCGAAGATTTTTGACGGGTGCATCGAACCTGACGTGGTAATAACTGCTGATGAGGCGACCCTGCAGGGTGTGCTTGACAGCGACCCGAACCTAGTCCCTCCCGACCTCCTCGGAACAAAGATTCACATCGCGGGTGCTGACCCACAGGATGTCGTCGAGGGTCTCGGACTGCTCTGTTACCCCTCGCTGCTGAGGATTGCGCGCTCCGGCATAGACCCCTCTTCCATCCTGTCAGAGGATGCAGACACTGTGATCATGGCTACCGCATCGGACCTGGTCACAAAGATGATACGAAAATGGATTGACATCCAACTTCAGGCAGAGTCATAGTCCGTGGTACGGGAAGATGAGTTCCCTCACTCGCCGCAGGACCCTCTCGAGATCGAGTTCCACCATCTCCCTCGGGAAATACATCTGCACCACTTCTTCCACATCTCGCATTGTTTCAGGACACGTCCCATACCCTCTCTCTGTGCAGAGTTCTGTGAAGGCCTCAGGCATTCTGTCCGGGATTTGTTCGTCAAGCATTATGGCCAAGAATAGGGTCCACAGTCGAGCAACGTTGAGCGGGTGATAACCTCCACCGCCCACTGCAAGCCATCCTATCTTGCAGATGTTGTCCGATAGGTCTCTCAGTCGAGTGACCACAGTCTCGTAGCCATGAGAAGTGTACGTCAAGTGGGCCAAGGGGTCGAGGTAGTGTCCATCCACACCAAGCTGGGTGACCAGCAGGTCCGGCCTGAATGACTCCATCAGTGGCACGACCACCTCATCGAATGCTCGTATGAGTTCAAGTGTTCCGGCTCCGGGGATCAGCGGGATGTTGACCGCATTGCCCGTTCCTTCAGCCCCGCCTGTCTCGTAGACGAATCCCGTTCCGGGAAAGAGCGTCTTCCCTGTCTGATGGATTGATACTGTGAGGACGTTCTTGGAGCGATAGAAGGCGTTCTGCACGCCATCGCCGTGATGCGCATCAAAGTCAAAGTAGAACACCCTCGCATCACGTTTGCTCAAGAGGTAGTCGATAGCCACTGCCACGTCGTTGAAGATGCAGAACCCCGAAGCTTCTCCGCGTTGTGCGTGATGTAGTCCTCCCGAGATCGCGAAGGCGTTGGAGGCGCCATCCATGATTCGCTTCATGGCGTCAAGTGTGGCACCAACGTATCTCGCACCAGCGTCGTATATCCGAGGGAAGACCGGATTGTCAGGTGTGCCAATTCCGTAACGAGGATGTCTCTTGCCTGTCTTTCCACTGTCCATTACGGCATTGATGAAGTCTGTTGAGTGAAATAACTCGAGTACGTTGCGTGTGGCCAAGACAGGCTCGAATTCATCGACCTTATCTATCAGTCCGAACTCCTTGGACAGTCGGTACGTGAGTCTGAGCCGCTCTGGCTTCAATGGGTGGTCTTCCCTGAACTCGTAGTTCAGAAGTTCCTCCGACCATGGATAGACTAGCTTTCCTCGCATATGAGACTGCAGTCGTAATCGACCTACATTACTGTTTTGCAATGTGCGCCGTGAAAAGCCGCGCCAAATGTGTTGATGGGCAAGGCGTGAAACTCGGTCACAGGATCTAGTACCACTCGATTGTCGCCGGCGGCTTTGACGTGAGATCATAGACAACTCGATTTATCCCGTCGACCTCGTTGGCTATCCTCGCGGCAGCCTCGAGAAGTACGTGCCACGGCGGTGTGCTCACCGATGCTGTCATCGCGTCCTTGCTCTCGACAATCCTGATGACGACAGCCTGGTCGAAGGTCCTCTCGTCACCCATGACGCCGACAGTCCTCACTGGCAGCAGGACACAGAAGGACTGCCAGACGTGTCTGTATGCATCTCCATCTATCAGAACCTCCTGCAGGATTGAGTCTGCATGGCGAAGAATGTCCAACGCTTCTCTGGTCACAGGCCCCGCTATCCTGATGGCCAGGGACGGGCCGGGGAATGGTTGCCGATGGATCATCTTCTCCGGTATCCCAATGGCCAGTCCCAGCTGTCGCACCTCGTCCTTGTAGAGGTTTGACAATGGCTCGACCACTCCGAGTTTCATCCACGATGGGAGTCTGACATTGTGATGGCTCTTGATCACAGCCGTAGCGTTGCCGGTGGCAGCGCTCTCTACCCTGTCGGGGTAGATTGTTCCTTGACCGAGGAATGAGAACTTGCCGTGGTGCTCCTCGAGTTCCTTTGCCTTTCTCTCGAATACTCTGATGAACGTGTCAGCAATGATCCTGCGCTTCTCCTCTGGGTCGTCCACTCCCTCGAGTGCCTCTAGGAATTCATCACCTGCATCAACAGAGGAGAAGTTGTCAAAACGCATCTCCTTGAATGCAGCTGATACCTGCTCTGCCTCCCCGCTTCTGAGAAGCCCGTTGTCCACGAAGACGCAGTGGAGTCTCTCTCCAATCGCCTCTCGGATCAAGAAGGCTGCGACTGTCGAGTCTACACCTCCACTGGTGCCCATCAAGACCCTTCCATCACCGATCTCTCTCTTGATGTCCTCGATGATCGAACTCGCCTGGTCCTCGGGCCTCCACTCCTCCACGTAACCGCAGATGTTTCTCAAGAAGGCCTTGAGCACCGTGAGACCACGAGGTGTGTGTGTCACTTCTGGATGAAACTGGACCCCGAACACACTCATGTCATCGCTGCAGAACGCAGCAATCCTGTCTTCACCACTCAGGGCGAGAGTGGACATGCCCTCTGGGAGTTGCACAACTTCATCACTGTGGCTCATCCAGACCTCCTGTGAGTCTTCAAGTCCTCCTAGGAGAACGCTCTTGGTAGGCAGTGTGACTCTGGTCCTTCCGTATTCAGGGTTTCCTCCTGGTGCAAGTTTCGCTCCGAAATGGACGGCGAGCATCTGGTGGCCAAAGCAGATTCCGAGCGCCTTGATACCCATCCTCTTGAACAGACGGATGTTGGAAGCGAATGGGCCAGTTAGGTCCCCCTCTGTGACAGTTCGAGGCCCTCCTGAGAGGATCACACCCTTGACATGCTCCACGTTGGTCTCATCAAGGGCCTGATCTTGAGGAACAATCTCCGCATAGACCCCCAGCTCGCGACATCGGCGCGATATCAGGTGGGTGTATTGACCACCGTAGTCCACCACGAGGACTCTCTCCATACTACCCGCGTTCAAGTTATCACCTCTACTCTCCAAGAGCGATATCGGTTCGATACCGGATCTTACCCTGAATCCTCGCAGCATTCTGATACGCCACCTCTCGTGCCTCCGCGACAGTGTTTCCCATTCCGAGCACACCAATGCTCCGACTTCCTGTGGTGAAGACGTCCTCACCCCTCTCGTATACCGAAGCGTAGAAGATGTCACAGGTCAAGTCCTCAGGGACTGCTATCCGATTGTCTTTGGCAACGGAGTCGTTGGGATAACCTTCGGGCACCAGATACACGCAAACGGTTGCCTTTCTACGGAACTTGACAGGAATGAGGTTACCTTCGATTATTGACCTGCAGACATCATCGAATGAGGTCTCAAGAAGTGGAAGGACGTTGAGTGCTTCCGGATCCCCAAATCTCGCATTGAACTCGATGACCTTGACTCCTTGTGCTGTCTTCATGAACTGGCCATAGAGAATGCCTCTGTACTCATGTCCTGCCGACTTCTTGATTTGAGGCACAGCGTGGCTCATGATCTCTTTCGCTCTGGCAAGGTCCTCCTCAAGGACGTATGACAGTCCATGGTCCTCTCTTGAGAATGAACCCATGGAACCTGTGTTTGGCCCCTCATCGCCATCGTATGCTCTCTTGTAGTCGCGGACAAGTGGCATGGTCTGGATATTCTGACCATCAACGAAGGCCTGCACCGTGAACTCTGTTCCCTCCAGTCTCTCCTCAAGGACTACAACTCCAGTCTTGACCAATAGGTCGTATACGTACTTCTTGACCTCTTTCTCTGAGCGGAGATGTTCACCCGCAATCTTGACACCTTTGCCGCCCGTGAGACCGTTTGGCTTAACGACCATGTTCATCACATCGACGGACTTCGCGAACTTGCGAAAGTCATCAAGACTGCGTGCCACCATGTACGTCGGGTTGGCGTCAGGTGCAACCTTATCAAGGACAGCTCTGGCAAAGGACTTGCTGGTTTCGATCATAGCACACCGCTTGCTGGGAGCAACACAGGGGACACCGTTGTCTGTAATGAAGTCGGATACGCCAGCGTACAGTGGTGCCTCGGGACCAATGACCGCATAGTCGATATCGTGAAGGGTCGGCAGATGTTTGAAGTCAGTAGTGGAGCCGATGCTGATCTCGTCGGCCAGTGCCGCAATTCCCGGGTTCTGTCTGTCCATATGGGCAACAATGTCTATGCCACTCGCCTTGAGAGCACGGGCAAGAGCGTGCTCGCGCGCGCCATTTCCAACTAGAAGTACGCGTGTCACTTGATGGTCACCTCGTATTCTGGAATCCTGACCATGCCCCTCCCTCCAGTGGCAATATGACCAATCACGTAGACTTGGTCTAGATTCTCCAGAGCACTCTTTGCGGCCGGCAAGTCGTCGGGCGCGACCACCACTACAAGTCCAATACCCATGTTGAAGGTGGTGAACATCTCAGACCAGCTGATATCACCGATGGACTGAATCAAGGAGAAGATTGGGGGAGTGTCGGGTAGGGCTGCAATATCGAACTGGAACTCTCCCAATCTGAGAACCTTGCGGAAACCCGAACCTGTGATGTGTGAGAGTCCCTTGATTGCCACTCCTGCATCTCTCAGCGCCTTGAAATGAGGAACGTATATCCGGGTTGGTCTGAGCAGTTCCTCGCCAAGAGTGACTCCAGACTCAATCGTGTCTTGATATGAGTATTCCGAACGTAGGACTCTTCTTGCAAGAGTGAATCCGTTCGAGTGAATCCCGTTTGATTCTATTCCGATGATCGCATCGCCTTCTGCGATTGTCGAACCATCGATCACTTCACGCTCACGAGAAACACCCACTGCTGTTCCGGCAAGGTCGAGGCCGGGTCCCTTCACGCCTCTTATCATGTCTGGCAGAATGGCGGTTTCCCCACCGAGAATCGGTATCTCCGACTGTCTACATCCCTCTAGGAGACCCTCGCCGATTTGACCAATGACGCTCTTCCCGAGAGGTTTTTCAGAGGCAAGATAGTCGACGAAGCCTACGGGAGTGGCCCCAACGCAGATGAGGTCATTGACATTCATCGCAACACAGTCGATCCCTATGGTGTTGAACTTCCTCATCTCTTCGGCAATGAGGACCTTGCTTCCTACTCCATCTGTGGCAAGTGCGATGAAGAGGTCATCCCCGATCTTCACCATGTTGGCATACTGGCCGAAGTCATGAGAGACCTCACCAAAGGTGAAGGACTCTTTCACATAACGAGCAAGCACACTGAGCCCGTCGGCGACCTCTCCCTCGTCGATGCCGGCTTCAGCATAGGTTCTAGGGACATACTGCACTGACTTGTTCTGCACACCGAGAATACGGGCCGCGAGATAGGCGGCGTTCTGCCCGTTGTCTATGCCCACAGTGGCAACCGGCACTCCCTTGGGCATCTGAGCCATGGAGAGTAGTGCATCCAGTCCATCGAGGGCAGCACTCACTGGTACTCCAATGACAGGTTTCTCTGTGAGGGACGCAACGAAGCCTGGAAGAGCGGCAGCGAGACCCGCTACAGCGATGAACACTCTGGCATCAGAACCTCTCACGATCTCTCTGACCCTGTCAGGTTCACGGTGAGCTGAGGCGATCTTGACCTCATACTCGACACCCAGGTCTATGAGGACCCTTGTCGCCTTTTCCACGATTTTTCCGTCGCTCTTGCTTCCCGAGATGATGAGTACATCCACCACTGTCCATTCACTCCAGATACTTCGAAAGCCCCGAGCGGAACGCCTCCTTGGCCTCATCCAGATGGATTGTGAAGGCACCAAAGTCCGCCACAGGCTCATTCAATGTCAGTCCCAACTCACATGAGGCAACGCCATGTTTCTCAAGGACCGCGAGGAACTGCGGCTGATTGCTCTCCGTGACTTCAGCGATGTATCTTGCAGAGGTCTCCGAGAACAATCTTTGTCCCAGACTGTTCACTGTCCCCGGAATGTAGTCGAGATTGAGTTTGAACCCAAAGTCGTTGTTCATGACCATTTTCATCAGTGCGACGAGGATTCCCCCTCGACCCACATTGTTACATGCACGCATGAGATTCATGCTATGTGCCTCCAGGATCGCCTCCATGGCGGCTTTCTCTGCAGCAGGTCTGTACCTCGGCGGCTCTCCCTTCACGTCACCCAGTACAAGTCTCTGGTATTCGGTCCCGTTAATCTCAGGAAGTGTTTCACCTGCCAAGTAGACGTTAGCCCATGGCGTGACGAGGTCTCTACGAACTGGCGTGAAACCCTTCGGAAAGATGCCCCCAAGCATTATCTGAGGGGTTGGATTAATTCTCTTGATTTCTCCGTCCACCTCTGCTTCATTGTAGAGTGACACATTTCCACCAACTATGGGAATGTCGAAGTCGTGGGAGAAGCGTCCCAGTCCTCTGACAGACTCAACAAACACGGTATACGACTCAGGTCTCTCTGGGTTACCGAAGTTCAGGCAGTCAGCTATGAGAATGGGGCTCGCGCCCATTGCGACAAGATTGCGCAGCGATTCGCAAGCAGAATTGGCAGTTCCCTCCTGGGGATTCAGCTTGCACCAGAAGGAGTTCGCGTCACTCGTGAATGCAAGGAGTCTTCCGTTGGGGAACTCCAGGACACCGGCGTTCTGACCGAGGTCTACTACGGTGTTCGACTGAACATGTTGGTCATACTGGCTGTAGACCCACGATCTGTCACACACGTTGACCGATGACAGCATTCTGAGGATTGTATCTCTGAAGTCAGTGGGTTCCTTGTACCAGTCAATCGACTCGGTCTGGGCAGGGATTTTCCCTTCGACTCTTTCAGGTTCCGGGAACCCACCAACTAGAAGGCTGATTGGGAGGTGAGCACACACCTCGCCATTGAATCTGGCGGTGTAGTACCCATCGTCTGTCACTGTACCAATCACTGCGAAGGGCGTGTCATTCTTCTGCAGGATGACTCTCACTCCATCAAGATTCTCGGGCGCCACAATGGCGAGCATACGTTCTTGTGACTCTGACACGATTATCTCGTGAGGTTCCATGTCTGCTTCTCGGAGTGGAACCTTATTCAGGTCGATGTCCACCCCTGTGCCTCCTGCCGACGCGAGCTCTCCCGCGGCTGAGGTCATTCCTCCTCCACCAAAATCCTGGAGTCCTTCGATCAATCCCTCATCAATCAGCTCTGAGAGCGTGTCTATTAGGACTTTCTTTGCAAGGGGATCTCCGATCTGTACGGCTCCCCTGTTGGCCTCTTCCTCGTCACTGAATGTCTCCGACGCAAAGCTGACTCCTGCAATCCCGTCTCTACCAGTTGTCGAGCCAAACATCACAAGGTAGTGACCTGGGGTCTTGGCCATGCTTCTAACAACCTTCTCTGGCCGCGCGTAGCCCACACAGACGACGTTCACCAGACAGTTCTCATCGTAGGAGTCATCAAATTCAACCTCTCCCCCAATGACCGGAATCCCTACGCTGTTGCCGTACTCCGATATGCCTCTCACGACATTCTCAAGGAGGTACGCGTTGTACTGTTTGTCCAGATGCCCGAACCTGAGGCAGTTCATCAGACCGACGGCCTTGCATCCCTGTGATATGACATCGCGGATTATCCCTCCCACACCAGTAGCAGCACCATTGTACGGATCCACTTGGCTTGGATGGTTATGGGACTCCATGGCCACACCGACCAAGTAGCCGCCGCCAATGTCGACGAGACCCGCCCCCTCGCCTATTCCAAGGTAGACTCTCTCACTCTCAGTGTTGAACAGATGGAACCATCTCTTACTGCTCTTGTAACTGCAATGCTCGGACCACAGTACGTCGAGCATGTAGAGTTCGGTCTTTGTGGGGTCTCTTCCGAGGATTTTTCTTGCGTGTCTGAGTTCTTCTTGTGTGATCATTGAGTCGCCCTCACGAAGTTTTCTAGGATTGTGAGTCCGTCCACCGAGCCCAGAATCTCTCTGCTAGCTCTCTCAGGGTGTGGCATGAGACCCATCACGTTTCCCTTCTGGTTGATGACCGCTGCAATATTCTCCAGCGCGCCATTCGGATTGGATTCTGGACCGACCTCTCCTCCTGCATCGCAGTATTGAAGCACGATTCGATGTTCATCTCGTAGAGAAACGAGGTCCTCCTCCGAGCAGTAATAATTCCCCTCTGCATGAGCAATGGGCAGTCTGATGACAGCGTCCTCGATACCCTCCGTGAAGAGGGTCATGGTCTCTGACACCTTCAGGTAGACCCACTTACAGATGAAGCGTGCCGAGTCATTGGGAAGGAGAACACCCGGCAGCAGTCCAAGTTCTGTGAGTATCTGAAATCCGTTGCAGATTCCCAACACAGGCCGACCTTCTTCAGCGAGGTCTCGTATACCCTGCATCATGGACTCGACCGAAGCTATGGCGCCCGCCCTGAGATAGTCCCCATAAGAGAAGCCTCCTGGAATCACTACGCCATCTGCGCCCTCAAGAGCCGCGACTCCTTTCCTGCTGGGTACTAGATACGGCTTGGCTCCCTCAACAAGAGAGAGAGCTCTCATGACATCATCCTCGTTGTTGGTTCCAGGAAAGCGGATGACGGCAATGGACATTGCTAGTTCAGCCTCACATGATACTTCTCAGATATGGGGTTTGATAGAAGCTTCACACTCATTATCTTAAGCTGCTTGAGAACTTCACTGGTCAGCGGACCCTGAAGACGTATCCTGAACACCTTTCCGACTCTCACCTCTAAGACCTCTGCGAATCCAAGTCGAATCAGGGCCTTCTTTGTCACCTCTCCCGGCGGGTTCTTGATGCCTCCCTTGGGTTCTACGATTACCTCGACCACTTCAGGTCGGGTCTGGACATTCTCCCCACTGGCCTCCCTGATTCTCTCGTAGAACTCGGTGTAGACTTGGAGGAGGTCTCCCTTGTCCTCTCGGAACACGTCCTTATCGAGGGACTTCGCCTTGGTATCCCATATCCGCATGGTGTCGGGCGATATCTCATCCGCGATGACCATGTGCCCGTCAGAGGTCCTGCCAAACTCCAACTTGAAGTCGACCAGATCGAGTCCGACTTGACTCAGCAGAGCAGACAGATAGTGGTTCGCGGAGAGGGTAACGGACTCCATGAACTGAAGGTCATCTCCACTGGCAATACTCAAGGATTCGGCTGCTCTGGCCGTGATCAACGGGTCGCCGAGACTGTCGTCCTTCAAGAAGAACTCGACGAGAGGAGCGGCCAGTCGCTCGCCCTTGTTCACTCCATATCTCCTGCAGAATGACCCTGCCGCGATATTCCTGCAGACTACCTCCACAGGGATGATGTTGGCCTTCTGACACAGCATCTTGCTGTCGTCGAGACGTTTCACTAGGTGTGTGTCGATACCCTTCCCCTCTAGGAATCCAAGTAGTATGTAGCTGATGTCACAGGCAAGCTTGCCCTTTCCAGGGAACTCCTCCCTCTTTGCTCCGTCGCCAGCAGTGACAGTATCTGTGAAGTCGATGATGACGCGGTCTTCCGAGTCGGGGTCCTGATAGACTCTCTTGACTTTGCCTTCGTGGATCAGTTTCATGTTGTTGTCTCCGTTAGTTGTTTTTCTTCTGTGACTGTTGTGCGGTCATGTTGTGACATCATTCAATCGGTCCTCCTCCGCAGCCCGACGGATGTCCAGCATGCACAGGTCAAGTGGAGAACGTATCTCCCTGTTGAACTTGAGAGAGAGTCTTCTCATCTCCGGACTTGTGGGTCCGAGACATGGGGCACCTGGAACTCGTGGGCTCAGGTCAAAGACCACGAACTCGGAGTCCTTTGTCAGGGCTCCCTGAAGTGAGAACAGACCAATCATCTTGGGCGGGAAATGTTTCTTCACACCCTCTAACAATCTCTCCGCTGCCTTGTATACCAAGGGCTTCTTGCTCTCACGCATGGTCACTCCCTTGTGTCCAACCTCCTCATTCACCACCGACATTTTGATTCGTAGTTGTTCCGATGCGGGGAGATTGAGCAGACCACTGAGGTTGGTCTGGATTCGGTCATCAAAGCCGACAAAGTCGAGAGAACCGTAAGCATCCTCCATCCCGTAGGCCTGGAAGTTTGCGTTGAATCGTGGAGCGATGACGAACTCCTCAACGGTTGCAGCTGCAAGGTCTGACTCCTTGATCAGTCCATTGGCAACCATCTCCTTGCTCCGTTTCTCGTAGTCATGTGGTGACTCGGCGTAGAAGAATGCCCTCTCGAGAGGATTGTCCTTCTGCTGCACCTTCACAATGCACAGTCGGTCGATGTCATCTGGTCTGAACTGTCTTGGTATCCGAATGCCTGACTCTTCGAGAAGCCAGTACTGGTCCCTTGGGGTGCCTCTCTCTTCCACTCGTAAAATCCGTCTGTTCCCATAGATTGGGACGTCGAATCGCTGCTCGATGTTGTCATATCCAACGTAGACTGAGAACGAGCGATTGGGGATCCAGACCGTATCGAGGTTTCGAAGGGTGTTCTGAGTCTCTTCGTCTACCATGTCCTGAAACCTGTCAAGGATGATGACATGGTCATAGAGGTGTTTGTTGTACTTGGTGTAGAGTTCCTCTCTACCCTTCTGACACACGATGACAGTCTTGAACCCGTTGGCCTTTGCGGCCACACCGATTTCTTCTCCACTGTGTGACCCAAGCATGCCAATTGTTGGGAGTTTCACAGAAGCACCTCCACGGATGGGTTCTCTCCTATCTCGTACATTCATCAATCCTTCCTTGTTCTATCAGTTCACGTATCTCAAGAGCAATCCTTCGCCCCATCCACATGTTCTCTCCGAATTGAAGATATGAATAGGGTGATGAAGGTATCCACACGTTCGTTCCGGCCACAATCCTTCCGCTGAACTCGAAGCTGTAGATGTTCTGCTCTCTATCGATGATTGTTTCGATGCAGAAGGGACCCGGCAGCGTTTGTCCTGTCAGGCGCTTGAAAGCCTCAATGAACGATACCCCCATATCATAGTACTGGGCTAGGGTTGACTCCCGTAGGACGAGGGGCAGGTTGCCAATGACGACAAAGGATGGTGTCGAGTCGAAGCGCAGGTTGGCATCAGCGTCGGTTTCGTATCTGATGTCGGCGCCGAAGACCTCGATGCGGTCTCTCGCAATGGAGTTGAAGTATGTGACAAAGACCTTTGTCCCAACGATGAATTCCTGGAATGTGTATTTGACTCCGGGTTCTGACTTCTCAGAGACCTCTTCCCTGTTCCTTGCTATGAAGTAGCCTGTACCTCCGGAGGCACCGTCAGTCTTGGCAATGACAGGCGCATCAATCTCTGCAACATCCGTGAACTCACGCGGAACGCGAAAGCCCGCCTCTCTCATCAACCTCGCCTTGAGATCTCTGTTTTCCTCCCAGCGTAACAGCTCCTTGTTGCCGAAGATCCTTGTTGTCGACTTGAGGATCTTCTCGGAGCCGATGTAGGCCACGAACGAGCCATGAGGAATGAGAAGCACATCATCCTGAGGTCTGTCGAGTACTTCACTGAACGACTGCACTTCCACAATAGAATCTCCAAGTCCAAAGGAACGATAGAAGGGCACTCTTCGCGCCTCGCAGTAGAGCAGAGTCTCAAACCCTTCTGCCCGTGCCCCTGCCATGATATTGAGAGCGCTGTGGCTCGCAATCGTTCCAATCTTCATGTTGTGAACTCCCTCTCGTAGTCCCTCTCAGTCCCCGCCGAGGCATGAGATGCCACCCTGTCACGAATCTCTCGTGCGTGCGGTGTCGGGTAGTGCCCGTTGAGGCAGGCAAGACACAAGTCCTTTAGTCCGATGGCGTTCTCAAGATTGGGCACTTCCTGGTATATCAGGGCATCCGCTCCCACATACTCAGAGATGGCATCGATGTCAGAGGAAGACGCGATCAGCTCCTTGTCAGTCGAGATGTCAATGCCATAGTAACATGCATGGCTCTGTGGAGGGCATGTCGCTGCGAAGAAGACCCTGCTTGCCCCACGGGCTCGGAGGTCTCTCACTATCATCTTTGCAGTGGTTCCACGGACAATGCTGTCATCCACCACCACCATGTTCTTGCCTCTGATCTTGTCGTCGAGATAGATGTACTTGCTCCTAGCCATCGCATTCCTCTCTTCCTGTGTCCGAGTGATGAACGTCCGGCCCAGATACCTGTTCTTGAGGATAATCTCTCTCATAGGAACTCCCAAGGTCTCTGCCATCGCCTGAGCAGCCGGCCTGCTTGTGTCCGGTACAGGGACCACGTAGTCAATGTGCTCAAGTCCGAGCTTTGTGAAGGTATTCGCCAGTGCTCGTCCAAGTCTGAAGCGCACATCATAGACCAGTTGATTCTCGATGGTGGCGGCTGGGTGTGCAAAGTAAACGTACTCGAAGAAACAGTGTGAGTGGGTCTCATTCTGGGAAACGGAGTAGGACTCCATTCCGCCCCCCTCGCTGAAGACCAACAGCTCCCCCGGGTAGACATCTCGCTCAAGAGGCACACCTGCTTGATTCAGGACGGTGCTCTCTGATGCGATGACAGTCCTCTCGGCGCTGCGCCCAAAGACCAGCGGCTTGAATCCTCTCGAATCCCTGTATGCGAACATCTTCTCCCTGTAGATTCCCACGAGGCTGAAGGCTCCATCGACCTCTCTCTCCAGCGCTCTGAATGCATCCGGAAGAGAACCCTCAGCCCCTTCAAGGTGTGCAGAGAGACGCTCAGCTAGGAAGTCACAGTCACAATCAAAGTGTCTTTTTGAGATAGAACTCATGTTGGTTATGTTGCCATTGTGAGTGAGAGAGACCTCTCCTGAAGTGAATGGACCGACGAATGTATCCAGTTCAGACTCAGAGCCAACTCTCTTTCCGGACGTAGGGTATCTTGTACTTCCAAGGACTTGTGTGACAAACTTATCACCGACAACCAGACCAGCTGGTGCCCCGATGGTCTTGGATGTGGTCACCTCTCCATTCTCAATCCAGAGAAGACCCGAAGCATCCTGTCCCCTGTGAGTCAGCAGCAGCAGTTTCTCCTTTGCCTCTCTGAGTGTGCTTTTGCCGATGATACCGAGCACTCCACACATGTCTTTCCTACTCCTCTCCTATCCTGACTGTTCTACCCTCTACAGACAGTCGGTCCTCACAGAATAGACGCACAGACCTTACGATGATCTTGTGTTCCTCCTTCAGTACTCTATCAGCGAGGGTTTCAGGTGTGTCGTCTGGAAAGACTGGGACTGCCTTCTGAAGGATTATAGGTCCAGAATCAACATCTGCTGTGACAAAGTGAGTGGAGCAACCAGAGACCTTCACTCCGTAGTCGAGGGCATCCTTGTGAGCGTTTGCTCCTTTGAACGCAGGCAACAGTGACGGGTGAATGTTGATCATCCTCATTGGGAAGGCAGTGATCAGTGTGTCACCGAGCACTCGCATGAATCCCGCGAGAACAACCAAGTCTACACGGTACTCACGAAGAGCATGAAGCACCTGCTCATCAAAGTGGTCCCTGTCCGGATACTCCCTCTTTGTGATGACCCTGGTGGCAATTCCCGCCTTCTGTGCTCTCTTCAAGCCCAGTGCGTCTGATCTGTTGCTGATCACGAGAACTAGTTCTGCACCTAGCGCTCCTTCAGCTTGGGCATCGATGAGAGCCTGAAGGTTGCTTCCTCGTCCGCTGATGAGGACGCCTATCCGCTTCATGCGAACGTTGCAGGAAAAACGGTGCTAATATAATCTACCACTTGCGTAGACCGCTTCTCCGTGCACTCTGAGGCCCCTCTGGGAGGATCGTGTCGAATCTCGGACGATGTCTCACAGGAACTCCTTCAGAATAGTCCCCACCACGGAGCCCAACAGGGTCGCTAGAATCATCATGACGAAATAGACCATTGAGAGGGCCACTGCGCTCAGCAAGAAGGATGTCAGACCGAGCTCTGGTGTGACAAGAGCTGGTGAACTGAGAAACAGTATGTAGAAGATGATGAAGAACATCGATGCCAAGAATCCACCTATGAGCGCCTTTCCGGTGTCTGCGGCAGTGAGACCAATGGGCAATGCTATCACTGCCGGAAGGAAGAAGAGATACGTGGATGATGACTCGAGGACTCTCACCGTGACGGCTGAGTAGATTGCTGTGTTAATCAGAGCCACCAGAAGTGGCATCAGTATCAAGAGGATGTTGTCGCGTGTCTTCTCGTACATCTCCTTGCCCAGCAGTCGGACGACGGGTTGTGGTCTTCTCTGACCCTTCGAGAACCTCTTCTCGGTCTCTGGTAGAGGCCTGAAGAAACCCTTCTTCTCTGGTTCCTCACGTTCCTCGGGTTCTTCCGTTCTGATCTTATCCTCACTTGCCATGTTGCCCACTTGTTTCTCTGTGTGTGTTGGTTCGGGAATAAATACTTCGCATCACGCAAGATGAACTCGATAATCACCGACCACAATGACTATCTGCGTTGAATGCATCTCATCACACAGCTTGGAGGTTCAAGTATGGTGGAAGAACAGACTCACAACGATTCGGAAGGAAAAGATGAGACCTTGGAATCTTCAATGACCAAGCGGAGGAAACTCGAACACATCGAGATATGCCTTGATGAAGACGTTGTCTGCCGAAGGTCCACGATGTTCGAGAACATCGAGTTCATCCACAATGCCCTGCCAGAGATCGACAAGGACAAGATTGACCTCACCACCAACTTCTTCGGACTGCGAGCGTCTGCTCCAGTGGTCATCGCTGCAATGACCGGAGGGCACCCTCGCACGAAGAGCATCAACCAGCGATTGGCTGTGGCGGCTGAAGAGTTGGGCATTCCTATCGGCGTTGGTAGTCAGAGGGCTGCTGTTGAAGACCCCTCCTTGGTTGACACCTTCAGCATTGTTCGTGAGTCTGCTCCTTCTGTGCCTGTGATAGCCAACATAGGAGCTACCCACGTTGACTTCGCACAGGATGCAGTGTCCATGATCGAGGCTGACGTCCTCGCAGTGCACCTGAATCCTCTACAGGAGGCCATCCAGCCTGAGGGGGACTGCAACTCAGAGGGTGTCATCGAGAGTATCGCTGCGATCGTGGATGAAGTCGACGTGCCTGTAATAGTCAAAGAGACCGGGGCCGGAATCTCAGCCGAAGTGGCCGCAAGCCTTGAAGAAGTGGGAATAGATGGCGTTGACGTCGGAGGAGTAGGTGGTACGAGCTGGGCGGGTGTCGAGTACTACCGGGCCATGAAGGAGGACGACGACATGAAGGCGCAGCTCGGGTTAGAGTTCTGGGACTGGGGCATTCCAACAGCCCTCAGCGTCATCATGGTCCTAGACTCAACGAAGCTTGATGTCATCGCAACTGGAGGGATACGAACAGGTCTCGACGTGGCAAAAGCTCTGAGTCTTGGCGCAGTGGCCTCAGGACTCGCGCTACCCCTGCTGAGACCGGCGGTGTTTGGCTCCAGCCTTGATATCGTTGTAGAGATCGAACGCATCATCGAAGGTCTCCGCGTCGTTATGTACCTGACAGGCAGCTCGAATGTCGATGAGATAGCCTCTACTCAGCTTATCCTGAAAGGCGAACTGGTGCAAGCCCTCGATTCACTCGGTATTGATGCTAAACGTGTAGCATCAGGAGTCTAGATGACTCCGACCCGCTGGAGATACTTCGACCGCAGCCTAATACCATTGAGCATCTGAACTGCTTCCTCAATGGTGTCTCCTACGGGAATGCCATTCAGCTCGAAGCCTCTGATGATCACCTCGTACTTCTCGAGGTCTGGAACGTAAGACACGACAGTCTTGTCATGCTGCTTCGACACGTTCGCCACTCGTGCTCCAATCTGCAGAGATATTCCTGGTGCATACGGCAGCAAGAGCAGGAGCGCTGCATCAATCGAGTCAAAGTTCAACATCTGATTGAGGACGTTCTCATAGTCGATATCTGAGGCGCTTCCGGTAAGGTCACATGGGTTGCGGAACGATGCGATTCCCTGATACGCAGGTGTCATGACCTCACGCATCCTTGCCTGCTCCTCTTCTGAGAACCCGGGAAACTCCAGACCGTAGTGAGCTGCCTCATCACTCGCGATTACCCCATGTCCACCACTGACTGTGAGGGTTCCTATCCTCGGCCCTTTCATGTACTTGGGCTTGAATGAGAATGCCTTCACGTAGGCCATGACCTCGTCTTCATCCGAAGCATGAATGACTCCGAATTGCTTAAAGGCCGCGCTGGCTATCACACGGTTTCCGGCCAGTGATGATGTGTGGCTCTGAGTAGCTCGATGTCCAGCCTCCGACTCCCCTCCCTTCAGTACGATGATCGGTTTTTTTGGAACGATTTTTTTGCAGGTTTCCACGAACTCTCTACCCTCACCTGGCCCGAATCCTTCAATGTAAGCCAGGATGACATCTACTTTCGAGTCACCGCCGAAGTGCTCGATGAAGTCTGTCACCTTTGTCTGTGCAGAGTTACCAATCGAGATTGCTGCTGCTATGCCGACGTTTCTGGATGCAAACTCTTCGAGCCGCTCGATGAGCCACCCACCACTCTGTGATATGAGGACCACATTACCTCTTCGTGGTCTTGCCACTCTCTCTGACGGAAGGAAGAACGTGTCTAGCGTGTCAGGGACGAATACACCGATGCAGTTCGGCCCGACCATGGTGATTCTGTACTTCTTTGCTATCTCGACAATCTCCGTCTGTAGGGTGGCCCCTGAGGAACCAGTCTCACTGAAACCTCCTGAGACGACAATCACCGACCTGATTTCTTTCTCTCCACACTCAGTCAGGACGCTAGGCACATACTTCGCGGGAACCGATATCACGGCGAGCTCGATGTCTTTGGGAGCCTCGGTGATGGATCTGTAGACTTGGATACCTTCGACCTGACCTCCCTTGGGGTTGATCGGGTACGTGAGAAGGGCATTCTCGAAGCGCAGCTTGCGGAAGATCACGTTGCCGGGGCTGAATGGGTTTGATGTCGACACCCCCACGACCGCGGCCACTCGTGGATTTAACATGGTCTTTAGGCCTGACATGTCTCTACCTCTCTTGGTTTGAGCCTGCTTCTCACATCCCCTTATATGAACTGTGCCTATGTTTCACTCATGCCCGAGGTTTCTCGCACTACGGCTTCATCTGGGCAAGGATCTCTCTCGTGCGAGGCTCTGCTAGAATAGCATGTTGAAGCTTGCACAGGAGTTTGGTTATCTCAGCGTAGATGACTTGTCTGGCCTGATCACTGGCGGACTCTGCGCTCTCCAAGGCTTCGACGCACTGTTGGTTCAGCCTCTTGATGATACGCTTCTCCAGCTCAGGTCCACCCCAACCGAAACCATCGAGGGCCGTCTGTGCCTCAAGAATCTTGTCATTGATGTTGACCTTTTGTTCCTTCAGGACTCCCTCGAGACCCTGATAGTACTTGGCCACTGCCCGCTCAATCCGCTCCATCTCTGACGCCGATAAGTAGTTCTCCTGTTGTCTTGACTTCATCAGGTCTTGGAGGAGTCTTGCTCCGGGGGCCTCGGTCAAGAGACCCTTGGTGATCTTCACAAGCATGCGTGCCGGGAGTTCGACGACATCACCGAGGTAGGGTGAGTCTGACCTGTATCTGTGAATCTCTCTGATGACCTCGAGCCAGAATGTGGGCAAGAGAACGTGGCATCGCTTGCTGTACTGCTGTATCAACCTCTGGGTCTGGCCTATCAGGCCAAACTGGTCATCCTCAACATCCACCTTCTTGTAGGCCTCGAGTGGCTTTGTGGCTGCGGCCGTTTCTCCCACAAGCGGAATCACCTCTCCCTGAGCAGATGGTGCAGCAGCTTCTCCTGCGGCCTCCGGAGTCGTGCGGCCCTCCCCCTCGAGGAATGACAGAATCTCAGTCGCCGGGTTAACTTCTGCCTGTTTCGCCTTCTCAGAGAGCTTTGGTAAGAGACTCTCGATCTGTGACAACCGCTTCACGATAAGGGTCAGGATGTTCTGAGTCGAGGGTGGGATTCCTTTCATCGTTGTGGCCTCTTCCATCCATTTACGGGTGCGAAGAAGTCCCTGTGTTAGAGAGTCAACCCTGTCTGGGTCAACACTCCCTTCGACCTGCGAGCTGAGCAGGAAGTGTACCAGTGTGGAGTTGAGAGTGACAATCAGGAGCAGCCTGTCAATGAGGTCTTCGAAATGGAATGAAGATGAGTCTGACAATAGGTCACCGCCATGATTATTCTACTGTGTCTCCAGGTGTCATGTAGTAGCTGAACAACTCTCTGAAGTCATTGATCGCGTCCACCAGCTCCTTACGAGTGGTGCCCTTGGACCGCATGAACCAACCCTGCTTCAGAGGTGATGCGCCGCTGTGGAGGTTCACCAGCTGCGTTGCCTCGTTGATGATCTGGACCAACTCCGGGATCTTGGGCAGTCCCAGCAGTAGGAGGAGGTTGGTACTCGGCTCCTGTGTGTGGTACTGCACGTAGCACGGTGTGATGGCCGCTCCGGGCGCTATGAACTTGTCAAGGGCTTCCTTGAGGTGCATTCCATACTCTGCCTTGGCCACATTCCTTGGTCCTGACATCACGTAATAGACACTCTCTGCATTGGGTTCTTCACCCACGTCAGCGTAGGAGCACTCCTTCACGGCGTACTCTATCATGGCCTTGAGCTGCTTTGGCATACTTGCCTGATCATCAATAAGGCCTACATCCTGATAGAGTGCCGGAACCACAACCGGGTCAAGCTTTCTTGCGTAGTCCGCCAGGTCTGTGGTCGGGAAGACATCCTTGTGAGACTCCCAGACACCCGGTGATAGCATGGCCTCCACAACGTCGAGAGCAAGTGGGTTGACCAGTTCAACGAAGGCCTGCTCAGTCCTTGCCTCCACGGGACTGCCCTCATCGATCGTCGAAGGAACCATTGTTTCGATGGACTCGATATTGGCAATGTCAACGTTCAGTTCTTGTTGGAGGTAGTCTACGGTATCCGACCTTCGCCACTGCAATATTCTCTTCAGCATGGTTCTGTTGCTCAGGAGAATCGTGAGGTCTGCTCCGCGCTCTTGGAGTTGAGCTCTGAGGAGCTTGGAGACCGCCCATATTGAGTTGAGGGCCTCGCTTGATTGCCCTTCGAAAGGCAGGACTCCAATCACATAGACGAAGATTCGCCTGCCCTCCTCTTCTTGGAATCTCTGCTTGAGAAGGTCGATGAGTGCAGGAGTACCACCACAGCCCGTACCGCCTCCAAGACTGGTGAAGATACAGAAGCCTGAGACCCCTTCGAAGCCAAGGTTACCCAATTGGTCGAAGATGATGTCCTTTGACTCCATGACTGCATTATAACCATCCATGAACCGACCACCTACACCAATCTCGCTGGCACCGTACAAGAGTGTGTGCTCCTTGGGGATTTCGTACTTCTGGCGAACCTTTGTCAGGTCTGCCCGGTCGGTGTTGATCAGCAAGTATCCACGGACTCGCGACGGGAGCCTGTTGTCCTTGCTCCTCTTCAGGTATGAGCCAACTATGTTAGACCCACACTCTCCGATTCCTATCGCGAATACCTCTGCTGCCTTGGTCGTGTCGTCGCTCTCTACTGGATTTCTTCCTAACATTGGTCGCTACTCCTAGGCCTTTCCTCTGGTTTCGACGGTTGTCTGAGCAATCTCTCTGATTGCCCATGTCAGATACGAACTGATGTCTTCTCGAGAGTAAGTTTCTCTAATCTGTCTGATCTTGTCATCGATGAACTTGTCTCGCTCTTCAACCTTTGATGTGGGGCTGAATCCTGTCATGTACATTCGAAGGGACTTGTGCCAGTCATCCATGGACACCGCCTTCTCCAGCCATGCCTTTCTCATGCTCTCAAGCTCATGGAAACAAGAGATCGCCTTGGGCAATGACTCTGCCTCTGTGAGAGATGTTTCCAACTCCTTCATCCTGTTGACATCGAACACAATCCTGCTGAAGTCATCGGAGTGAGACTCCATGACCTTCTCGATGGTGGAGTAGTACTTACTCCGCTTCTTCAGGTCTGACTCGTACTTGTCCTTGCTCTTATTGGCAATGTTCTTGATGACGTCCAGCATCTCCTCTTGGATGTTGGCGAGAGTGAGGCAGACGTCGAGGGCCTCATTCACATGAGGCGAATCGGTCTCGAGCTTGGCTGGCACCTGATCGATGAGCACTTTCAGTTTCTCAACGAACTCCGACATACCTTGGTCCTCAAAGAGATTGACTGCATCCTTGATCTGTTCGTAGGCCTGGTCGACCCGATGCCTGATCTTCTTGTGTACCTCCTTTGAAGTAGTGAGGTTCATGAGCTTGTCAAAGGCTTCGGCAGCGTCTTCGAGCTCTGACGGAGGTGCATCACGGAGTTCGTGGAGCATCTCGAGCTCCTTGTCAACCTTGACACCAATACTCTTTGCACGCTCCAGAGAGGTGGCAAGAGTGCTCACCTCGGCCTTCAGTTGATCAATGACTTTTGAGGCGATCTTCTTCTCATAGATCTCGATCATCTTTCTGGCGATAGCTGGCAGGCTGAAGACGTTGTCAGCGGCAACGCCCACGCTGTTGAGTTCGCTGATGGCCTCTTGAACCTCAGGTGGAATTTCAACGCCTGCTCCCATGAGCTTGGCAGCAGCAAGGCGAATCTTGACACCAAGGCGATACCTGAGATTCTCAAGGGAGTCCTTTGCCTTGGCAAGTATCGACTCTTTGATCGACCGCATCTCAGACTTAATCTCCGAGAAGTCGTCCATTGCTGCGATTCGAGCAGAGCCCTCATCAAGGGAAACAATGATTGGCATGAAAATCTCCGCATAGGCAGGCTTGATGGTCTGCAGGTCCTGAACGATGGCCTCTATCTCCTGTTGACATGCTTCACGGAAGGTGGCCACTCCGCTCTCAACAGCACCCCTCAAGTTGGAGAGTGACTCAAGCAGGTAGACGACACTGCCCTCCATCTCTTCCACCTTCGGTGCTTTCTTGCTGAGCTGTGCAACATCCAAGACTCTGTCTGCCGAGGTGGCCAACTCATTGAACCGCGTCAAGTAGTTTCGGAGGTGTTCTGTGATGATGCGCTTGTGGTCGTCATTCATTCCCTTGGCTTTCAGGTATATCCTGACCATCTCATCAACGTCAGCGTTCTTGAGGGCCTTCTTGGACTCTGCGATGAATTGACGGACTGTGATGATGTCCTTGATGCCAGTGTCATCTGGCCTATCAGTTGCCTTCTCCACGTCATCTAGGAGTTCGAAGATCTGCTCGCGTAGGGCAATCCGTACCTGCCCCTCCCACTCCACCATGCGTTGGTAGCTGGAGAGGAGGCCTGCGATTCCCTCGCCTTCGACGGAGACAGTTGGGGGCGTAGGAATGACATCTGATGTCGTTGGAATCCCACCATCGACAATCTTCTGTGTGACTTCGTGTTTGATATTGATGATCTTGTCGCGAAGCATATTGGCCATCTTGATCTTCGCGGAGTGCAGCTGGTTCTCCAGGCTGACGAGGGTGGTCAGGTCATCCGCCTTTGCCGCATCTCTGGCAATTACTCTCAACTGCTGAGTGAACCCCATTGGCAGGTCAAGGCCAAGTCGTGTTGCAGTTTCAACGGATGCCTGCAGTGACTCTGTGTCACTGACAAGGGAGGTCCCAAGCATTCTGCTCACCTCATCCTTGCGGCCATCGAGATATGCCCTGTCTGTCTTCAGTTTGTCATTGAGGATTGAGAGGTCCTTCAAGGACATGCCCTCAACACTGTCGTAGGAGACCGTGGTGGACACTTCTCCTCTGTCAATGGTGACATGCCTCTCATAGGTGTCGACGGTGGCCTTGTTCTCATCCAAGGTGGCCTTGACATCACGGGACATCTCCTCATGAATGATCAAGTACTGTGAGGAAAAGGCCTTGGCAAAGTCATAGAGTCTGGAGAAGTCTTTCAGGTCGCCAGCCCCTATTCCGGGGAAGTTCAGTCCAGAGATCGCCTTGGCTTCCTTGGGTCGCAGTTCCTGAATTTTGGGAAGAATGGCTATGACATCCTTGTGCTCCTTCCTGAAGTACTCAGCAAAGTCACGCGTGGTCCTCATGAAGTTGTTCTCGAGTTCATTTGTCGTCTTTTCAATCTCTGCCTGCACTTTTCTCTTCTTCAAGAGACCTGCATTCCTGAGATCATTCTCCAGTTTGCTGAGATTCGCAAAGATATCGTATAGGTGGCGCACTTGACGGTTTGTTTGTTCTTCCATATTCGGGTTCACCGAAGTCAGGATTCCTTTGAGTTCGGCGAGCTTGTCCAACTCGCGCCTCCATCCGTGGCTGTCCAATCAGACCTACCTCCATCTACTAAGGCATCTTTTCTGAGAATGTCTTAAGTTCCTTTCGTGTTGGTCCTCCCTTTTAGAGAAATGTATCATGTATTGCCCCGTAGAAATGACGATAAATCGAGGTTTCTGACGGTTTTGAGCAGAAGGAAAGTGCCTTAAGGGGTTTCATCGGGATGAGAGAAGACCCGCGCCCTGACCAAAGCGGAGCGAAACTGATGGACCGATCATTATGGGTAGCAATGACTCTCCAGTTGTTAGCCATGAGCCAGTCGTTCAGCTAGAGTTCGAGTCAGTTGACATTGCATATGACGAACGCTATCTATACGCAGCGTGCAGGGATCACAAGATCCGTGTCTGGTCAAAGGCGGACTGGCAGCTTGTCGCCGAGTTGGGTGTAACTGACACGATGCCCCTCGCTGTGGCTGTCGACGACTCCAGAGTGTACGCCACCTGTGAGAAACGTGTGTACGTCTGGAACAAGGAAACGTGGGGGATGACTGGCTGGTTTGAGCTCTCCTATCAGGCAGTGACATCCCGTCTTCATGGTGATTACTTCTACATCGGGGCTCAGGAAGGGCGTCTTGTCTCAATCCAGAAGGACACCCATGAGACCAACAGTTGGCAGCTCCACAAGTCAGACATCACGAGCATCTGGTCGGATGACAAGATTATCTGCACCTGCACGAGGAAGGAGGAACCTCGGGTTTGGCTGAAGAACCCTGATGCCGCCCCCTCTGAGCTGGCAAGACTTGACAAGAAGGGCAAGGGAGGAGTGTTGGGTGGCACTAGCGAGTTTGTCCTAGTCGGAACACCGGCAGGTGAGATTGCTGTATTCGACCGAGGAGAGTACTCTCTTGTGCGGACTCTTGAGCCAAGGAAGTCCAACGCCATTCACTCGCTCTGGGCGAGCAACTACTACGTGATTGCCGCTAACTCTAATGGCACTCTATCTGTCTGGGACCTGCGTCGTGGTGAAGAGTTAGGCGAGATAAGCTTCCGCGGAACAAGGAACCAGTGGATCACTGCTGACCATGATCTTGTCTATGTGGCCACGACCGGGGACATTCAGATCATCAGACTGATGGCCGGAGGGCAGCCTCTAGACGTGATGTCGGAAGGCCCTTCTACCTGGAAAGAGAGCCTGTTGAAGACATCCCCGTACGACGTTCTAGAAGCCACCATCCAGCTGGAAAAGCGAGGGGACGAGAAATACAAGGAGGGTCTCTTTCGTGAGGCAGTACTGGAGTATGAGAATGCCCTTCAACAGCTGATTGATAACACACATGCTCTCCAGGAAGTGCCCACCGAGCGTCAGATGCTCACTGAGGAGTTGAACTCCAAACTGGGCCGTGCCCTGCTCAAGTCCAAGATCATCGACATTGAAGAGTTGTCGTACCAAGTCCGGCAGCTCTCTGAAGAACTTGACATCCGCAAGCGCACAGATATGGCTCCGGACGACGTCGAGAAACTATGGAGCGAGGCCAGTCGAGCCATCAAGGAGAGCCGAGTCTTGGCTGAAGCGCAGGCCGCCGATATGTTATCCTATCAGCTGACGGCTGCTGCCAACAAGCTCGATCACGAACTCCAAGATGCGATGGAACGCTACAACGCCTTTCGTGAGACCATCAACCAGGCCATGGTGCTGATTCGGGGCATCTCTAACGAATGGAGATGGATGGAGCGAAAGAGGACAAGCCTGACTGAGAGGAAAGAGTTCCTGGAGGGTGCGATTGGTAGGATCTCCGAGGCTCTGAAGGCAGCCGATGAGGATAGTGAAGTCAGCAAGATACTCTCTGGAGCACTTGAGGAGTACCGGCGACTTGACTCACAGATTGACAGAATCATTACTTCACACGAGGAGGAAGAAGTAGCACCGTTCATGGACAAGGAGGAAGTCACATCGGCCATCGAAAGCCTGCTCAGTGTGATCCCCCAAAAGAGGGCATCGCTGAGTTCTATCGAGAATTCCAAGCAGCGAGAACTTGAACGTCAGAAGATCCTGTCTGCTCTTCAACAGGCTCTGGAGAGTGCAGAGTCGTTCAAGCTGAGCAAGCAGGCGAAAGCAGTGCAGGCTGAGATCGAGGCCTTGGAATCACTTGGTCAACAATGATGCACTAGCTTGCAGCAATGCCATCGATGTCTGGATACTCTTGAGCAACGACCTCTTCTCTTGCGATATCAATCCATTCGTCGGCGAGAACCTCAAGCGCTGGGTTCAATGATACCGCATACTCAGCGGCATCAACAGCTGCCGCAAAGTCATCAAAAACAAGGTAGCATACAGCAAGGTTGTACCACGTGGTGGCCGAGGACGGGTTGAGATCGAGCGCGGTCTCGAGGGCGTCGAGTGCCTCCTCCCACCTCTCTTCTGCAATCAGCGTGGTTGCTAGCAGTTCCCAGTCGCGCACGCGTTTTGGCTGGAGTCGGAGGCCCTCGCGAAGTGCCTCAATAGCCTTGGCGTTCTCATGTAGAAGGATGTGCAAGAACCCCTTATCAGCCCAGAGCCGCCATGTGCTCGGACTCAGTCTGACAAGATTGTCCAGAGCCTCGATGGCCATCTTGGGCTTGCCCAGCTCGAGGTTACATGTGGCAATACCCTCCCAGGCGATGACGCTGTTGGGATCCAAGTCTAAACCAGTCTTGAACTTGGCAATGGCATCTTGATACCTTCTTCGCGCTGCCAGAGACCTTGCCTCTTCCACAATGCAGTCAATATCGATGCATTCTCCAGCCGATTCCAAGTAGCAGAACTCCTTGTCCCATCAGTGACTGGTGTGACTTTTCCAGTCTACATTTCATCCCGCCAAGTCAAGCCCACAAAAACTTTGTTCTGAGGCCATTTCCAAGTTATGTGTGCGACCTGAGATGATTCACTGCTCAGAGCCGCCGCCGGTGGCCTGACTATCACTATCCTCGCGACGTTGGAGACGCACTGGGGTCCTGCCCCTCTGGGGTCCGGGTCTGTTGATGCGTTGGCATCGGCGTTCGAGTAGTATCCATCCTCGGGGAGAAACATGAGCCGGTATCCGTCCGGATAGTCAGGGACTGTCTGTCCGTCGAACCTGTATGCTATGACCATGTCTCCCTGAATGTCATAGATTGTCTGATTGGGGTAGACCTTGGAGTATGCGAAGGTCTGGTTGTACCCGTCGCTTGCAATGACAGTCATGTTATCGTCTTCAGTCATCCCACCTGCAAGCTCAACGAGGTCCGAGACTCGCACCCCGGTGTAAGTCCCTTCTCCTCGCACGTTGCCAAAGGTGTTCTGATAGGAACCGTTCCTCGTCACTGAACTCATGGTTAACATGTCGCTGAGAGTGACATTCACAATGGAGGAGCCAACTATCGTTACGGATGGCTCCTCAGTCCCCAATCCTTGTGTGTTCAGCAAGACGATGGCAGTCATCGATCCTGCTGCAATGATCAGCACCAGGGCAAGCAGTCCGTAGAGCCTTTTCTGTTCGGTTGACACTCATTCACCTTCCTCGATATGTATCTGAGAACCTATCGATACGAGATAAAAGCGTTCTGAAGGCGCCACTGGGGGTCAGTGGTGGGCGGCGGTAACTCCCTAATGTCAGTGGCCCTCATTCCTGTTTCTGGTCCACTGACTCTTATAATCTCATATCGACTAGAGGACAGCTATGGCCTCAATCTCGACTCCGACATCTTTCGGAAGACGTGCCACCTGAACGGCTGCCCTTGCAGGCGGAGGGTCTGAGAACCACTTCTCATACTCTGCATTCATCTCAGCGAAATCGTTCATGTTTCTGAGGAATACAGTGATTTTGACAACCTTCTCCATCGAGGACCCTGCAGCTTCCATGACAGCCTTGACATTGCTGAGGGATTGGCGAGTCTGCTCAGTGATTGATCCCGTCACGATCTCACCAGTCTGCGGGTCTGCAGGGATCTGACCCGAGCAGAAGACGAAGCCGTTGGCCGCAATCCCCTGAGAGTAGGGACCAATGGCCTTCGGCGCTCCATCTGTAACAATTCTCTTGTGTCTCATGGTCATCAAGAGCATGCATGTGTGCACGAGGGCATTAATCTAGTGGTCGCGCAAGCGCCTCATCTTCGTGGAGGTGGAGGAGGTACTGCGAAGCCTGGAACAATGTGTGTCCCCGTTTCTCCTCGTAGAGCCCTGGAAATGTTGGGTGGGTCTGTGATGATGGCGAGTTCTCCACCGTTCTTGATGAACTCGATGCAGGCTTCAATCTTGGGCAACATGCTTCCCGGGGCAAAGTGGCCCTCCTCGATGTAGTTCATGGCCTGGATGTGGTCCATCTTTGCTATCGGTTCTTGATTCTCCTTGCCATAGTTCAGATAGACTTGTTCCACTGCTGTGGAGATGATCAGAACATCTGCGTTGAGTCCTGTGGCAAGCAGGCTTGATGCTCGGTCCTTGTCGATGACCGCAGCAACGCCCTCCAAGTTCCCCTCATCATCCGCCACGACAGGGATGCCTCCGCCTCCGACGGCATAGACGACGTTCCCGGTTTCTATCAGTGACTTGATGGCGGGGAGTTCAATGATCTCTTTTGGTATTGGTGAGGGTACAACTCGACGCCAGCCCCTTCCTGAGTCCTCCTTCACAATCCAGCCTTCCTTGTCTGCGCGTTCCTTGGCAGTCTTTTCATCCATGAAGCTGCCAATCGGTTTGGTGGGATTCTCGAAGGCAGGATCATCCCTGCTCACACGTACTTGAGTGACGACCGAGACCGCGGTCTTCTCAATGTTTCTCCTATGAAACTCGTTGTACATTGCTCGCTGGATCATGTAACCGATGGCCCCTTGAGTGTCAGCGCCGCAATAGTCAAGGGGAACTGGATGCAGCTCCTTCTCGGCCAGTTCGGACCTGCGCAGGATGAACCCCACTTGTGGCCCGTTTCCTGATGTGATGACGACTTCCCAGCCTTCGCTGATCATCTCTGCAATGTGTTTGCAGGTCTCAGCAGTGGCGGCGTACTGATCCGGAATAGTTCTGTGTTGCTTGTCTTTGATCAGCGAGTTACCGCCGATCGCAACAACTGCCTTCTTGACCATATGTACCATCTCTTCGAAATAGAGGAACTAGACTTAATCTGTCGCCTAATTAAGTCGTTAGGTCCGAGTCGAAATGATCAGATCTCTCGGAGCCATTCGTCTAGGTAGGCAGTCTCCAACTCGTCGGCCTCAGAGATGTCCTTGCCTGTCATCGCATCCACAAGGGTCTTGGTCCTTATCAGGATTCTGTGATCGTTCTTGAGGAGTTCATTGACGTACTCCTCCGTCTTCTGCATGAATTCTGCCTTCGGGACCAGCATATCGGCGAGACCTATCTGTAGAGCCTCCTTGGCAGAGACCTTCCTTCCAGTCATCAGGATGTCCTTTGTTCGCGCAGGACCAACGAGATGCATGAGATTGGAAGCAGCGCCGCCTCCAGGGAAGATTGAGAGGCTCACCTCAGGAAGTCTGAACACTGCGGTGTCAGCGAAGATGCGGAAGTCGCATGCACATGCAATCATGGCTCCAAAGCCTATTGCATATCCGTTCACCGCAGCGATAGTCACACATGTCCTGTTCTCACGAATTCCTCGTACAGTCCGTTCCAGTGTCTTGAAGAACTCAGTGGCCTTCTCCCCTTTCAGACCCTTGACGGTCTCTAAGTCGAAGCCTGCAGAGAACGATCTGTCACCGGCTCCAGTGAAGATGACGGCCCTCACCTTTGGGTTGTTGGCAATCTGAGACACTTGCTCCTTGAATGAGAAGAGCATCTCTCTTGTGACGGAGTTGAGTTTCTCGGGTCGTGAGATTGTCACCAGTGCGTAGGAATCCTTTATCTCGACAATTATCTCGCCATCCATTTGTGCACACCACCAGAGTCTACTTCTTTCCCCGGTCACATGCTTCGCAGTCATCCTTTACATGAGTACAGAACTCACGATGAATGTCGCACATGACCCCCTCGTCTCTCAGGACTCGAATCACGTTGTTGATCTCCCTTGTCATGACCTCGTACATGTCATCGTCTCTGACTCCAGCCTCATGGGCTCCGACGATGGTTTCCGCCGCTTTCTTCATGACTTTCAGCATCTCTTCAGGAAACTGTACTTGGTCCCCTCTGGACCGCTTGCCTTTCTTCTTCAGCAAGTATTGAGTTATGGCGGGTTCGGTGACACCTAACATGCCTGCAATCTCTTTCTGAGTGATCTTATGAGTCCTGACCTCGCCATCTTCGGATACGCGCTCGACTTCCATGCCCTTCATTGCTTTGGCAATTTCCCGCCGTACGGCAGGAAGTACATACCAGACTTCTACCTCTTGCGGCATCATCCAGGTTCGCTTAAGCCGTCTCTTCGGTCGGGGTTCATCATCTGACAACCATCAACACTTCCAAATGTTCACAATAGTGAACGATATTTGTGACAAAGCCCTAATAAGATTGATGGAGCGTACGGACACAATTAAGTGTCGGTTTCGGAGGCCTGGGAACACATGGACTTGATGACACGGGCAGCACAGATTATTCGGGACTCTGAACATCTCATCGCACTCACCGGCGCGGGGATCTCAAAGGAGTCCAACGTACCTACATTTCGCGGGGAAGACGGTCTCTGGAAGGAGTACGATGCAATGGAACTGGCCACTCCTCAGGCGTTCCGCAGTAATCCACAGCTCGTCTGGGAGTGGTACTCATGGAGACAGGGTCTCATTGCGAAGTGTTCCCCTAATCCTGCTCATGAGGTCCTCGCCCGGTGGGAGCGCGAAGGATTGCTGAAGGTCGTCATCACTCAGAACGTGGACGGACTGCACAGGCGTGCCGGGTCAACACAGGTCCTTGAGGTTCACGGTGACTTATGGGCTCTGAAGTGTACATCCTGTTCCTATCGGGGGCGTCTGTCGGAACCTGCCGTAGGTGTTCCTGTCTGTCCTGTGTGCGGTGCCAATCTGCGTCCGGATGTTGTGTGGTTCGGTGAGCCTCTACCTTCAGATGTACTCTCCCGCGTCCATGACGAGATTGCCATAGCCGACGCCTGTCTGGTGGTCGGGACTTCAGCACTGGTTCAACCTGCAGCATCATTTCCTCTAGTGGTCAAGCAACATGGCGGACTTCTGATTGAGGTCAATGTTGAGTCCACACCGCTCACTCCTCCTGCCGACGTTCACCTGTCAGGAAAGGCCGGTGAGGTCCTCCCCTCACTGGACATGGCACTGGGTTCATCCGTCTGATCTCTGGGCTGCTCTCAGCCGGGCAAGCCTTCGGCGGACTTGTGCAGCCTCTCTCTTCTTGCCGAGTCTGAAGAGTTCTTGGGACAGCTGTGTGAGCATCTCGACGGAGTCGATGTCCATGCTGAGCAACTTGTGATAGATGTTGAAGGCATGTCTGACGTTGCCTCTTCTCTGCATGGTCCTTGCCAAGTAGAAGAGTGCCTCTACATGATTCGGGTTATCTCTTAGAACACGTAGGAAGTTCTGTGCAGCCTCCTTGTATGACCTCAGTTCGAAATCACAGATCCCTAGCCGGAACGATGTCTCACTGTTCTTCGGGTCCAACTTGCGGGCGCGTTCGGCATAGTCACGAGCCTCAGACCACTTCTTCATCCTCTGGAGAAGAATGGCCATCTGCAGATATGCATGAGGTTCCTTGGGACTCTTCCTGACAGCATTCTCCAGGGCGTCCCTTGCCTCTTGGAGACTGTCACGCTTCAGGAGCAAGATGCCTAGATGAAGCCAGGCTTCCCCATTTTCAGGGTCCAGTGAGAGAGAGTTGATGAGTGCTCTCTCACCCATCTTGTACTCTCCCCTTTTGATGTGGGTCCTTGCCTGAGAGAACAACTGTTCGGGCGAATCCTTCGCTTCTGTCCAGAATGGTTCATCCACTTTATCGCTGGCCTCGTGCCGTGTCAGTCTGCTCTCTTGCCGCTTGATACGATCGTGGGACTCCTCATCGTGTGCGGGTTCTTTCTCCTCGATGTCCGTCGATCCGGCAAGCTTCGGACTCTCTGCTGAGGTGTCGGAAAGAGATGGTTCAGGGGAAGGAATCTCACGCAGTGACCGCTGACTCACTTCCTTCACCTTGGCAATGATAGACGCCCACTGGCCGGACGGGTTGTCGAATGTCACACGTCTTCCCGTCCTCAGTGAGGAGCCTCCCTTGAACGCATTGGTCCTGATGATCCCTCTGAGTCTGGGCCAGGTCATCTTCAAGTCTGGACATAGGTTGAGCACCATCTTTCCTGCCTTCTCCGCATTGGTTTCCATGCCTCCGGCCAGGAGTACTGAGCTGAGGAGCAACCATGCCAGTGGATAGTCGGGCTCCTTCTGTACGGCAGTCGTGAGGGCGTCCTGGGCCTCTCTCATCTCACCCTTGGCAGCCAGTGCATAACATATTTCGAACCACTCAAGTGCGGTCCTCGGTTCTTCTGGTGACAGTGTGAATTCATCAGTGTCTTGCACCACATGCATTCCTACCTGCTTGCTCTGCATGAGAGTTCGCCCGAGAGCTAATTAGGTTTCGCAGTTCCCTGAGTGGCAACAGATAAATGCACGATTCGGCGGGGAATGGGAGAGGTTGAGTCTTGTGAAGGTCTTGGTGACAGGAGCCACTGGATTCGTCGGACGCCGACTCCTGCCGCGTATTATCAACGAGGGATACTCGGCAGTGGCTCTTGTGCGGTCCACAAGTAACACTGAAGGTCTTCCTTCTGAGGTCGAGATTAGAGAGGCCGACCTCTTCGCAATAGAGACCCTTGAGGCGGCGGTCCAAGATGTCGATGTTGTAATTCATCTGGCTGCGTACTTCGACTTCTATCCCAGCGATGTAGACTTGCTCTATCGAGTGAATGTGGATGGCACTCGCAACCTCATGAATGCCTGTGTTGGAACCACAGTAGATAGATTCATCTACGGTTCAACGACCGAGACCATCGGTCCGGTGAGATACCCTCCTGGAAACGAGGACACCGAACTCAATCCCGCCTTTGACTACGGCAAGAGCAAAGTGATGGCAGAAGATGTGGTCCGGCAGATCGGAAAAGAGACCGGACTCGACTACATCATACTGCGCCCGACAGGAATCATGGGAGAAGGCGACTTCTATACTGCTTTCGAAATGATAGAGGCAGTCAACGAAGGAGCGCTCCCAGTCTTGCCGGGTGATGGCAAGAAACACATCATGTATACACACATCGATGATGTCATCGAGGGTTTCATGCGAGCCATCACCTCAAAGTCTGCGCTCAATACCACTCTGATTCTCTGCCCCGATGCTCCTCTGACGTACAACGAGCTCCTGGAGTGCCTGTCCGAGTATCTTGGCGTCGGGCTTCCAAAAACGAGGGTGCCCACGTCACTGGCCAAGATTGGCATGGGTCTGATGTCACCGTTGAAGAACCGCAAGAAAACGACCTTTCTCTGGCATCCACAGACTGTCCAGAGTATGGATGAGGAGCGGTGGTACGAGAACAAGAGGGCCAAGCGACTGTTGGGATGGGGACCGAAGATTACGATGAAAGAGGGACTGAAGCGAGCTATTGACTGGTACTATGAAAACGGGTTTCTTGAGAAGAAGGGTTGAAACATGGATGCGTTTCTGGGAGTAGTTCTGATCATTCTGCCAATTGTGTTGGCTTTTGTATTGTTGATGGCCTTTCACAAGGCGGCTGATACGACCGGTGTGATTGTCTGGGCAGTGACAGTGGCTATCGCTGTTCTCGCCTTTTCCACAGACTTGGGAATCGCCCTTGTGGCGAGTGTGGCTGGTATTGTAAAGTCGTTTCCCATCTCACTGATGGTGGCCACCTCCATCCTAATGATGACCTACATGCAGGAGACGAAAGCGCTCCCCAGACTGATAGTATTCTTCAAGACTCTCGGAGGTGGGAGCAGGCCACTCCAAATCATGCTGATTAGTCTAGGTCTGGGTCTCTTCCTGGTGGGCATCGGTGCCACACCCGTGTCGATGTTGCCCCCAGTGATGTTGGCCCTGGGGTTTTCTCCTCTGGTGGCTGTTGCCCTTCCTGCGATTGGCTACGACCCGCTCACGACCTTTGCTCTACTGGGAGTCCCCGCTGTAGTGTTCGGAGACATCTATCAGACTCTGGACCCGTCCGTGCAGTTGTGGCAGGCAGGCTCGGTATTTGCCATGTACATGCCCATCATAACTACGGGCATCGCGCTGTCCATGCTCTGGATTGCTGGCGGAAAGGATCTACTCTTCAATAGAGAGGCCGGAGTCCTTGCGATACTGTGTGGGCTCACAGCGGGCGGAGTGGCGATACTTGCGAACACAGCCCTTGTGAATCAGACGACCCTCACAAATGTCTTTGCAGGAGCTGCTGTGATCCTTGTGTTGTCCGTCTATACGAAAGCAAGAGGCCGACCAATGATTGATCGATCAGTGCTCACGGAAGACGACTTGGCCCTCAAGAGCGAGATGAGCTTGGGTAGGGCAAGCATCCCGTGGGTCATCCTGGTCGTGCTCTGTCTGGTCACCAACATCATTCCCCCCATCAAGGACATGCTCTTCAGTCAGTTGACTTTTCCAGTGACGATCGGTCCGTATCCCGGAACCATATCGACAAGGTTCCTGTGGCAGGCCTACACACTGATGTTGGTCTCGACCCTGATCTCCATGCCTTTTCTTGGTGTGAAGAATGGGGTCTTCCGACGGACATTGAAGTCCTTCTCAAAGCGGGCTCCTCGCCCAGTGCTTGCAGCTGCCATATTCTTTGCAATGGCTGAGGTGATGAAGTTCAGTGGTTTCGTCACAGATTCGTCAGGGACGTGGTTGAGCCCTCTAGATCCGATCAACATGCTGGACCCCACGAACAACATGGTGTATCTACTGGCACAGGTCACATCCTCAGCACTCGGTCCTCTGTATCCTCTGACTGCAGCCTTCATCGGTCTCATGGCCGGATTCGTTTCGGGCTCCGAAACCTCAGCAATCGCCATGTTCACTGACTACCACTTTCAGGCGAGTACTGCCATCGGTCTCACTGGGACCAATGCCATGGTGGTATCTGCATCCAACGGTATTGGCGGTGGTCTTGCCAGTGTTCTGAGTCCGGCGAAGATACAGAACGCGGCGGCTGTCATCGACGAGATTGGAATTGAGGGGCAGGTGATTCGTTACGGCGCAGTGGTCGCCATTCTGATGACCTTCATCACCGCGGTATTGACCTTCTTCTGGGCGTTCTGGTTATAGCGTAACGCGTCGCTCATCTAGATACCCCCCTTGCCTAGGCAATGCCCTGACTGGAAAGGGCTCTTAGGAAGCGGCCCGGAATATGCTGACTGGTGATTGTATGTCAGAGAACATATCGAAGCCATCCGAAGCAGGGCGAATGGTGAGCAACATCTTTGGCTCGCTCATCGTTCTAACGGCCGTGATGTGTTCATGTCTGCGTTCTTCGGGGCTCTCCCGTCAGATGGTCAGTTCCATGCATTTCTATTAGCATGGACTGTTGGTGCTTTCACTATCGTGATGGAGACCGAGCTCGCGAGACTGCTTCAGAAGTCGGGCATCACCCCTGTTGGATTCTATGGATTCCTAGTCCTCAACCTGTTGCTGGTGTCACTTTTCCTTGCCGTATTTGCAGACATAGTGGTTCCGTCTGCGATTGACACTCCGATATTGATGGTTGTGTACCTGATCATTGGTTCCGCAGCCTTGTACGTCATCCTTCTCCTGTGGATGGCATACCAGTGGAACAAGTCACGATAGGTCACAGACCGATCAACTCGATTGGGTCTGACACCTTGACTGAGCGGCCTGGCACCCACAGGCAGTACGCCGTCTGTGGGAATCACACTCAAGGAGAGAAGGTCGCTCCCGCGATGACCATGATTGTATGCGCCAGAGACGCAAACTGAGAAGACCACGAGCAATATTCCTTAAGATTAATAGGAGCCCTTTCACCCAATTGAGAATCAAGTGTGCTTTCCACATGTCAGAGAAGAACTTGACTTACTGGCGAAACAAGAGCCTCTACATCAATCCCAGCGCAGAGTGCAACAACGACTGCCTGTTCTGTGTTCGTCAGTTTGGTGACGGAGTCTTCGGCTTTGACCTCACTCTTGAGTCTCTACCATCACCCGCAGAGATAGAGGACGCCATCGAAAGGGCTTGGAATCCACACTTTGATGAAGTGGCGATAGTGGGATTTGGTGAGCCTCTCCTCAACCTTGACGGGACTCTGGCAGCAATCAGAAAGGTGAAGCAGTTGGCGGACGTGCCGGTTCGTCTCAACACAAATGGAGAGGCTCTTCTGATCCATCCTGACCGAGACGTTCCCAAGGAGCTGGCCGAGGCGGGTCTTGACAGAATCCAGGTTTCTCTCAACGCTCCCGACACCGAGACCTATCTCCGTCTGTGCAGACCCAAGTATGGGCGTGCGACCTACGACTCCATCTTGGACTTCACGGAACGCTGCAAGCAATACATGACCGTAGAGATCTCTGCCGTTGACATCCCGGGTGTCGACATCGAGGCCTGCCGTGGTATCGCGGACCGTCTCGGTGTGCGGTTCAGGCTCCGGGTGTTCAAGGGACCAGAAGGCGCTCTAGATGGGATACTGAGGACACTCACGAGTTGAGGCTCTCTCTTTTGAGGAATCGTTTAATGCTGGTTTGTCTTGAGCCTGCAGAGATGGCTGTGTGAAGATGACACTGTGGACCCCTTTGGAAATCAATGGTCTGAGGCTGGACAACAGGCTGATCATGCTTGCTACTCATCTGGGTATGTGTGACAAGGATGGAGCGGTCACAGATCAGCTGGTCGAGTTCTACAGAGAGCGAGCACGGTACGGTCCGGGGATGATTATAGTCGGAGGGTGCTATACCGAGCACCTTGGGATGTCGGGGCCCACGATGATTGGTATCAGTCGTGATGAGCATGTCGAGGGTCTCTCAAGGCTGACCGAGGCCATTCATGAGCACGGCGTACCTGTGGGTGCCCAGCTATATCATGCTGGAAGGTATGCCCACTCCCTGATTCTGGGACAGCGGGCAGTGTCCGCCTCTGGAGTCAAGTGCAGACTGACTCGGGAAACCCCTCGCCCCCTCACTGTGGAAGAGATTGCGAAGACTGTGGACAACTTCGGCCGAGCCGCGTCGAGGGCCAAAGAGGCTGGCTTCGACTCTGTCGAGATCATTGGTTCCGCAGGATACCTCATCAATCAGTTCATGGCTAGGGCGACCAATCGAAGAAAGGACGAGTATGGGGGGTCTCTCGAGAGGAGGGCCCGGTTTGCGCTCGAAGTCGTTAGAAGCGTGAGAGAGGCAGTTGGCTCTGGTTTCCCGGTCTTCTACAGGATTAGCGGAGAGGACTTCGTGCCTGACGGAATGACACTCGAAGACAACAAGATAATCGCACCTTGGCTCGTGGATGCGGGAGTCGATGTTCTCAGTGTCACTGGAGGGTGGCACGAGACCCGCATACCACAGATCACCATGGACGTTCCCAGAGGTGGGTATACCTATCTTGCTGAGGGGCTCTCTGAAGTGGTTGATGTCCCGGTCGTGGCGTGCAACCGAATCAACAGTGTCACCATTGCCGATCGGATCATTGCCCGTGGGAAGGTGCAACTAGTGGGCATGTCCCGCGGACTAATCGCTGACCCCCAATTACCTGTGAAGGACAAGAGCGGTCAGAGACCCCTCACTAGGCCTTGTATCGCCTGCAACATTGGTTGTTTGGACCGCGTCTTCATGATTGAACCTGTGACATGTGCTCTTAATCCCCAAGCTGGGTACGAGCGAGAGCGAGTTCTGGGTGAGAAAGGTCATGGTACTGTTACAGTCATCGGGGGCGGTCCTGCTGGAATGGAGGCCTCTCGAGTCCTTGCACTGCGTGGGTTCACTGTGACTCTCTTCGAGGAGCACGATCGTCTTGGAGGTGGTCTTAGGCTCGCGGCCAGAGTGCCCGGAAGAGGTGAGTTCGCGGCGTACGTCAGCTATATGGAGCGAGAACTTGCCCGTCTCGGTGTCACGGTGCGGACCAGCACCCTTGCCACCGCTGACACCATTGTATCCGGCTCTTATGACCACGTAGTGGTTGCAACAGGTACTCTTGCCAGTTCTCCAACCATCGACGGGGTGGAACTGGGCCAAGTCACAACCGCGTACGATGTTCTGGAACACAGGTTGTCTCTCAAGGGCAACATCGCCGTTGTGGGAGGAAGAGCACTCGGATGTCATGCATCCCTGTTCATCGCTTCACCCGAGGCCACTGTCAATATCTTCGACGAAGATGACGCCATCGGGGTTGACATCGGTCGAACCACAAGGTGGGTCATCCTGAAGCACCTTGAAGAGAAGGGCGTGACACTATTGCCCAAGACGAGAGTAGCTGAGATTGAGGAGAAAACCATCACCATCCTGAAAGAGGGTGTGTACATAGAGGTGGAGACCGATGCAGTGGTCTTGGCCACCGAACCACAACCCCGCGACCGACTGATTCAGCAGCTGAGCAAGAGAGGCATTGACGCCGTCGCGATTGGTTCGGTCAATGAGCCTATGAATCTCCTGCACACCATACACAGTGCCTTCGATACAGCGAATCGTTTGAAGGCTGAGTAGTACATACGTGCCGGTGTGGTTATTCTTATAATCACTGAGACGCTGAGCGCATTATTCAGGAGATCTGACACTATTGGCCTTTGACGAAGATCAGGAGAGCACCGTGATCAGCTATCCAACTTTCTCTGAACTGCATGGTATACTGTCAAGGCACTTCGAGATTACGATGAGCCTAATGGAGTACGGAATGCCGACATTCTTGGCAAGATGGGTCGGAGGCATCGTGCCTGACACCAAGGAGCAGGATGCTGTCTTCAAAGAGATTGCTGAGCTCACCGAGCCTCTGAAGGTCTGGCCCATTGTGAGATGGCACAACGAGAGTGAAGGGGAGTACATCATCCGGTTCGTTCCAATCCAGAAGTCCGGAGCGAGCAATGTGCGGATCAATCAGGCTCTCTTCATTGCGACTCTGGCTACTATTGCCATTGCTGGTTTCCTTCAGGCCACAAGCCCCATCTTCCTCACGCTGTTCTATCCCAGCGGCTATTCCCTGTGGGACATCCTCTTCGTCACTGGCACCTTCATGCTCGCCCTGATGGGCATCATCTTCACTCACGAGATGGGCCACTACAAGATGAGTAAGAAGAAGGGGATCGACGTATCGCTCCCATACTTTATCCCCGGGCTTCCTCAACTTGGTGGAACCTTCGGCGCCTTCATCTCGCAGAAGAGCCCATCCAAGAACCGAGAGGACCTACTCGATGTTGGGCTCGCTGGCCCCCTTGCTGGCTTTGTCGTCACAGTGGTCGTTCTATTCATCGGATTCCTGATGAGTGTCCCCGTGACCCACGAGGAGCTCATTGCCATTGAACGGACCTTTCCTAATCAGTCGGGATCACTTGGAGTGCCTTACCTGTTCACCCTTGTTGAGATGATGTTCTCAGGCTTCGTTCCGGCGGGAGGCACGCTGTATCTCCACCCGATTGGCTTTGCCGCATGGGTTGGCATGTTGATCACTTCACTAAACCTGTTCCCCGTGGCCCAGCTCGACGGTGGTCATGCCCTCAGAGCAGTGGTCGGGCCCAAGTGGCACAAGTACATCGGATACATCGCCATCATTGTGATGTTCCTGATGCAGTACTGGACGATGGCCATCCTCGTGCTTCTTCTCTCCTCTGGCGGCGGCGGCCACCCCGGACCCCTGAATGACACGGTCAAGGTATCAAGGTGGCGCGTGGCACTCTTCATCATATCAATGCTCATTCTGGTTTTGTGTATCCCCCCAATCTGGACGATGACCTAGTCGCCAATGTGGCGTGGCCTTCCACAAGGTTAGCAGAGGGCAGTGGGAGTTAATGGCAGGTCACGTAAGTGGGAAAGAAGAGATATCTCGGCCCGGTATTCATGTGTGTCGCAGGCACCTTGGTTGCCATGCAGCTCATCCTCCCGATCACAGCCGAGTTTCCAGATACCGCAGCAGTTCCTGACGTAATGAGTTCCACTCTGGGTCTATTGCCGAGTCTGGGGCTGGACATTCTCACAGTGATTGCCCTCGCGTATCCCATACTGTTCTTGGAGTACTACCTGCTCGGGGTGCCTGTCGCATTGCTGATCCTGTTTGTCACAAAGATTGTGAAGTCGACGCGATATGAACTCAACATCATGGACATTGGTAAGGATTTCAACGGGACACAGATGGTGCGTCGCGCGGCAGCGCCCGCCCTGTTCAGCGTGGCCTCTGCTCAGATGCTCAGGGAACCGTGAAGTTGTTTCTCTTCCACACAGCCGACGTGACAAGCCTAGTCGCTCCAGAGATCCAACCGTTGGTTCCCATTGTCATCTCTCTCATGAGTTCGTTAGTCTTCATGCCAATCGCCCTCCTGCTCTTCGCACCCACATGGATTCTGAATGATGCAGGCGTTGTCACTCACCTGAAGTCCGACACTCTGGATCTCAGGCAGTGCCCCGACACACAGGGTGTTGGTCGCTGGATAGCCAACATGCTGGGAGGTTATGCTCTGCTCGCGTTTCCTATCACAATGTTCATTGTCCAGTTCTATGAGCCGATCATCCTTCCCCTGCTTCAGGACCCTCTGTCCATGACTCCCGACATGGTCTTCTACAATGCGACTGTGGGTTTCCTGCGGACCTTCGGCCTGCCCTTCTTCGTGATGGCCTTCATCCTCCCGGTCATCATGCTCAGCGAGCGGATGCACTAACGCTCCACCATCAAGATTCTGAGGATTGCCAGACGGTTTGGTGCCAAGATCATTCACAAGGAACGAATCACGGAAACAAAGCGTCCCACGATGCTTGGCAACCTTGAGGGGAGCGCCACTGTCGAACTCTGGACGAAGGCTCAGGAAGAGGAGATTGTCTTGTCTGCCAAGAAGGTGAAGAAGGACAAGCAGAAGACAGAAGACAAGAAATCCCGCAAGAGCAAGAAGTCAGATGCTTCCGAAAAGTCAAAGGCGAAAAAGAAGTAGAGGTTCCCCCTGAGGGGAACGCTGATTTAACGATTCTACCATTCGTCCTCTTCGTAATCCTCAAGGCCCCAGTCTTCGCCTTCAGGTATCCGCATGACTCCGAGTTCAAGGAGTCGGTCCATGACTTTCTCTGCGGCCTCGTCAATCTGAGGTTCGAATTTCGCCCCTGTGATGACCAGCTTTCCGCTGCCAAAGAGCAGAATGACGACCTTCGGGTCTCGCATCCTGTAGATCAAGCCAGGGAACTGCTCAGGTTCATAGAGGGTATTCTCGAGCTTCATGGCCGCAAGTTCGAGGTTCAATTCTGCACCCAGACTTGCACTGGCAACGATGTTCTGGACGACGATGATGGGCTTTCCAATTATCTCGATTTCTGCCTCCTTCATGTTCTTCACAATCTTGTGAACCGCCCGCTTGGCCTCCTTCTCACTCTTGGCCCCAGTACACACCATCTTTCCACTGTTGAAGATGAGGGTGGCAGTCTTGGGTTTCTTCAGCCTGTAGACTAGTCCGGGGAACTGCTCTGGATCGAATTCAACATTAGGCATGGTAGCAGCAATCTCATCAAGGTCTAGCCGCTGGTTCAGAGTCACCGACGCGACTACGTTCTCGATCTTGGTAACTGGCTTAGGTCTCGGCATACGTGCTTCAACTCCGACCCTTATAAAGTATATAAGGAACAGACGGTTTGAATATAAGTCGCCTTTTAAACTTAATGACATAGAGGTGACCGTCACTTGTCCGGTGCATCCTGACTCGTACGCCGCCCGCCGGAGTGCTTAGACTTATGTCTTGGTTTGACTAGCTTGAAGTAGCATAAGATGCAGGGGAGATACTTGTGAAACACGAAGAGTCCGAATATGTTGGCTATGACGGAACGCGGATGTTCATGCAGGCATGGTTTCCCGACGAGGCGCCTCGGGCCACAGTCCTTGGTATTCACGGTCTTGGTTCCCACAGTGGATTACTCGCTCCCATGGGGGCGCGGTTTGCAGAGAGAGGTTACGCCTTTCATGCACCCGACCTGCGAGGGTTTGGCAGGTTCGAGGGTCGGAAGGGCCATGTGGAGACGTTCGGCGAGTTTGATGAAGACATACACTGTATAGTACAAGACCTGAAGGAAGTGTATCCTGACAAGAAGCTATTCCTCTATGGTCACTCACTGGGGGCTGTCCACGTTCTCAGCTACACCATCAAGTATCCCGATATTGTGGATGGAGCCTTATTGATCTGTCCGGCAGTGTCAGAGCGCCTGAAGGTGGGGGCTGTCACCCGTGCACTGGGTCGGCTGCTGTCAGCTCTCAACGTGAAGACATACATCGATAACGGTCTCGACCTCACACTGCTTGCCCGCAACAAAGAGGTTGTGGAACGCAATCAGAACAACCCCCTGCGAGTGGACAAGGTGACGCCAAGGTTCGCCATCGAGGGACTGGACACGTCAAAGCGGGTGTCCAAATCGGGACCCCAGATTCATGTCCCTCTCATCATGCAACAGGGTGGCAGTGATCAGATACTGATCCCTGAGAAGAGCAAGGAGTTCTTCGACTCCATAGCCTCTGAGGACAAGACGTGGAAGCTGTATCCTGACCTGTATCACGAGCCCTTCGAGGACCCTGGTGGCGACGAACTACTGGACGACTTGTTTGCGTGGCTGGACGCACACGCATAGGCCCCCACGAAGCAGAAGTATGGTGCATGAGTGAAACTAGAGCAATCCTTTTATGCAGCCTGAAGACTCGACGGCTCCAGCGATGGAGAAAGGACATCAGGTCCGACGCCCAATCGAGAGTGACTTTGAATGAGAAAACCGCGTATTTCACAGGCCTTTGCATTGCTCTTTGTCCTATTCATTACAGTGAGCGCCGTTACACCTGCAGCGTTCAATGGTGGAACGATCAATGCAGTTCAATCAGTGAACACACATCAGCCTGCTGCTACAAACTACGTAGTGACCATCCGAACATTCAACGACCAGATGGCATTCAACGATGATGACTTCGAGTTCGTTGTCCGAAATGGCACTGCACCACTCAACAATGCCTGGGTGCGTCTCTACAACATCTCCACTCAAGACTTGCTGTATCAGGAGTTCACTGACGGCAATGGCCTCGCAACATTCTCAAATCTCCCTGTTGGAACCTATCAGTGGAACGTATCCCATCCGCTCGCTGTGGGCACACCCGACGCCACCGGTCAAATTGTGTCTGATGGTCCGGAGGCCAATGTCAACATTCTGTTTGGGAACCTCGACTGGGACAACGATGAGGATGATTTGAACGCGACCATCACAGACATTGAGCTAAACCCTGCTTACAACCTCAACTTCTCCATCATGTTCCAGAGCAACAACTCGCTTTGGGCTCAGGTATCGGTCACCGATGGTTCTGTCAGCTTCTCGGACATCCCTGACGGACTCTACTATTGGGAACTACGAGTTCTAGGAGATCCAGTCTATGATGGATACCTTCTGGAGACCGCTCCCATTGTGGCCAATGGAACGCAGCTTCTGGTCCGTTCCCGCGTAGGCCCCTTGACTGGAGACCCTGACTACTACGACCTCGAGGTCTTTACCTATTACGAGACAAGTCTTGTACCCCTTATGGGAGCCAATGTGACTGTCATGTTCAAGAATGGCACAGTGTACGATACCAGACTCACGCCAGCAAATGGGACTGTTCTGTTCGCCGACCTTCCTGTGGCCTTCATGAACTGGACAGTACGCTATGGCGGCCAACCAGTCGGTGCAGGTGATTACTACAGAAACCTCACTACCGTTTCTACGGACCTCCGCGCTCCTGTGATTGTCACACCGGGAGATCAGGAGTACCTCGTGACAGCGGAGAACGTGACGATTACGTGGCACGTCGAGGATGAGCACCCAGGATCTCTTGAGGTCTTTGTCAACGGGGGTTCAACCATCTCTGTGTCCTGGGTGAACACCACATACGATTTCGTCTACAACGTCAGCGAATACTTCCCGAGCTTTGATATCGGAGAGTACAACGTCAGGCTTGTGGCCACAGACCTGAGTAGCAATGTTGCAGAGGATACCATTACGCTCAAGGTGTATGAGAATGTCACACCTGTCCTGGAGGGTCCCGATCCCGTTGAGTTCTTCTTCAGTGAGACCGGCTACACACTGTCCTGGAATGTCACGGATGAATATCCTGACATGTACAACGTCACTGATAATGGCGAGAGATACACCAACGGAAGTATCAACCCGGACGCACCTACTGTCACCATCAGTCTGGACGGACTCTCAGTCGGCGTGCATAACTTCACCATCTATGTGAATGACACAAGCGGAAACACTGCAAGTGACTGGGTACTGGTCACTGTCAATGGTGACACGATTCCACCTGTGGTGGTGTACGCTCCTGACGACATCTACTATCCCCAGGGTGACCGCGTACCGGTGAAGAACTGGACCATCACTGACGACTTCAAGGACTACTACACTATCTCGGTTGATGGTGTTGTGGTGGTCACGGAGGACTGGACTGATTCGATCATTGAGTTTGACTTCTCAGGCCTACAGGTCGGCGTGCACAACGTCACGCTCACGGTGTACGATCTGGGTGGCAACTCTGTGTCTTCTACAGTTCAGGTGTTCGTTTCCACTCCGACGATCCAGCGGTACATGATTGGAGCAGGCATCGGGGTTGCTGTCCTGATTGGCGTGCTCGTAGTGGTCTGGTTTGTCAAGTTCAGGTAGACTATTCGGCGGGCTAAGGCTCGCCGTCAGTTTTTTATGACATGGCCTGAGTGACGAGTAGAGTCTGGCGAAAGATTGCGCCGGACGTCGAATTTGTGGTGAATTGAAGTGAGCTATATCCACATCAAAGAGGTGCTTGACGGCAAGCACGAAGGCAAACAAGTCCATCTCAGAGGCTGGGTTCACAGAATCCGAAAGCAGAAGAAGATGGTCTTCGTTCTACTCCGTGACACGTCGGGCGTCGTACAGACGGTCATCAAGAAGGATGTGGTCAGCGAGTCAGAGTATGCCGACGCTCAGAAGATGCTGATCGAGTCTCTTGTGACCCTGACAGGAACCGTGCAAGCGGACTCTCGCGCGGAGGGCGGATATGAAGTGCAAGTGAGCGAACTCAAGGTCCTCCACTTTGCTGAAGAGTTCCCGATAACCGAGAATCAGAGCATCGAGTTCCTGAATGACAATAGGCACCTCTGGCTGCGGTCCAGACGGCTCACAAACGTGCTGAAGGTCAGGGACGAGGTCTTCCGCTCTGCAAGAGAGTATCTGCGTAACGAGGGCTTCTATGAGACCACATGCCCGATGTTCGTGTCGACGATGGGAGAGGAAGGTGCGGAACTCTTTGAGGTCGAGTACTTTGGACGGAAGGTGTACCTGACCCAGACAAGTCAGATGCATCTGGAACCACAACTGTTCGCACTGGAGAAGGTGTTCACTCTTGCTCCTTCCTTCAGGGCCGAGAAGTCCCGGACTCGAAAACATCTCACGGAGTTCTGGCATCTTGAGGTGGAAGAGGCTTGGTGTGACCACGAGTGCAACTTGAAGCGACAGGAGGGTCTCATTACGTACATGTGCCACTCTGTCGCGGACAGCATGCAGGCCGAACTTAAGGAGCTGGGTGTAGATTCCAGACGGCTCTATGACGTGAAGGCTCCCTTTGACAGGATGACCTATGATGAGGCTATAGAAGTCTGTCAGAAGGCCGGTCTTGATATCGAGTGGGGTCAGGACTTGAGGACCGAGGCTGAGCACATCCTCACAGACGACCGCGACAAGTTCCTCTTTGTCGAGTACTATCCGAAAGAGATCAAGTCCTTCTACATGAAGCACAATGAAGATGACCCTCGGACATACAAGAACAACGACCTTCTTGCGCCCCATGGCTTCGGTGAGATGATAGGTGCGAGTGAGCGCGAGACCGACTATCAACGCATCATTGACAACCTCACTCGGATTGGCGATGATCCTGAGAAGTACTCATGGTACCTCGACATTCGCAAGTACGGCAGTGTGCCGCACTCGGGGTTCGGCGTGGGCATGGACCGCTTGATAACGTGGATGCTCAACCTTGAACATATCAGGGACTGCATTCCGTTTCCACGGACAGTGAGCCGAGTGGCTCCATAGAGCCTGAACATTCCGTTCCGATAACGCACGTTCTCATAGGTGGATTGATATGCTGAGCATCCCTCTCGTCAATCTAGGAGATTGCCGTAATGAGTCCGGGACTGCTTAGTGACAGGCGGGCGATTGTCGCACTGATCATCGCCATTCCGCTTGCCCTCATTGCGTACTTCGTCGTAAAGCCGATTGACTACAACCTCTCCCTGATGGTCTTTGGAGTTGCGCTGGTATTCTTCGTGATTGCCTGCGTGCTAGACACAGCCGACGAGTTTGTTTCAGAGCCGGAGCGAGAACCCATCCCTGCTCCGGAAGACAAGCATGTTGAGGAGTACACTCCTGAAGTGGAGGCGCCTGCTGCGCGCCTGACCAAGCTGCCGATAGAGACCATCGAAGGTATCGGTGCGGTCTACGGGAAGGAACTCCGGAAAGTAGGTTATGAGACCGTTGCTGACCTGATTACCGCCAATCCTGATAAGGTGGCAGAGACGTGTGATGTCAACAAGGACCAGGCCGAGCGCTGGATTGCGATGGCACGTTTTGCATGGCTCGACTCCGTGTCCGAAGAGGACGCAGAGGCCATTGTCTTCGCTACAGGCATCACAGACCTTGAGGGTCTCGCAGCGGCAAACCCCGACGACCTACTGGTCAAGATAGAGTCTGCTCTGGCTGAAGGGGAAGTGAGAGTCCCTGCTGGGTACAAGTTCGATGTCGAACGAATCAGACAGTGGATTGAAGAAGCGAAGACCTTTGTCTAAGTACACGCTCTGTAACGACCAAACTCTCAACAGAACAGTCTGAAGGGAAAAAGAAAGAGAAGAGAAGCCCGCGGCGCCACCGGGGCTTCTTCTGTTACTCTACTTGCGCTTTCTGTACGCGACAACGATCACGACTAGTGCAACCACTGCAACGGTTCCTATGACGAGGTAGAGGTTTTCCTGTAGCCAGTTGGTTCCGTTCGGCAATGAAGTCACGACATTGTACGTGAACTCTGATGTTGTGGCAGAGTTGCCTGCGTTATCGTAGACGACGACCCTGAACTTCACTTCCATGGGTACTGGTGCGGGAGGCACCTGCCCCACAAAGTGCGTTCCGTTGTTGGTCATTGGAATCTGGTTCATGTTCGCCCAATTGTCGAAGGTGAATTGGAGAACGGCCACCGCGATACCAGAGGCGTTGACAGGTTCACTGGCCTGTACAGCCACCAGAACGCTGGTCGAGTCCAAGGCGTATGCAGTGGCATTGTGAACGTAGCTGTCAATCACAGGGGTAACAGTGTCACCTACGACATATGACCGTTGAATGACTGGATTTGCCACTGCAGATGTGTTGACTGGCATGATCCTATAGTCAACCTGCACACCGTATCTCTGAGCAGGAATCGTGGCTGTGTAGAGGCCTCCAGACAGGATCAGGGCTGTGAAATGCCCGGTCGTCCAGTTATCAATTGACCAGTCGAAGTTCACATAGTCCACACTGGAGATGTTCAGCGTAATCGTCACTGTGTCTGCGTACTCTGGGTTCGCAGGCGAGACGGTGAGTTCGTGGACATAAGGCAGGTCTCTCACATGCTCGATGGCCGCACAGACGTTCAGCTTCCCATAGCCCCAGATTGAACTTCCCGGTGTAGGATAGATTGGGAGTGGTCCCGTGAATCCGTCCTGGTAGGCAGACACCTCGATGATGTCCTTTGCTACAGGCCCGCAGTTCTCATTCATCTGTAGCATCAGGGCGACGCCTGCCGCCACGTGGGGTCCGGCTGCAGATGTACCACCGAAGAGGACGTAACCTCCGTATAGCTCATATAATGGCAGTCCACTGTATCCCTGCGTGAACCATGTGGGATAGGGTGAGTCATCAGACCAGGGTGAGATGACGTCCCAGCCTCCAGGTGCAGCCACTGACAGTTTCTGCTGCCCATCGACACGGGGGCCAATGGAGGAGTACGGTGCCAGCTTACCATAACCGGGGATCCACAGATTGCGTGACATGTAGGATGCCACAGAGATGGCCTTATCCGCGGTGGAAGGCCATGTGATGAGGTACGTGTTTGTCGGGGACTGCCATGTGGCACCTCCGCTCCACGAGCTCGCGTCGTCCGCGATGTAGAATTGGAGATATCCACTCTGTGGGAGTTCCACGGTGATTGTCCACAGGGATGTGTCCTTTAGCCACCCTGAGATGTCAATAGCAATCATGTACATGTTGGGTCTCGTGGAGTTGGCCACGAAGGCGTCAATGGTCACATTAGGAGTGGTGGTCGAAACGAAGTTCCAGTAACCCTTCCCAAGGATGATCATGTGCAGCATGGAACCCGTCGAGGTCGGCTCTGTGATGTTGACCTTGGCGTTGTAGACAGGTACAGTGCTCAGGATTGTCAGGTACATCTCGGTCGCCCCGATGTTCGGGATACTGAACATGGTGCTCAATGGGGTATTAGCTGTGATTGGAGTGTCAGTGTGACGTCCTCCGTTCTGAAGGTTTCCGGCAGGAACGATGACGGGGATCCCGCTGGCCGTCAGTGTGTTGATCATCCTCTCCACATTGCTTGAGCCGTCAAGGAATTCGTACGTCCAAGAGCCCACTTCGATGAGGATCACATCAGCACCGTGGTCTCTCGCCCAGATGAGTCCCTCCTCAATGGTGAGTCCGTCATTGCCGAAGACGTTTATGGCCATGAGCTCCGCGTCGGGAGCCAGACCTACCAGACGCCTGTATCCCCTCTGCCCTCCGTTGAGGATTCCTGCGACACTCGTACCATGTCCGTCGGTGTCTTTGAAGGTACAAGAGGTGAGGTTGACGTTTCTGTCCCAGACCTGGATGCTGCCCGAAGGCTTGTGAACTATGTACTTGGTCTTCGGTGTCTTCAGGCGAATGAGGTCGTCGACACCAGTGAGCTGTGTGTCTTGGTCCACATCGTTGACGACGAAGAATGTATCAGAGTCATCTGGTTTGCCCAGCGTGGTACCGTTGTCGAGAAAGAGCCAGTCCACGCCGACGTGATATGCCCCATTCTTGTCAATATCAATAACATAGAGGGTCTCGTTGGCCTCGATGGAGAGATTGTTGTTTGCATCGATACCATCTGTCCCGTTGTTGAATATGAAGCTGTCAGGGGGCAAGTGTGCAGTCTCAAAGTACTTCAGGGTTGGGCCGTCCGGGAAGAAGAAGTCCGGATGGTTCCAGTTGATTCCGGTATCAAGATCCGCGATGAGAATGTCTCTGCCCGTCAGATTGTACCCGTTCATGTCTTCCATCTGCCATGCCAGGTTCGCATAGGTCTCGTTCACAGACACATCTCTCGGGACAAGGTATCTTGGCCTATTGAGCGGTTCTGTACTCTTGATGAACGAGTCGTCCTTCAGACGCTCAAGTGCGCTGTCCGATGCCTTGACGATATAGATTGGCCCTATGTTCTTTGGAGTGTTACCGAAGTGTATTCCATTCTGTTCGTAGAGTTGAATCTCTTGGGCTGTCAACTCTCTCTCGAATCGGATCGTGAGGTCTCTCTGTTGGCCACTGTCCACAAAGGGCGTCGTGGGCAACTGGTGTGAAACAAGAGTCGGTTCTCCATCCTGCTTCTGAGCAACAGGGGTGACCACTGTGATCATCGATACAACGAGAATGAAAAGTACAAGCGTGCGTTTCATCTTGATACCTCTCGAAATAACCTGCTGGGCCCTCTGCACAAGTGCATATAAGCTTCTTTTGGATTACTTTCAGATCCAATCTCTCACGGGATTGGTTACTGAGTCTGCATTTCCTCTCGTTCCTCGCGCTCTCTCTTTAGGGCCACCAGCTCTGCCTGATGTATCCTGACCATGCGGACGGAGTAGACCAAGGCGACGAGGCCGACCGCCACTCCTACCAGCCAGAGTGGACTGGCCATCGGATGACTGATGAGAGAGGTCAGGACGTATATGTTCAGGCTGGCAAAGAAGATGGCAAAGCTGGCCAGAGTGGCATAGAACGACCATGGCATTGATGTCTTGCTCATTTTCTCTCACATGTTGTTGGTTCAATCGCCCTCATTATTGTTCCCATCGCCCAGTTCAAGGGGGCTGATCAGCAGTCCTTTAGATGTGGCCTTCAAGACCACACGCTTCTTGATGCCCGCGAGGCGTCTGACCGTTTCGGGAATGACGAGTCTGCCCTTTGCATCAACCTCGGTGATGTCACCGTAGAGAGTGTGCCTCTGCCCCTCGATGAGGCCATCCCTAATCCGGAGAACCCTGTCTGCATACTCTGCCACCCGAGGGTTGTGTGTGACGTTGATGATCGTAGTCCCATACTCTTCATTCGTCATCTTCAACGCCTCCATGACCGTTTTGGTTGTCTCTGAGTCGAGTTCGCCGGTGACCTCGTCTCCAAGGAGCAGCTCCGGGTTGTTGGCCATGGCCACGCAGATCGCCACACGTTGGTTCTCTCCTCCGGAGAGCTGGTTCGGTTTGTGGTTCAGTCTGTCAGACAACCCCATTGTGTCAAGCAACATCCGTGCACGTTTCTCAGAGATTGACGACGGTGCTCCTGCGAGTTTCATGGGGAGCATCACGTTCTTCAGAGCTGACAGTCCGGGAACGAGATTGCCAAGCTGCCACACGAAGCCGACTTTCTGGCGCCTGTACAGCATTGAACGCCGGTCGTCCAGTATCGTGACACTGTGGCCATCGAACAGGATAGTCCCTGCTGTGGGTCTGTCTAGGGCTCCGAGCATCTTGAGCAGGGTGCTCTTGCCGCTCCCGCTTGGTCCGACGATGGAGAGGAACTCGCCGCGTCGTACCTCAAAGTCCACTCCCCTGAGGGCTATGACTTCTTTCTGGCCCCGCTTGTACACCTTCATGAGGTCTCGGACCACAATCTTGTATTCATCGGCCAGTGCTTCTAGATCTTCTGTCATGACGGTCACTCCGTGTATTGTATTTCTTCAGCAATATTGAGACTGAGGGTCCTTCTCAGGACGTAGTACGTGGCTGCGAGAGAGACCCCGACTGCAATCGTGACTATGAGCGTCACAAGGACCAGTGGTATCTGAAGTAGGACTGGAAGACGAGTCCATGTGTACAGGGTTGAAACCCCAATGTACACCAGTGGCAAGTTCATGAAGATGAAGGAGAGAATGACTCCAATCACTGCTCCGATTCCGGCGGCCAACAGAACTCCTACCGAGGTCTCGACGAGGGAGGCAATCACAATTGAACGTGAGCCGGCTCCTAGTGCTCTCAGAATGGAGATCTGTCTTCGTAGCCCTCTGACCCGAACCGTTGACACGATGGCCATCCCTATGGTCAAGTACACGATTGAGAACAGGACATTGAGAGTGTACGTCCCAAACACAGTCTGTGTGGCTCTCGACTCGAGGGCATCGTCAATCTGTTCCTGTGCAGCAGTGATCCTCTCTATTGAGAACTTGGCGACTTCGTTGATGTCCTCCATGACGCTCGTGTAGTTTGCAGTGGGTGCGATGTCCACCAGGACCTTGGTGATCCGACTGGTGTTCGTGGCATCGTGAAGGTAGTCGATGCTCATGACCAGGAAGTCTCTGGCGTCGGGTTCACCCGTGAGATAAGTCCTTGTCTGATAGTTAGCGTCCTTCTGGTCGGCGAGGACATCGATGATGTGGCAGGTAGTCCTGTTGACCCGTCCCTCGGACGTTATCAGTGCGAGGCCGAGTTGGTCACCGTAAGTAGGGTAGAGGTTCCCAATGCTGTCGATGACGTAGGTCTGCACAGGCCTGAAGGACGAGATTATGTTGACCTCACCTTCTTCTGCGAGGTCCTCTGTGAGACGCTGCACTGAGACTTGAGGACTGTTCTCCAGTGTGAAGTAGTCCAACCAGAATGATGTTGACACCCAGCTGTCGGGATCCACGCCGTAGACGGTGATTGACCTGTTCACGTAGAAACCCCCTCCGTAAGACTGTGCATCCCAATACTGAGTGACTCCCTGTGCTTCGAGGATTGGTGTGACCTGCTCGACCCCCTCTATGGCCGTGATGTTGGGCATCAGGTCCAGTGTGATATTCGACAGGATTGGGTCGAACTCAACGGCGATGTCAGCTCCAGTCTGGAACATGAATAACTGCTTCATGTGAGTGCTTCCAGTCGTTGACGAGATGGAGGCAAAGAGACCTGCGGTGAAGACCATGGCAATGAACATCGTACCCATGGTCTCGGACTTCTTGAACATCCGGATGGTTCTTGACATCAACCTCGCTCCCACGAGAAGAGAGGGCCTTTGGATTCGGCTAAGAACTCGTGACTTCAGGGTTGAGGTTGGTCTGGACAGCAACCTTGCAAAGAAGAAGAGGGCAATCCCAAAGAGCAGAACGAAGGTCACATAGAGCACGGTTGGGCTCTCCCCACTCAGACTGATGAAGGATGTCAGTGTGAGCAAGGACGGCAGTAGCCAGACTGACACGCCGATTGCCGCTAAGTCGATTGTTACGCTCCCCATCTCTTCAGAGTCTGTCAGCACCTCACGTCTGATGACTGAGTGAGCCTCTGTCGGCGTCATGACCAGAGCGTTGATGGCGCCAGGAAGTGCGACGACGATCCCCACTGTGAACGAGAACAGGAACACGCTGATCACTGAAGAGGGTTGGAATATGATGGCGAAACCCTCCAGTCGCCGGAGGTCGAAGGAGAGAAGCTCCGTCACCGTGCCTGATATGAGTGCGCCGAGAGTTCCGGTCAGTAGGGCACCGATGCTTCCGAGAAGTCCTGTGATCAACGCACTGCTGAGCACCCACCCGAATGCCTGCATCCCTGACGCTCCACGTGTCTTGAGAGTGCCGACATCGCGCCTGCGCTGGTCTGCATGGAGTCTTGAGTCATAGTAGATAAGCATGATTCCCATGATGATGGATGGGATCGAGAATGCCACAGCTATGGTTCTCATACTCAGAGACCACATAGTGAAGTCGTCGATGGCACCCAGCAGTCCGAAGTCGCTCTCACGTATTGAAACGAATGGCAGGTTGTTCTGTTCAATCCTCGACTTGACATTCCTCAAAGACTCTCTGAGCGTGACGACATCTGTTCTCGTCACGATGCTCTTGTCAAATCTCACCCAGATCTTGTCGTTGATGCCGTTGAAATCACCGTGGCCCAAGGGGTCAAAGAGATTACGGACTGTCTCTTGGGTCGTTATCAGCAGGAGATAGGTTGTCGGAGCCCGACCATAGTAGCGTGACTGCATGTAAATGTTGGACTTGAACACGCCCGTGACATTGAAGGTCCTCTCAATCCAGACAGGGTGACCCCACTGGTCGTAGTAGTACAGGGACAGGGTGTAGTTCGAACCGACCTCTAGGTTCTCTCTGTTGAACAGTGATACTTCCACCAGACAGGAGTTGTCATCGTAGGTCAGTTCGCCTCCGAGAAGATCGATTGCCCCTGGGAACTCGTCGAAGGTCGAGTGGTTGGTTCCAAGGAATCCCTTTCTCTCAAACTCCCACTCCCTCTCACTGTAGTCATGGAAATCTGCAAGAGTGACCTGCTGAGTGCCAATCACATACTCTTGTTGGATCACATCATTCTCCACATCTTGGATTGTCATGTTTGTCTGAGTGTAGAACGGACTGGTGAAGGAGATCTCCATGTCGATCGGCACCTGCGTTGTCATGTCCACGAGAACGTCTGGAGCGGCCGAGTCCATGAAGATCAACACTCCACCCACAACTCCACTGGACAGGGAGAAGATCAGCATTGTGAGGATGACAGCTGGAGCCCGTGATGACAAACGCGAGAGCAAGAACACTCTAGACGTCACCTCCGTAAGGCGCAGCCTCAGTCCAAGAGGCATTCAGGGCAGTGGCCAGTCGAACGCGAGTGCTCAATGCTGCAACAATCACTACGAACAGGAGGACGGCCGTGACAAAGAAGGCCAGTACCGCCAACATGGTGGTCCATGGAATCACCGGGAACACAGAAACGGGATAGGTCTTGAGGTTCTCAATGCGCACGCCAGCAGACTGGATCACCGAAGAGGAGAGAAAGAGTGGTGCATACACGACAAGAAGTCCCAGACTGTACAGAACGAGAACAAGCATCTCAGCAATCTGGGTTGTCGCTATCAATCTTCGACTTGCTCCCATCGACCTGACCAGGGCTATCTCACGTCTTCGGGCTCTCAGCCCCTCCGTTGAGTAGACGACGAACGCACCTGCTATCGTACCGAAGATGAGGATGGTCAGCATTGTGTCAACTGCCCTGTTCATGAGGTACTCAGGCTGAGAGAGGTACTCCGTCAAAGACGACTCCACTGAATGCCACTGGGCAACAGCATCTTCTCCGCCCTGTTCAAGGACATTCTGGGCAATCTTTGTGGAGTTGGACCCTTCTCCGACCCTGACACAGAGGAAGTTGGTCGACTCGTTGTCCAGTGAGATGAAACTGCCAAGATATGCTCTATTCACGATGATCCTGTTTTGACCCACAACTCCCATGGAGTATCCTACCCCGATGAATGAGGGGGGAGGCATGTAGTCATCCTCGCCGCCTCCCAACTCTGGCAATGCGAACACAATCCCGACGACTCGAAAGGTGAGTGTGACCGACGCAGAGGACTCCAAGTCTGCCGCTCTGATCACGTCGCCCTCTCTGAGGTCGTATCTCTGAGCAACATCCGTGCTCACAATGGCTCCTCCTGGCGTAGACTCAAGTTCCCTCATGACCTCAGAGTACTGTGACTCATTCCACCTCTGCCCCTCGAATGTGTAGCCGATCTGGCTGTATTCTGCAGGATTCACTGCCATGAATGATGTATACCCTGAATAGTCGGTGGTGAGAAACAATCCCTTCTCAGAAACGAGGGTCGCGGCTTCAACGCCCTGATTCACTGTCACATTGGTAATGAACTCGGACCAATTGGCTGCGATCGGGTCGGTCAACTGGAAAGTGAGATCCGCCCCAAAAGCCAGTCTGTCCTGGTTCATTCTCGTGGTTGACAGTGAGGCGTTCACGATGGCACTATTCCACGAGAGGCAGATGGACAGCACAAGGACCATTGAGACGACCCCTGCTGATGATGATGCCTTGCTGATCCTGCGAACTCCTACTGATGCCGGTACTTCCCCAACGATGCGCTTCATTCCTCTTGAGATACGGTGAGCCCCCGTCTTGAGAATCTTGATGGAAAGACTTGACACACCGAGGAACAGGGCCAGCGGGAGTGGTGTGAGTAGCAGCGACATGAATGGGTTTGCTGTCACCACACCTCCTCCTGATGACAGACTTACCAGCAACAATGCTGACAGCAGTATGATCAGTACGTCCCATCTTATGATTACTAGTCCTCGCGCCAGTTTGGCCAGCTTGCCATGGTTCTCGTCAATCGTCTTCCTTGTGGAATAGACTGACCTGTAGAGACCCAGAGTCATGAAGGGGAGAAGAACCCCTATCACGCCTGCAGTCACAAAGGACTCGATTGAGACTAGGAAGGGCTCCGTAAAGAGACGATCCCACTCAAACACAAAGTAGTCAGTGGATGCGAGAGCAATCCTGCTGAAGAGGATGCCCAGTCCAAATCCAACAATGGCTGAGACCACAGAGAGTAACACTACCTCCCTTGTTACAGCGCTCTCAAGCTCCTCCATCGAAGCCCCTCTTGACAGTAACACGCCTCTCTCATAGCGCCTCTGGTTCGTGTTATAGCGGATGGCAAGAAAGATCACCATGGCCGTCAGTAAGAACACGGCCATCGACCTGATCAGTTCACTGATTCGTACTCCTTGAGTCCAGAATATGTATGAGCTGATCGCCCATGTCAGATAGTTGGTGACGTGAAGTTCTGAACCCACAAGAGGTGGGTCGTAGAACGGATCAAGGCGCTGAATGCTCTCGTCGAAGCTGTTCGCGTATTGAGCAGACCCTATTGGGTTGAAGGGGGTTATGGGTGTTCGGTCAATGTCCACAAGTATCGAGTCGTATGAGTACCGGGAATCAATGAAAGAAGGATGTACAACCGCAAGGGTCTCCAGTTCCCAGTAGTAGAGCGACAATGACTCTCCCGAACCGTGTGAGTAGATGCCAACGACCTGAACAGGAACGTTAGCACCCCTGCGCGTGATGTTCAATGTGTCCCCTATGTCTACGTTGAAGTTCACATGCAAGGATGAGATGACAGCAATCTCATCATCATTGTCAGGGTAGCGGCCGCTCTCTAGTATGACATAGTCTGGAAAGGTGGCCCTGAAGGTTTCGTCCGGACTGATGACGGCGCCCCAGAATGTGAAAGCCTCAGCCCCGGAAGTCAGATTTGCATCTCTGGAGATCTCAGAATAGTCCGCGGGGAGGAGTGCAGCTCGTGTGACTCCCGGAATGTCGCGGATGTCGTCCAAGTATCCGGACAGGCCGCTTCCCTGTACTCGAAGGGCCACATCGCCAACATCGGTCCTCGTGTCCCACTCATGCACTGAGTAGGAGTCAACATACACCGAGATCCCCATGGCCATGGTCGAGGCCAGAAGAAAACAGAGGAGGGTCACAGCCTTTCTCCGCGTGTTATGAAAAGCCTCGTAACCGACTGGTGTGGCGGCCATGTCATTCATCTCACTGGCTGTTCTCTATCATGCCGTCTCGCATTCTGTATACCTTGTCCATGGTCTCGCCGACTTCGGGATCGTGGGTGACGGTTATCAGAGTGCCTCCCTCCCCCTTGGTCAGTGAGACAAGCACTTCCATTATCTCCTTACCAGTGTTGTAGTCGAGGTCTCCCGTAGGTTCGTCAGCAAGGACCACGACACTGCTGGCCGACCCCTGCGGCTTTGCTAGGGCTCTCGCGATGGCAACGCGTTGCTGTTCTCCTCCTGAGAGTTCATCGGGTCTATGGTCTGCTCTTTCAATGAGGCCGACGAGGGTAAGGAGGTGCTCGACTCTCTCTCTTCGCTGGTCTTCCTCCACTCCTGCGATGAGCAGAGGTAGTTCCACATTCTCGTAGGCCGACAGTACCGGGAGCAGGTTGAAGAATTGGAACACGTAACTAATCTTGTCTCTCCTGACCTCGGTCAATTGACTCTCCGGCATATTGGTGATGTCGACCCCGTCAATGATCACTCTTCCACTGGTGGGTCTGTCAAGGGCCCCAATCAGGTTTAGTAGAGTCGTCTTTCCTGAACCTGAGGGTCCCATGATCGCAATGGCCTCTCCTCTCTGGATGTCGAGAGAGACGCCCCGCAGAGCGTGTACTTCGACCTCTCCCATCGAGTATACTCGTGTCACTGACTGTACATTGATGATACTTTCAGATGTCAGCTCAGCCCGCTCCACTTGCTTTCACGCTGTATTGAGCAGTTGTCTGAAGGCTAATAAATCACTCCTTCCAAGTAGGCAGGAGTGCACCCACCACGCTCAGGGATCCCGTTCTACATCGTGTCGGTCATGTCATTCCCCACTGAGACTGCTTGGCAGTATCTGTACGAGAGAGGAACTCTATGTAGTACGAACAAGTATTAGCACCCGGTTCAAGTACTAATATGATGAGAAGCTTTATTTCGTTTGGTGACTTCTCCACTCATAGAATATTCAGAGGTATGATTGCTCAATGTCTGATGAGATAATGGCTCGGAAATATGAGTTCTTCAGCAGGCAAGGATTTCTTGTGGGATTCATGCTAGCAGCAGCATCACTTATTGCGCAGTCCATCATATCTCCAATGCTCTGGCCCGGTGATATCCCGAGCGTATGGACCAATCACGGTCTGGCATACTTGCTTGTGACAGTCTTCTCCTCCACTGTTGTGGGAGTGGCCTCGGGCGGTGTCCTTATCTTCCTGTTTCCTCCAGATCAGGACGTGATTGGGATTGCGGGGATGGGCAGCGATGATGCGACGCAGCACTTTTCTCTCATCCTGATCATCATGGCACTGATTCAGCCACTCCTCACGAACTTCCTCTTGTTCTTTGACTACTTCGCCAATGATCCACTGGTGCCGATTTGGGTCATTCTCGGTTTTGCAGCTCCCAGTCTAGGACTGACCACTGCCATGTTTGACAGGTCGCGTGCGATCGCGGATGACCTGAAGATCTACTTCACAGGGCACAAGAGTCTTGACATGGCCAGTCTGGATTGGCTCCATGGTCTCGGACCCAGAACTGCCACCTACCGGATGGGGATGCTGGAGAGTGCGGCTCGGAGAGTGCCTGGACTCAAGATCTCTGGTCATGAGATAATCAAGTTGGAGGAACAGTTCGCAGTCAACAAGATGTAGGTTGAGATTGCCACGCTCTACGCGTGCTTGTTCCGCATGTGAACCGCCAGGCCCTCTTCGGTCCATGCAACCCAACTACACTTCAGACAGCTGAAGGTCTGACTTCCCAAACCAAAGCGTGGTGCGGGTTTCTTTTCCAGTTCGTAGATGGTTCCACCATAACCACTACGCTTCTTTGTGATAATCTTGAATCTCTTCTTGAAACAATCCGAGCAGATGTTAAGATCGCGCCTTGCATCGTTGATGAAATTCTCTTCCAGATTCTTGGCAGACTCGATTGGGTCCATCTCTTTGCCACAGCTCTCACAGAATTCCATCTATTGTTACTCCAAGGGTGTTTCGGGCTGAATGGTGTGTTCCTAGGTTGTTCTTCTTCTTGGCGGACTGACATATTAATCATATTGTATTCTCAAACAACTCCGCAGCAGTCTTGAAGACATTTTCTGTGTTCTCACCTGTCAGACACGAGGTCTCGACAAGTGCGACCGGATGGAGCGAGTCCCCGTTTCCGAGTTTCTTGGCCAGCTCCTCTGCGAGTCTGAAACCTTCATCATAGCTGACAGGTTCTTCTCCTGACTCATCGCCGAGGAGCGGTTCGGAACGCAGGTCTATCTTGTTGGCAACAATCACAATGGGTGGGAGCCTCTCGTAGGACGCTCCGGTTTCTCTGAGCCAGAAGTCCACGCTCTCAAAGCTCCACCTGTCAGAAGCCGCATAGACTATGATGACCACATGGGCGTTGTCGTAGAACTCCTTTCTGGAGAGCTTCGCCTTGACAGCAAGATCAAAGGACCAGACGTTTAGATTGACGCGATGATTGGATACATCGAAGACCTTGTTGAAGATGTACCGAGAGACCTCGCCTGTTTCTTGGTTCACCACTATGGGCATGATTCCAGCCTTTGATTGAAGTGTTCGCTTGCCCACACCCTGCTCGCCGAGAAGGAGGGCCTTGCATGAGACGAGAGGCTTTATCTGATGTTCGGGTGCTGCCTTCTTTTCAGGCTTGGCAGGTTCAGTCTCAATGACCTCCTCTTTCACAGTCTTGGCCACGAGAACCTCTTCTTCGACTTCTGCAGGTGTTTCCGTGACTTCGGCCTCTTTTACCTCTACTGCTCTTGCGTAGGTGTTCGAAGATGCTGATATGACCTCCTGACCCTTGAGTTCGATGCTGATCTTCTCAGGCTTAGCCTTCTTTGCGCCTTCATCCACAGGCCCGGAGGCCATGAACGAGTCGCTCATCTGCTCCACCATCTTGAGAGCATCGGCGATATCGTCGAAGTCCTCAGCAGAGATGACACCTCTCTCATCAGCGCTGACGCCTTGGGACTTGATGAACTGTGCAGCAGGTTCGGCCTTCTTGATCACCCCTGGCTCGGGCGTACTCACAACGGGTTCTGGCTTTGGCTCTGGGACCGGCGCTGGTTCAGGCTCTGCAATGACCCTCTTGGCCTTCGGCAGACCGATCTTCTGAAGAACATCTTCCAGTACCCCTGGCGCCAGTCTCTTGCCCAAGTATCTCAAGTACTTGTTCAGTTCGAGTGAGACATCGTCGAAGGATTTGCTCTTGAGTGATATCTTCTTCTTCACTACGCCTTTGTCGCGGACCTCGACGAAAGTGGGCATGAGAGTCAGTGAGATTGTTGTTCCGGGGATTATCAGGGGCACCCATCTCCTACTGCATTTTGAACCAGCTCTAAGAGCTCAAATCTGTCTTAACAGTTTTGCCGTGGTGTGTTCACTCTGCAGTTTGGTCTGGGAGAGAATTGTATCCATCAACAGAAAAGGTTATGTCACACGAGTCTTCCGCATTGCGTGGTCTTGAATATGACAGACGTTGATTTCAGGAAGTACGTTGAGGTGATTCGTGACTGGCCTGAGCCTGGGCAGGCCGTGTGCGACATCAGCAGGTTGTTGGAGGACCCCAAGGTTTTCGGTGAGGCAGTAATGAAGTTGGCCAAGCCTCTGGTTGAACTCAAGCCAAACAAAGTGATTGGCATAGAACAGAGAGGTCTCGCACTGGGGAGTGCGATTGCCTACTACCTCGGATGTGGGATTGTTCCTGCCCGTTCAATCTTTCATATCCCGGAGAACTACGACCGTGAGTTTGAGCTTCTTCCTCACAGCAGGTTTGCTGACAAACGTCTTGCTCTTGTGTTGGACTCCATCGATCCCGGAGATCGCGTCGCTGTCGTCGATGATTGGCTGACTCAGGGCACTTCTGTCCTAGCTGTCAAGAAGGCTGTCGAGAAGATGGGTGCTCAGGTTGTGGGAATCGCGTGTGTGATCAATAACCTGAGTGAGACACGCCGCAAGATTCTGGGGCGACCCGAGGTCCACTATCTCATCAAGGACCTTGATGTGGACATCCTCCACGGTTAGGGAGAACAAAAAGAAAGAGTGAAGCCCGAGGGAAGCTCGGGCTCATCTCACTAGGTTCATCCTGTTGACTCACGTAGCTCTCTGCGTAGGACTTTGCCTACCTGTGACTTCGGCAGTGCATCTACGAACTCGATGTGCGTCGGCACCTTGTAGACACTCATCTTCTCCTTGCAGAAGGTTCTGATCTCGTCTACAGTGGCCGTCTTTCCAGGTTCCAGCACTACGTAAGCCTTGACGGTCTCTCCTCTTGTCTCATCAGGGATGCCAATGACCGCGGCCTCCAGCACTGAGGGATGCTCGAAGAGAACTTCCTCGACCTCGTTGGGCCATACCTTGTATCCACTGGCGTTGATCAGGTCCTTCTTCCTGTCGACGATGTAGGTCCAGCCGTTCTCATCCATCTTGGCTATGTCTCCGGTGAAGAGCCACCCGTCCTTTGACAGGACATCCGCCGTTTCATCAGGCCGGTTGTGATAGCCCTGCATCACCTGTGGACCCTTGACAGCAAGCTCACCGATCTCACCGATGGGAAGCTCCTTGTTCTTGTCTTCGAGGTCCACGATCTTGCAGTCAGTGCTCGGGAACGGGAGACCGATTGCACCTATCTTCCTCTTCTCCTTGTCCAGCGGGTTGGCATGAGTGACTGGAGAAGCTTCGCTGAGACCGTAGCCCTCGATGATGATCGAGTCGGTCTTCTCCTCGTATCGTCGTGTGACCTCTGCCGGAAGGGCCATCGCTCCAGCTATGGACAGTTTCAGGGAGGTCAGGTCGTACTTCGCGACATCCGGATGGCTGTAGATTGAAATGGCCAAGGTAGCCACAATCGGGAAGAATGTGGGTCTCTCCTTGTGGATGAGTTCGAGCAAGTGCTTGATGTCTCTAGCGTTAGGCACAAGGATGATCTTGGAGCCCCATGAGATGGGTAGATTCATGGACACTGTCTGCCCGAAGATGTGTTGCAGCGGCAGTGCCCCAACGAAGATCTCCTTTCCGCGTTCGGCGATGGATTCCATCCAAGCCGCACACTGGGCGCAGTTCGCCTTCAGATTGTCGTGGGTCAACATCGCAGCCTTGGGTATTCCGGTCGTACCACCTGTGAACTGATAAACAGCAATGTCTTTGGACGGGTCCACTGACACGGTCGGTGCCTCTGGTATTGTGTCTGCCATGAAGTTATTCCACAGGAGGTCGCCTTCCCTCAGTGGTGGCACCTCTTTCATCTCCTTTCGGTAGACGAGTCTTGGTGCAAGGATCTGCTTAATCTTGGACATCATGTCCCAGCCAGCAGTGACAATCACATTCTTCAGGTTGCTCTCTTGGCGGACTGCCTCCACGACGCCGTAGAAGAAGTTCAGCACCACGATAGTGCTGGCCTGAGTGTCCTGCAAGTATACCCTGAGTTCCTTCGGTTTGGCTAGGGGGTTCACAGGAGTCACTGTGGCGCCGCACTTCAGTGCTCCGAAGTATGTGATGACAAACTGTGGGCAGTTGTTCAGCATTATTGCCACAGTGTCACCCTTCTTCACTCCGAGCTTCGAGAATCCATTTGCAGCTCTGTCAACGAGTTCACCTAGCTCACGATACGTGATGTTCAAACCCTCATAGTAGAGGGCGACGTTGTCGGGGAACTCCTTGATTGCGTTGTCGAGAGACGCCCATAGAGGCCCCCCTGGAATGTCAATCTCAGCAGGTGTTCCTTCGACGTATTGTTTATGCCATGGTCTTTCCAATTTCTGTCTCCTCTCTCTCTTTTATTTTGAGAAGCGGAATGGCTCTCACTTGGATATGGCTCATTTATTATTTCCGATAGACTTTCTGACCACACCAGTTGAGCCTTTTCCAAGAGCCCCTCGCAGACAGACCAAGAGCGTTCTCGTGAGCAGCCCTCGTACGTCGATGCCCGAGTGTCCAGATTCAGCCATGGACTGAGAGACCATGACCTGTATCTTGGGGTCTCGTGAACCTATCTCAAAGAGCAGGTCGGTGAATGGGCTTGTGAATATCTTCTGCGCGAGCGTCTGTTTGCGAAGCGTGTTTCCGAGACCCATATTCCACAGTTCTTGGTATGCATGCAGACCTATCTTGGTCACATCATCTCTCTCTATCGCCTTGCCCACTACGGCCGCTGCTAGCCTCCCTGCGGTCATGGCGTAAGAGATGCCCCCTCCGGTGAGGGGATTGACCATTCCCGCAGAGTCACCGACAAGCATCACACGATCGTCGACAATCCTCCTGATGGGTCCACCTGTTGGAACAAGAGCCCCTGTGGCCCCTTCGAGACTGGCGCCTTGTGGAAGGAAGTCCTTCTTCTTCAGAAAGCGAACAAAAGAGTCGAAGATAGTCGGTAGACCTGCTGCGTATTTCCCCACGATTCCAAGGCCAACATTGATTGTGTCACATTTTGGGAAGATCCAGCCATAGCCTGGCTTCCCCCCGAGGTTGGCAAAGAAATGATATTCGAGATTTGACGTGTAACGTTCCTCGATGTCTGACTGATGCACGGGAATCTCAGCAACACGGCAGGCTGTGATCTGGCCGGTTGGCCATCGTTGGTTGAGCGCTGTTCGCCTCGCCACCATGCTAGTCACGCCATCAGCCCCCACCACTACACGGGCACTGACAGTCCTTCCTCCTGCCAGACTGATGGCCACCTTAGAGTCTGACACTGTGAGACTCTTGGCCCGCTCTCCTAGGATTGGCTCTGCACCCTCTTCAACCGCACTCTCAAAGAGCACGTTATCGAAGTCGTACCGCAGAGCTACCGCCATGTCCACGCCACCTCTGAGGACAATCCTCCGGTTGGGAGAATGCAGGACACCCACCCTCGCGACTCCCTTCACGAAGTCATCGCGTCTCGGTCTCAAGTACGGGAACTCGTCAAGGATGCCCTCGGAGAAACCCCCTCCGCAGGGCTTGTCCCGGGGGAAGTGATCTTTGTCGATGATACATGTACTCAATCCTCTCTGTACTGCATATCTTGCAGCCGTGGCACCTCCAGGTCCACCACCAATCACAGCCACATCGAACATTTCAACCATCCGGACCAGAGGCTTCCTGTTTGATACTTTATTCTACCGGTCCGTGGCACTCTATGCACGAGAACCTTATCTGTGATGTCAACATCTGTTCGTCTGATTGCAGATGAGTAGTCTGATACGCGCCCGTAGACAGTTGAGAAGACGTATCCGCGACCACGTCTCAGCGGACAGGTACTCTCATCTCTTTGTGACACTGGTCCTCATCTTCAACACACTACTCATCATATACACGCTGATCGCGGTGACATTCTGGATGACCATGAGTGGAGTCGGTCTGCTCGACTCTCTCCCACTCGCTCTGTACCTCCTGCCTCTCCTGATATTCCTCCCCCTCATGATAAGAGGCTTCTACAAGGAGCGCACTGCAGCCTCCAACTTCATGTTTCTGCTCATCTGTGCCGGTTTCTTTGCCCTGCTGTCGCTTCTTGTGCGAGGGTTGATTATCGCGCTTGCCTTCAATCTCGTGGCCATGGTCCTTCTCTTTATCACAGGTCGCTTTCGACCGAAGGGAAGCATACGTGGGGCTGGAAAGAAGGGTCTCGTCTATGTACTCCTTCTCAACTTGCTTGGCCTGACGTTTCCAGTTTCTGTCGTCATTCTCGGACAGGTCCCAATCGATGCAGTGACAGTGACAACACCTGCTGACCTGGTCTTGGAGGTTCCTCTAGCCACCTTCGACTTCCCCTACACCAACATCACTCCCGACACAGCCCTCATCTCCACTCTGGTTGCTGACAGGTTTGCGGTGGACCTCAGGGTCCTGACCTCTGATGCGTCTTCGTGGACGCGTCTTGGGCTATGGCTCGACGCCCTGAACGACACAGCTCTCAACTACTCGGTGACACTGTCCACCGATCGGGATGCAATGGCGGGTGCAGACCCTGATCTCCTGGGTACTACATCTCTACTGGAGAACATCTATGAAGAACACAATGCTTCATTGACCTCCCTGCGTTTCGCTCTCGACTCGCGGAACATGACCCGTCTCCCCGACACTGTACTGCTGGACATGACGCTGTCTCGGAACGAGTGGGAAACCCTCATGTCCCGAACCAGAAACGTCGATCTGATAGGTTTCTCCGAACTAATGCGAGCCTCTCTCTATTCGATAGACCTTGCAGCAATCGAGACCTCCGCGTCCTCTGTGAAGGAGTACGGAGCCTCGCTCGGATTCAGTATGGGGATCATGGTGGAGGCCTTTGTGCTTGATGACATGCAGGACTCCGATGCTCTGACCATGCGCCTCTGTGGCCAGACCATGAACACACTGGACCTGTGGGAACGAAAGGAGGTCCTGTGCGGAAGGTCTCGGTTCTCCTACGAGATGCGAGGTGACGTTGGCGAGTATCTGGTCATGTCCTATTCAAGCACTCTTGGACTACTTGGACCTGAGTGGACGATGCGCGTGGGTGTCGTTGGGAACGTCACGGATGTGGACGGTCGTCCCAATGAAGTGTACACCGATGTTCAGGGTTTCTCAGATGACCTGACTCGAGCGGCTGGCCATGGTGTTGGCCTAATCACAATCGAGTCTCTCTCTTCTCTTCTCATAACATCCGGGAGTGGTTCTGTTTCTGATCTTCGAGCGTCGGTCGATTTACATGACTCAGTGGTGTCTACATACACGTTTCGAATCTATGCCTTCCGCGCGGTCTTTGTGGCTGTCGATATCTTTGATTCAATCATGCTCTAGCTGCTCGGGGCTTTGACGTACACCTCAAAGACACCAGTCCATATCTCGCTACTTGGCTCAGCCTTGACAAGTAGGTCGCCACCGAAGTTGATACCCACCGGCTTCGCTTTCGTCTTCTTCCACACATCTGCAAAAATCAGAGAGTGGAGGTTCGTCTGGAAGTCTTCTGTGACTCGCGATATCATGCCGTCAACATAGGCATCATCAATCCCATGTGCGCTCAAGTCCACGGTCGACCTGAACAGTCTCTCTTCACTCAGCGCCCCTTCCTTCTTATCGAATTCGTAGCCTATTCCGCCGACGAGGAAGAACTCACCCAGCGGGACATTGGGCTGGTTTCCTATGACAATCATCTGGTTGCCTCCGACGAGCACATACTCGGGTCTGGCCATGTTGAACGGGATTGCGGCTGCTTCGACAGAGATCTCGTCCATCTTCAGGTCCTTCTCCAGAAACTCACGCAGAGTCCTGACTCTCTTGTCAAAGCGAAACGGTTCAAAGTCACTGGTGTAGAGGACGTTCTTCGCCTTTCTCACAACAACATCAAGGATGCGCTGGCTCCTCTTCAGGAAAGCAAGTCTCTCCTGTTTGGTCTTGAGCAGTGTACCCGCTGCGATCACAACTCTGAGAAAGTCAAGGGTCTTGAATTTGGAGAGAATGTCTCGTGATAGGTACGTTGACTCATCTGTCTCAACGAAGCCTCCTTCTTTGCTCACCTCGACAGGGATGGGGTTTCCAAGGAAGAGTTGCACGCGCCGGGAACTTCTCTTTGGTTTGAAGAATACACCCACGTCCAGTCCCTGTCTTGGAATGTCGATCAACTGTCTAACAAACATTCCCTCGGGCACTATCTGTCGTGCTTCAGCCTTCGCGTATATCTGTGAGTAGCGTGCGAACAGGTCCGTTCTAGACATGACTATCTCTCCCTATGAGCTAACTTGCTTGACACATCCTATCCTTCTGTTTTATCTCTTAGGGTGATATTGTAGTCGCTGTGCTCCGAGCAATCCGCAATCTATATAGCGGTGGCTCATGTTCTCGTTCTTGGAAGTGGCCCATGTGCATCGAACGCGAGTAGGTCTGGTTCTGACGCTGATTGGATTGGCAACTCTTGTTGGATCGATGTTCTTCTTGATGCCATACTCCTACTTGCCGTCCCTGTTCTTGATGTTTGCTGGAGCGGTCCTCATTGGAATCGGGACCGCCTTCGCCAAGGGTGTTGATAGGTCTCTAGATGAATCGTCTGACGAGTGTTACTACTGTGGTGGAACTGGTATGGTCAGTAGCGGGGACTCGAAGGAAGTCTGCCCGAGATGTGGTGGCTCAGGCCTGTGCCAGCCTGACGAATCAAGTTGACCCGCCGTGGGAGACTGGTATGTTGAGCCCGCCATACGTCATCGCCCATCGGGGTGCATCCGGTTCTGCTCCAGAGAACACGCTTCGCTCCTACGAGCTTGCCTTCGAAATGGGCGCACAGATGTTTGAGCTCGATGTGCAGGAGAGCCAAGATGGAAGTCTTGTCTGCATCCATGACTATGAAGTTGACCGGACTACAAACGGCACTGGTGCGGTTTCTGAGATGAACATCGAAGAACTGCGGGCCCTTGATGCCGGGCAGGGCGAACGTATCCCTCTGCTCTCAGAGGCCTTGGATCTGGCAAGAGGACGCATGCTCGTGAATATTGAGCTGAAGGTGCTCGATGTCGAGGCGAGGGTCTTGGAACTGGTGAGGGAGCGGCGGATGACAGAAGACGTTCTGATATCATCCTTCTTTCACGATACCCTTGTTGTTGTGAGAGAACTCGATGAATCAGTGCGAACTGCTGCACTGGTCAGCGAAGAGGAAGAAGACCCTCTCGGGCTTGCAGTGGGGTTGAGTGTGAATGCAATCAATCCGTACTTTGGGCTTGCAACACTCGAATTCGTGAACGAGGCGCATGACCGGGGTCTATCGGTCTACCCATGGACTGTCAATCATGAAGACACGATGACCGAGCTGATTGCTCTGGGCGTCGACGGAATCATAACGGACTATCCAGAGGTCTGCCTCGACATCATTCGGACGATTTGATGTCCAGTCCTATTGTGTCGGTCATGAACCTCCTAAGGTGAGAGTATGCCTCATGCCTGGTGTAGTGGCAGGTTATGACATGCTCCCCTTCTTCAATCATGTACAGCTCCTTCTGTGTTGATGCAATCCCTTCGTAGGCTGTTCGACCACTCTCGGGATTGATGGACTTGTCCTTGGCACCCTGAATCACCAGTGTTGGTGCTGTCACTCTCGACAGGCTCTTTCTCGCCGCCTTCACGGCCTTCAATAGCTCATGACCTGCAGAAACGGGCTCGCGGTCATACTTCGTTCTCTTGACCTCGTAGATCTCCTGCGCCTTCACCACGTCTATCTCTCTGTCCTTCATGAAGTACTTGAGTATCGGTACCAGCTTCAGGGCGAGACCATCCAGTTTGAGGGCTGGCGCGATCAGTACTAACCCATCGATTGGTTCATTCGCTGCAAGAATGATGGAGAGAACACCGCCCAAGGATATCCCGGCGACAAGAACCTTCTCTGTGTTCCATGTCCTGACGTATTCGAGTCCTCTCTCTACAGAGTTGTACCAGTCCTTCCATGTGGTCTTCTTCAAGTCCTCGACTGATGAATTGTGCCCTGCGAGTTCAACGGCAAAGGACGCGATACCAAGTGCGGATAGATATTCTCCAAGAGTTCGAACTTCGTTGGGTGCTGCACAGAATCCATGCACCAGAAGAAAGGCCGCAGTGGCCCCTTCAGGTCGAGTCTCAACGCCTCTTACCGGAGGGGCCATTGCTCACACTCACTGTCCTGGGCTATTTCGAGATCTTGAAGAATCCGAAGCCCTGCTTCATCATTCCCAGACGGAACCCAGCAATAAGCCAGCCGATTGCCGATAGTATCTCTGTGCCCACCACAAAGGTGACCATCATCGAAACTACGAAGCCTATCTGAATGGCGTCGGGCAACCCTCCAAAGAATGTGAGGACCAGGACGAGCATGATTCCAGCGAAGATCACTCCTGATATCGTGCATACCCTGATGAATGTTGCCTCGAATGAATGTCCTCCTTTCTCTACGTCATTTGCAAGGTTCAAGTTCAATGACATCACGAGCATCAGGCTGATTGCGTAGAGTGCAAAGACAAGAGCAGCACCAGTGTTGGCAACATGGCCAATGCTGTCGTTTCCTGCAATGATAGGAATGGTCATGGCGAAGAGCATGCTTCCTCCCATGAGAATGCTTCCTGTGGGGTATCCTCGACCATGGGCGTAGCCCGACAAGGCGACGTTTCTGATGAGGAGCGCCAGGAATGGCAGGACAATAATGGTTGGGGACTGAATAGTTGAGGGGATTCCCTGCAAAAGGGTGATGTTGAACCACCTGTTCGTGGGCCAAATGGCAAGAGGACCACTGCCGAGGCCGCCCATCATTATTATGATTAGAGCAACGGAACCTCCAATACTGAATAGCACAGTCAAAGCTCCCTGCGAGAACCCTGTCAGTCCTCTCACCTTGGTTTCGACAATCAGGAACGCTTGGGTGATGAGAACCGCTATCCACGCATACTGTACGATGAATGCCAGTGTGAAGGGAGTGATCATGATGAGCACTGAACTCGCAACAAGTGGCAATCCGGTCACGATGTCAGTCTTGGCACAGTAGGACGCTCCCATGACGAACATGGCACCTGCGGGGGCAACTGTGAGGAAGAAACCCCATGAGGCAACACCGGCTGAGAATGTCCCGGCCTCTGCTCCGGCGATCACTCCGAAGAGGGCGAGAAGAAGTGCAAAGTACTTTGTTCCACCCTTGATGATGTCTTCACCAATATGTGCCTCTTTCAGCTCTCTGGCACCAAGTCTTGGTGAGAGCATTATCCAGAAGACCAACATGGCACTGAACCCAAGAACGAGCGCGGGGTTCGTGTAGTACTGGGTCACCACTCCGCTCGAGTCAACAATCGGTGTTCCCCAAGGACGCCAGACGGCCACTCCTTCATCGATGGTAATCGGTCCGAGAAACACTGCAATCATTCCAACGACTGCTGTGAGGAATCCAACCACTGCAAAGGCGAGCTTGGCAGTGTCAGGACTTCGAGCGTACTCTCTTATGGCACTCATCGGTGACCACCAGAAAAACAGTGTGAAGAGCTGTCCGACGAGCAATAGTGCGTAGGCTGCGTAGGTGGCAGCTGAGCCGACCACTGGGCTTAGCGCCAGCACAGGGATGAAGAGTCCGTTGAAGATCCCCGCTAGGAATCCGTTCCATCCTTTGTAGGTGTCGACATAGAGGACAGAAACCAACTGCCACATTATTATGAAGAAGGCTCCCAGTAGATAGAGTGTCTGCAGGAAACTGGGAATCATCGAGTCATAGTTGACTCCATCGTATCCCGTCTTTGCGTAGACGCCGGTGAATGCAGAGGCGAGAAATGCAAGGCTGAGAACATGGGCATAGCTACCTCCAAGATGCTCCCTGAGACGCTTGGAACCCAGCCCCTGCAACATGAATGCTGCAGCCAGGATGAACATGAAAACAGCGACGAGGATGTGGTAAATCTCGGAACCTGCAATTGTCCACTCAAGCGGTGAATCGTTGATGACAGTCCATTCAGTGCCACTGATCGGCACCAACGGGATCCCGGCGACGAATCCTACCACGGCAGCAATGATTCCAAAGATACTACCAAAACCAGCCAGTCTTCCAACAACATTAGCGGGTTGTCCTTCAGAGTCCTTTCCACTAATTGCTGACTTGATTGTGCTAACTTGGGCCATTTCGATACCTCACAATGTGATGGTCACCATTAGTGGCTCGATACGAATTGGAGGGCTATATATGGATATCGGACTAGGTTATCCGAGGTCTCCTTCTTGCAAAACTTAATAGTTGGGTTCCCGAGTGTGATAACCATTCTAATCATGGTGAACAGTATGGCTGAATTCGAACTCTTTGTAAAGGGCCAGAAGGTCAAGACCAACGCATTTGTTGCAGGGGTCTTTCATGATGTCATCTTGGCACTTCTGAATAACCTCCATGACATGGATATTGAGGACATCACAAGGGTGAGGATCGAGTGATTCCCACAATCTTGCAGGTTGCTTGAACCCAGTTGAACGGATGGAACGGAAAGATTCTCTGGATCGACCTCACCAGTGGAAAGGTCCACACAGAGTCCATTGACGAGACTATATGTCACGACTTCATTGGTGGCAAGGGTGTCGGAACCTATCTCTTGGCGCGAGAACTGAGGGCTGGAATTGACCCCCTTGGACCTGACAACATTCTCTTCTTCCTTGCTGGACCGTTGCAGGGTCTCCCCGGGCCCAGCGTGGGGCGGTGGACGCTGGTCACAAAGTCACCCCTGACAGGTCTCTACCTGGACACACACTCCGGTGGCCCGTTGGGTCGCGAGATCAAGAAGGCAGGGTTTGACGCGATTGCGGTCAGGGGTGTTTCTGATTCACCAGTCACCATTGCGGTGGAGGACGATTCTGTAAGCATAGACAGTGCGACCGACCTGTGGGGACTTGGGACTCAAGAGGCAACACGACGCCTCCATGAGGCGACCTCCAAGTCTGCGGCAGTCTACGTGATTGGTCCCTCTGGTGAGAAGCAGATCCGAGTGGCCATGGGATGCTGCGAGCTTGCTCATCAGACCGGCAGGGGTGGCGCAGGTGCAGTCCTGGGGTCGAAGAATCTGAAAGGTCTTGTTGTGAAGGGAACCGGAAAGATAGAGGCCCACGATATCAAAGAGATGCGAAGGATCAATGCATCGTTAGCCAAGACCTGGAACGAGAAGGTTGACTACGGATTCAAGGACTTCGGCACGGGCTTTCTCGTGGAACTCGCCAATGAGCGCGGGCAGTACCCTGCATACAACTGGCGGAGCGGTCACTTCAAAGGGTACGAGGGACTGGATGCGGCACTGATGGAAGAGAAGTGGGGTCTGGGTGCTCATCAGTCGTGTCCTCATTGTGTCATGAGGTGTACACGGGCGTTCAGGACGGAAGACGCGAGCAATCCGGGTCATGAAGTGGAGTCCACTGTGGAGTATGAGACCTTGGGTCTTCTCGGTGGAAACATCGGTGTGAACGACCCTCAGGCAGTTCTCAGACTGAACTACCTCTGTGATGATCTGGGTATCGATACAATCAGTACTGGTTCAATAGTTGGCTTTGCCATGGAGGCCTTTGAGCGTGGCATCCTCACTGAGAAGGACATTGGCTTTCCTCTGAAATTCGGTGATGCTGAAGCGGCTCTGAGACTGGTCCGGATGATCGCTGAGGGGCGAGGAATTGGTGAGCTTCTCTCACAGGGTGTGAAGAAAGCATCAGAGGAGATTGGAGAGGGAACCTCTGACTTTGCAGTCCACGTGAAGGGGCTGGAAACGCCAGCCTGGGATCCCCGCGGAAGAAGAGGATTGGGTATCTCGTATGCGACAGCCGACGTAGGTGCCAGCCATCTGCGTGGTTGGCCACAACTGGTGGAGTTCCCGGGAGAACCTGCTGTGGATGTCATGGACTCGTTCCTTGGCCATCGCGACCTCAAGATAATGGTGGACTCTCTCGTCATATGTCACTTCACCTATCACATCCCCGTCGAGTATGATGTGATGATACAACTGCTGAACGCAGCCACAGGTCTGGAGTACACAAGAGAGGATGGTGCTTTATTCGGTCAGCGTGTAGAGACCCTCAGCAGGTTGTTCAACATTCGTGAGGGCATATCACGAGTGGATGACCGGCTCCCCAAACGTTTCTGGGAGCCTGAGGCTGATGGTCCGGCAGAGGGGAAGAAGGCCTTCACTGACGAGAGGGACTTCGAGACCGCACTGGAGAAGTACTACAGTATGCGAGGCTGGGACAGTAACGGCGTCCCCACAACCGACACGCTGAAGCAGCTCGGGCTCAAGCCTCTCTAGTGGGTTGTGACCGCTCAGAACACTCTGGGCCTGAAGGTCCTTCTGAGGTAGATCTCTTTGCACTCCACTTCGAACCCCGAGTCCTGATAGATCTTGATCACGTCGGGTCTCGACTCGGGGACAAGTGAGTCAAGGGCTCTGAGGCTCTTCTTCTCAGCGAGGGCCACGGTTTCTTCAAGCATTCTCTTCCCCAGATCAGTGTCCTCGAGGTCATCTTCAATCTCGAAGTACTTGACGAATCCCACCCTTCCAATCTTGGGGTCCTTGCCGATGTCAAGCTTGAGGGCGGCAACGACCATCCCTTGGGTGACTGCTATGATGAACATGGTCTCAAGACTCGCTCCGACTGGAGTCGAGGCTGCTCTCGTTGACAGGTCTGAGAAGTTCTTACCCTCTCGGGCATAGAACTCTTCAAGGGCAGACCTGTCATGTGCTGTGGCCAGTCTTACCTCTATGTCCATGGTGGGATGACCTCCATCCGGTTGAGTTGCAGGAGGAGATGATAGAAATGTTTTGGTTCTCGCCTTGCAGCGCAAGTATTGATTCCTCTTGCGCCTAGTTGCACTTGCTGATGCAGTCCAAAGAGAGCGACTCTGATTCGATACTGGAGATTCTCCTGTGCATCAGTGCAATCATTCTTCTCTTCGCACTGGCGATAATCTATCTTCCAGCACTCATAACGTGAGCCTGTAGATGTCCTCGATCTTCTTGGTGAACTCGCTCTCTGGGTGACGTAGGGTGACCACGTATCGGCTTCCCACCTCAATCAGGAGTGGGAGGAGCGGGATGATGGTGGCCACGCTGGCCTTGAACTTGCTCTGGACCTCCTTGATGATGGTCTTGTCCTCGTAGATTCCCGGCTTCTTGTTGATGACAATCCTGATGTCTGGCACTTGGAGTTTGCGCGCCACACTCAGGGTCGCAGCAGTGCCGAGAAGGTCCTGCTCGTCGATTCTTGCCACCACGAAGAGGTAGTCCGCTGTGGCCATGGAGAGGAGGGTCTCCCTGTCGAGACCGGGATGCGTGTCAATGATGAGCATGTCAAGGTTCTTGTTCTTGATAACATCAGTGAACCCTTTCTTCAGGTCTCCGACCTCGTATCCCTCTCGTAGAATCCGAGTGATGTCGTTGGCGTCCATTGAACTCGGTATCAGGAAGAGCTTTCCTTTCTTGATACCCAAGCGGCTCGTCATGTCCAAACACGCGTCAGCGATCTCACACTCCCCTCTGAGGTAGTCATTGAGCGTGTGCTTCATGGTGGTTCTTCCGAGACCGAATATCACATGGATTCCCGGAGACGCCATGTCGGTGTCCATCACCGCGACCCGCCTTCCATCCAGTGCGGCAATCGCGGCGAGGTTGGCGGCGATGTTCGACTTTCCTGTCCCGCCTCTGAAACTGTGGATTGAAACTATCTTACCTGACATCTGCAATTACTCTCTCCTTCGACCATGTCACGTAGTTACCCAATGCTCGGAGCACTTCAAGTATTCTCGATGCGGGCACATTTGTTCTTTCTGAGATTTCTCTCAGGGAATACGCGCCATTGCAATGCTTCCAGATGGACTCCACAACAGCAAAGTCCCTTTTCTTGATTCCTATGACCTCCAGATAGGCGATGAACCTCTCGTCTCGCTCTCCGATGATGGGGAATATCTTGGTGACTCTCACAAGACCCCTCGCGATGAGCTGCGCCAGGATCTCATCACCCTGCTCTCTCGGCAATCCGCCGGCCTCGTGAAGTTCAGCGACTGTTGTCTCCTTTCCCAGCCTGTTTATCATTCTGAGAAGGCCTGTGCGAAAGGTGTCTGTCTCGGAGGCGAACAGGATCTGAGCCTCTTGGATGATGGACTCCAAGTCTGTGATTGGTTCTATGGAGTCATAGTTGTAGAACGAGATTGGCCCCTCTGTCTTGTCCGGTTCGAATCTCTTTGCCCCTGCAAAGTCTGTATGTCTGACCAACGTGACAAAGGGTGAGATGAGTTCGAGGTATGTTTGCTCTGACATTCCAGTGTTGACGACAAAGACACAGGTCCCCTTGTCTGGAACTCTCGTAAGGAGAAAGGCAGTGTTCCTGTCCAGGCTCGAGTGCTCAAGCATCGCAATCTCTTCGTCAGTCGTGTGGATCAGATCAAGGACCGCCTCAAGTTCGTAGGCCCTGAGATTGGAGGTGGCAACATAACCATCCGAGATTATGAGGGCACCTCGGTGAATGTCCCGATTCACTTCCATCTCGTGGAGGACTCTCTTCAGTCGGTTCAGGTCGGGCGCTGGGAGAAGGACAGTCTTGTATCTGCGAGCAAGGCCCGGAATCCCATTGAACTTCTGAAGTGTCATCTCGACCACGTCAGCAAATGGTCTGAACCTCTTTGAATCCGGGAGTTCTTTCATCAGGTCGCCGTAGTACTTGCTCACGAACTGTTGGGCAAGGTCCTGGAGGATCACCCGATGAATCTCGCCACTGTCTTCCTGTGAGACCAGTGCGATGAAGTACAGGTCTCCCTGTTTCTCCCACACTAGCTTGTCCTTGGCAAAGCTCATGACCATTATCTTGTCCTGACTGACCTCCTTTGCAAAGGAACCCACAGCGGAGAGAAATGCCGCAACCAGTTCATCAAGTCTTCTTGTGCCCGACACACTGTAGTGAAAAAGCAGAATGCCGGTCTCGCGAAGGATGATGATCTCCTTAACCAAGATGGTGGCTCTCCGAGTTTGCGCTCTATGCTACAAGAGCACATTTCCACTTAATACATTCGAAATATGGTCTCCGCCTCATTCTGTGAGTTCGCGCACTTCCACAAGGTTCCATTCCACGCCGTCACCTATCTTCTCTAGGACCTCGTAGAGTTGTTCAGGTACGACTCCCAGCCTCTCGGCCAGCTCTGCCATGGGTGTCTTTCCGTTGCATAGAAGTTTCGCTCTCTCAAGGAGCTGATAGTCCTTGTTCGGTAGACCCACGAGGTCAAGGTAGGCATCGAACCGAGGATCATTGCTCTTGATGATAGGGCACATCTTTGAGATTTTGAGAAGCCCTCTGATGGAGAGGTACTCGATGATGTTTCGTAGCTCATCCTCTCCCACTGCTGTTGTTCTGCTGATCTCGTAGATTGATGCCCTCCCATCGATGGCGTTGAGGACCTTGTTTCCTGCCGAGCCAAAGTCACGGTGGAACTCGTCAAGAAACGCTCCTGACCTGATCGCCACTTCCATGCGTTTCTTCTTGAGCTCGGGGACGACAAAGTCACTAAGGTTTGCCACAACGAGGAGAATCCCCTCATAGTACTCGAAGACTCGAACCACCTCATCCTCGAAGTCCATGAAGACATCAAGTATTGGTATCTCCATCTTCAATTGGTTCTCGTATCGTGACAGGAACTTGGAGGTCAGCTCTCTGAGTACTGCCCTGAGGACACGCTTGGATGCTCCGGACTCAACGAGGAAGATGAAGAGGTGATCGCTCCCGTATTGTTCGTACAGGAGTTCCGAGCCCTCGAAGGAGAGGCTCTGAATGGACTTCTCACCGAACTCTGTTGCGAAGCTCGTGATTGCGCTGAGAAATCCTGAGAGCAGCTCGTCCAGCTTTCTGGTTGGACTGACAGAGTAGTGAAAGATTGGGGTCCCCCCTGAAGTGAGAACCATGAACTCGTGAACTCCAAGTCTTCCTTGCAAACTTCCAGGTCTCCTCGTTCCAGTTGCATGACGGAATCGACTTTAATCTATTGTCTGATGTATTGGTGAGAACTCGAAACATCCATAACTTGAGTGGTCTTGCGTATGACCAGACACAAGGTTGGTAGTTCAACAATGCTCCACTATCGTGAATTCCCCGCCAGAATTGCTGCAACCTTCTTGCTCTTTGCCGCCCCCTTCGCCTTCGACATGTTCCTGGTGACCCGACTCGTCAGTGGAAACCTCTTCAGTCTGACCTACCTTGAGCATCAGGGTCTGTTGGGCATGGGTGCTCTCGCTGCAGTGATCGTCCTCCCGCTTGCGGGTTTCCTCTCTGACCGAGTACGGTCTCACGACCCACTGCTTCTGGTCTCAGCGATCATCACTCCGCTGGTAACCCTGACGGATGTTCTCCTACCTGGAGTCATTGCTTTCAGGGAACTCGTGTTCAGTATGACCCTATTCGGTTCCCTTGCCGGTCTGGCCTTGTTCTGGGCTCTTCGCCTGAATCAGAGCATCGTTGCCAGATACAGAGGTCGTACAGTGGCACTCTTCCTTCTGACGAGCCTGATGATGCTGGGTCTGTACAGGTTCCTAGGTAGCAGCGGGGTCCTGCTGCTGTCGAACGACATTCTCCTTCCTGCCATCATCAGTGTGTCTGTCTGTCCGATTGTATTGGCCCTGAGGCCCTGGAAGTTCCCTCGAGCCACTCTTGGTGTGGCCGGGAGTTCTGTGAGATACTTCACCCCGATGGTCTTTGTGTTGATGGCCTACATGCTGTGGTTCTTTGTCACAAAGCTGAGTCTGGCAGACTTCTTCAGTAGCGATCCGAGCTTCGAGTCGCTCAGTCAGTTTGCCGGGTTGGGACTGGTGGAATTGGTCCCTCTGGGTGTGGGCACTCTTCTCGCCGGACTCATCGCCGACCTGCGAGACAGGAAGACGGCGTTCAGTTTCATGCTCCTCCTCTTGGGTCTCCTGACCATCTTCGGTTCTGCCTTCTACACTACATACTTTGACTTGACTGATCCCAGCCATCTCTCTTGGCTGGTGCTTCTTCAGGGCCTGATTGTGACTGAGCGCCTCATTGAGGGTTTCATGTTGGGTCTATGCCTGTTCCTCATATGGCCAGAGCTCGGGTCCGTGAAGACCAAGGGCTTCCGTCTCTCGTTGATATGGTTCTTCTTCCTCGGCTTCATGACTCTCTTCTGGGCAGTTGACCTCAATGCCACTGTCTTTGGCCTCACGTTTTCGATCCCGGGATGGCTCCCCAATATCGGGGGTCAGGTGGCCATTCTCTCTTCCCTGATTGCCCTGTACCTTATCGGATCTCTGCCCGACATCATTGGCCGTGAGATCGAGATGGAAGACCTCACTCTGGACTTTGATGAACGCCAGGTGCGGAGGACTGTTGATGCTTTCGTCGGGGCAGATGACTTTGACTCGATACGGAGTCAGATTGACATCATGGAAGCCACTGAGGTCTCTGATAGCGACATGAGTGCGATTCTCGGTGAGGGCTCCGAAGAGATTCTTCCGCTCAGGAGCATTCCGGGAATCGGTGTTACACTGGAGAAGAAGCTGAAGAAGGCAGGCTACAAGTCCGCAGTCCAACTTGCTGGAGAGACCGCCCAACGCCTTGCGACCAAGATTGATGGTCTGACCCCTCAGCGCGCAGAGAAGATCCTGAAGGCGACACGAACGGAGGTCAAGAAGACTCTGGCGAAGAAGAGCTAGACTCTGCCACACCGTTGGCTGGAACTCTACCGCCTGAACCTGTAGGAGAGACCTGTCCCTGCGAGGAGGTCAGCTGCCTTCATCTGTTTCCCGCAAGTGGCACACTTGAAGACGATCTTAGGATCAGCCGATGCGGTACCACAGTCACTGCACAATGGCTCAACGTCAAGAATCGCCAACTCACTCACTTTCACTGGTGACTTGCAGTGCAGGCACGTGACCTCCGCAAGGTCGTCGACGATGACGGTATGGAACTGAGTGCTACATCTGGGGCAGAAGACCGAATACACATTGTGGAGGTTAGTTGATCCGCACTTGGGACATTGAAGCTCTATAATGAGATTGCTGTCGCCACACTGTCTGCACTCGACTGTCCGGCCGTAGGTTCTCGACTCAAGAACCCCCGCATCCTCCAGGTCATCGAGGAGTCTGGATATCTCCTCGTCATCATCTCCGAGATAACCTCGGGCCTCCGGATAGGTCACTGCCGCCTTGAGAATGTGCTTGGGTACGATGGCGGGAATTCTCTCTGTAACGAGGTCCTGAATCAGCCTCTTGACACCCGGATTGGCCAGAAGTTGGTCTCCGCTTGTTTCTGACATGAGTTCGTTCAGGGTGTGATACGCCCGCTTCAACTCGTTGTCCCACGAGTCGCTATCGAAGTTGATGTGAGGAACAAGTCTCTTCAGGTTCCTCTCGACAACAGACGCCTCTTCGCCCTCATCAAGGAGAACAGCAATACACGCCGGAGGTCTCATGTATGATATGATCAGACCCTTCTGGAGCTTGGAGTATCCGACCTCCGCCTCCTGATTCACTCCGTGGCCCATGAACACTGTGATGGCTTCTTCACTGGAGAGCACTTCATCTTCCGGGTATGATCTTCCGACCATAGGTCCAAGATTGTCGTCCCACCATATTGAGAAGATTGCCTTCGGCACGTTGTTTGGTCCCCTGTGTCAGATGGATACCTCTTGCGCAGGAGAGGTGTGTCCCGTCTTATCAGGCTATGCTGCATGAATCACCTTTAGATATTGTCGTACAACCAGACGACCACCGAAGACTATAAAACCGAACCCCCAAGTTCGACCGGTCAACACGTGTTGTATTCGGAAGACACAGGAAGGTCTCACCCAATGGCATCGACGAAGCACCGACGAATCCTGATCACACTTGCTCTGACTCTACTCATGCTGACACCTATGGTCTCAAACAACGTGCACCTTGATGCTCCGGTGACACCCGTGTCTTCCGTGGACCTTGCTGCACCGACAATCACCGGCCCCTCTACCTATGAGTTTGAGAATGGCAGCGTCGGTCACGTTCTGACCTACACCGCGTCAGACCCTGAGCCTGACAGGTACATTGTCGAGCGCGATGGCGAACACTACGACTCCGGCCTCTGGGAAGGGGGCGAGGTCAAGGTCTACCTTGTGTGGTTGTACACACAGCATCTGATCGATACACTACCCAAAGACTTCGAATTCAATGTGACAGTGACCAACAAGGACGGAGAGGCCTCCTCTGCCTTCACAACGGTCCATGTGATTGCTGACGTCCGAGCTCCCATCATTGTTCAGCCCGAGAACATCACCTATGAGCAGGGCAGCTTTGGCAACAACATCCGGTGGAACATCACAGAGTCCAACCCGGACTTCTACAACGTGTCAAGGACATCGAATGATCCCACTGCAAACTTCACGGTCGTCGAGAGTGGTGACTGGGATGGCAGCAACCTGACCATCAATGTCGATGGACTGAACGAGTCTCGTTGGTACTTCTACACGCTCTTTGTCAACGACACCCTTGGGTACAATTCAACGAGCAGCGTCAATGTCACGGTAGTGCCTGACCTGACCTTCCCTGTGGTCACAAGCCCCGATGATGTCTCCTTCGAGTTTGGGGATGAAGGTTTCGAGGTCGTCTGGCACGCCTATGACAGTAATCCCAAGAACTACACTGTCACAGGTCTCATCCTCTTCAACGACACTTCCTATGGTCCTCCTGGTGATTCTCATCCCTGGGTCAACATCACTGTGACGGACTGGACTTTCACAGACCCCAAGGGTCAGGACATCGTGGTTACACTTGATGGACTGCACCTGGGCAACTATACTCTTACTCTCTCAGTGTACGATGACTACGACCGTCTGACCACGGACTCGGTGAATGTCACCGTCTACCCTGATGTGCGGGCTCCGGTCATCGTGTCCACTGGCGACGTGACATACGAGGAGGGTTACACTGGATACAGCATCGAGTGGGGTGCAGAGGAGAGCAACCCAGTGACCTTCAACCTCACTCGAGGTTCTGAGATCCTTGCCAATGGAACCTGGTCCGGCGAGAACTACACGATCTCTGTTGACCATCTTCCTGTGGGTGTATTCTTCTACAACATGACCTATGTTGACTACTTCAATCAGTCTGCCTCTGAGGTCATCAGTGTCGAAGTGACACCTGATGCTCATCTCCCCGTGATCTCACAGGTGACCGTGGTTCAGGCAATGACCGCACTTGGGATGAACAATCTCACGGTCCAAGCGTACGTGTGGGACCTGAACAATGTGACCCGCATACAGGTGCAGTGGGGTGTCGGAAACCCTGACGAATCCGGCTTCCAGTTCGACACAAAGGACATGGTCCCCAATGTGATTGAGAACTTCTTCACAGCGGACCTGGGCCAGTACGTGAGCGGAACCGTGGTGTGGTACCGCATCGTGGCAGAAGACAACTCTTCTGTGGCCAATGTCCATGTGACTGCCTGGCAGAATGTGACAGTTACAGTACAGGCCTACGTTGGCACTCCCAGTGTATTCTATGCCATTGTGGGAGCACTGGGTGGTCTCTCACTTGTCGTGGTCTTGGCCCTGTACTTTAAGACTCAGACAAGAGGTCGCAGATAGACTAGAGAGCAGTGGTTTTCCACAGCACAAGCAGTATGTGTTCAGTCGTGGTCTGCTAGTCGTGCTTGAGTCTGTATATACTGTACCTCTTTGACCTCGCGACATTCTGTATCTTGCGCAGTGCCTTCGCATCCAGCATCTCTGCCTCTACGAGCCCCTTGGCCATGATTTCCTGCAGGATCTGCTCGGCCTTGGTGGTCCGGACGATAACAGTCGTATACCCCTCATCCGAGCCGATGTTTCCGCAGGAGATGTCAGCGTTCACAGCCGTAAGGTCTTGGCAGTAGGGACACGATGATGACACGGCTGGGTTTAGCTCAGCCACTGGCCAGCCGGTCTCACCCTCTCCTGTGACCACACGAAACTCGCCACCAGAGATGGCAAACCTCGTGATGTCCTTCATTGAGATCCCCTTCTCCTTGAGCCAATCCTTCAGTTTGTCGTACTCGAAGGACTCCATGCAGAACAGACCAATCTTGAAGACTGATGAATGAGAGTCGAGGCTGAAGAAACCGGCCGGATGCTCCTCGAGCTTGTTTATCGCGTCAATATCGCAGGCAGTGCCCACTACTGCGAGCGAATGATGCCCCTCTTTGTACGCGTTCATCATGGCTCCTACGACAGGGGCATGGCCATAGATTGTTCCGGCATGCTTGTCGAGTTCGGAAGAGTCGGAGACCAACTTGGCGACAGGCCTCCACGTATCATTGGGATCCTGACCGGCCACGATTGCACCATCGACGGTTCCTGTGTTAAGAAGATGTGTGAGGATGGCTGTGACCGCCCCTCCGTCCTGACGCTTGTGTTCTCCGAGAGACCTCACCCTCCATACGCTTCTGAACTCGCCGGCCACGTCTCTCCACAGGGAGAATGTCCTTGGGCACATGGCGTAACATATCCCGCACGCATCACACTCTCCGGTCAGCGTGGGAACATATTTCCCACTGCTCGTATCCCCTGTCAGGGCGTCGACAGGACAACTTGCTACACACGAACCACACTCGACACAGATGCCCTTGTTGATGATGTCCCTCTGGAGCTTCTTGAATGCGTATCTCTTCGTATTCTCCTTGAGCCACTGTCGGGACCTGTCCATTGTCGTGCTGTAGTGTTCCGCCATTGGTGTGCCTCCAAATGTTAGCGTAGCTCTACAAAGTAGTAGTATTTGGATATGTCGGACAATCCAAACGTATATGAGCAACCAGAAGTCGCACGAGCAGGTTGGACATCATGAAGTTGACAGAAGTACAAGTCGCGTCACTACTGGATGCGAGCGAGAAGCAGGTGTGTGTCACGGATGAGTGCTGTGTGCAACTCGTGGCGATTGCTGACCTTCCGAGCAGATTCGGCGAGTTTCAGATTGCTGGTTTTGTCAGTCCTTGTGACGGCAAGGAGCACACCGCAATCATCAAGGGCGACATTGTCGACAAGGAGAATGTTCTCATCAGAGTACATTCAGAATGTCTCACTGGTGATGTCATGGGCAGCCAGCGATGCGACTGCAGAGCTCAGCTCCTGGAGTCACTGGAACGCATTGAGGAGGAGGGAGAGGGTGCTCTGCTCTATCTGCGTCAAGAGGGCAGGAACATAGGTCTCACGGAGAAGATCAGAGCCTACGCCCTGCAGGATCAGGGTCTGGACACAGTCGATGCTAACATCCACCTCGGATTCAAGCCTGACGAGAGAGACTACGGCATTGCTGCCAATATCCTTCGCAATCTGAAGATCAAGTCAATCCGGTTGTTGACCAACAACCCGGAGAAAATCAGGCAACTCACAGCGGCGGGCATCAACATTACCGAGCGTGTGCCTCTAATCATCGAACCGACCGAATACAGCAAAGCCTACCTCGAGACCAAAGCCGCTCGGTCGGGTCATCTGCTAGGCAAACTGGCTGACATGCGGGATGTCAAGTCAATCGAGGAGTTTGAGAAGAGTCACTCTCATTGACAGTGTGCCGCACTAGTCCCCAGCAGCCGTTCCAGCAAAGCTGCGGAGGTGTTTCTGCAGCTGGTCCTCTGAGTTATCAGCAGTGAGGAAGAGCGGGACATTGTCGAGACCCATCGCGATATAGCTGGAGACCAGCCACGAGCCGGGTGGGAACTCTAGGGTCTTGTCAAGGATCCCAATGTCGATCTGGAAAGAGCTACTGACGACTGTCCTGTCATAGGGCCGTGGTAGGGTGCCCACGAAGAATGTGTGCAACTGTTGGAGAATGTTGGTGTTCAAGTACGCAATCCTCTGAGTCGCGATGGCCCCTCCCAGTCCGTACTTCCTGCCCTGCCGCAGCAGTCTTTCAACCGCCTGACTGCATCTCTCGATCAGACCGCTGGCCCTGTTGGGAATGAACTCCTGCGCCTCATCGAAGACAAAGAGTATCTGGGGCTTGATCTCGAACTGCTTCTTCCTGTACTTCAGGGCAGCGCCGGTGAGACGTATGACGAGGTCTCTCAGCGTTTCAGGGTCTGCCATCGAGATGCATATGAGCCTCTC